>Ga0209596_1000562_pt1 | contig 34390 bp, 50 predicted proteins | sample M_130807_MF_Meta_FD_187314 | JGI IMG/M metagenome (GOLD analysis project Ga0209596, IMG submission 187314) | Freshwater microbial communities from Lake Montjoie, Canada to study carbon cycling - M_130807_MF_MetaG (SPAdes) (version 2) | ecosystem: Environmental > Aquatic > Freshwater > Lake... | reverse complement strand
TAGCTGCATTGGCGTTGATCTCTTGGGTAGACATTCCACGAAAAATGCCTAGTTCAGAGGCGTCAACGTCAGCACCAAAACGGTCAGAGAAGTATTTCAGCCCACTGGCATCAGGCTCACGGCCCAGCACTGACAGGTACATCTGCCGAACAGCATCATTCGTGGTTGGAGCTGCAGCCCGTTCTGGTTGAGCTGCCACACTGAAGGTGGACAGTTCAGTTGCATCAAGGCTGTTCCCAAACTGGGTTTTCCAGTACTCAATCTCTTGAGCGTTTGGAGTTCTGCCTAAAACTTGCTGATACGCCTGTGTAACGGATATTCCCGTAGGGGCTGTGCCCTGTTGGTATGCTGCTAAGATTGCCGCTCCCTCTTCCGCTATTCGTTGTTGGCGGGCCTGTTCAGCTTCTTGTTGCGCGTTCATCGTTGCCATTTCAAAGCTCCTTACTCATAATCCACCACTGTGGTGTGTAACCCGTCTTCGCCAGGAATGTCCGTTGCCAGCCCTTGCGTCCAGCCAGTGTGACGCGGGTGCATCCAAGTCCCTTGCCCCAGGACTCGATCATTGGCGTCATCAGTGCTAGTTCGTCCATCTCGCCTGCTGCTAAAAAGTAGTTGAGGCATTTCTGTTGTGGATGGAGAACAATCTCCGTCACAATCACCGAACTCTTTCCAGGCCAGAGTTGCATCTTGGCTTGCTGGACCAACTCAGCAACATCATCAAATGTGTGAGTGTTCAAGGAATATTTTAAGGCTTTTTCAATCTCTGGCCTTAGTCTCTCAATATCTGTCATAGCGCCGTTGCCGACAATGCCCCTGCGTTGCTGACCGTCACACTGTACCTAGTCCCATTGGGTGATGTCAAGATCAGCTTGCTGCTGCTAATCTCAACGTCCGCATTGATCTTGCGGTTTTGCCTGTCGGCACTCTCAATTAAGAAGTTACGCTGGGCCTCTGCCACTGGCGTGTAGGTTTGCGGTGGGGCTGGAACCTTCATTACCGCTTCCCGGCTGGCACTGCATCCAGACGCATCACCCCCACCCGCCAATCACCTAGGGTATCCCCTGTCACTTTCATCTTGACCTGGCGTCCACTAAACCTAGCGTCTGTTGGGTTGGCGCTAGTAAAGGGTCCGTAGGTTGTCTCAGTGGCTGTCGGGTAGAAGCGGCTGCTGAAGCTGATGCTGACATCACCAAGGTTGGACTCGTCAGGTATCACCTTGCGAACCTGCATGATCTGCTCACCGTTGCCAATCTCCACCGGGCCAGACTCTGCGTAGATTGTTTGTCCGTCATAGGCAAAACCAACCTCATGCTCATAAATAAAGCCGTCAGAGCTGACCATCAGCGGGTTGTTGAAGACGCCCTTGTCAACGCCAGCCAGCCGTGCCAGGGTGCCCAGGCTCCAATGGTTTTCGCGGTAGTTGTAGATGACGTAACTGTCGTTCTCGGTGCTGGCTGCGCTGGTGTAGAACCACCAGATTTCCCCAAACTTGGAGTTGTGGACAGCGTAGACTTTGCTGGCCTGCTCAAAGTTTATGTTGCCAAACAAAAAGTCGCCAACGTCACATGGCAATGGCTTGACGTATCCATCGTAAATAAAGAAACCGGACCGACTCATCCAGAGAGCGGCAGTGTCAATAGCCGCTACAGCCTGGGGTCCAATCAAGCCGCAGCCAGAGCCAGCCTTCTCAAAGCTGAACACAAACGGCTGACCAATGTAGCTGCTGGTGTGGACATCAACGTCAGTAAATATCAGGTTGACGCCGCGCACCCTCTTGCCAGCCACAATGGAGCCGACAGTTGTCAGCTCAAAGCTGCCTGCTTGGTTGTTGCTGGCTGGCGTCCAGGTAGTGTTGTCCTCCTGGTCGGACCATGCCACCAGGCGAGGGTTACCATTGGCACCCAAAGCAAAGACAAAACGCTCAGAGGTGGTCATCACTGCGGCGCAGCTGGTGGGTGCATTGACCAGTGCAACGGCCTTGGTGGGTGTGGTAAATCCAAGCTGCCACTCCAGCAACTGTCCATCGCTGGTGCAGCAGCCCACCCAATACTCTCCCCATGTGTCCATTGACCAGGTGGCAGCGTTGATGATGGCTCCAGTGTCTGGCCTGGCTACACCATAAGCAAAATTGCCGTAGTTGTTGTAGCCGTAGCCAATCAGCAAAGTGGCATCTGCAGCACCTGGCGTGAAGATTGTTGGCGTAATGTCCTTGAGGGTTCCTGTTTGATCAGACACAAACAGCTTGGTGTTTGTCCCGGCAACAATCCAACGTGCTGAACTGTCATCCCGCCAGTTGATGATGCCCCTGCACTTGCCCGTCATCTGGCTTGATGACCGCTTGCGCCAACCACCAACGGGTCTAAGCGTACCCTCAAACCAGCGAACCAGGTTGGCGTCAAACCAGCGGCCTATGCTCTGGTACTCGGTGCCGTTGCGGTACACGCCTGCTGGTATCTTGAGTGGCATCAACATAGTGTTCTTCCTAGACAAAGAGGCGGGTGCCCAATTTGTCAATGATAAGCCTTTGGCCCCTTGGCTTGTCAGCAATGCTGATGTGCGTCCAGGCGTCAAATTCTCTGATGATTTGGTCAAACGGAAGATTGGCTGCAATGATCGTCCTCACCACGGCATCAGGAACCATCCCAGGCACTCTGAAATCACAAGCTAGTCCTTGCCTATGCTGTGAGGTGTCCTTCGAGCCTACAGCGTCATTCACGGCCTTGGAGCGAAACGCTGAATTGATCATCACAGGCTTGCCGCCAAGTGCTGTTTTGACTGTCTCCAGAAACTCAGCCAGCCGCTGAAGGTTTGCCAGCTCCTGTGCATTGGGCGTGTTGTCCAGCTTTCGGTGGTCAGTGTGCGTCAGCTCATCGAGGGAAAAGTGCGGTGTCATTTGTTCCTCGCTGAGATGGCCTTGGCCTTGGCCTTGGCGTCTGCCTTGCTGCTGGCACCCCATGCATTGAGACTCAGCAGCAGCCGGGTGGGTTCACCGTTCTTGCGCTCTGGACCCGGCATATTGCCCATTCGAGCCAGGAAGCTGGCGCGTCGAGGATTGTCACCAGACTTCACTGGTGCTTTGATGTCTTGACCAGCCGCCTTCAGACTTGCCCGTCCAGCAGCGTTGAGGCCACCCTTTGGGTTCTGTCCTTCCTTGCGCTGCCAGGCTGGAGTCTTCATTTCTTCTTTGCAGTCTTGGCGGCTTGCTTAAAGTCCTTGGCGCTTGGTGCTGCCTTGCTGCCGACCTTGTTCATCTTCTCGCCAGAGCCAGCGGAGATACGTTTTTGCTTGGCGTTGATGTTGGCATAAAGTCCAGGTTTCATGGTCATTTCCTTGAGAGTAAATCTGTCTTGGCCTGGCTCCCGGCGCTAGAGCCAAAATAATAGGCAATTATCCCGGTCCAAGCTGTGCCGAGTGACCCCAGCATCATCAGGATGGCGGGGTTGTTGGAGTCAATCTTCTGGAAGAACATCATCACCATGATGCTGAAGAATCCCAGGGTCACAGCAGCAGCCAGGATGGGCGGCATCATGGACCGGGTGGCTGACTGCATATCTCTGGCGCTCTTGCGGTCCTCGACCTCCAGCTTCTCAAAGTTGAGGCCCAGCTCCTGCGCTTGCTTTTGCAGTTCAATCTCAGCCAGCTTGACCATTGCGATTTGGTCGGCGGTGAGCTTGTTGCTGGAGATCAGGTCGCCCACCTTCTCAGGGTCAACACCAATAGCTTTGCTAATAGCTGATACCGCCATGCCAGCTAAAGGGCCACCCATTGCGGTGGCAATCGTAGGTGCAATCTGTTTGAGCCAATCCATTATTTCTTCTCCAGCTTGGTGTTGATCACAGCAATCTCTTGTCGGTTGTGCATGATGTCATCGCGGTTTTTCTGAATCTCTTTTTCCAAGTCCTGTCGCAGCTTTTCCCTTGCCAACTCAGCGCCTGAGTTGCTGGCTTGCTTGTTGTCGCTGGTCACCACCAGACTGATCTTGCTGTTGAGGATGGTCACCTCATGGCTCAAGTTGGACAAGGCAGACATCAGATACACAACGCAGGAGAACAGCAACGGCAGTATTGCAAACGTAGCCTTCTCAATCAGTGCGCCTTTGTCGTCATTCATCTTCCATCTCCAACAATCTGCCAAGTCAACCAGGCCACCAGGCCAACTATGGATGACACCAGCGCGGACCATAAACTAAAATTTACAATGTCGCTGATCTCTTCTGCTCTCACCGCCTTGGCGTGAGCTGCTTCAGCCTCGGCCTTCTTTCGCTCTGTCACCATCCTGTTGCGCTCCAGCATGATGGCGTTCCAAACATCGTCATTGCCTGACCAGATCAGCATCTGCTTTAGCTCTGCCTCTGCATCTTGCAACTGCTTGAGCTGCATCACTGTCTCAAATGCCACTGCCGTATCGCTCTGCCCAAACCCCTTGGGTTTCTTCTTCACTGCCGCTTTTGCTACAACATCCTTGGCCTCAAAGAACTTCATCAAGTCGCCGCTGATGGCGTTGATGTCCTTGCCCATCTTGATAGCGGCCTGGACGCCTTTGATTGCCCCTTGAGCCACTGCGAATGCGGTGAGCGGGTCAATCATTTCTTGTTCCACATTTCAAAAAGCGTTTTAATCTTCTCCTCTAACACTGCCACCCGCAAATCGAGTTTAGCCAATACGATGATCAGCGTGATGATTGCCAGCAGGATGGGCCATGCTTTCGACAGGATTTCGAAGAAGTCCACTTCACAGCCCTAGTGCTTTCTTGACAAACTCAGCCGCTACACCTGGCCCAAACAAAACTGCCGCAATCACAACGTACAGCAAGTACTCCAGCTTTGCCATGCGCTTTGAGCCAGCAGCAAAACTCTTCTGGATGCTCTCGTACCGTTCAGCGCAGATGGCCTCATGCACTGACAGCTTGGCCTCAGTCTCGCTGATCATCTTCTCAGTCACCACGGAACTCCAGCAGTCACCACAGGCGCTGCCATGCGTAGTTTGTAGGCTGCGAGTTCAGCGTCTGCGCTTGCCTCATGCTGGCTCTCAGCGCCTGCATCACGCTTTATCCACTCAATTACTTTGGACTCGGTGAGATTGGAAAAGGGCGTGGGAGTGACGGGCTTGTTTGCAAAGCCAAAATTGTAGTTGTGGGTAAAGCTGTCAACCCCGTCACTTGCAGTAATACTAAACTGCGCCGTGACGACAATTCCCTCTGGGTTGCGGATGAGGTTGGTGACTTTGTATGCGTAGGTGTTGGACATGATTTACTCTTTCTTGGCTTGGGCTTGAACCTGCTCTGCCAACTTTTGAGTCAACGGGAAAGCGCCTGATTTAGTTGGCAATTCGCCCAACACTTGCAGGATGGCCTGGGCCTCTTGGATGGTAAGGGTAAGTGTGATTTGTTCCATGATTAAATAGATGTGACGGTCTGCCAAGCAGTGCCTGAGTAAACAGCAAGTTTTGCAAGTGTTGTATCAAACACTATCAAGCCTGCTGCAGGACTAGCAATCGCGTTCTTTTGCGTGGTAGTCATGTTTGGCATACGCACGCCCTTGGTGGTGCTTTGTGCGTCTAGTATTGCAGATGCGTTTGCTGTTGACCCAATCCCCACGCTCCCAGCAAAGTAGTTATCCGCAGTCCCGTTTGCATAAAAGTTGTAGCGGTTAGTGCCTGATGCTATGTTGCTGAAGAAGCCGTAGTTGTTGGTGGCTCCAGTGAGGTTGGATTCAGCAAGAAAACCAATCTGGTTTGTCACCGCCGATGACGCGCCAATCGTAGATTGCAGAGCACCAAAATGTTGAAGACTGCCTAAGGTAAACGCTGCGGCTTCAGTAGACAAGTCAGTGCCAAAACCACGCGCTGTGGTTGTAGTAGCTGATGGAATAGTCCCAAAAGCACGAACAACCCTTGAAATTGCCGCTGATGTTTTAAAAGTTCCCAAAACACCAAAAGAAGTGTCTGCTCCAGCAGTACCGCCAACCCCTACGTTTCCACCCGCCTCAATCCGTATTCGCTCAACAACATTACCTGACGTTGTTCGAGTCTGAAATACCAAGTCACCAGCAGGCCCAGTACCGTTAGTGAGAAGTGCTTTGATACCAGCAAAAACGCCTTGTGATGCGCCAAACAGGATTTGTCCACCATCACCCGCAGCGCCCCCAGACGATTGCAAATAAACAGTAGACCCAGACGCATCGCTATTGGTATAAAACGCTGCCGTAGTGCCTGCTCCAGTAACTTGCAGTTTTGTTGTGGGGGCTAAACCCGCGCCCACATTTCCAGCAGCATCAATCACAAACGGCGAAGCATCCGTACTTGCTGAATCTTCAACAACAAAACTATTCCCCGTACCGACATTGGTAATCGTCAGTGGTACGGCTGACCCGCTCGTCACGGTAAAGCTGCTTGCGGCTGTGCCTGAGGACACGATGCTCGTTGCGGTGGCTGCGCCAAGTGCTGGTGTAACAAGCGTTGGACTTGTAGCAAAGACATTCGCACCTGTGCCTGTCTCGTCAGTTAAGGCAGTGAGCAATTGCAGCGAAGTAAATGAACCAAGGGAAGCGGCATTTCCGACTGATGTGACTGCGCCTGTCAGGTTTGCATTTGTTGTGACGTTAGAAGCCGTGAATGCTGTTGCAGTACCTGTGATGTTTGTTCCAACCAATGCCGAAGGTGTACCTAGTGCTGGCGTAACAAGCGTTGGACTTGTAGCAAATACAGCCGAACCTGTGCCTGTCTCGTCTGTCAATGCGCCAAGAAGTTGCAGCGAAGTAAACGAACCTAAAGACGTTGCGTTACCAACTGATGTGACTGCGCCTGTCAGGTTGGCATTGGTGGCATCATTGCCGTTTAGCTTTTGGATTGCTTGCAGAATTGAGTCTGTCGCCGCCACTGTGCCTGCACCTGATACATAGCCTGTCAGCACCTTGGCAATTACAGGGGCATTGGTCAGCGTAGTGGCGTTTCCAACAGACGTAATGTCGCCCGTGAGGTTGGCGTTGGTGACAACAGTAGCGGCATTGCCAACTGACGTTACTCCACCTGTCAGGTTGGCGTTGGTGACAACAGTAGCGGCATTGCCAACTGACGTTACTCCACCTGTCAGGTTGGCATTTGTCGTGACATTGCTTGCAGTGAATGCTGTGGCAGTTCCTGTGATGTTTGTGCCGACCAATGCTGATGGGGTACCAAGGGCAGGGGTGACCAAAGTCGGTGAGGTGTCCAGCACCATCTTGCCAGTGCCTGTCACGGCATTGGTCAGCGTAATCCCGCCGTAGGTCAATGCCGCTGACAGTGTTGTTGCTCCCGTCACGCCCAGGGTGGTGCTGGCTGTGATGGCCTTTGCAGCCAGGGTGGTGTTGTTAACCGTGGCAGTGCCAGTGGCAGCACCAAGGTTTAAGGCTGTAGCAGCGCCAGCCAGGTTGACGGTGGTTGCGGTGGTGTTGACCAAGGCAAAGGTTGTGGATGGCGTGGTGATGCTGGTGGTGGCTGCTGGTGATGTCAGGCTGGTGGTGCCTGTGGCTGTCAGCGTCCCGGCAACTGCCAGCGTCTTGCCAGCGCCAACATTGAGGCCAACTGATGTGCCTGTGCCACCCGCCGTGAACAGTGCATCTACCAGGTCAAGGTCAGTGTTGACCTTGGTGCCCCAGGTGTCGGTGCTGGCTCCAACTTCTGGCTTGGTCAGGAGTAGGTTGGTTGTCGTGGTATCTGCCATGATTTATCCTAGTGTTCTTGCTCTTGCAAGCATAGTCCCAGCCTGTGTCGATCTGTTGTCAGCGAGGCGTAAGTCTTCAATGCCCTTGGTGTACAGCGCCACCCAGACGGGTATACGCTCGTCATTCTGCAGGTAAGGCGCAGCCTGCAGCAATGCGCCGTACAGGTAAATGTCAGGCGCCTGGGTCAGCAGCCAGTTGGTTGTGTTGCTCACGCTCAACTTTGCCAGCTTGGCGTAGTAGTCAATCTCGTAGGCGTAGGTGCTGTCAGGTATCGGCAGGACTCGGAAGTTGGTCCCGATGATGGCGTAGAACAGCGGCTTGCCATTAGACACGTAGGTGGTGTTTTGCAGCTGGTCCAGGTTGTTGAGTGTCTCAAACTGGAGTGGTGTGATGGGGTTGGTGCCAGTGAGCTTCAGCGTCAAGCCATCAAGGAAGTCCGCTGGAAGTGCGTTGTACTCGGCGGTGATGTTGCCCGTGCCTCGGGTCAGCATATTCCTGTTCCGCAGGACGCGCTCCATCTGAGCCTCTGCAAGACTGATGAAGTCAGCAATTGCCGCTGTCAGGTCAGTGCGATTGAGCCAATCAGCAACTGATGCTTTCAGCTCGGTGTAGGTCGTGAGTGCCATTTATGCCTCCTTGTCCTGCAAGTCCTTGACCACCCATGTGTGTTCGTGTCGGAATTCAAAGGTGCCTATGTGCCCTATCTCCCGCGAGACATCGTGGTCAATGTAGATTTTATACCCAATCTCTTTGGCCTTTAAACAGAAGAACACATCCTCGCCGACATAGCCACGCTTGTCATTGCGCCAGGGAGTCTCAAACCAAGGCTCGGACATCTTCTTAAATACGTCTGCCTTGATCAGCATGACGCCCATGCCAATGGTGTCCACCTCCTGCAGCCCGTGGTCCTGCAGGGTGCTGTACACCAACCTGTTGCCAATCTTGGCAGTTGGGCCTGTTGGCATACGGCGCCTGGCGCAGTTGGTTGCCACAATGTCTAGGTCATGCGCCATCAGCCGCTGAATCATGTCCTGCGGGAAGGTCATGTCTGAGTCAATGAACAGGATGTGGCTGCAGCCCTCGCGCATGGCGTCCAGCGCCAGCTCTGCCCTCTGGTTCTGTATCAGCGTACCCTGCATGATTTTGAGGTCAATGCGGTCATCCGTATTGCAGGCGTGATATGCCACCATGTTCACCAGGCAATAGGCATATTGCGTGTGAACCATGTCACGCGCCGGAGTGCAAACCGCAATAATCTTCATACTTTTCCTGGTCGTGTTCTGAAGAATCGGTTGTCGGGGTCATTGAGCCAGCGTTTCATGTAGGCTTGATCTGTGATCTTGCCGCTGGCCTGCAATTCGTAGTAGATGTTCAGTGGAATGCTTGCCACCTTGTGCCACTCGCCTGTCCAGTTGGCCTTGTTGTCGATGGCGTTGAACTGGTCCTTGTTCTCCTCCACCACATTGGAGACATCCTGCTGAGTCTCAATGGTTGCCTCGTCAGTCTCGGGGTCATAGTGCCAGAGCCTGGTGATGCCTGTGACATCATTTCTGTCAAAGAGTCGTGTTTCCATCTTTTGAAGGTGGACCAGGTTGCCCTGGCCCACCCCTCCTGTTAGGACGTTATCAAATCAGCAGCAAGACCGTGAGCATTCTCACTCGTGATCTTGAGGCCATACTCAACAATCAACAGACGCTTTTCAGCGTCACCCGTCTTCGCCAGCTCGATCTGCTGGAAAGGACGCAGGTACGCAACTGATGCGTACTCAGGGTCCAACACCAGCGCATCACGCTCACGCTGGAACCTGTTCGCCACCACCGTCACATTGCCAAAATCACTGACATAGACATCAGCCGCGCCAACGATAGTGGCGGGTTTAGCGCCACCTTCAATGTTGTAGCGGGTTGCAGCAATACCTGCAAATCCGCTAACGCGCTGCTTGTTCACCGGGCCTGTCATCAGGATTTTCGGTGTACCGCCAGAGGTCCAGGTCTTTTGAATCACATTCTTGAGAATAGTTTCAGTGAAGGTCCGAACAGTGCCATCGGTACGCAAGCTGTTTGGCAGCGTTGTGTAAGACGGGTCAGTGCCAGTAGTATCAGTGTTGGTCTTGATGAAAGCCAAAACAGAGCCTGTAGTACGTGCAGCACTGGTGCTGCCTGCACTTGCGACCTGGCTTTGAACCATCACCAATTCCATATCACGCTTCAGCTCAGCGCCCTTCTTAGCCAACTGATAGGCCAACTCAGACTTACGTCCAGCCTTGTTGACAATCTCCTCAGTGTTGGACAGCACAACCGTTTTGCGGCTGATCTGCACATAGTTCTGCATCCGCACCGTTGCGGTAACAGGGTCATACGTGCCAATATCGTCCCCTTCAAGCTGAGCATTAGTTTGAGCCGCCTGTAACGAGTCCGTTTGCCATTCATATAGCGTGTTTTGCACGCTGTCTTTTCCAATATTACTTTGGAACGGTGTCTCCTCTGGTGAGATGTTGTAGATAATATTTGCGAGATTTTCACGAATGCCTTTGGCGGCAAATGTCGTGAACGTGTTAGTTACGATAGCCATTTTGAATTACCTCAAAAGATGTTCAATTGCGGAAGCCGCATCGTTGACGCGACCAGTTTTAGCAAGTCTTTGTTGCGACCGTCTTGAGTCAGTTGTGTTGTCCATTCGCCCCGCTGCGCCTGGCTTGGCGGGTTTAGGCCCATTGTTGACCGCTGGCCTGATGTTGCCCCTCTTGGTCATCATCTGGTCGTACAGCGCAGCCTTACGCAGCGCAACGACAGCCCTGTGGTCAAAAATATTCTTCAGCTCGTCAGAGGAAAAGCCTAGCTTCTGCCCCCACTCAATCAGCAACGTCTTTTCAGCCTTCGCCTTGTCTGGATTGCTCCACTCGGGAATGGCTTTGAGCATGGCATCTTGCTGTTGTGCGAGGTGTGCCTGCATGGACTGGTATTGCTCTTGCGCCTGGATGTGAGAGAGTCGCTGCTTCTCGGAAACAATGGCAGCGTGTACTTTCTCGGCATCTCTTGCAAGTTCCTTTTGCCGCACCCACTCGATTGGGTCTTCGTTGTAAAGACGATCCATGTCGATTTGCGGTGCAGCGTTTTGCTGAAGTTGCGCCTGGAGTGAACCCAGCAACTGGGAATACTGTTGGCGCTCCGTCCGCACAAGGTCAGCCTCTGCCTGGAACGCTCTTCGCTCCTCGGACACTTGCTGAGTCTTGCGGGTGTAGTCTGCTTCTCGGCTGTAGCCTTTGCGAAGTTCTTCAAGCGTGACCTCGACATTCTTGCCGTCAACTTTGACGGTGAATACGGGTGGTTTGTCCTCCTCCTCCTCGGCCTCAACCTCATCAGACTGTTCCCCATCAGAGTCTTGCAATTCCTCCTCTGGAGCCGCTGAGTCAACTTGCGTCAACTCTTCCTGCATCTCAACGTCTTGCTGGTCCCCATCTTCTGATGGCAACATCGCGCTGATAGCACTTGCCGCGTTGGCAACATTTAAATTATCCATTTCAGATTCCTTTCAATTTTCCTGAACGCTCAAGTTTCTTGCGCTCAATCCAGCCGTTATCCACCATCTTTTTCAACTCTGTTCGCAGGTTGTCGATGACTTGAATCATCAGCCACGCCTGCTCACGCTTTGCAGTCTCATCAGGAAGGCTTGTCTTCCACTTGAAAATCTGCATATCTTGCAACTGTTGCAGGGCATCGGTAAAAACCTCGTCTTGGAGCAGTAGCTCTGACTTTGTGCCCTTGCGGATAACGTCCTCGGTCATTGAAAGGTTCCTTGTTGTTTAAGCAGCTCACGGTCAATGTTCTGTTGAGCCGTGATTTCTGCCGTGTTGATCTGGGTGTTGTACTTCAGCTCCAGCTCGTACTTCTTGAGAGCCATCTCCTGGTACATCTTGTCCCGTGCGAAGTCATCATCCATCATCATCTTCTGGCGGCTTAGCTCAAGCTCTGCTGCCTTCTTCTGGATGTCGGCCTGGATGCTCTGTGCCTGCACTTGCGCCAGCACTTCCTCGGGGGTTGGCTTGGGTGCGGGTGGCGCAGGCGGCTGGTAGTCGGCGGGTATCTGGTTGAAGAACTGGCCTGGGTCTTTAAACCCGTTCAGCTCCACAATCTTCCGCAAAGTGCTGCTGTACTGTGCTGGCGTCACCAAGGGATTCACCACACCCAGTTGGGTCAGCACCTCTTGCTGCTTGGCGCTGATCTGCATCAGTGCCGCTACGCGCTCGTTGGTGTCGCCGTTGCCCATGCCAATGTTGATGGAGCAGTCCATTGCAGCATCCCAGGCTCGGGGGTCGATCTGCACAAACTCATTCCGCAGGCGCACCATGCGAGCCTTGTCCTGGTGGGTGGTCACCAGGAACAAGATGCTCTTGAACAGTTTCTTCATGCCCTCTGCCATGAGGCGGCTGATTAACTCAATGCGGCCCTGGCTGGCTGAGATGGTTGCTGCCACCGCGGCCTTAGTGCTGGACTGCAGGGCATCAGCATTCAATCCCATTGCCGCCTTGCTCATGCCAGTACGGTCCTCACGGATTTGGTCAATGTAGTCCAGCATCGGGAATGCGGCCTGCCCCACAAATGGCGTGGAGAACGGCTGCACCATGCCGGGTGCCCTCATCCTGATGATGGCGCCTGTCTCGTTGTTCAGCACATCGTCAATGTTGACTTGGCCCTCAACGATTGCAGTGCGAGGGTGGATGCTCTGCGCTAGGCTGTCCAGCGTGTTTCTTAGGATTTCTGATTTGATCTCCTGCAGGTCGTGGGTGATGTCAAATATTGACATGGCCTCCAGGGGTGAGGTGTGAGGCTCGGGGTCACAAGGAAAGTCAACAAACGGTATGTAGGACGTTGGCAGGTTCCGCACAATCTTGTAGCCGCTGCCAATGCAGCAGACCTTCCGCAACTCAGGAATCCCGTCCTTGTCGTAGTCAATCCGCAGGTACGCCTCAACATACAGCACTCGCTCCATCATGGGGTTGGCAGACTCAACAGACACACCAAAGCTGCTCATGGGCTGACGCGCCAGGTACTCCTCGTTGGTGTCCAGGTCGTTGCTGGTGATGTTCTCGCGCACCTCATCTTCTTCGTAACCCATCTCAATCAACTGCGCCACGGTCGCCATCTGGCGGTGGGCAATGATGGCTGAATCATCAAATGACCTGGCCCTACGGTCCAGCAGCAGTTCCTCGGGCGGCACCGACATAATCCGCACCCGCCCACCCTTGATCTTCCGCTTGATCTGGACATCGTGCAACTGACCCATCATCTGGTCGGGGTAGGTGTTCATCACCATCACATCGGTCTGCTCTTGCATCAATATCTGCAGCGTCTGGTCATCCAGCCCAGAGTATTCCTCAATGCGGACAGTCTCGTCCTCCTCCCACCAGCACTTCATAATGCCGCACTTCCGCACCAGGCTGTCTTTAAAGGTGGCGTAGGTGGTCAGGAAACCGTTGTTGTCAGAGTTAAAGATAAAGTTGCAGTAGTCGGTGGCCTGCTGTGCGTTGGCAACGTCCTCTGGCCCTGTTGGCACAAACTCAACGGTGTTCTCGGTGCTGAAGAATATCCGCATCAGGCTGGGCATCATTGCGCTAACGGTATCTCGCACCTCCATCGCCACCACTTGGCTTCTACCCTCTTCCTCGCTGCCGAACAAGTCACCGCGGTAATACTCGGTGCCCTTGGCTCGGATGGGACTCAGGTCGGTGTCAATGTAACTGACTGCATCAGTCAGCTCCATGCTGATGATGCCCTGCAATTCATCAAGGTCCATGACCTCAATGGCCTGGGTGTCGGTGTTTAGATTTTCCATTTCAGAACCATTCTTTCGCGTAGGTTGGACGATGTTGCTCAATCCAAGGTTTAGCCGCCAGCGTCAGTTGTTGTGCATCCCGGCCTATGGTGTTGCTGCCAATGTGGTGAACGTAGCTGGCACTCAGAAAGTGCTTGTACCCCTTCTTCGCCAGGTCAATGCAGATGACATCATCGCTGAAGTAATTGATTGGCGGGAACTGACAATCCTCAAACGCCTCTGCACTCATCCAGGCAAATATCGGACTCACCACAGGCAGCTGCCTAACAAATGACTCATGGCTGAACTTCATCCCGTTAAGTTTCTCGCCATCATTAAACCTGACATTCTGGATTGGCCTCACGGCATCGGACCTGGACGCCACCAGTCCAGGGTTCTGGTTCAGCTCCTTGCAGATAGCCACATCATCCAGCAGCATTCGGTAGCTGCTGGGCGTCAGCACAATATCATCATTGGCAATCACCACTGACCCATGCCCGTCACGCAGTGCTTGCCTGATCACTGCGTTGTAATCATCACCAAAGTTGGTGGCATCACCAAACAACAAGGCGCAGCCGTAACCCCTAATCACTCGGTCTGGCCCCTTCAAATAAATCTGGACATCAGGCGCGTACTGCCGAATGCTCTCCAGCAGTACGGGTAAACCCTTACCGTGGACGGTGCTGATGACGATGGGAGGGTTCATTCTTCCAACTCAGTGTCCACTTCCTCGTCTTCAACAATCCACGCATCGCAACTGCGGCTGGCGGCGCACTTGAAGTCAAATATCTCGCAGTACCCTAGATCACCAGCCTCAATCACCGCCCAGGGGTCACCCTCATCACCAATGCCCTCGGCGATACAAGATTCAATCTCATCTGATTGGTTAAACGCTGAGCAGTTACCGCAACGGCTTTGCTTGGCATCCTTGGCGCTGACATCCCACTTCTCTGCCTTACGCATCCAAAACTCGGTGTTGGGCAGCTTGGGATTCTCGGGACCGTATGCGGCCTTGGTGATGGCCTTGTCCCGGTTCTTCAAGTTCAGCGTTACATCCTGAGTAGCCTCTGGACAGGAATCACCAGGCTCTTTGCCACTCATGATGATCATCACGGCGTGTTTCATGTTATCGGGTATGGTTCTCATTTCATGCCCTTCTTCATCTTCTGCGCCTCGGACATGGCAATCGCCACGGCTTGGTCACGGGTCTTTACCTTCTGACCAGAGCTGCTCATCAGCTTCTTGTCTTTAAATTCACCCATCACCTTTGCAATTTTCTTGGTTGCTGCTGTGTATTTCATGCTGCCCTCGTTAGGTTACGTCTAATCCCCTGGCCCCACTTGCTACCACCAAAGCTGCCATACATCGCAGTCCCGGCATCAGAAGCAAAGGTCAAGCAGAATGCGTCAGCCTTGTCTGGTGACGCCAGGCCACGCTTGCGAATCTCGTCCTTGCCCTCAATCTGAATCTTCCCGCTGCTGGTGAAGAAGTACCGCACAGTTGCCAACTCGGCAATCAGACCCTCATCCTTGGGAATCTTGCAGTCCCGCTTCTCCAGCCAGGCTTTGGCCTTGTGCCACAGCTCAGCCTTCAGATTCCTGTAGGTGCTGCCCAATGCCGGGGATTCTGCCACATTGATGCCAATGGCTGGTAACTTTAATTCACGCAGCCTGTCCACCACCCCAGCACCCAACCCAATGCTGTCCACCATGATCTCATGGGGACGCTGGCTTGGCTGCAGCGCCTGGTACTCAGCCATCACCGCACCAGTCAGCTGCATCAGGTCCAGGTTCTTCCAGGTCTTCAACTCGGTAATCACATTCCCCTGACGCTTGCACAGGGCTGACCTGTCACTGCCAAACCTCGCAACGTCCAGCCCCCACACCACTTGGGCAATGGGACTCATGGCAACGTCCCGGTTGATAGCCGCCTCCAGCAACTCCATAGGTATCACGGTGTCGTCATCGCTGCGCGGGAAGTCTCCCAGCACCCGTATCCGGTAGGCGTTGGACTCCTCGCCGTACCTAGACTTCATCTCGTCCATGTAGGCGTCACTCACCCTCGGGCTGTCGGCGCAGCTCACCTTCATGGTCACCCAGTCATCTCGCAGCCTGTTATGGGTGTCGTAGAAGAAACCGCTGCTGCGGACCGGGTTACCTAGTAACAAAGTTACAGCCTTGTGGCCCGACATACTGCCTGCTGCCGCTTCAAATACCTGCTCGGGTATACCGCTGGCCTCGTCGGCCACCAGCATCACATTCTCACTGTGCACTCCCTGCAGTGCCTCTGGCTGCTCTGCGCGTGATGTCCTGGCGCTGACGAAAGCCTCAGTGGGAGCCTCCTTCACCTCAATGCGGTCCTGCTTCACCTCCAGCTGCTCCTGCAGCGTTGGCGGCAGCGCCTTGACCCAGCGTTTCAGCTCAGCGAACAGGGCGTCATATAGCTGGCTTGAGGTAGGCGCTGTGACCACAATCTTGACGGGAAACCGCAACAGCAGGTACCAGATGATTGCCCAGGACGCTGCCGTACTCTTCCCTACGCCATGCCCGGACCTGACGCTGATGCGCCTGTTGTTTGCCGCTATATGCCCCAAGAACTCCTCCTGCCAGGGGTCAGGCTTGACGCCAAGCACCTCCCTGACAAACAGCACGGGGTTGTTGCGGTACAGCTTGGCAAAGGCGAGGAACGGGTTAGCGTCAGCGTTCATATTTCACATTATGCATTTTTTATTTTTTTTGGGAAGCGGGTGGTGTTTGGTGCTTGGCGTTTGGCGGGTGGCGGGGGGGGGGTGCTTGGCGTGTTGTGCTTGGCGTGTGGCGCATTACGTTTTATTTTTTTCGCTAGGTGTTTGGTGCTGCAACTGTCGCCCCCCGCCAAGCGCCGGGACGGGGGGGGTCGGCGCGGCGGCGGCTGGGAGCGGCGCTCGAGCGCCCCGCGGCAGGGGTCAGGCGGCTGTCGGTAGGCGGCTGGCTGCTCTGCCACCAAAAGCGTACAAAGTGGCAGTTATGCACCGAATGCTTAATACAACGACCATTATGTTAACAAGAGAATGGCTTATCCACAGCCTATACAAGCGTTTTCGTCAAAAGTTGTAGTTATCCACAGGGCACTGTCAGAAAGAGGGTGTTTCGCCTGTGGATAAGTCCTCGACCACTTCGAGCTGGCGCAGCGCGTCCAGCCTCAAGTTGCCGATGTTGACCGTCACCGCGGCCTGCTTTGCGCCATACGTCTTCGCGTCCCACCTCTCGGCCAGCCACTGCCTAGTGCGGATGCGGTGCATCGGCTTGCTTGGATTGTCGTCGTCGATGCTGTCCGCAATATCCAATGTCTGAGCTGCGAGGAAACTTGCCGCCTCCACCCGCGCGCGTGTAATTATAGGCTCGTAGTCATTCTCATCAATCCACTTGTCCAATCCACGCCTTCCGATACCCAGTTCACGGCAGATGTCGGCCTTGGACTTGCCCACCTCAAACATGGACAGAACGATCTCGCTGTCAATGTCCTCCAGCAGCGTAACGTCTTGTCGCACTTTCGGGTTACCCGGCATCAGAACGCTCCACAATCGTTTTAGCTTGCACCAAGCACCACAAGACTCACATTGCCCTTGTAGCGCCACCTGAGTCCATTTTAGCGGCTTGCTGGAGCCTTCATCGCCTTTGCGTGATCAAAGTTAAACAGCGGGTTGGCTAAACCACCACTCAGGTCAATGTCGCAGTCTGGCAGGTCATCAAATCCTGTGGCACCACCGCCAGGCGCAATCCTCGTCATGCGTGTACCTGGTAGTAATGCCTTGGCTTTCATAATATCCTTGATCACATCTGATTCAAGTAGTAACTCTAACTCTTCCATCGACCATATGTGTCGGTTGCTTAACTCGGGTCTGAACTGTTGATAATATACAGCGTCATTATGAGTTTGCACCACCACCATGATGCTCTTGTCTTGCATCACCCACTCCACTGCATTGACCTCTGGTTTCTCCTCAATATTATTATCTAACGCCCAGGCGTCAAGTACACCATAGCCCTTAATCATTCCCGCTACAGCCTTCTCCATCTTCTCAATGTCCCTGTCCCGCTGAGCATTAAAGACTCGCTCCATCTGCTGCATCAACTTCAGCCGCAAGTTAGCATCCACCAACATCTCAATGCGTTTCATGCCCCACCTCGCATCATGGTTTTGCTTGACCCACTCAAGCTGGGCCACCAAGGACTCAGCCTTCACCTTAAACTCATCTAGCTGGAAACTAGACCCTTCATCCACCACTGTCTTTGCTTTTACCATTTGTCCACCTTTTTTCGCCTAACTCAAATCGTGCAGCACAAATCGTCCAGGTTATACCCTGGAGACGATTTGTACTGGTGCTTTAATCACAAATCGTTGCCCATTTGTACGATTTGTACCATTTGTGATTATTTGACTAAAAATGCTCCTTTTCAGCCGTTTTGGTGCTGAAAAAGGCAAAGTCACCGTCCAACGTCACACCCTCAAGACCTGTCGCTGCCCTCCAGATTGAGCGAAAATCGCTGTCCTGGGACTTGATTTCTCCTGTCTTTCCCAATCCTCGCCACACTTTTTCCCGCCACAATGACACCAAAGCCACCCGTTTAGACCCAAACTTAGTGGTCTGGATGCGGTCCGTTTCCCTCAAAGACTCGACAAAAGCGGTCATTGCCTTGCCCTGGTGCTTGCCCTGGCCTGTCCGATTCAAGCCTACTTGCTGGGTATTGACAACGATATCCGCTGCCTCAACCGCCAAACTCTGGGTATTATCAAACCCCAACCGACCATTATCTAGATTAACTTTAACCATGCGAAACCCATACTTTGCACCATCACTTCCATCCTTCTGTTTGGTGATAGTTATATTGCCTGACCCAGCATATTGATTATCTTGCAATGCTGAATCCAGACGCTGTAACTCCAACTCAGTGTCCAATGCACCAAGCAAAGAACTATGTCCACGCAAACCCTTAGTGATATCCTTTCCAACGTGGTGGACTATCTGCAAGGCGCAGTCCAACAGCCGCTGAATCTTTGAGAGCGAGGCAATGAAGGCACCCATGTCTGAGCTGTCATTCTCATTTCCACCGCCAAACGCTCGAGCCAGGGTGTCCACCTGGACCAGCTCAAACCTTATCTCCTCCCGCTGCACAAGGTTGCTGATGGCAAGGTGCAGCTGCTGGATGTCCTCCTTCGAGCTGCGAAGGTTGAGCTGGTGCCTAATGACGTAGACCTTGGCGCCTGGCTCAGTCTTGTGATGCAGGCGGCAGGCTCTGATCCTTGCGCCAACACCGCCATGACCTTCGCCACAGATATACAGCACTGCCCCAGGCGTTGAGACTTCCTTGCCCATCCAAGCTGTTCCTGTAGCCACTGAGTGAGCAATGTCCAGTGCCACAAACGATTTGAATGAACCTGGTGGCCCAAAGAGTGCGCTGAAACCTTTGCGGGGCAGTACGTCTTGAATCAGCCACTCCACAGGCTCATCCTGGATGGTGTCCCAAGGCTCAATCCTGATCTTGCTTTCCGCTGGCACCAGCTCTAACGCTGGCTCTGACTCAAAAGCCTCGGCGTCTAACGATAGGTCTGTCGATGGCTCTGAGTCTTCTGCTGCTGGTGGGAGATACACAATGGACTCAGCGTCCAGCACTGGCTGCAGCCCCTTGCACAGCGCCATCAGTTGAGCCTTGTCACCACCAGCCATCACCCACTCAAACGCATCCTCAGTGTGTCCAACGGGTAACGCCAGAAGTCTGACGCTCTTGGCAAGGGGAAGAAGTGCTGACGCCACCAGGGAGGCATAGCGGTAACCGGGTTGGTCATTGTCCGGGACCAGGACAATGTTGAGGTCGGCAAACCAGGTGCTGTTGGCGGCAGGCCAACTGCCTGCACCAGTGTGAGATGTGGAGGTGAACACTCCAATAGACGCCAGGGCATCAGCAGCCTTCTCCCCTTCGCACAGGAACACTGGCTTTGCCTGGCGCTTGGCCTCAAGGACATCTGCCAGGCGGTAGGGAATAACCCTGGCACCCTGCATCGACGCCTGGCGTGAACCGTCCTCCAGCACCCGCAACAGCTTGTACGTCTTGCCCTTGGTGTCTGAAGTCCAAAACCTTTGCTTGACAAACAGCACCACGCCATGCTCATCAGCATACTCCCATTCACCTGTCAAATTCACTTGCCCCGTTGAACGGGGTAACTGCCCCGGTGGACGGGGTACTGGCACTTGCACTGGTGCCGGGTGATGCCCATTGATTGGCCTGATCACCAGAGGCTCAACCCACTCACTGAGCTGGGGCAACAGCCCTAAGTCCCTGACAGCTGCCCAAACATCATGCTGTGAGCAGCCACCGTGGCACTTGAGCAGCAGCTTGCCATCGGCGTCTGTCACTGACAGGGACGGGTTGCGGTCCCCATTGCCCTGTCCATGATCAACTACTGGGCAGGACGCCAACCACTCTCCGTTTGCTGCTGGCCTTGATCTGCCGAGTGCCGCCGCAATCAGTTTTGCATCCATGTGCAGTTTCCATTGTTTTTATTCTCTGCTCCAGTTGGTACACCCTTTGAGCGAGTGCAATGAGGAGCAAATTCCATTGTTCTTGATTCATTGGGGGCAAAAAAACCCGGCACCAGGCCGGGTTCCTTTGTCAGTTGCGTGTCAGTTAAACATTTCCTCGTCATCCTGCTGCACTGGCGCTGGCGCTGGCTTGGGCTTTGCAGCCTGACGCACTGGTGCTGGCGCTGGTGCTGGTGCTGGCTCCTCGAAGTCAGCATCTGCCGGGTCAGCGTCCAATGCCGCTGGACGGTTAATCCAGTTCTTCAGCGTGAAGTTTGGTATTGCCGTGTTCCCTGCACCAATCTTCAAACTGGTGGCACCCTCATACTTGATCACAGGCACCTTGCCAGGGTTAGCATCAGCCGCCTTATCACAGGCGTTGTAAATGGCCTGGAAACCTTTCGTGACCCCTACGCCATTCGCGCACCATTCCACTACGCCAGTTGGCTTTGAGAACAGCTTCACGCTGAAACCATACTTGTAGTCAGGGCTGGGCTGCTTGCCCTTGACGCCAACTTGAGCGTCCTCTACCCAATCCCTTTGTCCCACTGCCAGCAGCAGCCACCCGGTGCGAACTGAGTCCAGGTCCATCACCATTGACTCAATGTTGATGGCCTCCTTATCCGAGTTCTCCCAGACCTTTGTCTGAGCCATAAAACGGATGTAGGCACCGCCATTGCCATTTGAAAGATTTAGCATTTCGAATTTCCTTTAAGAGTTGAGAATTACGCTTTACGCCTTACTCACCAATGCCGTAGCTACGACAGAGTGTGAGTCCACTAGACACCTTGGAAGTCAAGGTTTCCGTGACTGTTTTATCTCCAAGCAGTTTCTCGGCAACTGCTGGAGATATGATTTCTTTGGGGTAAATCTGCATTGATGTCAGACCAGCTTCGTGCAGTGCAAGAGCAGTTTCCTGCTCATCAGTCCACTTCCTTGTAGACTTCTTTGGACCCATCTGCCAACCGCGAAGGCTTGCACCATCTGCAATGCGCTTGGTGGCATAGGTTTCCAATGCCTTGATGAATCCCTCTACCTTGCTGATGTTGTCCAGGAACGATGTCAGCTGCTCATCACTTAGTGCTGGTGGTTCCTGCGCCACGCTCATAATGTTGAAGGGTTCGATGTGCGCTGGGCATATTGCCTTAGCAGGACACCACTGACAAGCAGCTTCAGATGGCACTGCCTCGGCTGTGGTGGCCATCGCAGCCTGGATGGCGGGTATCAGCGTCTGCGCTTCCCAGCGTAGCAGGTCAGGCACTGTCATGGTGTGACTGCGGTTGACGCCATGCATTGGCTGCACAATGGTCATCGTCACTGTCTTGAATTGCTTCTTCGCCAAACGCATCCCGCCCAAGGCGTAAATACGCATCTGGTCACTGTCAGCGTCAACGTATCCCCGGCCTGTCTTCAAGTCACCAATGATGAATTCGCCAGTGTCATCTGACCAGCCCAAGACATCAGCAGTACCCGCCACCTTCACCGCGGGAGACTCGTAGGCTGTGACAAACTGCTCCACAAACACATTGCCCAGGCGCAGCTCCTCTGTCTCAATGTAGTCCAGGTGCTTCCTGGCGTAAGTGATGGCGTCCTCGTCCATCTTAACGCCTTCAACGTCAATGCCAAGCCACTCCTCTGGTGCGCTGGAGGTTAAGAAACAGCTTTCACTCAGAGAGTGAATCGCAGTGCCACGCTGGGCGGCAGCGCCTGACTCTCCCTTTGGCATCCTAGCTGACAGTTGGACACTTGCAGGGCAAGCAATCCATCGTGCAGCTGCGCTCGGGCGTAGGGTTATCTGTTCCATGCTGCTCTTTCGTTGTGACTGTCTTCGATGAGAATTTGGTACACCAAAGTCCTGATCTCTTGGCTCACCGCGTGACCTAGGTCATCTGGGTCCATCATGCGTTGGAGCAAATCAGTCTTCATACGGCACTGGCGGCGAGACTTCTCCAGTTCAGCGTTGAGGTAAAGGATGTGGGCCTTGAGCGTTTGGCGCTCACTGCTTTGAAGTGATGTCATTTATTGTCCTTACCCGCCATTGCTGCTGTCCACAATGCTCCACCAAACACTTTGGCAATAAATTGCATTGCAATAATTTCTGGCATTAAAACGCCAAAAGCAATTGTCGGGAAAGCAATTGAATCAACCGCAGCGCCTGCAACATTAGACACATTGGCACGTTTAAACCATGAGCCAGTAATTTTTGTAAAGACCGCCCAATCAGCAAGTGCCGCCAACATAAAAGATAGGGCAGAGGCTATAGCAATCATTCCAGCAGCAGGGTTAAGCGCGTAAGTCAACAGTCCTGTACTGGCAATCAATGCGCCCATTTGCCACATTTTTAGTTTGATGTGTAACCAATCTCTCAATGCCAAATCAAGCCCAATAAAAATAAAAGCATTGATAGGACTAACCCACACCCCAAATGTGGCAATGGATAAATTTGCCAATGTCATAGCAATGGCGTAGGTAAAAATTGCTGCAATTAACATAAAAGTTCCTGTACTGGTTGAACATTCCACTTTGTTGGTGGATTGGTTGAATCAATGCGTTTTGCCATGCAACCAGCGCACTGTAAATATTCTGCGTGATGCAGAGCAACATTGGTGGAATCCGCGCTGGCTAAAGGCCACGGCCCACTTGATTGACCTAGCATCCGCATCCCATGTACCCAAGGGATTTGTCTGCCGTATGTGTTGACCAAGGCATTGAAAGCCTCATCCATTCTGCGACACCATTTTGCCGTGCCGATTTGCCAAAACTCACCAGCAGACCCAAAGCAAACCCGGCCCCAAGCGTCACACAATTCAAGCAAGTAGGAAATTGGCAAACCTAAATGCCATACAGGAATTCCAAACTCTTTGCGAAAAGGCCAAGACTTAACCATTGCTCTTTGTTCATCAACATTGCCATCAATTACGTCTGGAACGACTGCCCAATGAGGGTGAGCAAGAATAGGCTCAATCCAATCGTAAAACCCATTAAGGTCAAATTGATATCCTCTTGTTTTGGCGCTAAATGCTCCGTTGTCTAACATTAAAGATTGACCTAAACGTAAACAACGTTTTAAATCTTTAGGGCAAGCAAAAGAAATACAAAAGTTTTTACCGCCCATTGTTTCTATGGCTTTCATTGGCGTAATTGGCGTCCCGTGATAGTGAATCATTTGATCTTAGCAACTAGTAGTCAGTGCGATTAAAACAGCGTCAGCGCGTCCATCGTCCTTGACCCGTGCAAAGAGATGCGCTTCCCTCGGAAACAGCTCCATGACCCTCTGGCGTGAACCGTCCTTGCCCTTGGCGGCACCTGACAACTTCTGCCAGGCTTGCGGAGTTGTGAAGGTCACAGGTATCTGCTTGGCGGCAAGCACTCCCTCGATGATTCCAACCGAACGCCCAAAGCTGAACATGGAAGACACACCCTGACCAGGCATGGCGCCTACCTTCTCGACAATGGCCTTGTGCGGTGCGAGCTGCTGCATCAAGATTGCAAGTCCAGCAGGACAGACTTGGCGTTTCTGCGCCTTGTTGCGCTCCACGGTGACGGTTGGCATATCGTGAACGCTGATCAGCACCCCGCCGACCAGGAGAGCAATGGCGCCTGATGCGCCAGGGTCAATGCCAATGACCCGAGAAAAGGAGGAGGTGGACGCTTGGCCCACCCCCAAAGTAGGCAACTGCATTACCTGGTGGGATTGTAGATTGCTCATACCAACTCAGGCCAAATCTTGGCCCAGTTGCCTTGGCAAAGCATCTGCCGGGTGACTGTCCCGCCAGATGCAGCCTCCACTCGGATGGCCTCTGCAGGACTCATGTCCCGCCTACCGCTGAGACACTGATACAGCCATTGTTCGTTGAGGCCGACCTTCTCGGCGAGTTCCTGGCGCTGCTGCGCTGTAAGTTTTTGTTCCATGCCGAGAAGTCTAGCAGACTGCTATAGCGTCAAGTCAAGGAATTTGGCTAGGTGTTTACCCTTAAGGGTTTTCAGTTGAAATATTTTTGCTGAAAGCCTTGACCTGTACTAGCAACTCGCTAGAATCCTACCTAAGCCCTCGCACTGTGCATAGGGTCTTAACCAGGAAAACATCATGACAACTGCAACACCAAATCGCAACCTGACCATGTACGGCGTAGCCGACATTGCGGAATACATCCAACAGGTCAAGCAATCCATCACTTACAAATTCTCTGGCGGCAACATGGTTGTTGCTGGCCTGATGTCAGATGCCCAAGAACTGATGCTCTACAACGATGTGGAGCGTGCCCGTCAAACCCTCAACATTGCCAAAGCAATTCTGTTTGCCATCACTGAAGGCGAACTGGTCGGCACTGTTGAGCGTAAGTAATCAACCCACGGGGCTACGGCCCCAGAAAGGACATCACCATGACAATCTGGACATCTGGCTACAAGCCAACCAAGGAAGACCTGAAGGGTCTGTTTGAGTCTCAGTTTGAGACATCGCGTGGGTTGGTAATGACCTGCTACACGCTCATCGAGAAAGAGGAGCGCGAGACTGAAGACTGCCCAGGTGACCCTGCCACCTGCGAGTTGCAGTTTGCTTTGGTTGGCGGCATTGACATCAGCGAGGTACTGGATGCTGGCTTGGTCGAGGACATTGAGATCGAGGCCATGAAAGCCTTTGAAGACTTCGAGGTGGAAGCATGAACTGGGTTGCTGCAGCACTCATCGCCCTGGTCATGTCGGCAGCTTACCTGCTGGACGGTCCATCTGAGCATGAGGCGCAGGTGGACACCGTGGAGGAAAAGATTCAGAAGCTGTGCGGAGAAAACGCAGGCTGGAAGATGTTGGACGATGGCTCAGTGCAGTGCTACACGCACAGGGGACTCAAGACAAGAAAGGTGACGTTATGAACGATGACGACGATTACACGCTCATTGATGAGGTCATGCACTGGATGACCATTATCTTTTTGGTGTTGATGACGATTACATTTTTGGCTGGCGTAGCTGGCTTTTTGTGGGGAATACTATGACACAAGCATGAGCCGCTTACAACATCAAGGAGCAACCATGACATTTTCACGATTACCATATAACTTCGAAGAGGCTTTAGCAGAAGTCAAAAGTTGGAGGGCTTCACACATACCGGCAGGCGACATACGCGCTTTAAAGCACCGCATCCATGAACTTGAAGGAGAGGTGATCGGGTACAAGCAAATTCTGCAAGAGGCAGAAACCGCACCCCTGCCAGTGCAGGAGCCTGTAACGTGTCGCTTTTGTCACGATAAAAAAGGTTGTTGGACATGGCAGTGCTACCACTGCGGAGAGATTGACGATGTTCAACAACCCACCCCACCCGCAGTACAGCGCCCGTGGGTAGGGCTGACCAAACAGGATATGCCAAGCGGGGAAAACCCAATGTTTGACCACCAATATTTTTGTGCAGGAATGGTTTACGCCGCCAAAGTTTTACAGGATAAAAATCATGGATGACACATATCTGGGCGATGGGGTCTACGCCAGCCACGACGGCTTTCAAATCTGGCTTGCGGTCAATCACCACGAAAACAGAGTAGTGGCGCTAGACCAAAATGTGATTGGCCGTTTGCTGGACTACGTTGAAATGTTAAACCAGCAAAAGGAGGAGACCAATGACTGAATACAAGTCGATAAAAATGCCAGAGTATTCGAAGTGGAAGTGCTACCTGTTTGGCTGTGGCCTTGACGGCCACGGCTTGGTCTATCGCCCGGTGCGAGGCAAAGAACCCAATGCTTTTGTTCGGTGGATGATGCGGATTTGTCTTGGTTGCATGTGGGTTAAGGAGAAGACCAATGACTAAAGACGAAGCACTGAAGATGTGTCTTGAGTACATCGAAACAGACAAGCATGAGCGCAAATACGTACGCCATGCGATTAAAGCCGCGCTGGAGCAGCAAGCCGAGCCGGTCAAGCCTGCAGGTCAATTGCAGGAGTGTTTATACGGGCGTGGTCAAGTCCTGTGGTTTGCCAAGCCAGCAGACCTCTCAATGCTCTACACCGCCCCACCACAGCGCCCGTGGGTAGGGCTGACGGAAGAGGAGATGAGTGACATAGTTGCTGATATGGATGTCGATTTTGGAGATTTGTTGTGGAAAGTGGTTTGCCTGACAAAAATTATTGAAGCCAGACTAAAGGAGAAAAACAATGTCTGAAAAGAGATGTGTATATAAATGTGGCGCTTGGAACTGCGGCAGCTACCAATTCAATTTGTACAAAGATGCCATTGACCAAGGTGAGTTGTGTGATGTTCATTACTGGCAAACAAAAGCACAGCGTGAGTGGCAGGGATTGACGGAAGAAGACATTCCAGCAATCAATCAGTCTTGCCTAACCAAATTTCAAGCCGCAATGAGCGCGGAGTCCATTTTAAAAGAGCGCAACAAATGACAATCACAGTACTCTCAAAACGCATCCGCGACACTCTGGCCTTGGCACCTGATGGCATGACCGCCAGAGAGCTAGCGTTTGCTCTGAATGCGGAGCCATCAGCCATCAGCCGTTCGTTGGCCTTGATGCCAGATACTTACATTGACAGGTGGACCCGTACTGCCACCAAGTACGCAGGTGTCCACTGCCTGGCGTTTGTGCCAGATGACTGTCCGCATCCCTGATGGAGGAACTATGAAAATAATTTTAGATGTTCATTTGTCCAGTTTTGGCATCAACATTGATGTGCAACCAGACAATGTAATTGATGACATGGATGGTTCAGAACAACAGGCAATAGCTGAAGAGGCCATCCGCGCTCTTCAGCATTTCATCATTATGATTACTTCAGACCAAGAAGGCGCTTGAGTCGTTTAATCTCAGCCTCATCCATGAATAGAGAGATGTCCTCCATGCCAGTGGATAACCGACCTCTGGTCAATTGATTAGGGTCAGCGTATGTACTTCCCGCGGGTACATCTCCAGGCAGTTGGATTTGATTAAACAAGTCCTCCATCGATGCCTTTTGGTAGTTGGACCCTGGCTTATTCATTTGTTTTTGCATGATGCTGTTGTAGACAGGCTGCATGACTTCGCTGACAGGTGCGCCGCGAGTGTTACCTAAAAACAAACCACGCATATCGTAGCCATAAGCACCATGTGAGCCTGGCCTGATTCCAAGATTGGGAAACGCCTCGTAAATTGAATCACCCATCAAAAAGCTGGGCTTGTTCATTACATTGGGGTCAAGCATTGCATTTTGGAAGTCCAAATAATTAAAACCCAAACCTTTTTCTGCGCCTACGTTACTCATCTTTTCCACAAAGATTTTGCGTAAATCTCCAGGACTTCCAGCAGACAATCCTTCTCCAGTTAAAAGTTGCAATCTGGCTGCTGGGTCATTTAGACCTACAAAATCCTTATACTTGCCTTTGACTCCTTTGACAGTTTTCTGTCGCATCTGATCTGATATTTCTTCTAAAATTTTAGGGCTTGGATTAGTGGCATCAATCATTGCCAACAAGCCTTCAGTTGGCCCTGTAGAAAAATTCTCACCACCTCTTGCCATCGTGTGCGGAGCCATAAACACACGCCCAGTTCCACCTCTGCTAAGGTTTTCCTCAATGGCTTGCAATGCACGATTATTTTGGCTTTGAGCCGCACCTTTATTTGATGCGTAGCCCACTCTGTTTTGAATGTTTTGCAAATCTCTCATGTACATCAGACCACCTGGGGTGGTGAAAGCATTTGCTCCAAGCGGGACTTCGCTGACATTGGTGACAAGCACATTTTTGCTCAACATATCTGTTGGGTATGTCATTAGACTGCCACCCAGCATCTCGTCAGAGCTAACTGGCTGTCTCGGTGCAATACCCGGAAGTTGTTCAGTCTGATATCGGGTGCCAACTAAAGGGTTGGGATTCTTTGGAGTGTTGGGCAGATAAACATTTGATCTGCTGCCTTGCGCCATGCCTTGCAGCATCTCAGCGCCCATACCACCTCGCTCCATGACCCTTGGCACAGCACGTTCCGCAAAGCGTTCACCAGCTCGTCCTGCTGCCATAGCGCCTGCGCCTGCTGCTCGGGCTGCTGGTGCTGCCATTGGTGCTACAGCCATTGCTGCCTCAAGTGCCTCTGGCCTGATGCGTGTTGTGCCGCCAAGTCCGCCAGCGCCAGTTGTCAGTGGCTCGCCATAAGACAAGCGATCTAAGGTTTCGCTGATTGCTGGCGCACCCATAAACTTTGAAACACCCTGCATCTGTTGGGTGCGCTCTGGAGAATAACTTTTTGCAATGAAATCAGAAAGCAAACCAAGAATTTGATTTCTTGGCGTTGCCTGTAATTTTGCAAACAGTTCCTCATCATCCAACAGCCCCATGATGCGCTCCTAGCTGATCTGCGTGATGGACACATCGGTGGCAGTAGCGCCACGTATCACAGCCACCTTGTCACCAGAGGCGCAGGCCACATACTCCACGGCATTCGCTGGAAGCATCGGTGAGGTGGTCAGGCTGGCGGTAGGGCTGGCTCCAATGGCGAAGTGGCAGTGCGCTGCAGAGCCATTCGCTAGGCGCAGCATGGTGACGCCTGTTGCTACTGCCGTTGACTGTACGCTACTGCCAGATACCGTCATTACCTGTGTGGTGCCAAGTGCGCCAAAGGTGGTCAGTTGCCCGTTATCGTCCCGAAATAGCTTGCTCATTGTGATGCTCCTGTGAAGATGTTGAGAATATTATGGTGCAAAATAACTAGGGGCCATGCCGCCTACCTGACCAGCACCAAAGCCTGCAGCACCCGCCGCCCTTGCCCGTGATGCGTTCAGTTGTCTGATGATTTCAGAAAGCTGCTGTAGTTGCCTAGGGTCACGCGAAAGCAAAATCTTTCCGATTTCATTGCGAACAGCCTCTGGCGTTTGCGTCTGTCGAGCCAGGTTACTTGCTGCAGTCAATATTGCAGTTGGACTTCCAGATGCTACTGAGCCTGCTGCCTGGGCCAGTGGTGCAACATCCAGGTCTGCACCACCAGCAAGCATTGCAGCCGTTTTAGAACCGCGACCAGCAGACTCAAATCGTTTGAGAGCTTCTTCAGCCAAAACAGAGGAAGAGAATGCTTTAAAGTCTCCTCCGAATGCGGCCCTCAATCTGGCCTGTGTGCTTGGCTCTTTGTAAAACTTCAAAAGTGAAGTCTGTCCAGCCTCAGTGCCAGTTTTCTCTCTCAATCCCTGCAACACACCAATTCTGAATGCGTCAATCTCAGAGGCAGATAAATTCTTGGTGGCCTGCTGTATGTCAAGAATATCGCCCTTCATTACCTTGCGACCAATCTCAGCAGCATCCATCATCTGTGATGGACCAGCCCATGTTTTCATTGCCATTGTGTAGGCAGATTGACCACCAATCTTTGGCGCTTGGTCTTCCAATTGCTTGACAAGTTGTATCCGAACCTTGTCATACGCTTCAGCTTGGGCATTGCTGCCAACTTTACGCAGACCCATAGATGTGTCATAAAGAGATTGCTTCAACGAATCCAGGACATTCATTGGCACTGAGTCACCAGGCTTGAGCTTTGACAAGTCAATCAGCTGACCCGTCTTTGTTGTAAACAAAAGTTCAGCAGAACCTTGCACACCCTTTGATTTGCTCAAGGCATCAAAGATGGAATTATTCACGGTTGCTGTAGATTGATCAATTGCAGCATAGTATGGGCGTGATGCGGCAAATCTCTGGTTGCTAAAGTTGTCAATGCTCTGCGTAAACTGTGCGTTTTGAGTGCCAAGTGCCTCATCAGCACCAGCCATCAGTCTTCCAGCGCGTCCTACCTGGCGCTCCCGAATGGCACGTTCCACAGCCTCTGCCGTGGTGCCTGGCAATGTGGCCTGGACATCCAGAAGGTTGCGTGTTGACTTCCCACCAACGTCAGCAATACGCGCCTCTGGACCAAGTTTCAAGAGCCTGGCCTGCGCCATGTTCAGTGCGCTTGGGGCTAAGTTCTCTGGTCTATCACGAATCAAAGCCTCGGCAACTTTTTGCTGGGCGTAGGTTCCAGCGGCTGTGGGGGACATTCTTGCTGTGGCTTGTCTGCCAGCAGCACCCAACACGCTCATGGTTGGCTGGGATGCACCGCCAAGAGTGCCACCAATAAGTGAGCTTCTGGCTGCATCGTTCAGTATGTCTATTGCGTCACTCTGATTAGATGCGCCTAGACCGCTAATAAACCCGTAGCCAGCACCAGAGCCAGCAGCTTGAGCTGTGCGCTGACCTAAACCCATTGCCGTACCAGCACCAGGCGCTGCTGTCATGTATCTGCCTGCGGCCTGGACAGTTGGTGCTACGGTTGGTAATGCACGGGTGATGGCTGGCATAACTGCCCTGCCAATGGCGGCTGGTGCGCTGATCATTCCCATAGGCAAACTGGTTGTAAGTTGCAGGCCAGCAGCAGTGAATGGGGATTCTTGCTCAAACGATTCTGTTTGACCTCGAACAACATCCCGACCTTGCTCATACGCCTGACCCAGCGGAATGTTTTGCGTTACCGCTGTGAATGGTGCGCTGACTGCGCCATACATCTCATCAAGAAAATTAAAGGCTGGCCCTTGCAGTGCAGTTAAGGCACCGCGTTGCAGTGTGGATTTCTCTGTGCCTGCTCGGTAAGCAGGAGACTGCCCCAGGAACTTTAGAATTTCGGCTGGCTTGTATTGCTGCTCCAATGCAGCCAAGACTTGTGGCCCAACGTCTGGAAGCTGCGCCAAAAACTGGACGATATCCTCGTCCCTGTAACCAGCTTTTTTGGCCTGTTTGATTTTGTCTTCAATGCCATCCATGATTAGTTCCCCGGTGCGCCAAAGATGTTATTTAAAGTTGGTCTACCACCACCCATACCTGGTGCCGTAACAGACCCACCTGGTTGCCTAACAATGGATGGCACATTGGCTGGCGCACCAATAGCAGTGCTTATGTTAGGAAGTTGATATGCCTCAGCAAATGCCTGGTACTCACTTCGTTTATTGTTGTATGCCTGACCTGCTGCTGCATACAGCTCATTGGACAAAGCCTTAAATTCAATGCGCTGTCTTGGAGTTAACTTCTGACCTGTCATCGCTTGATTGAGATAATTTTTCAATCTGTCCATGCGTCCAGCAGCAGCCATTGCAAGTGCAAGTTCAGACTCTCTTACTGTAGAACCCTCATCCATCATTTTCATCATTTTGGTTGCACCAGCAAGGTCGCCAATTGGAGTCTCTTGGTTTAGCGCAGTATTTACTTGATTAAACGCTGTTTGCATTCCTTGATATTCTTTGTAGATAGGCTCACCCTTAAAGGCGGCGCCTAACTTCATTACATTCTCAAGCCCCTTTTGTCCTTCATTTATGTTGACAATGTTTTGTGCAGGCGGTGCGTTGTTAATTTCTTTTTGTATCCTGGCTTCAATTTGTTGTTTTATTCTAGGGTCAGTTGCTCCAGCCAAATCAGCTTGAAGTTGCGATAGTAGAGTTCCTACCCTTGGCGCAGTTGGAGCAAATTGAGATTCCTTCTCAATTGCTGCATCGTATGCTTTAAACAATGGACTACCAACAGGCAGCATAGCGCGTTCTGCAATTAACTTTGACAAAGCAGTTCCTGTGGCAGTGGTTGGTGGGTCAAGGTCCATCGCAAACTTTTGGTACTGCATCGCCTTCTCTAATTGACCATCGTCCTCCAGCATTTTTGCTACTTGGCGATACTGGTTGGCTTTAGCAGCATTGGGGTTCATCGGTCTTACCATATCTTGCGATGGCGGCATTGCTGCACCAGCAGTGGGTAGTGGCGGCGCGCCTGTGTCAACTTCTGGCATTGGCATTGGCGCTGCGCCTGGCATTGCTGTTTGGGGCGTGAATACACCCGCAATCCTTTTTCTCAACTCTGCTGCTCTCTTCGCCTCATCCATCTTCTGCTTCAGCGACATCTGGGTTAGCGCACCCGTCTGCGCCTTCTCGTACCCGGCTTGTCCTGCCTGTAGCGCCTCGCCTAGTGCCTCACCAATGCCAATACGCCGGGTGCTTTCACCGCCAGCTTTCAGCAAGGCTGCAGACGCTGACAGCATGGCATTGCGTTGCATCATTCGCCTCTGCTCTGGCGTCAGGTACTCGTCTAGGTAGTTGCTGCTGCCACCGCCAAAGGCATTGTTGATGCCGCCAAGCAAGCCCTCAAAACTGAAATCTGTTGCCATGATTATTTCTCCTATTTACCAAACAGCAAGCCTGCAATGCCAAGTATGGAGGACAAATCATTGCGGTAGGTTGGCTGTGAGGTGCTGCCGCCAGCATTTGGCAACTGCGCTGACAGTGCGCCTTGGCTGATGCCCAGCTTCTCCGCACCAATCCCGCGCAGTGCATCCAACTGCTGCTGCGTGAATTGCTGCTGCGCTTGTCCTGCGCCCATCACGGCCTGTGCGCCACTCATGCCCAGGTTCTGCTGCTGCTGCCCAAAGGCACCTAATTGGCCTGCAGCGGCCAGCCGCTGTGCATTGGCGGCGGCGTAGGCTTGCTGGTTGGCAAGGTCGCTCTGCTGGGCTAGGCTTGCGTTGTAGCGTTGCATCTCGTTCATGGCTGCAGCGTTGCCGCCCATTGCGGCGTTGATGGCGCCTGCGCCGAACTGCATAGCACCAGCACCCTGCTGTGACGATTGCAGGTTGGCCTGCTGCATACGATTAAGGTCTTGCTGCATCAGGTTGGAGCTGGTGTCAAAGCCTTGCATCCTGAGCTGCGCTGACATCTGCGCTGCCTTGTCAGCATACGCCTTGTTGGTGGCTGCTTCCGCAACTCCCTGGCGTGTACCGCCGTAGGCTTTTGCCCTGGTTGCAGCCTCACCCATCTGCTGCACAGCCGCCTGCCGTGCGCCCTCAATGTCAGCCAGGTTGTTGGTAATGACCTGGTTGGTGTACGGGTTCATGTAGTTGCTGATGTTTGACATCTGCGCCTGTGCAGCAGTAGCAGCCGTTGGCGTGTAGCCCACAGCACCAAACTGATTGGACATCCCGGCATTGACGCCGCCCGTGTAGTACGGCTGGAACTGCGCTGCTTGGTTGGCGTACTCGGCGGCAGTGTTGGTGGTGTCAATGCCCCGGCCTGCCAGGCCAGTGTTCACCAACTGCTGCTCACCAGCCCTATAGACAGGGTTAAAGTCGGCAAACTCCCTGACGGGCAATGCCGCTGCTACGTTTCGCCCTTGCTGCAAGTTCTGCAGGTAGGCTTCTCGGATTGCCGGGTCGATTGTCGTTGTGCTTGTCTGGCTGCCGCCGCTCTTGCTCATGGTGTTACTCCAACAGTGATTTCAAACGCTTGGCGGGAATCTTGCCTGCGTTAATTTGTTCGAAAATGTTCGCGCCGTATTTCTGCACTGCTTTCTTGCGGATAACGTACTCGCCAATGTCTAGGTTAGTATTGCCGTCATCTGGTCCAGGTGGGTTTGGCCCTCTTACATTCCGAGGAGTAATTAAACCGCCTTTGAATTTATCGTAGGCTGCGCCAAGACCTTCACCAGTGCCACCGTCAAATGGAGAACTGCTACTTTGCTGTTCTGCATCTTGTGCTATAGCTTGATTCTGAGCAGTCATTGCAGCTATAGCATCTCTGTTACCTAGTACAGCTAAATCTGCTGTTGTAGCATTTATACCTGGAGCAAGGGTAGAGCCTACAGGTATTGCCCCGGCTATAAGACCACCAATAGTGTTGAATCCATATCGTTGCGCCTCACCCGCCAAATTAGCCAAACCACCATATATAGTTTGACCAGTACCCGTGTTATCAGTACCCGGCCCACGCGCATCACCAGCGTTGTTCACGCCATCAGCGCCACCGCCACCAGCAACCGTACTGGGTGCCAGCAGACCCGTCAATGGTTGGCTGTAGAGGCTTGTGTCGTACCCACCAAGGTTGGTGTTGGCGGCTGTCTGCCCAGCCTGGGCTGCATAGGACGGTGACAGTGTGCGTTGTGGTGTCAGCGCCATCAAGGACTGATAGGGGTTATCTGACTGCGCTGCAGCCTGGATGTCCGACAGCCGTGGAGCATTCTGCTGCATCGTTGGTGGCGTGTAGACGTTGGTGAATGGCGTACCTGTGATGGCAGTGTTGGTCACTTGCGCTGGTGCAAACTGGGTGCCTGTGACTTGCCGTGGTGGTGGTGGCCTGACGATGGGCTGGACAGTGCCTGCTGTAGTGCCCGTGCGGGTAGCGCCTGTGGTAGTGCCTGTGGTGCCAGCAGTAACTGCAGCGTTCCTAGCTGCATTGGCGTTGATCTCTTGGGTAGACATTCCACGAAAAATGCCTAGTTCAGAGGCGTCAACGTCAGCACCAAAACGGTCAGAGAAGTATTTCAGCCCACTGGCATCAGGCTCACGGCCCAACACCGACAGGTACA
>Ga0209596_1000561_pt1 | contig 34392 bp, 29 predicted proteins | sample M_130807_MF_Meta_FD_187314 | JGI IMG/M metagenome (GOLD analysis project Ga0209596, IMG submission 187314) | Freshwater microbial communities from Lake Montjoie, Canada to study carbon cycling - M_130807_MF_MetaG (SPAdes) (version 2) | ecosystem: Environmental > Aquatic > Freshwater > Lake... | reverse complement strand
AATGACGTGCCCGGCAAACAGGCCGTCTTCGAGGTGCGCCAGCGCCATCGGGAACGGAACGATCTGCTGCTGCTCTTCTGCACGTACTGGAATCTCGATGCCGAAGCGCACAAGGCCCACGCGGGCCTGAAGCAAAAACAGATGGGGCACGCGTGCGAGTGGGAAACCTCGATGGTCCTCCGCCTCACGCCCCACCTCGTGAAAAATCACACCGGCGTGCCACCGCAGGAATTTGGCAACGGCCTTGAACCCGGCTCGCGCGGATGGACGATGCGCGACCGCAGCGAACACGGCCATATCGGCGACCCGCGTGAGGCCAGCGCAGAAAAGGGCGAGGCGCTCTTCCAGACATTCACCCGCGGCACGGTCTCGCTTATCGAGCGCATGATCGCGTGGGACGGGAAAAGCTGGAACGGATGATCCCTTCCTCCGCCGCCCCCGTCCGTCCCGCCTCGTGGAAATGGTGGATCACCGGCCTGCTCCTGCTGGCCACGATGATCAACTACATGGATCGCGTGACGCTCGCAAACGCCTCCGTGCGCGTCACGGAGGAGATGCAACTCAACGACCAGCAATACGGGAATCTTGAGCTTGCGTTCGGCTGGGCCTTCGCCGCCGGCTCGCTCGTGTTCGGCATCCTCGCGGATCGCTGGCGGATCTATTTCCTGTATCCGGCCGTGCTCGTGTGCTGGTCGATCATGGGCGTGGTCTCGGGGTTTTCACAGGGCTTCACCGGGTTGCTCGTATGTCGCGGGTTGCTCGGATTTTTTGAAGCCGGCCACTGGCCGTGCGCGCTGAAGACCACCTTTGCACTGCTCAATGAGAAGGATCGGACGATGGGCAACAGCGTGTTGCAAAGCGGGGCTTCCATCGGCGCGGTGCTCACGCCGCAAATCATGAAATATCTCATGACCACACAGAACGGAACGTGGCGCACCGCGTTCATCGTCGTGGGTGCGACCGGTCTGCTGTGGGTGGCGCTGTGGTTTCTTTTTCTGCGACCGCGCGATCTCGACGGCAAGAATGGCGAGGTTCCGCAAAGTGATGCGCCCGGTCTTGGAAGCATCGTGTGCAGCCGCCGGTTCTGGGCGCTCGCGTTGCTCATCACGGGTGCGCAGACGGTGTGGCACATCCCGAGGGTCTGGCTCATGAAATTCCTGCAAACGGGGCGCGGCTTCGAGGAAAGTGCGGCGCTGAATTTCAATTCGCTCTACTACATCGCGACCGACATCGGCTGCGTGCTCGCCGGATTTCTTTCCGTGTGGCTCATACGCCGGCGCGGCACCACGCCGCACGATGCCCGGCGGATGGTGTACGCCGGCGCGTGCGTGCTCACTTCGCTGAGCGTGTTCATTCCCTCGCTCGGCAAAGGCTGGTTGCTCCTCACGATGTTACTCTTCATCGGTGCGGGCGCGCTCGCATTGTTTCCCTGCTACTACTCGTTCGTGCAGGAACTCTCCGATCGCCACGTTGGGCGGCTCACCGGTCTTCTGAGCATGTGGGTGTGGGCCGTGACATCACCGCTTCACAGCGCCTTCGGGTGGCTCGCGGATCGCACGAAGACCTACGACACCGGCCTCGTCATCGCCGGTCTCGCGCCGTGGATCGGCGTCATTGCCATGAAGTTTCTCTGGCAGAGAAATGAGACGCCAGCGCAGGACGGCGCGCCCGTGTGATTCAACAACAAGGCGCGTCTGCGAATTGTCTTAAGTGCTCAATTTCAAGGGCACGTCACGCACCTCGTAATCCGCACTGCCCCTGAGCACCAACGGTGCGCACCATGCCAGCCTAGGGCCGAGCCAGTGCCCATCGTCAGCGAACGGCGTGCTCGGGGAAAAGCGCGACGATGGATTTTTCATCCGCGCGGCAGAGTCCGCGCTCGGTGATGAGGCCGGTGACGAGACGCGCGGGCGTGACGTCGAAGCCGTAGTTCGCCGCGGGGCTTTCGGGCGGGGCGATGAGGACTTCGGCGTGGCGTCCGGCGCGTCCGTTCGCGCCGACAAGCAGGCCGTCGGCGAATTTCACCTCCTCGGAGCCGCGCTCCTCGATGGGGATTTCGCGCAGGCCGTCGCGCATTTTCCAGTCGAACGACGACGATGGCAGCGCGACGTAAAACGGGATGCGGTTGTCGCGCGCGGCGAGGGCTTTCAGATACGTGCCGATCTTGTTTGCGACGTCGCCGGTGCGAGTGGTGCGATCGGTGCCGGTGATGACCAAGTCCACCATGTCACGCTGCATAAGATGACCGCCGGTGTTGTCGGCAATGATGGTGTGCGGCACGCCGTGCTGGCCGAGTTCCCACGCGGTGAGCTTTGCGCCCTGGCTGCGCGGGCGCGTCTCGTCCACCCAAACGTGGACGGCGATGCCGGCATCGTGCGCGGCGTAAATGGGCGCAGTGGCCGATCCGTGATCCACGAAGGCAAGCCAACCGGCGTTGCAATGCGTGAGGACATTCACCGGCGCGCCGACCTTGCGCCGGCTGATGCGACGGATGAGCGGGAGCCCGTGCCCGCCGATTGCGCGGCATGCCGCGGCATCTTCATCTGCGATCAAAGCGGCAGTCTCGCGAGCGATGGAAATTTTAGCGGGCGAAGTGGAGCCGCGCGCGATGGCCGCGAGCTGGCGATCCACGGCCCATGCGAGATTCACAGCGGTGGGGCGTGTGGATTTCAAAAGCGCGGCGGCTTCGGCGAGACGGGCGTCTGCCGTGCGGCTGGGTGCATTGGAAAAAATCGCGAGCGCGGCGAGGTACATCCCCCACCCTGCCGATGCGCCGATGAGTCCCGCACCGCGCACATGCATTTCGGAAATCGCCGCGGCCATCTGCGCGACGGTCGAGATTTTTTCGATCACGAAGCGGTGCGGCAGCGCGCGCTGATCGATGATCTCGACGGTGCGCCCGTCGCCGGGCCGGAGCCAGATGGTGCGGTAGTGTCTGCCGTGGACGTTCATCGCGGTGGTGCATGTTCTTTTCCGAGAGTGCCCGTCTTGTCGAGGCGATGCAGGTTCACCGCGAAGAAGCGAAGGATCGAAGCCAGATGCAGAACACCGGCTGCCCGCTCCGCAGAACATCTTCGCTCCTTCGCTCCTTCGCGGTTCAAATCCCCACGCCCGCTGTGCGCACGGGCTTGCGTAATTTTTCCCGCCTCCCCACTGTCGCGGGATGCCTGCCTCGGAAAAACGCTTCGGCTGCCTCGGTGTCTTCATCGTCGTGCTGCTGTGCCTCAGTCTGCTTTTTAATTTCCTGTTCCTCGTCGGATCGCTCTTCGGCCTCGGCTCGGGCGGGCCGGACAAATTCCGCGAGAACACGCTCGCCCCGGGCGAAAAAAATGTGTCCGCGAAGATCGCCGTCATCCGTCTCGGCGGCCTGATTTCCAGCGGCGATATGGGCTTCAGCACCGGCGTCTCGCCGGAAGAAGTCAGGCAGCAGTTCAAGCAGGCGCTCGAGGACAAGGACGTGCGCGCCATCGTGCTGGCGATTGATTCGCCGGGTGGTGAAGTCACCGCGAGCGACGACATTTACAACATCATCCGCAAGGCGCGGGACAAAAAGAAGATCGTCGTGAGCATGGGCGCGATGGCCGCGAGCGGCGGCTACTACGCGGCGCTCGGTGGCAGCCACATCATCGCACGCGACACGACTTTCACCGGCAGCATCGGCGTGATCATGCAGACGCTGAACTACGCGGACCTGTTTGGAAAAGTGGGGCTGCAAATGGTCACGTTCAAGAGCGGCAAGATGAAGGACATGCTCAGCGGCTCGCGCCCGAGCACGCCCGAGGAACGCGACTACGTGCAGAACCTCGTGATGCAGACCTACGGAAAATTTGTCGGCATCGTCGCCACCGAGCGGAAGATCCCCGAGGACGCGCTGCGCAACGGCGTGGCCGACGGCCGCGTGCTCTCCGGCAAGGACGCGCTCGAGGCGAAGCTGATCGATCAGCTCGGCGATCTCGACGACGCGGTGAAGAAGGCGATCGAACTCGGCGGCGCGCCCGGTGCGACGGTCGTCGAATACCGCGCGATCGAATCGTTCGGCCGGCTCCTCCGCATTTTCGGAAAGGCGGACAGCAGCAAGAAAGTGGAGATCAATCTCGGCCCGCAGTCCTCGCTGCATCTCCAGCCCGGCAGGCTCTATCTGCTGCCGGAAATCCTCGCTCCCTGACGCCCCGCACCAGCCGTGACGGTCGCCACACTCGCGAAGGAAAACCTGCTGCCGATCGATCAGGCGCTCCCCGTCTCCATCGTCGGGCTGTGCCTGCTTTACGCATTCGTCATCGTGTACCGGCGGCTGCTGCGCGGGATCCAGCTCCGCGGCGGGCAGGTCCGCAGCGATCTCTTCGGATTGCCGGACACGCTCGTCGTCCTCCTCCTCACCGTGCTGGTGCTGCTCGCGCTGGTGATGCAGTGGCTTTTTCCCGCGACCGCGGTGGGCCGCGATGCCATGAAAAACGCCACGTTTGTGCTGTTCGTCTCGCTGCCGGTGATCCTCGCGCTGATGATCGTCCGCGGCATCAGCCTGCCCCTCGTGTTCGGGCTGAGGCGCGTGAACCCGTTCCGGGCGTTTGGCGTCGCAGTCAGCCTCATCGTCCTGCTGCTGCCGGTGATCATGATCGTCACGGTCATCGCCTACCAGATCCTCGACGGCCATGCGGAGCAGCAGGAGATGGTGATGAAATTCCGCGAGGCCGCGAAGACGGGAAAGCGCGATGTGATCTGGCAGGTGACCCTTACAGCCGCGCTCATCGCGCCGCTGATCGAGGAATTTCTGTTCCGCGGCTATTTCTATCCCGTGCTCAAGCGCATCACCGGCCCGGTGCCCGCGGCAATCGCGATCTCGCTGTTCTTCGGCGCGATTCACTACAATGCCGCGGGCTTCCCCGTCCTCACCGTCCTCGCGCTTGCGCTCACGCTCGCCTACGAATGGTCCGGCTCGATCCTCGTTCCGATTTTCATGCACGCGTGTTTCAACTCGATCATGCTCGCGCTGATGTGGTGGCAGACCCGGGCCGGGCTCACGCCATGAAAGTCTCGTCGCTTGGCGAGGATGCAGTGGTCGCCGCGCTCACGCGTGGACTGCCGTGCGGCGAAAATGTGCGCCTCGGCGCGGGTGATGACTGCGCGGTGATCGGCGGCGCGAGGGATCGCATGTGGCAGCTCCTGAAGACGGACTGCGTCGTCGAGGGCGTGCATTTTCTCGGGGCGGAAAAGCCGGCGCGGATCGGTTGGAAGGCATTGTGTCGCGCCGTGAGCGACATCGCCGCGATGGGCGGCGGGCCGCGGCATGCGCTGATCACGATCGCGGTCGCGCGCGATGTGAAGATGGCGTGGCTGCGCGGAATTTACGCGGGGCTGCGAGCAGCGGCGCGGAGGTTCGGCGTGAGCATCGTCGGCGGCGAGACCTCGCGCTCGCCGGGGCCGGCGTTCATCAGCATCGCGCTGACGGGCGAGGTGGAACGCACGCGGTGCGTGACGCGCGGCGGCGGAAAGGCGGGCGATGTTTTGTTTGTCACGGGCAGGCTCGGCGGTTCGCTCGCGGGGAAGCATCTCGACTTCATCCCGCGCATCGCAGAGGCGCGCTGGCTCACGGCAAATTTCAAAATCCGCGCGATGATGGACATCAGCGACGGGCTCGCAGCGGACCTGCCGCGGCTCGCGCGTGCGAGCGGGTGCGGATTCGAGATTTGCGAGGAGACAATTCCGCGCAACCGCGGCTGCACCGTCGCGCAGGCGCTTAGCGACGGGGAGGATTTCGAGCTGCTGTTCGCGGCACGTCCTGCCGAGGCATCGCGTCTCGAAGCACAGTGGCGCAGGAAATTTCCAAAGCTGCCGCTGACGAAAATCGGCGCGCTGCGCCGTCGTAACGCGGACAATCCTGTCCACAGTCTCGCGGTTCAGCGGACAGGATTGTCCGCGTTACGAAACTCGCCCGCATCCGCGAAGCGGCGTTCAACAAAACCGAAACCCCGTGGCCACGATCACTTCGCATAGCCCGGCGGATACTTTCGCACATGGCAGCGCGCTCGCGACCACGCTGCGTGCGGGCGATGTGGTAGCGCTCGACGGCGATCTTGGCGCGGGCAAGACGCATTTCGTCAAAGGCATCGCCGCGGGCCTCGGCTGCGAAGGCGACGTGACGAGCCCGACGTTCACGCTCGTCCACGAATACACCGGCGGACGGCTGCCGCTTTTCCACTTCGATTTTTACCGGCTCGAAAGCGAGGACGAGGTGCTGCGCATCGGGCTCGATGACTACCTCGGCGCTGGCGGCGTGCTCGTGATCGAGTGGGCCGGGAAATTTCCCGCCGTGCTGCCTGCGGGCACGCGCTGGTTCCGCCTGCGCGCAGTCACGGGAAGCGCCAAAGGCGACGGCGACATCCGCGAGATCACCGAGGAGGCACGCGCATGAAGGTGCTCGCGATTGATACCTCGACCTCGCACGGCAGCGTCGCGCTGCTCGACGGCGGGCGGGTGCTGCTCAACGAGGCGTGCATCTCGGATCGCAACCACGGCTGCGCGCTCGTGCCGCTGATCGAGCGAGCGCGCGATCTCGCCGGGCGCTTCGACTGCATCGCCATCGGCCTCGGCCCCGGAAGCTATGCGGGCGTGCGGATCGCGATCGCAACTGCGATGGGCCTCGCGATGGCGACGGGCGCGAGGCTCGTGGGAATCCCGAGCGTCGCGGCATGGGAATGCGATCTGGATCATCACATCGCGATCGGCGACGCGCGGCGCGAGACATTCTATTTCACAAAGGTCGAACGCGGCACCTGCACCGAGGGCCCGCTGCTCACGGATGCCGCGGGCCTGCTCGCGCGCATCGCCGCGCTGCCGGGCTGGCCGGTGCTTTCCGCGGAGGCACTCGACCTTGCGCCGCAGGCGATCATCGCACGGCCGAATGCGCTCACGATCGCGCGTCTCGCGGCGGAAGGACGCGGCATCTGCGCCGAAGGCGATCTCGAGCCGCTCTACCTCCGCGAGCCCCACATCACGCAGCCAAAGGTGCGCTGAACGGGAGCGAGTGGAGCGCTGCCCGTGGAGCGCTGCCGTCCCCGGCGGCCGCTTTGCTCCACGGGCGGCGCTCCGCTGCGACGTTCGGAGGACGCACACCGGCGTGTTGCGCGTGCCTCCGCGAATGGCAATACTCCGCGCATGGCCAGCAATTTCGACATCGCACATCTCCGCGAGGAATACGGGCAGCGCGGGCTCCTTGAGGGCGAACTCGATCCCGATCCGCTGCGGCAGTTTCAGAAATGGCTTACGGAGGCGATCGCGCAGCAGCTCCTCGAACCAAATGCGATGACGCTCGCGACGGTGGATGCGACCGGCCAGCCGTGGTCGCGCACTGTGTTGCTGAAGGGCTGTGACTTGCGCGGCTTCTCATTTTTCACCAATTACGAGAGCGCAAAGGGCCGCCAGCTTGCGCACGAGACGCGCTGCGCGCTCACCTGCCGCTGGGGCGAACTCGAGCGGCAGGTGAATGTGACGGGCCGTGTGGAGAAGGTGCCGCGCGCGGAGACGGAGGCTTATTTTCCGAAGCGTCCGCTCGCGAGCCGGCTCGGCGCGTGGGCTTCGCGGCAGAGCGACGTGCTCGCGGATCGCGCGGCGCTGGAGAAAAATTTCGAGGAGGCAAAGGCGCGCTTCGGCGAGAATCCGCCCGCGCCGGAGCACTGGGGCGGCTACATCGTGCGCCCGGCGACGATCGAATTTTGGCAAGGCCGCAGCAGCCGCCTGCACGACCGCCTGCGCTACATGCGTCTCGCCGACGGTGCGTGGAAAATTGAGCGTCTCGCGCCGTAGGGAATGCGGTTGAGAGTTGAGAGGCGTCCCGCAGGCAGAGTATTTACCGCGCTTTTGGCCGGTGGTCTCGCGGCTGCAGGTCATCAGAGCTTCACAAACAACGCACACTCCCGAATTTGAAATCGAACCGCAGAAAGAGGCGGCCTGATTCCCCTCTGCGGGTTCCCTGAATTTGTGGCTGTTTCAGCGGCGTCCCCCGAGATGTGCTGTCACCAAGAGCCTCTTTATTTCCGAATGATGGCATCGGTCGTCGGGCAACCGGCCTTCGATGCCCCACCCTCTCAACACTCAACATTCAACCCTCAACTAATCCTCAGCGGTTGAGCGTCGTGTTCAGCCCCTTCGCCGGCACGACCTTGAAGCTCCACTGCGTCTCCATTTTTTTTGCGCCGTTCTTTGCCGACACAAAGACGGTGTATTCGCCGGGCTTCAACGGCTGCGGCGGCCTGGCCTCGATGATTTTGCTCTCGCGATCGAACTTCGCGGGAATCGGCCCCACGCCACTCAGGCGCAGCGTGAGCGTGTTTTCGTCGAACTCGCCGAGCGCGCCGAGGTTCGCCTTCAGCACGGGCACGGAGTCGGAGATGGTGTCGCCGTTCGCCGGCTGCGTGACCAGCATCGCGGCGGCGAGTTCCGACGCGGCGGGCGGCTCGGATTCCGACGGGGTGACCGGGCCGGAGAAATTCAGCGCCAGCTCCATGTCCTGCGGACGGCGGCTGTACCAGGCGTAGCGTCCGATTTTTTCCGCGTTTGCGCCGTGCGTGATGCGCTGGCCATACACGGTGAACGAAGCCTCGAAGCCCGCGGCTTTCACCACGTCGAGGACCTTCGCGTTGTAGCGTCCCTCGGGGTAGGCGAAGACGGCGCAGCGGACGCCGAGCTTTTTCTCGATGAGCTGCTTCGAGCCGATGATCTCCTCGTTCAGCCACGAGTCGAACGCCTCGGGAGTCTTGCCGTGCGTGTCGCGCAAATTCTGGTGCGAGGCGGTGTGCGCGCCGATTTCCACGCCCTCGTCGCGCAGTGCCGCGAGCTGTTCCCATGTGAGGCTCTTGCCGCCGGTGCCGATGAACTTGGTGTAAATAAAGCAGGTCCACGGGTAGCCGAATTTTTTCAAAATCGGCCGCGCAACTTCAAAGGATGAGACGTAGCCGTCGTCAATCGTGATGAGCGCACACTTCGGCGGGATCGTCTTTTCGTTGCGCCGCCATGCGAGGAAGTCCTGCATGGAAATCACCGCGATGCCGTGGTCCTTCAGCCGCTGCATGTGCTGCTCGAAAAGCTCGGGCGAGATGCTCAGCGTGCCGCCCGCCGTGCCCTCGACGCGGTGGTAGCAGAGCACGACGAGCTGCGCGGTCTTGTCCACCGCCACGGTCTTCGCCGCGGGCGTGGAGGAAGGCGTCTGCTTCGGATCGTCCGTGCCCTTGCCCGCCACGGGCGCCGGCTCCGGCGGCGGCAGCGCGGGCTGCGGCTCCAGCGCATCGCTCTGCTTGCCGGAATGCGGGATGAGCGGCGTGATCTTCCGCAGGGTGTCGGGGCTCCATTTTTTCAGCGCAAAAAAGCCGGCGACGAGCACGAGCAGCAGGATCAGGAGTTTCTTCATTGTGAAAGTGCTGGAAAGCATACCGGACAAGGCGCGTCTGGAAAGCGCGAAAGCCCGTTCGCACGAGCTCGGCGCAGCGGTCCGGTGCCTGCAAGCCTAACCTAAATAAGAATTGTTCTTGATAAGGTTAAGCCCCGGTGCTCTGTTTTTGGCAGATGAACAAGCCAGCCTCCCATTCCCCCTCGCCCGATGAAAAGATCCACGGCCACGGCCTGCGGATGACCGATCAGCGCCGCGCCGTTTACGACGTGCTCATGGGCAAGCGCGATCATCCCACGGCGGTCGAGGTATTCACGCGTGTGCGTGAACGAGTTTCCTCCATCTCGCTCGCGACGGTTTACAACTGCCTCGAGACACTGACCGACTGCGGGCTCGCAAAAACGGTGGCGGACGAGCGCGGCCCCGCGCGCTACTGCCCGAATCTGGAGGAACACGCGCACTTTTTCTGCGAGAACTGCGGCGGCGTGTCGGACATCCCGCTGCGCAACCGGAAGCGCCCCGAGGATGTGTGGGAATTTCCGCAGAATCTCATCATCGCACACCATGAGGTCGCATTCCGCGGCAAGTGCCCGAAGTGTGCCGCTGATGCCTCGGCGAAAGCGAAGGCATCGAAGCGCAACTGATTCCAATTTTTCCAAAACCAATGAGTCTCGAAATCAAAAACCTGCACGCCCGCATCGTCTCGAACGGAACCGAAATCCTTCGCGGCCTCGACCTCACGATCGAGAAGGGCAAAGTCCACGCCATCATGGGGCCGAACGGTTCCGGCAAGAGCACGCTGAGCAAAGTCCTCGGCGGGCATCCCGACTACGAAGTGACCGAGGGCGAAGTGCTGCTCGACGGCGTGAGCATCCTCGGCATGGCGCCCGATGAGCGTTCGCGCGCCGGCATTTTTCTCGCATTCCAATACCCGATGGAAATCCCCGGTGTCTCGAATGCGAACTTCCTGCGTGCCGCATTGCAAGCGCGCCTGCCCGAGGGCGAGGAACTCGAAGCGACGGATTATTACGCGCGGCTCTACGAGAAGATGGACATGCTGGAGATGGATCGGAAATTCACCGCGCGCTCGGTGAACGAGGGGTTCTCCGGCGGCGAAAAGAAGCGGAACGAAATCCTGCAGATGCTCATGCTGGAGCCGAAGTATGCCATCCTCGATGAGACCGACAGCGGCCTGGATATTGACGCGCTGAAGATCGTCTCGAACGGCGTGAACGCAATGCGCAGCCCGGAGCGCGGCTTCCTCGTCATCACGCATTACCAGCGTCTGCTCGACTATATCGTGCCCGACGTGGTCCATGTGCTCGTCGGCGGACGCATCGTCCACACGGACGGCAAGGAACTCGCACTCGAACTCGAGGCGAAGGGCTACGACTGGCTGATCCCGGCGGCAGCGGCGGCGTAATTTTTCAACAAGGAGGCAAGCATGAGCACTGAACTACTCGAACCCATCACCGATCAGGCGACGCAACTCGACATTGACCGTACCGCCGGGAATTTTTCCTATCCCGAGGAGCACAAATTCGACGCGGGCACGGGCCTGACGCACGCGACGATTGACTACATTTCCGACGTGAAAAACGAGCCGGACTGGATCCGCGAGTTCCGCCACAAGGCGCTCGACGTGTTCTTTTCCAAGCTGATGCCGACGCACTGGGCCTCGAAGGATCTGGAGAACATCGTCTTCCAAAAGATCCGCTACTATCTCGCGAACGGCCAAAAGCCGAAGCGCTCGTGGGACGATGTCACGGACGCCGAGAAGCGCACCTTCGAGCGGCTCGGCATCCCCGAGCAGGAGCGCAAATTCCTCGCGGGCGTCGAGGCGCAGTTCGACTCCGAAGCCGTGTACTCGAACATGAAAAAGGCGCTCGGCGACGAGGGCGTGATCTTCGTCGGCAGCACCGAGGGGCTGAAGGAACACCCGGAGATTTTCCGCAAGTGGTTCGGCAAAGTGATCCCGACGGGCGACAACAAATTCAGCGCGCTCAACGCTGCCGTGTTCAGCGGCGGCTCATTCATCTACGTGCCGAAGGGCGTGAAGGTGAAGCATCCGCTCCAGGCGTATTTCCGCATCAATGCGGAGAACTTCGGCCAGTTCGAGCGCACGCTCATCATCGCCGACGAAGGTTCCGAGGTGATGTACATGGAAGGCTGCACTGCGCCGAAATTTGAGACGGCGACGCTGCATTCCGCAGTCGTCGAACTCGTCGCCATGAAAGGCGCGAAGCTGCAATACATCACGGTGCAAAACTGGAGCGCGAACGTCTTCAACCTCGTGACCAAGCGCGCCATCGCGCACGAGGAGGCCGAGGTGAAGTGGATTGATTGCAACATCGGCAGCAGGCTAACGATGAAGTATCCCGGCGTCGTGCTGAAGGGCCGCAAGGCGCGCGGCGAAGTGATCTCCATCGCGCTCGCCGGGGACGGCCAGCACCAGGACACCGGCGCAAAGATGATCCACGCTGCCGACGAGACCACATCGAACATCGTCAGCAAGAGCATCAGCCTCGGCAAAGGCCGCGCGACCTATCGCGGGCTCGTCCACATTCCGAAGCACCTCAAGGGCTGCAAGAACAACACCGAGTGCGACGCGCTGCTCATCAATTCCACGTCGCGCACGGACACCTATCCCGCCATCACCACGCGTGGCACTGGCAACGCCACGCAGCACGAGGCGAGCGTCTCGCAGATTTCCGCCGAGCAGATCTTCTACATGCAGCAGCGCGGGCTCACAAAGGCGCAGGCGATGAGTCTCTCGGTGAACGGCTTTGTGAACGACCTCGTCCGACAGTTCCCGATGGAATACAGCGTCGAGCTGAAGCGCCTGATCGATCTCGAAATGGAAGGAAGCGTCGGCTGATGAATTCCGTCCTCGACGTCCCCGTCATTCTTCCGGCGAAAACAAAGTGCTCTGTGATCACCAGCGGCCCGGATTTCGCCAGCCACCCCGCGTACTTCCGCGAACGCCAGCAGGCGGCGTGGGATCAATTCGCAAAACTTCCGATGCCCCTGCGCACAGATGAGCACTGGCGTTTCGCGGATCTCAAGGCGGTGGACCTCACGCCGTTTCAGCGCGCAGAAGCCGTCACCGACGCAGACGCGCTTCTCACGCGCTCGCTCGGCCTCGCGGAAACTTCCGGCCGAATGGTCTTCGCAAATGACCGCTTCATCGCGCAGGAATTTCACGGCGATGCGCTCCGCGCAAAAGGCGTGCTCTGGATGCCGCTCGAGCAGGCCATCGCCGAGCAGCGCGAACTCATCGAGCGCCATTTTTTGCAAGAGGACACCATCCTCGGCTCGCAGAAATTCGCCGCACTGCACGCCTCGCAGGTGCGCAACGGCATGTTCCTCCACGTCCCGCGCGGCGTGGAAATCGCGCTGCCCGTCGAGTGCTTCCATTGGTCGCAGGGCGCGCACACCAGCACCTTCCCGCACACGCTCATCATCGCGGAACCGATGAGCAAAGTGACCGTCCTGGATTGTTTCCAGTCCGCCGGTGAAGACCCCGCACTCGTCATCGGCGCGAACGACATCATCGTCGGCGACGGCGCAAAGGTCACCTACATCGCCGTGCAGCAGCACAGCCGCGACACCCTCGCCTTCCGGCTGAACAACACCGTCGTCGCCCGCGACGCCAGGGCACTCGCGCTCGTGCTGAACCTCGGCGGACGCTACGTCCGCAGCGAAGCCGTGAGCCATCTCCGCGGCCCCGGCGGACGCAGCGACATGCTCAGCATTTCCGCCGCCGAGGGCACGCAATGCGTGGACCAGCGCACGCTGCAAATCCACGAGGCGCCGAACACCGCGAGCGATCTGTTTTACAAGAATTCGCTGAACGACCAATCGCGCACCATCTTCACCGGCCTCATCCGCGTGGACCCCGGCGCGCACAAGACGGATGCGTATCAGAAAGTCCGCAACCTCCTGCTCAGCGACGAAGCCGAGGCGAACAGCGCCCCCGGTCTCGAAATCGAAGCCGACGACGTCCGCTGCACGCACGGCGCGACCACCGGCCAGGTGGACATCGAGGAACTCTTCTACCTCCTCTCGCGCGGCATCCCGCTGCGCGCAGCACAGCGCCTCGTCGTCTTCGGCTTCCTGAATGAAGTCACCGAGCGCATCCCGAACGAGCCCATCCGCGAGCTGCTGCGCGAGCGTCTGCACGCGAAGCTCGGCTGAGGCTGGAGCGTGGATGGCGGATGCGGCCGGATATCCGGTGCTCGAACCTTGGCGGGAACGGTGCCGGGATTATGGGTCGCAGCGTTGGAGGTGATGCATCGAAAGGCGCCGGTTATCCGCCGTAAAAATCGCGGCGCTCCGGGTCTGATTGAAAGTGGTGCAGAAGTATTGGCGAGGTGTGGCGGCCGGGAGCAACGCCAACGGAAATGCCTGCAAAACTCCTGAGTCCTCAGGGTAGCCTCACGGACTCGCCAACCCCGGGCTGGAGGACGAAACACCGTTGGCGTTCTGCACCAGTCTGAATCACACCCTACGGCTTCGGCTTAGGACCCGTGGCCGGTTTTCGAGTTGAGGCTGGCGACCGATCCTCCGGCGGGGACTGGATGAGCTTCGGCTTCGGCGCGGACGCCGGCGTGTCGCCGGGCGGAGTCGTCGGCGCGGGGACTGCAACCGGTGGCGCGGGAACCGTCGGCGGCGGAGTGTTCGGTGCATTCGGTGCGCCGTTGGAAGCGGCGGGTTTCGGCACCTCGATCAGCGAGGCATTCAGCGCGTCGAAGTCCGGCTTGCTCAGCAGGAACGTGCCCGGCTTTCCGTCGAGCGTCGTGTTCCAGGTTTCCTCCGGCGTGTTTTTTCCGACGCTGAGCTTGCCGGCCTTCTTGTCGCCGAGGGTGAAAGTGACCGTCACGTTCGGCTTGTCGAGGCCCTGCTCGGCGGCGTTCGTCGCGCCGGCCCAGCCCACCGCGTGCAGGTTTGCTAGCGTGTTCACGAGCGACTCCGCGCCGCCCTGGCTCACGGTGCCGTCGCCCTTCGCGAGCTTCCACTTTTTGTCCTTGTCGCGATCGAAAGTGAGCGTCGGCTGGCCTGCGCGCGTGACGTCAAAGCTCGTGACATCCTCGGCCTTCAGCTCCTGCACCTTCAGTTCCTGCCACTGGAGCGGGTCGGTCCACACCTCCTCGAGGAGCAGCGCGGGCACCGCCACGATGAACGGTTCCTCGTCGAGCTTCGCATAGCCCGCCGCGCCCTCGAATTTCCCGAGGATCAGTTTCGCGAGCGGACGATCGCCGGGCTTCGTCTCCGGCGTGCCTTCCGTCGAATAGCTGCTCAGCGTCACCGTCGCGACCGGCGCGTCGAGGCCGTACTGCTTCGCGTCGCCGGCCACGTCCGCGACGAAGCGCGCGACTTTCATCGTCGTGAGATGGGTGAGCAGCTTGTTCGCCGCGCCGCCGTTCGCCGGCTTGTCGGGTTGCTTGTCCATCTTGCGCACCCATTCCTCGCCGCTGCGGCCGAGGACGATCTTCTCGCGGCCCGGTGCTTCGATCGTGATGCGATCCACCATGTCGCTCTGCACGCGCATGATGTTCTGATCGCGCAAATCGTTCGGCTGCGCTTCCAGCAACGACTCGATCGCCACGGGCACAGTGAAGACGCCGTCGCGCGACGAGAGCTTCACATAGACGTGCGTGGGCGTCGCCGCTGCCGGTGGCACCTCGGGCTCCTTTTTCTCATCGTTCTTTTTCTCGGCGGGCTTCTCGATCTTCTTCGCATTGCCGATCTGGAGAATGACGGGATCCTTCACACCCTCGGCGGTGAAAGTGACGGTCGCACGCGGCTCGTTCAGTCCGAACGACGCGAGATCCTTCGTGTCGGCGACGAACTCATCAATGCGCGGCGTCGTCGCGTTCGAGATGAGATCATTCACCTTCTGATCATCCGCGCGGCCCTTGAACGGCTTCGTGAGCGACCAGTGGTTCGATGTCTTCTCGACTTCAAATTCGCCCTTCGCCGTCTTGATGCCGACCTTGTTCACCTGCGTCGCGGTGAGGTCGCTCAGCTTGTGATCGCGCCAGTCCTTCGCGCCCTTCGCGCCCTGGTCGCGCAGATCCTTCGCGGCGACGTACGCCGTGTCCTTGCCCTCGACGCGCATGTACACCTTCCCCTCCACCGCCGTGTCCTTTCCAATCAATAGCTCCACCGGATTCTTGCCGTTCAGCCTGATGCTCACCTCGCCCTTCGTCAGCCCAAACGTCTCAAGCGTGCCGCCCTTTCCGGCAGGCACTGCGTCCATGCGCAGGCTTTCGAGCGAAGTGAAGAACGTCGAGATCGCAAGCGAATCCACGCGGTCCTTCACCGGCGAGTCGAGCAGCCAGTTTCCGTCGGGCGACTTCGTGAGTTGAAGCGTGCCCTCGCTGTTGCGGATCGTCACCGACGTGACCGAGTCGCGATCGATCTGCACGACCCGCCCCTTCTTATCCTTCTTCGCGTCGGTGCCTTCGAAGTTTTTGTCGAACCATTTCAAATAGACGAACAGCCCGGCGAGGAGGACGAGCAGGACGAGTGTGTTGCGGGTTTTCATGGCTTGGAAAAAATGGGGCTTAGTCCTGCGGTTTCACGCGGCGTTTTTGTTCGAGCGTGTTTGCGACCGCGGCTGCGACGCCGATCGCCACCGCGATGCCGATCGTGATCCAGAATGTCGGCGACATCTTCAGCGTCGGCTTCCACAGCCCGAGCCGCCATTGCACCGTGAGCCACGACGCGATGAACCCGAGGAACACCACCGCGAGCCATAGCGTCAGCGCGAGGATGTTTTTTCCCGAGCGCCACATGAGGTGGTAGAGGCCGAAGACCGCGATCATCACGGGGATGAACAGCATGACCCACCAGCGGATCGTGCCGATCTGCGCGTCGGAAAGCTTCAGGCTCTGCTTCTCTTTCACCTTCGGCGGGAGGCTGATCAGGTTGTCGCGGTTCAGCAGCCAGTTCACGCTGTTCAGTGCGAGTTCGAGGCTCGCCTGTCCGGTTTGCAGGCCTTTGTCCGAGAGAAAATCACCATTGCCAAAGACGACCATGCGCGAGGTCTCCAGTTTCACCTTCGGGTCGCCGGAGCCGCCGCGCTCCACCGCGACGCCGAGCGTGAGCGGGCCGGGGTGATCGCGCTTCGGGTCGAACATCGGAATGTTCGTGCGGTTGCCCGGAGTGTAGTCCATCTCGCCCCAGAATCCTTCGGGCGCGGTGAGCAGGCCCGTGAGGCGGAGGTTGGCGGTCTTTTCGAGGTTCCGATCGAGGGCGAGCGACTGCGTCGGACCAAACATCTCCGACCCCACGCCTTCGAGGCCCTTCGTGATCGGCGAACCCTGGTTCATCACGACGGCTTCGAGCGGCTGCATCCCAGCCATGTTCCCGAGGCTCACCACGCGGATCACGGCGTCGTTTTGCAGGCGCGCGCCGCGCACGGCCAGCCATTCGTTCAGGTTCGGCGTCTTGTTGTTTGTCCAGCCGGCGCAGATGAAAATGCGGCCCTTCCGCTCCCAATATTCCGTGAGCAGCTTCAGGTCGCGCTCAGAGAAATCGAACCTCGGCCCGAGAATCGCGATCATGCTCGCGTCATCGGGAATCTTGTCTTTGTCCGCGAGCTTCAGCGTGTCGAACTTCAGGTTCTGCCGTGTGAGGAATTCGCGGAAGCCGGCCAGCTCACGCGAGCTGCCGTCGTATTCGCCGTGCGCGGCGACGAGGTAGAGCTTGTTCTGCTTCGTCTCCGTGAGTTCGAGCAGCGTGCTCGTGAAGACCTGCTCGCCCTTGAACCCGAGCATCCGCGGCTGGCGGCGCATCATCATCGCCATCTCGTCCAGTTGCTCGAACTCCGCGAGGTCGCCGCTGTTCACGAACTTGTGCCGTCCCTCGTACGTGAAGATCACCACGTTTTCGTTCGCGCCGAATTTGTACTGCGCCTGTAGTTCCTTGGCACGCGAGAGGTTCGCATACGGGTCCACTTCCTCGACGGTCAGTTTGCCCTTCGCGGCGAACTGATACTCGCGGAGCAGCAACTGCGCGTCATTTTCCACCTCGCCGGCCATCGCAAACATCACGATCACCTGCACCGGCTTCTCCAGTGTGCCGAGCAGCGCCTTCGTCTGCGGGCTGAGGGTGATGTTCTTGCCGCGGCTCCAGTCGAGGCGCGCATAATATTTGTTGCCGAGCCAGTTCAGCATCACGAGCGCCGCGATCACGAGCGCGATTTGCACGATGATGTTGAAGCCCACCTCGATCCGTCCGGAGGACGGAGCCGTCGGCTTTGCGGGTTGCAGGGAGTTGTTCTTTTCCATGGTTCGTAAAATGGGAGGTGCCGTGGACTAGGAAGCCTTCAGCTTGCGGCTGTGGAAGACATGGTGCGTGAGCAGCACGAAGAACCCGGTCGCCGAGAGGTACCACACGATGCGCCGCGTATCCACGAGGCCCTTCGAGAAGTCCGCGAGGTGCTTGATCGGATCGAAAAACTCCGCCACTTGCCCGACACGCGGATCCGTCACATTCAGCAGCCGCGCGATGATCATCGGGATGAAGATGTAGAGAATCGTGACGACCAGCGTGATGACCGCCGCATTGATCTGATCCCGCACGAGCGAACTCGCAAACACGCCGATGCTGATGAACAGCATCCCGAGCATCATCAGCAGCAGGTAGGTGCTCACGATGGCGCCCAAACTTTTCGCCGCGACCGCGGTCGGCGCGACGACGTGGAAGACCCAGAAGCAGGCCGCCGTCGGCACCAGCAGGATCGCAAAAAAGATCGAGGCGCCGAAAAATTTTGCCAGCACCACGTGCCAGTCCTTCACGGGCGCAGTCATGAGCATCTCGACGGTGCCGAGGCGGAATTCCTCGGCGAAGGACCGCATCGTGATGAGCGCGGCGATGAACGCGAAGACGAAGATGAACAGCGCGTTCAGGAAGACGATCTCGAGGACGGTGACATCGGCCGGCTGCTTGTTCAGCACGGTGATGTAGCTCTGGAAATTGAAACCCATCAGGCCCGCGAACAGCGCGATGACCACGTATGCCACGGGCGTGTAGAAGATGCTGCGCAGTTCGCGGAGGAGTTGGACGAGGAATGTTCTCATGCGGTGTGTGTCGAAAAAATTGCGGTTCGTGCGCGACGGTTACTTGTCCGCGGTTGTGAGGTCGGCGAACACGTCCTCGAGCGTCGCGCTCTTCTGGTGCAGGTCGCGCACGGCCCAATTGCGCTCGCGCGCCAGCTTCATGATCTCCTCGCCGGGCTTCGCGTTCGCATCGAGCCGCAGCTTGAAGATCGTCCATTCGCCATCGCTTGTCTCCGTCACATCCTTCACGCCTGCGACGCTTCGCAACGCACCCGCCGCACCGTCGCCCGCGCGCGCTTCGAGGCGCAGTTCGCCGACGGAGCGGTGGTTCTTCATCAGGTTCTCCGCCGTGTCGGATGCGCGGATCGTCCCGCGATGGATGACCACGACGCGCGAACACATCATCTCCACCTCGGGCAGGATGTGCGTGCTGATGAGCACCGTGCGCTTTTCCGCAAGGTTCTTGATCAGCTCGCGCACCGTGCGGATCTGGTTCGGATCGAGGCCGATCGTCGGCTCGTCGAGGATGAGCAAATCCGGATCATGCACGAGCGCATCCGCGAGGCCGACGCGCTGGCGGTAACCTTTGGAGAGCGAGCCGATGAGCTGCTTCTCGCGATCCGCGATATGGCAGAGATCGAGCACGTCGCCGACGCGTTCGCGCATCTTCGAGCGCGGCACGCCCTTGAGCGCGGCGCGGTAGCGCAGGTATTCGCCGACCTTCATGTCGGGATAGAGCGGCGTGTTTTCCGGCAGGTAGCCCATGTGCCTGCGCGCCTCGATGCTCTCATCGAAGACATCGAATCCCGCGATGCTCGCGCGTCCGCTCGTGGCCGGGAGGTAGCTGGTGAGGATTTTCATCGTCGTGCTTTTCCCCGCGCCGTTCGGCCCGAGGAAGCCGACGATCTCGCCCTTCTCCACCTCGAAGCTGATGCCGTCCACCGCGGTAAAGGAGCCGTATTTTTTCGTGAGCTGTTCGACTTTGATCATGAGAACGATTGGGTGTGACTGGATGCTCCGTCCTGTCGCACGACTCCGGCTCTGTGCATGCGCACGGTGCCGGTTGACGAGGTCAACGACTGAACGGATGCTGGTTCACCGGCGGCTTTTCAGCCGCCAAGGGGGCGGACAAATAGCAGGCTCGGCGAAGTTGGCAAGAGGGTGTTTTTTGCATTCGGGGGATGCGGGATTTCGGGACAGGATTCGACCCGTTTGCGGGAAAAATGTTCGATGAAAATTTTGTCTCTCTCCCATCTTTGGACGTTGGACGTTGGACGTTGGGCGTTGGGCGTTGGACGTTGGGCGTTGGACGTTGAGCCCGCCGCAGGCGCGGTACGAATCGGGACACGCATCCAACAACGGGAGGCCGCTGCGCGGAGCCAAACGCTCAACGCCCAACGCCCAACGCCCAACATCCAATCCCGGAAGTCACCGCGCGATGAGCTGAAACGTGTCGCTCACCAGCCGCGTCCCTTGCGCGGTCTTCTGAAACCACGCGAGGCCGAAATCTGCGCGGCTCCCGGTGTCCACCTGCTTCAGCAATTTCTCGATCGCCTTCACGCTGTTCGTCTCGAAACGGCCCACCGCCACGACGAGCATTCCCGGCTGCAGGCCCGCCGCCGCCGCGGGCGACTTCGCCTCCACGTCGGTGATCAAGACGCCCGAGCTTTCGCGGAAGCCGCTGCTCGCCGCGAGCTTCTCATCCACGTCCTGCACGGCGATGCCGAAAAATCTGCGCATCAGACTCGGCTTCTCCGGCATCTTCTCGCCGCGCTCGATCTTGCGGAACTCCTCCACTTTGTCCCGCACCACGCTGCCGGGAATCGCAAACCCGATGCCCTGTGTCGGCACGCCCTGCGGTGTGAACGACATCTTCACCGACGAAATCCCCACGAGCTTCCCCGCGATGTCCACCATCGGCCCGCCGCTGTTGCCGGGATTGATGGCCGCATCCGTCTGTACGAGATTTTGATATTCCACGTCGCCGACCGTCACGCTGCGGCCCTTCGCGCTCAGGATACCGCGCGCGACGGACGAGCCGTAGCCGAGCGGATTGCCGAGCACGAGGCACGTCTGGCCGAGCAGGCTTTTCGAGAGATCGTTCAGCGGGATGAACGGGAACTTCTCCGGCGCATCCACCTTGATCATCGCGAGGTCGCGCTCCGGATCGCCCGCGATGTACCGCGCGGAATACGTCTTCCCCGAGGGCGTGGTCACCGAGATTTTCATCTCCGACGCGCGCTCCACGACGTGCGCGTTCGTGATGATCGTCCCCTTGTCATCAATGAAAAATCCCGAGCCGAGGCTCTGCACCTTTTGCTTGATCGTGCGCGGCGGCCGCATCGAGCCACCGAAAAAGTCGTTGTAAAACGCATCCATCGGGTCGCGCACCGTGCGCTTCACGATGGACTCCGTATTGATGTTCACGACCGCCGGCATCGCCTTCGCCACGGCCATTACCGAGGCCTCCTGTGCGGGATCGGCATCATTCTTTTCGATCTCAGCACGCAGCGTCGGCGCCGGGAGCAGCGCGAGGACGGCGGTAAAAATGCAGGCCAGTGTTTTTTTCATGAGCGGGAGTGGGTGGGTAGGACAACGCGCACGGGCTGTCGCTCAAAAATAGTGCGGCGCTCCAAAACCGTAGCCGCGCTCGTGAGAGCGCGGGCTGAACTCTCCCCGATGAGCCCTCAGACCTCGGGAGATCCCGCGGAAAAATCAGACCGCGCTTTCACAAGCGCGGCTACCGAGGTGCACTCCCGGACAAAAACAGGGCAGCGCAAATCCTCATTGCCGCGTATGCTCCCGCCAAACCAAACCCTGACTTTCACCATGAGCACCAGCACCGCACCCGCCACGATCAGCACCGCCGAATTCGCCGCCATCCTCGCAAAAGGCCCGGCCTGCGTGCTCGACGTCCGCACGCCCGCCGAATTCGCCGAATGCCACGTCGCCGGCGCAAAGCTCGCCCCGCTCGACGCGCTCGACCCGCGCAAAGCCGCCGACGCCCTGAAGCCCGCCGACGGCACGCCCATCTACCTCCTCTGCAAAGGCGGCACCCGCGCGACGAAGGCCGCGCAACAATTCATCGCCGCAGGCATCGCAAACGTCTGCGTCGTCACCGGCGGCACCGAGGCCTGCGTCGCCGCAAATGTCCCCGTCGAGCGCGGTGCAAAGTCCGTCATCCCGCTCGACGGCCAGGTGCGCATCGCCATCGGCGTACTCATCCTCATGTTCATGCTGCTCGCCCGCTACGTCCACTACAGCATCTACCTCATCCCCGCGATGGCCATCGCCCTCATCGTCTCCGGCCTCACCGGCTTCTGCGGCATGGCCCTCCTTCTCGGCAAAGCCCCGTGGAACCAGAACAAGGACGCAGACTCCTGCCGCGTCTGCTGAACGGCGAATTGGAAGCCCCGCGGCAAAGGCGCTCGACGGTCTTGCGACCTCCCGATATTGAACTGGAATGCAAGCGGCCCCCCCACTGCATTTCCTACCTCCCACAGGGAAGCATCCAGCCCTTCATTCAGCCACGCCTTTGATGTGGAATTGGATCCCTATGGCTGCTTCTTGAAAAGGTCGGGGAGTGAAGAGCCGGGCTGAACTGCGACTGAAGCACTTGCACGTTCGATGACGCTGAATATCTCGCCACGACTGCCTACGCCCCCTTGATCCTCAAGTTTGCGCGCGGTGGCGACGAGTCGTTTATGGAACATCCAGTCTTGCTGCACTTTGGCCTTTGCCTCGACCAGTTGATCGGGTTTCGTGCCATTCTGCTCGGCCGCCTTGATCTGCTTTTCCGCATGGGAAATTTCCCTTATGATTTCATCCATCACGGCGAACAGCGTATCCTGTCCGCCACGGTGCATTTCTTTCCCCTTGGCCAAAAATTCATCCATCACCGAGTCCAAATATGCCTGGGCATAGGCCCGTTCTGGCGCGGACGTCCGCAGGACGATGATGCGTGTGCCCGGCAATCTCCCAGCCTCTAACTTGCAAGGCTGGACCGGCAAATCCGGGTGCAAGGCATGCACCCGCGCGCTGGCATTTTTGAGAATTGCGGAGCTTTGCAGAAGCTCGATCATCGTCGCGTAAAAAGACTCTGGAATTAGCTCGCCGTTTTTCAGTTTCGGATTCACCTCCATGCCCCCCACCAGCAGCTTGGCCGTGGATACATACTGCACGTCGCCAGCGCGGCACGCGAAGGGCAGCAAGAGGGAGAAGATGAGCGAGAACAGGGGTTTGATCACGCCGCATTCAAGCCGTTTTCAATTCTGGTTCGAGAAAATTCCGGGAAGGCAACTGGCGTCGTTTCAGCCACCAAACGACAAAGGCCGGGCTTTCGCCCGGCCTCCGCGTTCTGGTTTGAAACTGTGAAGCCTTAGTAGGCCGCCTGCGCGCCCTTGAGGTTCTTTTTCTGAATCCACGGCATGAGCGCGCGGAGCTTGGCCCCGGTCTTCTCGATGGGGTGCTGTTCGCCCTTCTTGAGCAGCGCGTTGTATTTCTTGTAGCCGCCCTTGTATTCCGCGACCCAGTCCTTCGCGAATTTGCCGCTCTGGATGTTCTTGAGCGCGACTTTCATCCGCGCCTTCACGGACTTGTCGATGATCTGTGGGCCGACGAGCACGTCGCCCCATTTCGCCGTCTCGGAGATCGAGAAGCGCATGCCGGCGATGCCGGATTCGTTCATGAGGTCCACGATGAGCTTCAGCTCATGCAGGCACTCGAAGTAGGCCATCTCGGGCGCGTAGCCGGCCTCGACGAGAACCTCGAAGCCCGCCTGCACGAGCGCGCTGGCGCCGCCGCAGAGGACGGTCTGCTCGCCGAAGAGGTCCGTCTCGGTCTCTTCCTTGAAGTCCGTCTCGAAGACGCCGCCACGGGTGCCGCCAATGCCCTTCGCCCAGGCGAGCGCGACCTTCTTGGCCTTCTTGCTGGGGTTTTGGTAAACGGCGATGAGCGTCGGGACGCCCTTGCCCTCGGTGAACTGGCGGCGGACGATGTGGCCGGGGCCTTTCGGCGCGACCATGATGACGTCCACATCCTTCGGCGGGACGATGGTCTTGAAATGGATGGCGAACCCGTGGCTGAAGAGGAGCGTCTTGCCCTTCGTGAGGTTCGGGCGGATGTCCTTCTCGAATGCCGCCGCCTGCTTCGTGTCGGGCAGGCCGACGAAAATCACATCAGCGCGCTTCACGGCCTCGGCGGTGTCATAGACCTCGAAGCCCTTGTCCTTCGCGACCGCGCGGGACTTCGAGCCGGGGTAGAGGCCGATGATGACCTTCACGCCGCTGTCCTTGAGGTTCAGCGCGTGAGCGTGACCCTGCGAGCCGAAGCCGAGGACCGCACAAGTTTTGCCTTTGAGGACGCCGAGGTCGGCGTCTTTGTCAGTGTAGATTTTAGCCATGGAGTGTGTGGGTGTGGTGGTGTGTGAAAATGAAAGTCAGCGGCGCGCGGCAAATGACGAATGACGAAAAGATTCCGTGCCGGGAGCCTTCGTCATTCGTCATTCGGATTTCGTCATTCATCCGCCGCATCAGTCCCCCTTGCGCGGCAGGACGATCTTCCCCGTCCGCGTGAGCGCGGCGATGCCGAAGGGCTCCATGAGCGAGATGAACTTCGTGATCTTGCTCTCGTTGCCGGTGACCTCGATGGTGAAATTCTTCGGCTGCACGTCCACGATCTTCGCGCGGAAAATGTCGCACACCTGCATGATCTCCGCGCGCGTGTCGGGCGTGATATTCACACGCATGAGCACCAGTTCGCGATCCACGGATTCGCCGTCGCGGAAGTCCTGCACCTCGATCACGTCGATCAATTTTGCCAGCAGCTTGCTCACCTGCTCGAGCGTGGCGTCGTTGCCGCGCACGACGATCGTCATGCGCGAAGTCGCGGGATCGAGCGTCGGGCCGACATTGAGCGAATCAATGTTGAACCCGCGCCCGCTGAACATGCCGGCGATGCGGGTGAGCACACCGAATTTGTTTTCAACGAGGACTGACAGCGTATGGCGCATGGAAAAAGGGCCGGGAAAATGGCGATCATCCCCGAGGGCGTCAAACGGAAAATCCTGCCTCCGAAAGAGACGCGACCGGCGCAGTCGGCGGGACGGCTGGATCCGGATGCCTGCACGCGATGCGCGGGCGCGCCACGCGGCCACGCCGCTGCGGCAAATGCGCTGTGAAAACCACGCGATGACGGCGGCATCCCGGATCACAGGCGTCCCGCCTGTGACGGCAGGCAGTCCGTCCCGGCTGCCACGTCCCGGCTGCCACGTCGCGCGCCCAAGCAGGCGGGACGCCCGCTTGCCATCACAGCCGAGACGGCTGTGATCCCTCACCGTCTTCGCACAGCGTGCCCGCGCTTTTACAAGCGCGGCTGCGAATCAGACGTGAATCGCGTGGCCCGCCGCGACCTCCGCCGCTTCCTTCACGCCTTCGCCGAGCGTCGGGTGCGCGTGGATCGTCGCCTCGATTTCCTCGATCGTCGCCTCGAGCGTGATAGCCAGGCCGAGTTCCGCAATCATTTCCGTCGCCTCTGCCCCGATGATGTGCGCGCCGAGGATTTCGCCGTGCGGCTCGCCGACGATCAGCTTCACGAAGCCCTCGCTCTCGCCGATGGCGCGCGCCTTGCCGCTCGCCATGAACGGAAACTTGCCGATCTTGAATTTCTTCCCGGCCTCCTTCGCCGCGCGCTCGGTGAGGCCGATGCTCGCGACCTGCGGATGGCAGTACGTGCAGCCGGGAAAAATCGTGACCTTCTTCGGCTTGAACTTCGGATTGAACATCCCCTCGACCGCCTGCACCGCCTCGTAGCTCGCGACGTGCGCGAGCCACGGCGGCCCGATGATGTCGCCCGCGGCGAACACGCCCTTCACGCTCGTCTCGTAGCGGTCGCTCGTCTTCAGGTAGCCCTTCACGAGTTCAAATTTCAGCGCGCCCGCAGGCAGCAGCGGCTGGATGCCGATGGCCACGAGCACCATGTCGGCCTCGATGGTTTTCTCCGCGCCAGCACCGGACGCGATGCCCGCTTGGGCATCCGCCACGGTGATCTTCACGCCGCTCGCGCCCACTTCGGTCTTCACCGTCTTGTGCCCCAGCAGCGACGTGATGCCCTGCTTCGCAAATGATTTCTCCAGCGCCTGCGACACCTCGGTGTCCTCGACCGGGAGCAGATTCGGCAGCATCTCCACGACCGTGACCTTCGTCCCGAACGCATTGAAAAAATACGCGAACTCCACACCGATCGCTCCCGCGCCGATGATCACGATGCTCTTCGGCTGCGACGAAAGTTGCAGTGCATCCTTCGAGCCGATGACCGTCTTGCCGTCGAACTCCAGCCCCGGCAGCGGACGCGACACGCAGCCCGTCGCGATCAGGATATTTTTCGCCGTGTGCGTCTCCTCCTTGCCGTCCGCCGACTTCACGCGCACCTCTCCGGTCTTGTCCAGCGACGCCTCGCCCTTGATCGAATCAATCTTGTTCTTCTTGAAAAGGTAATCCACGCCCGCCGCGCCCTTGTCGCTCACGGTGCGCGAGCGTTTCATGATCGTCGGCCAGTCGTAGCTCAGCCCCTCGATCTTGAAGCCAAACTCCGTCGCCCGGTGGTTCATCGTGTGGAAAAGCTCCGCATTTTTCAGCAGCGCCTTTGTCGGGATGCAGCCCCAGTTGTTGCACGTCCCGCCGCCGCGTTCCTTCTCGACGCACGCGACGCGTTTGCCGAGTTGCGCCGCTTTGATTGCCGCGACGTAGCCCGCGGGGCCTGCGCCGATGACGATGAGATCGTAGTTTGCCATATAAAAAATGAGCCGCAAACATGCGGGCGCACCGGCGCAGGCGTCAAACGGCTTTTTCTCCCGATGGCGGCACGCACGCCTTTACCTTTGCGCCGCGCCATGTAGCTTGCGCGCCCTTTTCCACCGAAGCCACGCGCCATGCTCACCAGCAACCAAATCCGCCAGCAGTTCCTCGATTTCTTCCGCGAGAAAAAGCACACCATCGTGCCGAGCGGCTCGCTCATGCCCGACTCGCCGAACCTGCTCTTCACAAACGCAGGCATGAACCAGTTCGTCCCCATCTTCCTCGGCGAGCGGCAGGCGGATGTGAACACCTGGGCCGGCGCGATCGCGGGCAAGGACGCCGTCGCCACGCGCGCGGCCGACACGCAGAAGTGCATCCGCGCCGGCGGCAAGCACAACGACCTCGATGACGTCGGCCTCGACACGTATCACCACACGTTCTTCGAGATGCTCGGGAACTGGTCCTTCGGCGACTACTTCAAAAAGGAAGCCATCACGTGGGCATGGGAGCTCATCGTCGAGCGGTTCAAATTTCCCCCGCAGCGCGTTTACGCGACCATTTACCAGCCCGACAAAGGCGACCCGAGCGAGCGCGATCAGGAGGCATGGGAGCTGTGGGCGGAGAAATTCCGCAGCGTCGGCCTCGACCCCGCCATCCACATCGTGAACGGCAACAAGAAGGACAACTTCTGGATGATGGGCGAGACCGGCCCGTGCGGCCCGTGCAGCGAGATCCACATCGACCTCACCCCCGCCGGCGACACGAAGGGCCGCCTCGTGAACCAGAGCAGCGCCGAGTGCATCGAGATCTGGAACAACGTCTTCATCCAGTTCAACGCGAACCCCGACGGCACCTTCACGCCGCTCCCCGCGCAGCACGTGGACACCGGCATGGGCTTCGAGCGCCTCACCTCGATCATCCAGGGCACAAAAAATTTCACCGACTTTGCCAACGCGAAAATCTCCAACTACGAGACGGACATCTTCCGCCCGATTTTCGACGAGCTGGAAAAAATGAGCGGCCACCGCTACGCGAGCACGCTCCCGCAGCCGAACGCGCACGGCCAGATCATCCCCGAGAGCGAGCAGGAGAAAGTGGACGTCGCCTTCCGCGTCATCGCCGATCACATCCGCACGCTCAGCTTCGCCATCGCCGACGGCATCCAGCCCGGCAACAACGACCGCAACTACGTCCTGCGCCGCATCCTCCGCCGCGCCGTGCGCTACGGCCGCTCGCTCGGTTTCAAGGATCCGTTCTTCTTCAAGCTCGTGGACGTCCTCGCCCGCACGATGGGCGACGTCTTCCCCGAAATCCGCACGAAGCAGAAGCACGTGGAGGAAACGTTGAAGCGCGAGGAGGAGGCGTTCAATCGGACGTTGGACAAGGGGATCGCGCTTTTCGAGACCGAAGCCGCGCGGCTTTGCGGAGCCGCAACCTCGCAATCCACCGCACCCACCGGTCCTGCTCTTGCGAACGCGCGCAGCGCGTCGGGGAGCGCGGGCGCCCCGCCCGCAGTTTCCGGCGCCTCGCCGGAAACACCGGACGTGGACAAGCGCGCGACCTACCACCGGCGCAGGCTCCCGCACTTCGAACGCCCGTGGGCAAAATACATGGTCACCTTCAGCACACACGCGCGCCTCGTGCTCTCCCCCGCCGAGCGCGATACCGTGCTCGCGACCATCTTGCATGATCACCGCAAGACCTACGAACTCTACGCTGCGTGCGTGATGCCCGATCACGTCCACATTCTCATCGAGCCGTGCGTGAAAGATCGCGCCGACGACAATCCGGCATTCTTTCCGCTCACAGAGATTTTGCAGACACTCAAGAGCGTCTCATCGCACCGCATCAACAAAGCCGCGGGCGTGAAAGGGCGGCAGGTCTGGGAGAATGAGTCGTTTGACCGGCTGATTCGCGGCGACTCGGATCTGGAGGAGAAGTTTCTCTACATCTGCAACAATCCGCGCGGGGAAAACATTGTCGGGCCGGAGGAGAATTATCGCTGGCTCTGGACTGAGGATCAGCAGACGGACACGGATGATGAACGGCGTGCTTCCAATGCGCGCAAAACGACGCCCGGTGTTTCCGGCGGGGCGCCGGAAACTGCGGGCGGGGCGCCCGCGCTCCCCATTTCAAACGTGCTTCCGGCGGCAAGTGTGAAATCGAGCGGCAATCAATCGGCACGCCGTGCAATCTCCGGCGCGTTTGCGTTCCGTCTTTATGATGAGCAAGGCTTCCCGCTCGATCTTACGCAACTCATGGCGCGCGAGCGCGGGCTGACGGTGGATGTCGAGGGACCGGAGGGCTTCGACCATTTCATGGCGCAGCAAAAGGCACGCGCACGCGCCGCGCAGAAGAAAACCGTGATCGAGCTGAGCGAAGTCGAGACGAAGGAGCCGACGAAGTTTGTCGGCTACGACTCGCTCTCCACGCCCGCGAAGGTGCTCGAAGTCGTCTCGCTCAAGGACCGCACCGCCGTGGTGCTCGATGCGAGCGCCGCCTACGCCGAGATGGGCGGGCAGGTCGGCGATTCCGGCGAACTCACCCACGGTGCCGACGTGTGGCGCATCGCAAATACGCAGAAGACCGGCCACACATGGCTGCACTTTTTGGATGAGTCCATCCCGTCCACCGAGTCCATCCCGTCCATCGGCAGCGAAGTGCTCCTCACTGTGGACCCCGCCCGCCGCAACGCCATCCAACGCCACCACACCGTCACGCATTTGCTCCACTGGGCGCTGCACGAAGTCGTGAGCAAGGAGGCCACGCAGAAGGGCTCCTTCGTCGGGCCGGACAAGCTGACGTTCGACTTCAACAGCGCCGCGCTCACGCCCGCGCAGGTGCGCGACATCGAGCGGCTCGTGAACGAGCGCATCGTGGAAAACGCCGCCGTGCAATGGAACGAAGTGCCCTACGCCGACGTGCGCGGGCGCGCCGACGTGATGCAGTTCTTCGGCGACAAATACGGCGAGACCGTCCGCGTCGTGCAGGTCGGCGGGCACATCGACGGCAACGGCCGCCCCGCGCTCGACGGCTACTCGATGGAACTCTGCGCCGGCACGCACACACGCGCCACCGGCGAGATCGGCCTCTTCCGCATCAATTCCGAAGCCGCCATCGCCGCCGGAGTCCGCCGCATCGAAGCCGTCGCCGGCCTCACCGCCTACGACCTTGCGACCGCCGACATGCAGCGCCTCCACACGCTCGCCACGCAGCTCGGCACGCCGCTGCCCGAACTCGAAAAGCGCATCGAAGGAATGCTCGCGCAGCAGAAAGAGATGGAGAAGCAGCAAGAAGCGCTGCTGAAACGCGAAGCCCACATGTTCATCAAACAGCGATTGGAATCCATTGACCTCACTGTGCCGATGCCGATTTGGATCGATAAGCTTCCGCTGCAAGAGTTCGGAGTGCTCTTGCTACCGAATGTCCTCGAAGCTTTGAAGGCCCGCCAGTTCACAGGGGTCGCTGTCCTCAGCGGCGTGGATACGACCAACTCGGTCCAACTTGGCGCATACGTCTCGCCGGAATTCACCGCGAAAGTACAGGCCGGAAAAATCATCCAGACCATCGCCCCGATCGTCGGAGGCAAAGGCGGCGGCAAACCCGACTTCGCCCGCGGCGGCGGCAAAGACGCCAGCAAACTCGACGAAGCGCTGGCGAAGGCGAAGGAACTGCTGTGATTCCGTAGCCGCGCTTGTGAAAGCGCGGGCACTTTTCGCAGACGCGGCAAACCAAGGTTCAGCCCGCACTTTCACAAGTGCGGCTACATCGGGTTGGACAAAACCATACTGCACCGAATAGACGGCTGCGCATGAAATCCCAATTCGTCACTTCCACCCGCACTTTCATCACCGCCGCCGCACTCGCGCTCGGGCTCACGGGCGCAGCCTTCGCGGCCGATCACGCCGGCTCGGGCATCTCGCCGGATGCGGGGCTCTCGAAGCTGTTCGCGGGCAATGCGCGCTTCGCCAAGGGCGGCGGTCGCCGCGCCGAAGTCGCGAAGGGGCAGCAGCCGTTCGCCATCGTCGTCGGCTGCTCGGATTCGCGCACGTCGCCGGAGATCGTTTTCGATCAGGGCCTCGGCGATGTCTTCGTGACGCGCCTCGCGGGCAGCATCGTGGACGACGCCGCGCTCGGGAGCATCGAATACGGCGTGGATCACCTCGGCGCATCCGTCATCGTCGTGCTCGGTCACGAGCGTTGTGGCGCGGTGGATGCGGCGATGAAGGGCGGCAAGGCCCCGGGCAAGATCGGATCCGTCGTGAAGCCGATCCTCCCTGCCGTGAAGGCGGTGAAAAAGTCCGCCACGCCCACACTCAGCGCGGCAATCGATGAGAATGCGCGCCGCACTGCCGCAGGCCTCACCACACGCAGCAGCATCCTCAGCGATCGCGTGAAGGCCGGGAAACTGAAGATCGTCGCCGCCCACTACGACCTCGACAGCGGCCGCGTGACGCTTGTGCGGTAAAGTCGGCGTCTCGACGGGGCGAACGCAGCGCAAAACGGATTCCTCGCGGAGCTGCGATCCACACTGGCGGTGCGCGGGAAACCGCGCTAGCTATGCGCCCCTTTTTCCATGAACCGAGTCTCCGACGTCCACGTAATCGCCAACACCGCGCTCCCTTCGCCGAAGGAGATGAGCGTGGAAATCCCGCGCAGCGAAGCGCACGCGACGTTCGTGAGCAAGGCGCGCTCGGAGATCGCCGCGACGATCTCCGGCAAAGATCCACGCTTCCTGCTGATCGTCGGCCCGTGCTCGATCCACGATCTGAAAGGCGGACACGAATACGCCGAACGCCTGGCAAAGCTCGCCGCCGAAGTGCGCGACCGCGTGCTCATCGTGATGCGCGTGTATTTTGAAAAGCCGCGCACAACGGTGGGCTGGAAGGGCCTCATCATGGACCCTCACCTCGACGGCACGAACGACATCCCCGCCGGTCTGAAGATCGCACGCAGATTCCTCCGGGATGTGCTCGACCTCGGCCTGCCAACGGCGACCGAGATGCTCGATCCGATCACGCCGCAATACATCGCCGACCTCACGTGCTGGACCGCGATCGGCGCGCGCACGACGGAAAGCCAGACGCACCGCCAGATGGCCAGCGGCCTCTCGATGCCGGTCGGCTTCAAGAACACGACGAGCGGCGCGGTGCAGCCCGCGATCAACGCCATCAAGGCCGCGATTCAGTCACAGACTTTCCTTGGCATTGATGAAGGCGGCCGAGCCAGCGTGGTGACGACGACGGGCAATCCCGACTGCCACGTGATCCTCCGCGGCGGTGACGATTCGCCAAACCACGACGGCGAATCCGTCGGAAAGGCGCTTGCCGCATTGGAAAAAAGCAAGCTGCCGAAAACGCTGATGATTGACGCGAGCCACGCGAATTGCGCGAAGGAGTGCGAGCGGATGCCAGCGACGTTCCGCGAAATCCTCGCGCAGCGTGCGAACAACAAGGGTGTCATCGGTGCGATGCTGGAGAGCAACCTCGTCGCCGGTGCACAATCACTCGGCAAGGATCGCAGCGCACTCGTCTATGGAAAGTCGATCACCGACCAGTGCATCGACTGGGCGACGACCGAGACGCTCGTGCGCGAAGCCGCGACGCAGTAACGCGGACAATCCTGTCCGCAGTAGCCGGCGCGATGTCAGACAGGATTCTCCGCCCTACGTGAGTCCGTAGGCCATCACCGCCGTCTTTCCAAACAGCCACTCCTGCTCATCGGCGGAGAGTCCTGCTACAAATTCTCTTACGACTTCCACCCATCGCGAGTAGCCCGACGCCGCGAGGCACACCGGCCAGTCGGTGCCAAACATCAGCCGCTTCGGGCCGAACGCCTCCAGCACTGTGTCGAAATACGGCCGCAGTTGCTCCTCGCTCCACGTCTTCCAGTCCGCCTCCGTCACCATGCCGGAGACTTTACAAAACACATTTTTCCGCCGCGCGAGTTCGCGGATGTTTGCCTTCCACGGCTCGATGGCGCCATCGCCGATGCGCGGCTTCGCGATGTGATCGAGGACGAAGACCTGCTGCGGATGTCGGTCCACAAATTCAATCGAGGCCGCAAGCTGCCGCTCGAAGATGAGGATGTCATACACGAGCCCGAAGTCCTTCAGCATGGAGACGCCTCGATTGAAATCCGCGCCGAGGATGAACCGGTCATCCGGCTCGTCCTGCACGACGTGTCGCACTGCACGCAGCTTCGGGTTCTTCGCAAATTTCGCAATCACCTCGTTCGCACCCGCATCCGCCAGCGGCAGCCAGCCGACGACGCCCTTGATGAAATCATTCCCATCCGCGAGCGAGAGCAGCCACTCCGTCTCGCCGACAGTCTGCCGCGCCTGCACAGAAACGACGCCATCGATCCCGACCGCCGCAATCTCCGCCTTCAAATGCGCCGGCAAAAAATCGCGGCGCAGCGCAGCCATCGAATCGCTGATCCACGGATATTCCTCCGCGCTATATTTCCAAAAGTGGTGATGCGAATCGATCTTCATGCTTGGCACATGACGACGCAGGGCCGCATCCGCTTCAAGTGGAGAAGCGACGAATTGCGGACGGCAGTGTCCGCCTTACGTCACGCGAGGATGCCTTTCACAATCTTGCCATGCACATCCGTGAGCCGGTAGTCGCGACCTTGGAAGCGGTAGGTGAGCCGCTCGTGGTCGAAGCCGAGCAGGTGCATGATGGTGGCCTGCAGATCGTGCACGTGGACTTTGTCCTGCACGACGGAGAAGCCGAGTTCATCGGTCTCGCCATAGCTGATGCCGTGCTTCACGCCGCCGCCTGCGAGGAAGATGGAATACGCGTCGGGAAAATGATCGCGGCCCTGGTACATGCTCTTGGCGGTGCGGCCTTCGCGGAATGGTGTGCGGCCGAATTCGCCGCCCCACACGATGAGCGTGTCGTCGAGCAGACCGCTCTGCTTCAGGTCGCGGATGAGCGCGGCGACGGGCTTGTCGGTTCGCGTCATTTTGCGAGTGAGGCCGTCCTTGATTTCCTCGTTCGCATTCGTGCCGTGGAAGTCCCAGCCCCAGTCGAAAAGCTGCACGAAACGCACGCCCTGTTCGAGCAGGCGGCGCGCGAGCAGGCAGTTGTTGGCAAAGCTCGCCTCGCCCGGTTTCGCGCCATAATCGTCGAGCACCTTTTGCGGTTCGCGCGCGATGTCCATCACGTCGGGCACGCTCGTCTGCATGCGGAATGCTAGTTCGTATTGCGCGATGCGCGTGGCGGTCTCGGGGTGGCCGAGTTCGCGCGCCTGCTCCTCGTTGAGGTCGCGCAGCGCGTCGAGCGTCTTGCGGCGAAGCTCGCGATCCATCCCGGGAGGATCGCTCACATACAAAACGGGGTCGCCCTTTGACCGGCACTGCACGCCCTGGAAGACCGACGGGATGAAGCCCGTGCCCCACAGTCCCTGACCGCCGCTCGGCTGTACGCCGCTGCTGATGAGCACGACGAAGCCGGGCAGGTTTTCATTTTCCGAGCCGAGTCCGTACGTGACCCATGATCCCATCGAAGGCCGGCCCTGCCGCGGCGAGCCGGTGAAGAGCATCAGCTCCGCGGGCGCGTGGTTGAACTGATCGGTGAACATGGATTTCACCACGCACATCTCGTCGGCAATGCCGTGAAAATTCGGGATCGCATCGGACATCCAGATGCCGCCCTTGCCGTGCTGCGTGAATGTGTGCGGCGTGCCCATGAGCTTCGGCACGCCGGTGGTGAATGCGAATTTCTTGCCCTTGATGAAAGCGTCCGGCGCATCCTCGCCGTTGTGCTTCACCAGCTCGGGCTTGTAGTCGAAAATGTCGAGATGCGGCGGCCCACCGGACATGTGGAGATACACGACACGCTTCACCTTCGCCGGGAAGTGCGGTTTGTGCGGCGCAAGCGGATTCACGGCGGCGGTGAGGCCAGATGCGCTGGTGCCGAGGAGCGAATTCATCGCAACCGCGCCGAGCGAAAACTGCCCGGCGTGGCGGAGGAAATGGCGGCGCGTCTGGGCTTGGAGGAGATCGAGTTCGGGATTCATGGGTCAGCGTTTCATCACGGTTTCATCGAGATTCAGCAGCGTGTTCGCGACCGTCGTCCACGCGGCCAAGTCTGCAACATCAGCGCCCTTCGGCACGGGGCCGATCGGGTTCGTCGCCATTTCG
>Ga0209596_1000559_pt1 | contig 34433 bp, 34 predicted proteins | sample M_130807_MF_Meta_FD_187314 | JGI IMG/M metagenome (GOLD analysis project Ga0209596, IMG submission 187314) | Freshwater microbial communities from Lake Montjoie, Canada to study carbon cycling - M_130807_MF_MetaG (SPAdes) (version 2) | ecosystem: Environmental > Aquatic > Freshwater > Lake... | reverse complement strand
CGGAACTTCAAAAGTTGCATGCGAAACGGCCATGCGGTCGCCGTATTTCTTGCTTAAATCGGTGACCGAGATTGCAGTGTTAGACATGGGTATAACTCTGCCACAATTAACCGGTGAGTACACCATGGGGATACCGCCCACGCAATGAACGCGATGAGCCGCAATGGGATCTGCATCCGCAAACGCTCAAGCTGTTGCTGAATTCTTGGAATCACGAGTTGAGATTAAATCTGTGCGCTTCCCTGGGCTTAAGTCACACCCTGACCACGCCCTTGCCATGAAACAGATGAGCGGTGGTGGAACCACTGTAGGTATTGAGTTTGTCGGCGATCAAAGCCAAGTCTTTGCCTTTATGAACAAGCTAAAAGTCGTTGATATCTCTAATAACTTGGGAGATAGTAAATCACTTATTACTCACCCGGCCTCATCTACACACCGCCGTTTAGCCCCAGAAGTGCAGGTACAAATGGGCATAACTCCATCAGTGCTTCGTTTATCAGTTGGCTTAGAACACTCGAGTGATTTAATTAAAGACTTAACTCAAGCGCTGAGCTGAGCAACTACAAGTACTACCGATAACAAACTTAAATAAGTTATTGACCACTGGAAAATCTTTCCTGCAGTTTTGCCATAGTCAGGTGAACTCTCTTTCAAAGCAATGAGTTCGCGGGCAAAAACTAAGCCTAATAGCACAGTCACAATCAATGACCACAGAGGCAATGAGGCCGAAAGAATTAACCAAATAGATGATGCAATCATCAAAATCGTATGGAACCACATCTCGAGATGAACGCGAGCCTTAGTAGCAACAACTGGAAGCATCGGAATTCCAGCGGCCGAATAATCATCCTTGTATTTAATCGCTAGCGCCCAAAAATGTGGTGGGGTCCAGAAGAAGATCACCATAAAGAAAGCGAGCGCCGGAATTGACAGTGAGTTTGTAACTGCAGCCCAACCGATAAATACTGGCATACACCCGGCTGCGCCGCCCCACACAATATTCTGCGATGTTCGACGCTTTAATCCAACTGTGTAAACAAGAACATAAAAGGCGATTGCAATCAATGAAAGCATTGTTGCTAGCGGGGTAGTAAAGATCCAAAAAATGATTAGTGATAGCACGCCAATTAAAGTTGCAAAAATAGTTGCTTGTTGCTTACTTAAGACTCCTGTCACAATTGGTCGCTTAGAAGTGCGTGCCATTAACTTATCGATATCACTTTCAATCACCATGTTAAAAGCGTTCGCGCTTCCTGCCGATAATGTTCCGGCAAGAATTGTCATTGCAACCAGTGTGAAAGATGGCAGGCCTTTGGCAGCTAAAACCATGGCCGGCAAAGTACTAACTAGGAGCAGTTCTACGACCCGAAGCTTCATCAGATCTATATATCCACGCGTAGTTGTTTTCACTGCATAAGATTACTCAGCAACTACGTGCGATGTTCACAGATTCTTCACAGCCAAAGGGGTTACTTTTCCTCTAACGAAAGGATCTCCTAATGTCCCCAGATCAAAAGCCTGAATGGTTTGACATCACAGACGCCGATAACGCCACGTCACCTCGTAAGGTGGCAAAAACGATTCCACTACTTGCGTTAGCAGCTGCTGTTGCGATTATTGGATTAGGTAGCGTTTTTACACAAACGCAACAAGAGCCTCCAGCAAGTGCAGTTGAAAATGTCACTACGCCGGCTACACAAGCAGATCCGGTGGCAACATCAACCCAGCCTTCTACGGTTGTGGCTTCTTCAACTCCAGCTGCAGGTTCTGCTTCCATGGAGCGTACAAACCCAAATCCAACATTAACTATCGAAACAGTTTCTACTGCGACAGCCACTGAAGAGCCAACCGCAGTACCCGCACCAAAAGCAACTGCGACCATAAAAGCCCCAGCCCCAATCAAAAACCCGGCAAGTGGGGTAAAACCACCTAAAGGTGGCGAACACGAAGGAAATGAGCATAAAAATAGTGGCGACCATGAAGGTGACGACGAAGGTGAAGACGACTAATTGGTAGCCGTTACAGTTAGGGCATGCGCCGAAGCTATTTTATTTTATTAATTACAACTTCACTCTGCGCACTCTTAATACCTGCACAGGGTGATGTTGTTTCTAGCGAAACAAAAATGTCACTTGTAAAAACAATTACAGGTGCAATCTCTCCAAAATCTGTTCGTTCTTCAGGCACTGGTCTAGTCAGTGCACACAACATGATGTACAAACACAGCATAACCATTTATAACGCCAATACTTTTGAATTAATTAAGACGGTCTCAGATTCGGTAAAACTCTCACACTTCGGTCTATCAAAGTATTCAACAATCTTTAAAGGCGCACCTGTCGAAGGTGCCTATTCTTCCGATGGTAAATATTTGTATGTCACTAACTACGCCATGTATGGCAAGGGGTTCAATAAAGAAGGACATGACACCTGTTCACCAGCTTCACATTTTGATAGCAGTTTTCTATACCGAATTGAGTTAGAGAGTTACACAATCGATGCCGTGTATCCAGTTGGTTCGGTGCCAAAAGTTGTAGAGGTGACTCCAGATAATAAGTACGTTCTAGTCTCCAACTGGTGCTCGTACGATCTCAAAGTTATCTCAGTTGCCAGCCAAAAAACTGTAAAAACTATCAAGATAGGTCGATATCCGAGAGGTATCGCAGTGAGTAGTGATAGCAAAACGGCCTACGTTGCCGAAATGGGTGGCAGTCGCATTCATGCTATAAATCTTGAAGACTTTTCAATTACTTATATTCCTATCGGAAGTAACCCTCGAGCAATTGTTCTATCCCCTGATAATACAAAGCTATATGCAACTATGAACTTGTCGGGAAAAGTTGCTGCGTGGGACCTAGTTTCGAATAAAAGCCTCGGTACTGTAAAAACTGGAAAGGCCGCGCGTAGTTTAGCTATTTCAAGCGATGGAACTGCATTATTTGTTGTCAATTTTGAAAGTGACACTATCTCTAAAGTTCGAACTAGTGATCTTAAAATCTTACAAACTTTTAAAGTTTGTAATGAGCCGATAGGTGTTACATATGATTCTTCAACATCTAGGACGTGGGTTGCTTGTTATGGTGGGTCAATCAAAGTCTTCGATAATAAATAGTTAGGGCGCTGGAGTTGCTTCAACTATTTCTGCTGGAATAGTTGGCGCAGCAATTCTGCCCAATAATCGATCGATTGCTGCTCGTGCTTTATCGCTAGCACGCGTACTGCGTGGGATCTCGTCGGCCAAAATTGCGAAGATATATTCGCGATCACTTGACTCCACATATCCCGCTAAAGTGACTGTTCCATTCAAAGTTCCGGTCTTAGCGTGAATGAGGCCTACGGCACTTGGCGCAGTCGTGATAAATCGATTTTTCAGTGTCCCTGATATACCGCTGACCGGAAGAGATTTATAAAGTAGCGCGAATTTTTCCTCTTTACGTGTCTCATACAGAAGCTGCCCGATGATTTGGGCAGATGCCCTGTTCTCTTTTGATAACCCACTTCCATCAGCGACAGCAAGCTGCGAAGCATCTATATTCAGGCGATTCAACAAAGAATGAAAAGTAGTTGCGACACCTAGGTCAGTTAATCCATATCCAGCAGCCTTAGACGCTAACCGCGCAAGCCGCTCAGCTAGCAAATTATCACTCCACAGTAATGTGAAATTTAAGATTTCTTTTACCGTTGGTGACTGTGATGAAAAAACTGATTCTCCTTCAGCGGCTAGCGCTGTATCCCTACTGACGGAGCTGAAAGTCGGTTTGAATCCTCGCTTAGCCCAAAACTTTTTTAAGTTCGCGATATCTTGAGAGTACAAACCGTAATACTTAACTGAAATATTCTTGAGTGAACCATGATTTATAGACTTCAAAGCCACCATAGAATAAGTGGCAAACCGTGGAAGTGAAGTCCTATGCATTTTCTTGGCTTCAAGATTATTTAAACTAAGCCAAGGATCAAACGAGCCTTCAATGACAAGGGTCTTAGCATGTGACCCCAAGTAAACTCTCGTCTCAAATGTAGCTACGGGATCTAAATATTCAAGAGTCGCTGCTCCAGACAGTAACTTCATGACAGATGCGGGCTTACGTTGTGATTGAGAGTTTCTTTCGTAGATAACTTCGCCGGTTTTCCCATCAATTAACACCATCGACGGGTTTGAAAGCACTGGTGAGTTTAACAACGAATCAAAAACCGCAGGAATCGATTCTGATGATAAAACTGCACTTGCCGGAACAATTGAAAGTACAGTTGTTAAGGCAAGAAAATAGAGAAATAATCTATTGCGCATGTGCCTATCAGTACCACAGTGATGCAATAGGTGCATTCAAGCCTGCATGCAAAATGCCTGGATTCACTATTCGAGGGGCCTTATTCCACAGGTGCAGCAAAAGGGAGAGAATGGCAATTACACAGAGAATGTGGACGTCATAAGCGATTGTGTTGATTGCCGTCATGCAATCAGTTTAGAGTGCCTACATGTCTTCTCCTACAACCCCAGCCACTATCGGCCCGGGTGAGTTTTTTCCTGTTGTCGGTGTGGGTCCGCATGAAAAGCCTTGGCCAGAAGGCGATCAATTCGATCCTGAACTATTGCTGAATGGTGACCGAAGAAATGTCCTTGATCATTACAGATACTGGACCGTTGAAGCAATTGTCGCTGACTTAGATTCGAAACGACACAAACTGCACATTGCAATCGAGAATTGGCAACATGATTTAAATATCGGCTCGGTAGTTCGAACAGCAAATGCTTTTAATGTTGCTGGTGTACATATCGTGGGTAAGCGTGATTGGAATAAGCGCGGAGCAATGGTGACCGATAGATACCTCAGTGTTTTCTATCATCCAACTGTTGAGGATTTAGCGGTGTGGTGTAAAGAAAATGAGATTCCTATCATTGGAATAGATAATGTTCCTGGATCGAAACAGTTAGAATGCGCTCAGTTACCCGAAAGTTGTGTGCTTTTATTTGGTCAAGAGGGAGCAGGAATGTCAGATGAAGGAATTAATGTGTGCGAAGTTCTCTATGAAATCAATCAATATGGCTCCACGCGTTCGATGAACGCATCGGCTGCCGGAGCAATTGCCATGTATCACTGGGCATTGCAGCACCTACCTAAATGATGAAAACATGGTTGACTCGCAATTTAATTCTTTTAACTCTCATCTCACTTGCTCAAGATGCAGCTAGCGAACTTCTATACCCATTACTTCCAATTCTCTTAACTGGTGTCATCGGTGCCGCACCTCTCGCACTTGGATTAATCGAGGGTTGCGCAGAAGCTGCAGCTGGATTCACAAAGCTAATAAGTGGTAAATCAAGTGATCGCTTAGGCAGGCGCCCCTTTGTTATCTCGGGCTATTCGTTAGCTGGGGTCGGCAAAGCTCTAGTTGTAGTTGCAACAGGATGGCCCTTAGTTTTATTAGGTCGCGTTACAGATCGAATTGGAAAAGGCATGCGTGGAGCACCACGTGATGCCTTGATCTCGGACTCAGTAGATAAGGCAAATCTAGGTAAAGCCTTTGGTTTTCATCGCACGGGCGACAATATTGGCGCAGTTATTGGACCTGGGATCGCACTTATCGGCTTAGCGATGCTCGATGGTGATGTTCGAGCCGTGGCAAAATGGGCCTTGATTCCAGCGATTATTTCAGGGCTGCTTACGCTTCTGGTGAAAGAAAATTTTATTAAGAAGCCAAAGATTAAAGTAGAGAAAAAAATACATCCTCAACTTCCATCACCTTTGAAGCGCGCAATCGCAATCTTGGTTCTCATTCAGTTAACAAATATTCCAGATGTACTACTTCTTCTGCGCTTACACGACATAGGTTTTTCTACTAACGGGGTTGTGCTTTCTTACATGCTCTTTAGCGGCGTGACCGTTGTTGCAGCTTTTCCAGGAGGATACATTGCCGACAAATTATCCCCTCGGGTTGTATATGCAGTTGGCCTATTAGCTTTTGCCATCGCTTATGCAACTTTGGGTTTCACTAATAATCATCTGATCGCACTTATTGCACTCGCACTCTATGGATTATTCCCAGCTCTAACTGATGGGGTTGGCAAGGCATGGATAGCTGGATTAAGTGAAGATAATCATCGCGGTCGTGCTCAAGGTGTTTACCAAGCGTCGATGAACTTCGCAGTTCTTGGTGCTGGAATCTGGGGTGGTGCTATGTGGAGTAAAGGCGAAATTCAATGGCCACTCATCGTTGCTGCATGTGGCGCACTTATTGGTGCGATAACTCTTGCAACAAGCCACTTACGGCCCGTTCGATCATAGTGAGAGTTTCTTCATAAGCTGCTACTGATTGATTATACGGATCCGGTACTTCTAGTTTGAAATAATCTTGGGACTGCGGATCAATTGATTTTAGTAATTCATCAAAATTGCGAAGATAAAAAACTTTGCTTCTCGATTCATCGCTATCGGCAAGCTTCATTACGTTCTGCAAATTATTGGAATCCATTACCAAGATTAAATCGGTAGTAAAAAAGTCTGTCGATTTAAACTGCCGGGCTTTATGTTGGTGTGTATAACCAGCGGCTTCCCATACTTTTTGGGATGTTGGATGAGCACCTTGCCCTATGTGCCATGCACCTGTGCCTGAGCTATCAACAGTGATTCGAGGGCTGGTCCAATCGGATGTGCGATTAGAGAGCACCGCTGCGGCCATTGGTGAACGGCAGATATTGCCCAGGCAGACCATTGTTATGCGTATCTCGGGTAGGGCTTTTAAGCGCTGTATCAAGCCTCAGGCTCTTCTTCTAGCGACTCTTGCACTGATTTTAAGCGTCGTTCAATCTCCTCGGCCTCTTCAATACGGCCCTGCATACGGATGATCTTTGCAATTCGAGATTCAACATCAATAATAAACTCGAAGTCTTTCGGCTCATCGTCGGTAACGACTGAAAGTACTTGTTCTAGCGTTGCTAAACCATCATCGAATTTCTCTAATAGAACTTGGGCTTTACCAAACTCAAAGAGTGCGAAAGTCTCACGCCTATGATCATGCCCGGTTTCAAATACATCAACAGCTCGACGTGCGGTCTCCAAAGCAAGCTCGCCCTCATTGAGTTCAATCAGACATGAAGCCATCTTTTGATCACACCTAGCGACATGAATTACCTCTTTGTTGCGTTTAAATAAAATACGCGCTTCTTTAAAAGAATCGATAGCTTTCTCGTAGTTCTTTAACTCGCGCTCTGCGCAACCAATAAGATGTAAATCATTTGCTGCGCCAATTTCATTGCCATCTACTAAATGCTCTTGTGCGCATTCGCGCATTGTGTCTACCACTTTGTCATACTGCTTTGATGTGTACCACCATTCACCAAGTGTGCAAGCAAGCTCTAGGGCAATGGGAGATTTATTTTCACGCAAAATTTCGACCGCTTTACTCATTGCAGTTGCAGCTTCATCCATCCGCTTTAATTGATTTAAGTTGTAGCCAATTGCTGAATACGCCTGGGCTAATCCTTCACTAGGTGCATTTGCACCGAGCGTCGAATATATATCGCGCGCGGTTTCAGCTAGAGCTAGAGCTTCGTCGTACTGTCCGCGAGCATAAATACGCGCACTGAGTTCGTAATATGTGCTGGCACGTTCTTCGCCATCGACTTCAGGAATTCGATCCCAGAGCATCTCCTCCGTGATGATTTCTTCCATGTCATCGTCTTCGCTCACGCAGCCCGCCTCTCCTGTGCAAACTCTTTACGTGACTCTATACGCAAATACTTACAGTCACGCGTGATTCAGGGCTTCACATGAGCTTTAGGGCGGGCTGCGCCACCGTTAGGGAGGGATTTCAAATAGACAGTCCATCCCGGCTGCTTTACCCTTTCTACCTGCAAATCATTTGCATCTAGGGGGCTCATGAACGTCGTTATAGCTAAACCAGCCCCTGCCTCCCAGCGCCTGACCCGTGATGAATGGCAACGTATGGCGGCTATGTTCGGCTTCATCCTCTTCTTACATGTTGCCGGTGCTTTGCTCATGTGGAAGGCCACAACGGGCAATTACATTCTTAGCGACGGATCACTCTTTGGTTGGGGAACAGCTGCACTTGCATACACACTCGGTATGCGTCATGCATTTGATGCCGATCACATCAGCGCTATTGATAACACAACGCGTAAGTTAATGTCTGAAGGTAAGCGCCCGTTAGCTGTCGGCTTTTTCTTCTCCCTCGGACACTCATCTGTTGTGTTCGTTTTAGCCATGTTGCTTAACTTTGGAATCAAAGCCCTTGGTTCGCAACTTAAAGACGAAAACTCCTCACTGCATCATTACACCGGATTAATCGGTACAACCGTGAGCGGAACTTTCTTAATGCTTATAGCAATTCTAAATCTGATTATTCTAGTTTCCATTGTTCGAGTTTTTATGCAGATGCGCAAAGGTACATACAGCGAAGAAGAGTTAGAAAAACATTTAGACTCTCGCGGATTTCTCATGCGCTTTTTTGGTCCAATCGCTCGACGCATTGATGCATCATGGAAGATGTATCCTCTTGGAATCTTATTTGGTCTTGGCTTCGATACTGCAACAGAGATCGGCTTGCTTGTTTTAGCCGGTTCTTCTGTAATTGCCGGTTTGCCATGGTGGGCAATAATCTCGCTGCCTCTATTTTTTGCTGGCGGAATGAGTTTGCTCGATACCATCGACGGGTCTTTTATGAACTTCGCATATGGTTGGGCTTTTTCAAAGCCAGTTCGTAAGGTCTACTACAACATCATTATTACTGGCTTATCTGTCTCGGTTGCATTCTTTGTTGGTGGATTAGAACTATGCCAAGTATTTGCACGACAACTCGATCTCACTGGTGGTTTTTGGGACTACGCCTTGGCATTTAACCTGAACAATGCGGGCTACTTTATTGTGGGTTCATTTGTAGTTGTGTGGAGCATCGCATTATTGCTGTGGAAATACGGCAAAATCGAGGAGCGTTGGCACAATAAGGCCCATGCAGCTCAACTTGCCCGAGGTGAACAAAGCAATCACACTGCAGCTGGCATAGATCTTGGGCCAATTAATGCTGGTTTTATAATCGATTAAATATTTTAATGCGAGCCTGACCAATAGCTGCGCCAATTAGAACAATGGCTGCACCTACAGGTTCATACCAACTTACGTGCTCGCCTAGAAAAATGATTCCAACTATTACCGCAACTACCGGAGTTACATATGTAACCGTGCTTGCTATCGCACTTCCTGCAGCCTCCATAACCTTAAAGTTCCAAATATATGCAAACCCACTTCCAAATACTCCAAGGGCAATCATTGCAAGGACTGGTCCTGGCCGATACTCGTCTTTTGCAATGCCATCTATTAAATAAAAAGGTAAGAGTGTGAGCGCACCGGCAGAGACTTGCACTGCCGCTAAGGCTTCAGGTTTTAATTTATGTGGCAAGACGAATTTACGGGAATATGGAAAGGAAACTCCGTAACAAGTGACCGCCAGAAGTAGAGCGAAGACCGCGACAATTGGATTAGTTCCTAAACCTTTCCATGCACCTAAAACTGTGAGCACTCCTAGAAAACCAATCAGCAAACCCACTACTTGATAGTTCTTAGGTCTTTCTTCACGAAAAGCAATCATGATGGCAAGTAAAGTCATTAATGGGGTAACGGCATTAATGATTCCAGCCAAGATAGAGGTAACTTTAGTTTCGGCAAAAGCAAATAGGACTCCAGGAATTACATTAAGCAGTAGCGAAACAGCCCACAGGTGAAGCCAAAGTTTTTTATCTTTTGGTAGGTCAATCCCTTTAAAGCGCGCCCAAAAGACGAGAGTTAGAGCGCCAAGGGATACTCGCCCAAAAGCCACGCCTACAGGGGTTAAAAACTCCAACCCCAGCTTTATGAAGATAAAGGAACAGCCCCAGACAAGGCCCAAGGCGATGTAGAGGCCGAGCCAGTTAGAGCTGTTTTTATGGGTAACTGAGGGCAAAGGCACCGAGTAATGATGACACAACCATCCAGACCCACCAAACACGAACAATGTCTACGTGCCAATGATCTGACTTATAGAGCCCAAGTCGAGCACGGTTCCAGTTTCCTAGTGAAATAAAGATCGTCAACATGATGTGGACAAAGTTTAATATTGCAAACATATAGAAACATGAAACGTAGGCACCATCTGAGAAAGTAAATGGAGCAGAGGCAATAGTATTAAATTGATAAACGATTGCTACTACTGATGCAACTAATGCAACCAAAGAACCCAATTTAAGTTGAGTTTGATTTGCAGCACGAGCACCTTTAAGGCCGTAGAAATGCGCCAAAAGTCCAAAAGCTACAATTGCGGTTACTGTCCAGCCGGCGCTAGGAGAGAGCGGCATGATTGCTGGATGTTCAGATGTTGCCGCAGGCAACCACATGTCATTAACGTTTTGTCCGCGCAGATAGAAGTAGACAAAGAGCATACTCAGAGCAAAGGCAATATCTGCAACGAGCAAAAGAATTACTCCCAGGCGGTTGCGACTTCCCACTACATCGGGATGTTCGTGATGTGCATGTGTCTCGACACTCATGGTTTTGCCTTTCCATATCCGTATGCATCTGATGTGACTACCGGTAAGACATCAAAGTTCTCAAGTGGGATCGGATATCCGACCGTCCATTCAAGTGTCTTGGCCTGCCATGGATTCTTCGGCGCTTTCACGCCGCTCTTCCATGAAGAGATAACTCCGTAGAGCAAGACCAACATTCCGCCCATAACTAAATAAGCTCCGGCAGTTGTAATCATGTTTCCCGTATTAAATGTCGATGCATATGATTCAACACGACGTGGTTGGCCAGCAAGCCCAACGGCAAACATCCCAAGAAAGGCGATATTAAAGCCGATTTGCACCATCCAGAATGCCACCCAGCTCAGTTTTTTATCAAACATGCGTCCAGTCATAGCTGGGAACCAGTAGACCAAGGCTGCAAGTGCGCCTGTTAAACCAGCGCCCATTAACGTGAAATGGAAGTGCGCAGTCACATACATTGAACCGTGCAAGAAAGCATCGGCTGGAACATCTGAAAGATAGATCCCTGTGATCCCACCGATCATAAAGTTCCAGAGAAGTGCGAAGATCGACATTGCCGGCATAGTCATCCAGAGTCGCCCACGCCACAACGTACCAACTAGAACTAAGAACAACATTCCAGTTGGAATCGAAATAAGTTCGGTCGTTAACATAAATGGAGTGTTAAGAAGTGGCGCCCACCCTGACATATACATGTGGTGCGCCCACACCAATGCCGAAAGTCCAGAGATTCCAGCGATTCCCATCACTGCAACGTTAAAGCTAAATAATGGTCGTCGTGTAAATACTGGCGCCATTTCCATGAGAGCTGCAACTGCAGGAATAAGAATTACATACACCTCTGGATGACCCATGATCCAGAATAGATTTTCATATAACCATCCACTGCCGCCACCTGCAACGTTATAGAACGAAGTATCGAGTGCACGATCCATCGCTGACATTATTTGCGACAGGAAAAAGACTGGGAATGCAGGAAGTGCGAGTACAACTGATGCGACTACGCCATAGATAAAGATTGGAGTGCGATTCCACGTCATCCCCTTCGCCCGCATGCGTATAACCGTGGTTGTTATGTTTGCGCCAGCTACCATCGTTGAAATCGCAAAGATGCAGATGAACATGATGTAGCCATCCATACCAAGTGGTGCTTGGCCCGCAAGCGGGTTATAAGCAGTCCAACCGGTAGAAATTCCTCCGATGAACTGTCCCCAAATCAAAGGCACTGCAGCTGCAACGATAAGCCAGAAGCTCAGCGCATTTAAACGCGGAAAGGCCATATCTCGAGCACCGATCATGATTGGCACTATGAAGTTACCGAAGGGCCCGGTAACCATAATGATTGTCGCAACAATCATGATAATTCCATGTGTTCCGACAATCGAGTTATATGCCTGCGGGTGGATCCAACCACCTTCGGGTGTTCCTAAATTTGTTCGGATGAGCATCGCTAAAATTCCGCCAATACCAAAGATTGCCATAGTGGTAACTAAGTATTGAATACCCACGACTTTATGGTCAGTTGTAAATCGGAAATAGCGAGTAACGCCCATGTCTTTTCCAGCTAAAAACATATTTTCTTCGTGGGATAAATCTTTACCCATCAACCAACGGAATGGTCCAACGAGTGCACCGATTCCCGTCATAAAGCCGATGAACCATGCGGTCATGGAGAGGAGAGTTATTTTATCTTCTCTCGAAAATAATCTGGCACTTTCGCCATCTTGCGGCAGAAATTGCAGTGCAAGTCTCCACACAACGATTGCACTAATAACACCGAGTGCTAGTGCAGTAAAGAAGTTGAGCCTCTCGATAATTGATTTCCCTGGAGCTGAGACTGGTTTGCTCAATACGGATGTCATTAGGCGCCCTTCTCCATCGTTGCATGAACACTCAACCAAGCATCGTAATCAGCCTGACTTACAACATGTACTTTCGTTTGCATATAGGCATGCAGTAATCCGCATAGCTCAGCACATCGAACATCGAAGACACCGATTTTATCGGGAGTAACTGCTGCCTCGGTTGTATAGCCGGGGTTTGCATCCATTTTGATTCCCATTTGGACAACCCAGAATGAGTGCTTGACGTCAACACTGGTAATATGAAAAACAACTGGTTTATTAACTGGAAGATAAAGGTCCTCGCTGCGAGCGCCGTTTGGATAATCAAAGCTCCAAAGCCATTGCTGACCAGTGACGTTGACCTGAATTGCATTTTTATCAAGGAGCGCTGCTGAGTCTTTTTGAATAACAATGAATCCGCCGACTAGAGCAAATAAACAGAGAAGGGCTGAAACTACAATCCACACTGCATTTGTTCGAGGAGAGTTTGAAATTTGATGATCGGACTCTGGTGGTGGGTTATCTCCATAGTGTCGCTTTGAGGTTAAGGCTGTCAAACAAATCGCACCTACAAGGCCAGCAACTGGTGCAGCTGCCCATGTAAAGATGCGCATCAAAGAAATGACGCCGCTCATTGTCTCCGAGGCTGGCCTGACCATATTGCGCACGTGGAATTCAACGCCAACAACGCCAATTACTGCGGTGCAGATAACCCACAGGATTGCAGTCTTCTTAACGTCGGGCTTTTTCCACCACTGTGGAGCTTTAGGTGTCATTACATCAGTCATGGCGCGTTATCCCTTCACTGTAAAGTGACCAGACATATAGCCCATGGTTGACATTGCTGCACCAAACTTTGCGATAGTTCCATCGCCGCATGGATACTCGCAGTTCCATACATACTCACCAGGTCCACCAGTAATAAATGTAAATGTTGTCACGTTGGGCTTTTTTGTAAATCCCTCTTCAGGCATATCTTCTTCAGCGACCGCCTTCATTGGAACGCTTACAAAAAACTCATCCTGTGCTGATGAGTAACCGTGGATGGTAAATGTGTGGCCAACTGCATCTGGAGAAATCGATGTCATTCGCGCACCGTTTAACTGCGCCGAACCATCAATGGTTCCGCGCACATGTGCAAAGTAATCGTTATTTAAACTTTCGCCACCATCATAATTTGTGACGGTCATTGTTATTACAGAGTGAGCTGGGACTTCAAAGTTTGTAACTGGACCATATGTAACATAGCCAGGGTGTGCGCCACCATTTTTTCCATGGCTTCCCGCTGAGCTATCGGGATACACCGAGATCGCAAGCGTTGCATGAGGCAAATTCCCTTGGGGGGTATCCATCGTGCCCGCTGGAGTTGCCGCCATTACCCGTGAATCATTTTTCGCTGCGGCAACATATGTCCCGATGCCGGCAATTACACCCGCTCCGATAACTACTGTTGCTAGTGCACCCAAAATCCGCTTATTCATTCAAGCCCCTCCCGTTAGGGAAATCATGTGAAACTCAAATGGCTCACACATAACTGTGAGCCCATTCACAGCAGGTTAGACCTGTTTCCATCAAATGTGAAGTCTATTCCGGGGCGATTTTAACTAGTACTGGGGAGTATGCGAGGGCTAGCCTTCAACACATATGGAGATGCATCATCATGACATTGGAATCTGGGGATCGTGGCAAGTGGCCCCAGAGATTCTCCTACCGATTTTATTACTTGTATTTCTTTACGTACGCATACCAGAAGGCACTGTGAGCAATCGTCAGAGAGTTTTCTTCATCTCTGGAATCGCTAGTGCGCTTGCTGTAATTGTCACTCCTATCGGTGCTCGTGCAATGGATTATTTCTCTTTACATATGGTCCAACACATCACCTTGATGATGATTACCGGTCCACTACTGGTACTTGGCACGCCCACTTCATTTCACCCTAAAAACAAATTCTTTATAACGGCTACGCATTCGATGCTGAGTTGGTTTACATATGCCACTTTAATGATTGGTGTACACCTACCAGTTCCTCATAAATTTATTATGGATCATTCTTGGGCACATACTTATCTTGAAGTTCCTTTGTACCTATTTCTTCCTTATTTTTTCTACTTTAATTTGTTAGACCGAAACTTAGTTAACCGTCGCATTTCACCAGCGTTAGCAGTGATCTCACTTTTCTTAATGATGGTGCCAGAAACATTGACTGGCTTCTTTATTTATACCGCCCCAGGTTCATTATACGACAATATGTATTCGCTCAATGATCAACGCCAAGGTGGTTCATTTATGTGGGCCGGTGCAATGATTATCGATACTATCTGGATGTCATTTGCCGTTTTCCACTGGATAAAATCTGAAGAAAAAAAGTCAAGAGATATCGATGCCCAGATTGCTGCAGAAAATGGCTAACCGTGAAGAGTTTGAAGCTCCTGATTGGGTAAAAAATGACTCGGTAACTCCGCCTGTAACTAATAAGCAAAAACGCATTCTAAATATCTCGTTGTTTGTTGTAGTTCCATTCTGCTTATGGGCTGGATGGTTTGAATTTGGACGGGCGCAAAGCGGCAATTGGCGCGCATGGGTATATACATTTGAGTGGCCATTTTTTGCCGCCCTATCTTTTTACTTATGGCGCCGCTTAATTAAAGGGGATATTCCCCAAATTCCACGCCCAGATCTTGAAAAATTAACCCACGAACCCCGTGGTAAAGAGTTGCAATAATTCAGGGTAGAATTTCTCATGTTGATGCAACCGCATCAAAGAACTTCCCTCTAAGCGCGGCACATGCAGCGCTACTTGCGAGTCTTATCACCACCCTGACGGCCATTGAGCGCCAGTCACACCCGAGACGCGCTTGTCGTCTCGATTGGTATGCATTTCTATGTCTCTACAACCACGTACTCCCGCGCCCGGAAAAGCCCGTCGCGCCGCATCTGTCGGTAAGCCAAAGCGAACAAAGAAGGCAGCTGCATTTAAAGCCGCTGATCCTAAAGCTCGCCACACAACCGCTGAAAAGAATGCGCGTAAGGGAGCGGCGGCAAAACCTACGACTTCACGTCGCTACTCAGATGCCGACCCAACAACGGTCTCTAAAAAAGAGGTTCGTTTAACTGATCGTTCGAAGTTGCGCGCAAAGCGCTTCCAAGAAAAAACAGCGTCAAAGCCACGCCCAATTGAGGCTCCAGAAGAGCGCAAGGCACGCATTGAATATTCACAAAAGCCTGAGAGCCGTGCAAAGAAGTTTGTGGCTGCTCGCGAAGAGCGCACCAAGCGCCCAATCGATAAGAAGCCAGATTTTAAAAAGACTGAGTACAAGAAAAAAGAGTACGTCAAGCCTGAAAATAAGAAGCCTGAGTACGAAAAGAAAGATTTCAAGAAAACTGATTACAAAAAATCAGATACTCGTCCAACAAATCGTCGTGATGCTGCCGTAGCGAAAGTTTCTCGTACCGATGATGGTCGTCCAAACTTTGTTCCGCGTAAAGTTGAAAAGTTCGATCCAACCCGCCCTAAGAAGCGCAGCGAAGCACCTGATACTCGTGCAGCTAATTTTCGTGCAGAACGCCCTACACGTGATCGACGCAATGATTCACCGGCATATGCCCGCGATGATTTCAAGCACTCATCTAAGACGCATACCAATGCCGCCGTTGACTTTGGTGCAGATGATAATTACATCTCAACAAATTTAGCTGACGCTAACTTGATCGATGCGACTCCCCTGACTGAAATCACAACAACTTTTAGTGATCTTGGAGTTGTCGCACCATTAGTTAATGCTCTTGCGAAACAGGGAATCATGCATCCGTTCCCCATTCAAATTGCTACGTTGCCAGATGCACTTGCAGGCCATGACATTTTAGGTCGCGGCCAGACTGGTTCTGGAAAAACGCTAGCTTTTGGTTTAGCACTGCTCAATAACCTCAATGGCAAGGTCGCAAAACCCCATAAGCCGCTGGCTTTAGTGCTTACTCCAACACGTGAGCTCGCTCAACAGATTGATGAAGTTTTGATGCCACTTGCACGTTCAATTGGTCATGAATCAGTTGTTGTTGCCGGCGGAATGTCCTATGCGAAGCAGATCACTGCGATGCGCCGTGGAACTGCAATCTTGGTTGCAACGCCAGGTCGCTTAATCGATCTTCTTAATAAGGGTGAAGTTCAGTTAGATCAGTTAGAGATAACTGTCCTTGATGAAGCCGATCAAATGGCCGACATGGGCTTCTTGCCAGTTGTTAAAGAGATTTTAGATCAAGCCAAGCTAGATGGACAGCGCATGTTGTTCTCGGCAACTCTTGATCGTGGCGTTGACTCATTGGTTCGCCAGTACTTAAAGAATCCAAAGACTCACTCTTTACAGAACGACCGTGCCTCTGTTTCAACTATGGAGCACTTCGTACTTGTAATGAATCCAGGCGATAAAGATGACATTACTAATCAAATCGCTGCACGTAACGGTAAGACAATCATGTTCGTTAAAACACAACGAGGTGCAGATCGCTTAGCTGACAAACTGGCACACGCTGGTGTTGCAGTTGGTGCACTTCACGGTGGAAAAACTCAGGCTGTTCGTACTCGTACTCTTGCACTTTTCAAGGAGTCGGTAAATGCTGCGCTAGTTGCAACTGATGTTGCTGCACGCGGTATTCACGTGGATGGAATCTCATTAGTTGTGCATGTTGATGCTCCAACAGATCACAAGGACTATCTACACCGTGCTGGACGTACTGCACGTGCTGGTGAAGCCGGAACTGTTGTAACAATTGCAACGACAAAGCAGCAAAAATCTATCGGTGGGCTTACTTCACGTGCTGGTGTTACTCCAAAATTTGTTGGTGTCACACCTCTTAGTACCGAATTGATGAAGATCACTGGAGCCCAAGAGCCTTCAGGTGTTCCATACATCGTGCCGATCGTTGAAAAGTCAGTGCGCAGTGGAGGCAATAAGCGTCCGCGCCCTAACTCAAGTCAGCGTCGTCGTCGCCCTCACTAATTACAACTCGATAGGCTTGGCGTCATGACAAACTTTGACGCTAATCCCTTCGCCCATCCAAGCACGCTTACTTTTGAGTTGCCCCCTTTTTCTTTAATTAAAGAGGAGGACTACGTTCCTGCTTTCCATGCTGGAATGCAGCAACAATTAGATGAGGTTCAAGGAATCCTTAATGCGCCAGGGGCTGCAACCTTTGAGAACACAATCGTTGCACTTGAACAAAGCGGAAAGATTCTTGAGCGAGTATCTTTGGTTTTCTTTAATAAGACCTCAAGTGATACAAATGATGCTCTTGAGGCTATGCGGGGAGAGATTGCTCCTAAGCTTTCAGCCCATCACGACGCAATCATGCTCAACCCACAATTTTTTGCCCGTATCAAGAATCTTTTCGATAATCGAGATTCACTTAATTTATCAAGCGAAGATTCTTGGTTGCTCGAGAAATATTATAAAGATTTAATTCAGGCTGGTGCGCATTTAAGTGATGCACAACGTGCTCGATTGACTGAGCTAAACGGTCAACTCTCTAAACTCTCAACCCAGTTCTCTAAAAATTTACTTGCCGATACAAATGATTTGGCTATAGTTGTAGATTCTGCCGAAGAGTTAGATGGATTGACACCTAATCAGATATCTGCGGCTGCAACGGCTGCTTCAGATCGCGGATTAGCCGGGAAATGGTTGTTGGCTCAAGTCAACTTCACTGGTAATCCCCTTCTAGATTCACTGACTAACCGAGATTTACGCAAACGCATTATGCAAGCCTCTTTGCAAAAGGGTAATCAAAATAACGGGAATGATAATAAGAGGATTTTGCTTGAAATGGTCAAGTTACGCGCAGAGCGTGCTCAATTATTCGGTGTAAACTCACATGCAGAACACATCACTGCAGTACAGACAGCTGAAAATCCTAGCAACATCCACGCCATGCTTAAAAAGATTGCACCTGCAGCTGTTAAGAATGCAGAGTTAGAAGCCCAGGATCTTACGAAATCTGCTGGTAATGAAATCGAAAGTTGGGACTGGGGTTTCTATACCGAAAAAGTTCGCTCAGAAAAATACAGTATCGATACGGCCAAAATGCAACCCTACTTTGAGTTAGAGCGAGTTCTCCATGATGGAGTCTTTTTTGCCGCTAACAAACTTTTCGGCATAACTTTTAAGGAACGTCCTGATTTAGTTACGTATCATCCAGAAGCCCGCGCTTTTGAAGTCAGTAACGAAGATGGAAGCCCCCTTGGTCTATTTATTGGTGACTTTTTTACACGTGATTCAAAGCGTGGTGGAGCATGGATGAACTCCTTAGTTAAGCAGAATTTCTTGCTCAACCAACTTCCAGTCGTGGTGAATAACCTCAATATTCCTAAGCCCCCCGCAGGCCAGCCTGCACTTCTTACTTTGGACTTCACAACAACGTTGTTCCACGAATTCGGTCATGCTCTTCACGGATTGCTCTCGCAAGTGAAATATCCACGTGTATCGGGTACCGCAGTGCAGCGCGACTTTGTGGAGTTCCCATCACAAGTTAATGAGATGTGGATTATGTGGCCAGAGGTTCTCAATAACTACGCACGCCACTATGAGACAGGTGAAGTTATGCCACAAGAGTGGGTAGATAGTTTGAACGCCGCATCAACATTTAATGAGGGCTTTGCCACTACTAGTTACTTAGCTGCAGCGGTTCTGGATTTAGCGTGGCACTCATTAACTAGTGAAGAGGCTGCCGGTGTAACTGATGTAGAAGCTTTTGAAGCTAAAGCGCTGGCTGATTACGGCCTTGATTTTGCACCCGTGCCAACAAGATATCGTTCTACTTACTTCTCACACATCTTCGATGGTGGCTATTCAGCTGGTTATTACGGATACATCTGGTCAGAAGTTCTAGATGCCGATACTGTCGATTGGTTCAAAGAAAACGGTGGCTTACAACGCAAAAACGGCGATCACTTTAGAGATACGTTATTAGGTCGCGGCGGTTCTATTGATTCGATGCAGATGTTTAGAAACTTTAGAGGACGCGATTCAAAGATCGAGCCTTTGTTGAAGCGTCGCGGTTTGTTGTAAAACTTATTAGCCAGCAGAGCCTGAAGGACCTGACTTGCGTTGAAAACGTGGAGCTGGTGCCCCGCCCGCTTGTGCCCCACCGACCTTAGGTCCAGATGAGTTGCCACTTCCAGGAAGCGATGAGTTTTTATGCTTCTTTTTTTCTAGCGCTTCTAAAAACTTTGCGCGAGCATCATCTGCGGGTTTCTTGTCATCGGCCATGGGCCAATACTATCTTTAATTTGTACTCTCTTTGTACTCACGTAAACGCTCTAAGACTTCTGACTCGCGATAACGGCGATGCCCACCTAAGGTTCTAATGGCAGTTAACTTTCCGGCCTTGGCCCAGCGTGTAACAGTCTTAGGGTTTACGTGAAATCTAGCGGCAACCTCTTTGGGGGTAAGAAGAACTTCAGCATCAGGTAAACGGCTCATTCTCTCCCCTTCTTTTTAAGCTGGTGGGCAAGTATTGCGAGTAAAAGTGGGCAAAGCAATATCTTTCGACGAGTTAATTAGCTGATTCAAGTCCCTGTACATTGCGCCAGCGCGACATAAGTCGTTCATATCCTTGACCCGCCAGCATTCCATCGGCAGCTGCAAGGCCAACTATGGAGTGCAAAACATCTTCAATAGAAGTGTCGTCTTCTAAACCTTTATGGCCATTATTGCGAAGAGATTTATCAAGATAGTTAGCTAATCCGCCGTAATCTAGTTCGACATAGGATTTTGGATGAAACATTTCAAGCCACGCAAGCAAATTTTCAAGATCTTGCTCTACTGGTCCCTCACCAAAAGCGGCTACGACGGTTTCATGAGCCGATTGAGCCCGATTCTTTGCTAGTGAAATTGTTGTTCGGCAACGAGTAGTTAAACCATGTGTATCTTCTCCTCTATATCGTTCCTCAGGTAAGAAAAGTAAAAACCAACGAGGTGGAATAATCCATGTTTCATTAAGAATGTGTGGAACTTTGTCCTCTAATAAATCTACACCCGCAGTTATTACATCTTCCATCGACGGAGTAAGAAAAAATGGAACGACGGTGCTAGGTAATGAGTCTTTAAAGTTATCTAAAGCTGCCCAGCATCTAGTTGCAGTTGACCATGGGCTGACATATCTCTCGCCATCAACTTCAAGAATATGAACTCCATCGGGGCGACCAACTGGAGGTTCAGGAACAACAACGCGAAGAAGAGCTAACTCTTCTTCGCGAAGAATACTTTCATCGGTGATATCAATGCCTTGCCAACGTAAACGATCGGCAGGTTCAAATGCTGAAAGCGGCTCGTAGATACGAAGTGAAGCGACGTAGGGAGTTGGTCTCACGCACGTGGGATGTAATTGCCCTCAGCGAAGGGATCGTCATCATCTCTATTTTTCGAGGGATCAACTTCGCCATGTAGTTCTTTAGTGAGGCGATCAAGATCCATATCTTGTGCGTTGTACTTCAAATCCCGCGCAACTTTGGTTTGCTTTGCTTTTGCTCGGCCGCGACCCATAAAGCGACCTCCTTACCTGTCTATTTCTCAGAGGCGTAGGCTATCGCGCCCCGTACCTGCCCTCCAAAGTCGAGCGTAAATCCGAGCCCTGACGCGGACTTACACGCCCAGCGACCCAGGCTTTCATGCCCCGGGCCGCTAGTGAGGCGATAGCTAGGTCGGCCGCCTCTGGAGCCACGATGGCAGTCATGCCGATTCCGCAGTTCCAGGTTCGTTCCATATCAATCTGGGGAACACCACCCATTGACGCCATGAACTCCATCTCGACTGGCAGCGACCACGTTGAACGTTCATAAGTCGCACATAAATGATCTGGAATAACGCGCGCAGTATTTTCGGCAATTCCCCCGCCAGTAATGTGAGAAAAAGCGCGCAACTGCCCAGGCATAGATTTAATGAGGGCTAAACAATCTAGTGCGTAGATCTCGGTTGGAGTTAGAAATACTTCACCGGAACTCTTGCCGTACTCACTCACGTGAGCTTGCAAACTCAAATTTTTACTCTTAATAATGTGACGCACGAGCGAGAAACCATTGGCATGAAAACCACTTGATGGCATGGCAATAAGTACGTCGCCATTGTGAATTAATTGGGCACCTAACTGATTATCTGAATCGACGACACCAGTTGCAGCTCCAGCAATATCAAATTCATCTTCATCAAGTAAGCCTGGGTGTTCGGCGGTTTCACCACCAATCAGCGCAGTGTTTGCTTTCGCGCAACCACGAGCAATTCCTGCAACGATTTCAGCGACTCTATCTGGAAATACTTTTCCAACTGCGATGTAGTCGGTCATAAATAAAGGCTCTGCACCACAAACAACTAGATCGTCAACAACCATGGCAACCAAGTCCTCGCCGATTGTGTCGTACTTGCCCATGGCTCGTGCTATTTCAGTCTTAGTGCCAACACCATCTGTTGAGGTTGCAAGCAATGGTTTTTTCATACTCTTTAAAGCGCTTGCATCAAAGAGTCCAGCAAATCCGCCAATACTTCCTACAACTTCAGCGCGTGAAGCTTTAGCAATCGATGTCTTCATTAATTCAACGGCGCGATCGCCTGCATCGATATCGACACCTGAATCCTTATATGTGCTCATTCGTGACTGTGCACTTCGCTGATTTCAAGACGCATCTTGCCTTCTGACATATCGGCTGGGATGCGAATTGGATATGTGCCAGTAAAACACGCTGAACATAGCTTGTTTTCCTCAATCTGGGTGGCTTCAATCAAGCCCTCAAGTGAGACATACCCCAGCGAGTCGGCACCTATAGAGCGTCGAATTTCCTCTATCTCTAAACCGCTGGCAATTAGCTCAGCTCTGGTTGCGAAGTCAATTCCGTAATAACAAGGCCACTTAACTGGAGGCGACGAGATACGAACATGAATCTCACGAGCTCCCGCCTCACGAAGCATTCGAACGATTGCACGTTGGGTGTTTCCGCGAACAATCGAATCATCGACCACAACGATGCGCTTACCTTCAATAATCTCGCGCAAGGGATTCAGTTTCAATCGAATACCCAGTTGGCGAATTGTTTGTGATGGTTGAATAAATGTTCGTCCAACATAGGAGTTCTTGACCAAGCCAATTCCAAATGGAATTCCCGAACCTTTAGCATAACCAATCGCCGCTGGAGTTCCAGATTCAGGAACTGGAATAACTAAGTCGGCCTCGACTGGTGCCTCTTTAGCAAGACGTTCACCAATTGCCACTCGCGTGACATGAATTCCTTGACCTGCAATTAATGTATCTGGCCGTGCGAGATAAACATATTCAAATAAACAACCCTTAGGTTCGGCTACTGCCCAACGTTGCGAGCGGACTCCATTTTCATCGATTGCAATGAACTCCCCAGGTTCGATTTCACGAACAAATGCTGCGCCGACAATATCTAGCGCTGCGCTTTCTGAAGCAACTACCCAACCAGTTTCAAGTTTACCAAGCACTAGTGGCCGTACACCATGGCGATCACGCGCTGCATACAGTGTGTGCTCATCCATAAAGACTAAAGAGAAAGCACCTTCTAGCTGCGGTAATACTGAAATTGCGCTTGCTTCTACATTTTTCTCATTTTGTAATGAGATTAGCGCGGTCATAATCTCGGTATCGGTAGTTGCACCACGATCACGGCCAGTTGTTGGCTCAAGTTTTTGAACAAGTTCAGCTAACTCGCCAGTATTTGTTAAGTTGCCATTATGGGCCAAAGCCAGCGTTCCATACTTAGTTGGGCGCAGGGTTGGTTGGGCATTCACCCACGTACTCGATCCTGTCGTGCTGTAACGACAGTGCCCGATAGCTAAATCTCCCGGCAGTGTTGCTAAATCACTCTCGGTAAATACCTGCGATACAAGTCCCATGTCCTTATATACAAGAATTCGCTTTCCGTCACTTGTTGCAATTCCGGCAGACTCTTGTCCACGATGTTGCAGTGCATACAAACCGTAAAATGTTAACTTTGCAACTTCTTCTCCAGGAGCCCATACGCCAAAAACTCCGCACGCATCTTGCGGGCCTTTATCGGCATCCAAAACATTGTGATTTAACAATCCATCGGGGCGCCGGCTCATGAAGTAATCCTAAGCGGTAAATACTGCGTTAAATCCGCACGCACCCCTGAAGCGGTAATCGCGCCGTTGTTGAGGGCTTCACTCCATAAAATTTCACCGGCGGCAAGTGCTAGCCACGTCTGGGCATTCATCTCTACGACGTTGGCTGGAGTGCCACGTGTATGTAGCGGACCATCTCCACATTGCACCGCTGCGTATGGTGGCACGCGAACTTCAATTGCGCGTCCAGGGGCCTTAGCAGTCAAAAGTGCAAGCGTGCGCTTAACTTGCTCTAAAGTTTTAGGATCGCGCATCGACTTCACCCAAAGAGTTTCGGAAAGGTTGCGGTGTGGGCAGTACAAAGTTCATTAAGAGAAATCACAGCACCGTTAATTATTAGTGAATCTCCGCCAGTTGTTCCTAGTTTAGAAAGTGTTATCTGATATTTAGCGGCAAGAGAAGAAAGTGCATCTGTTTTGCTTGTCTCTATTGCAACAATAACTCGTCCTGGGCTTTCACTCAATAAAGAGATTCCAACATCTGCAAGAGTGATAGTCGCACCCACTGAGTGACGCAAGACCATTTCGGTAAGACCTGCAGATAGTCCACCCTGACTTAAATCATGCGCTGCGCTAAAGATCTTCTCTTCTCGACCAGCTAGAAGTACCTCTATAAGCCGCATTTCACGGGCTAAATCAGCGGTTGGTGATTGACCTACTCGTTGTCCATGCATGAAAGCCCATTCACTTCCAGCAAGATCAGCATATGTATCACCAAGAAGATAAAGATCTAAGCCAGCACTTTCAAAACTCATCGGAGTTCGTGTTCGAACATCATCGATAACACCTAAGACACCAATTACTGGAGTTGGCAAAATCGCAACAGCGCCTGTTTGATTGTAGAAAGAAACATTTCCACCAGTAACTGGCAGGCCCATCTCTAAACATCCATCGGCTAAGCCGCGCACAGATTCAGCGAACTGCCACATGACACCAGGATCTTCAGGTGAGCCAAAGTTAAGGCAGTTGGTGACTGCTAATGGTCGCGCACCTGCTGTAGCGATATTTCGTGCCGCTTCAGCTAAAGCTAACTTTGCACCTTGATAGGGATTCAAATATGACCAGTTGGCATTTGCATCGGTTGATATAGCAACACCTAAATGTGTGCGCTCATCGATTCGGACCATTCCCGAATCATCGGGCTGCGATTGAATGGTATTGCCTTGAACATACTTATCATACTGCGATGTAACCCAGGATTTATCAGCCAAATTAGGAGCCGCCGCTAATTGTAAAACAGTTGCTTTAATCTCCGCTGCACTGTTTGGAATCGGAACTTTCACAGTTTGTGAGTTCACGTCATCGATGTACGCCGGTTGAGCCATAGGTCGGTTGTAAACAGGACCTTCGTGGGCAACTGTACGTGGTGGAACATTGACAATAATTTCGTCATTCCATGTAATCACTAAACGATCGCCATCAGTGACTTCACCAATAGCAGTAACAGTGACATCCCATTTTGCGCAAATCTCCAAGAATCGTGCAAGTTTTTCAGGTTCAACAATTGCACACATACGTTCTTGTGACTCTGACATTAGAATCTCTTCAGGGGAGAGTGATGGATCCCGCAAAGGAACCTTATCTAGGGCTACTTTCATGCCCCCACTGCCGCCTGAAGCAAGTTCGCTAGTGGCGCATGAAAGTCCGGCTCCACCTAGATCTTGAATTCCAACAACCAAATCTTCGGCAAAGATTTCAAGTGAGCACTCAATTAAGATTTTTTCTACAAATGGATCGCCAACTTGAACACTTGGGCGTTTTGTGGAACCACCAGCACCAAAAGTTTCGGATGCAAGGACTGATACTCCACCGATTCCATCGCCGCCGGTCTTAGCACCGTACAAAACTACAAGATTGCCTGCGCCTGCGGCTTTAGCTAATTTAATATCACTGTGCTTCATCACTCCAACACATAAGGCGTTGACTAGTGGATTTCCTGCATAGGTTTCATCGAAAATTACTTCTCCACCAATGTTTGGTAGACCCAAGCAGTTTCCATATCCACCAACGCCTGCAACGATCCCCGGCAAAACTCGACGTGTATCAGGCGCATCGGCTGGACCAAAACGAAGTGGATCCATTACCGCAACAGGCCGTGCGCCCATTGTTAAAATATCGCGAACGATTCCACCGACGCCCGTTGCTGCACCTTGGTAGGGCTCTACAAAAGATGGGTGGTTGTGCGACTCAATTTTGAAAGTTACTGCATAGCCCTGTCCAACATCGACAACACCTGCATTTTCACCGATACCAACTAGTAGTGCATCAGATTTTGGTGCTTTATCACCAAACTGTTTTAAGTGAACTTTTGATGATTTGTAAGAACAGTGCTCTGACCACATAACTGAATACATTGCTAACTCAGATGATGTGGGGCGGCGACCTAAAATCTGCCTTATACGTGCATATTCATCGGGCTTCAAACCCAGTTGCGCATAAGGTTGGATAGCTTCTGGTGTCGTTTGAGCAATTGCAACAGTATCGAGTGCCATCACTTCACCATGGCATTTAAAATCGATGTAAAAAAGCCAAGGCCTTGTGCTGTTGGGCCAGTTAAAGGGTCAATAGCGTGCTCTGGGTGCGGCATGAGCCCCACTACGTTTCCGCGAGCATTGGAAATTCCAGCGATTAAATTCCGTGAACCATTGGGGTTTTGCCCAACATATCTAGCTATAACACGACCTTCTCCCTCTAACTGCGCCAGAGTTTTATCATCACACTGAAAAGATCCTTCACCATTTTTTAATGGAATCACAATCTTTTGCCCAACTGAATACGATGAAGTCCAGGCCGTCTTTGTATTAGTAATCTCAATCTCTTGATCACGGCACAAAAAGTGAAGATCAGAGTTACGTGTTAGCGCACCTGGTAATAGATGTGACTCGCACAAAACTTGAAACCCGTTGCAGATTCCTAAAACTGGCATACCTTTTTCTGCTGCTTCAATGACTAAATTCATGACAGGTGCAAAGCGTGAGATTGCACCACATCTCAAATAGTCGCCATATGAAAAACCCCCAGGCAAAATAACTGCATCAACGCTTTTTAGATCGGCGTCGGCATGCCAGAGAGACACAGCTTCTGCTCCGCCTACGTTAACTGCGCGCGCAGCATCACGATCATCAAGGGTTCCTGGAAAAGTTATAACCCCAACGCGCATTATTTTTCAACTCTTACAACATAGTTTTCGATTACTGGGTTTGACAGCAAGACTTCAGCAGCTTTTTCTACTTCAGCTAACTGTGCAGGAGTTGGATCACCCACAACTTCAATCTCAAATCGTTTTCCTTGACGTACTGATGTGGCAAAAGTAAAACCAAGGCGTGGCAGTGCAGATGCAACAGCATTTCCTTGCGGGTCAAGAATCTCAGGCTTCAACATTACGTCTACAACAATCTTTGCCATGGTCTTATTCTCCCTGTATTAGAACTTGCTGCCAGTTAAACGATAAAAAGCTTCCTCGTATCGAAGTGAAGTCTTTTCTACTATCTCTTCTGGAATCTCTGGGGGTGGGCTATTTCTATCCCATCCACTAGAAACCAGATAGTCACGTAAGAACTGCTTATCAAATGAGGCTTGTGCTCCCCCTGGTGACCAGGTTGAAAGCTCCCAAAACCTCGATGAATCAGGGGTGAGAGCTTCATCGCCCAAGATAATCTCACCCTTTGCATTGCGGCCAAATTCAAACTTTGTATCAGCCAGAATAATGCCACGCTCTTGGGCAAAATCAGCGGCAGTGTTATAAAGGCGAGTAGTCAGATCTTTAAGTGCTGTTGCATCGTCAGCACCAATGGATTGGACTGTAGTTTCAAAATCAATATTAATATCATGATCACCAACTGCAGCTTTTGTCGCTGGAGTAAAGATTGTTGCTGGGAGTTTTGAGCCATCCAGTAATCCAGTGGGCAGAGCATTTCCACATACTGCACTGTTGCTTTGGTACTCACTCCAACCGCTACCAGTCAAATACCCTCGAGCCACACATTCAATATCAAACATCTGTAGTGGCTGCACAATGACAGCGCGATCTTCTACTACTGTCGGAACATCAACCGAGATAACATGGTTAGGAATAATGTCTTCAAGTAATTCAAACCAAAAAAGTGAGAGTTGTGTAAGTACTGCGCCTTTATTTGGAATCGCCGTAGGCATGACCCAATCGAATGCAGAAACACGATCAGAGGCAACAAGCAAGATCTCATTTTTATCATTTGAATATAAATCACGAACTTTTCCGGTGCGCAGGTGTGTCCACCCGGGAATCTTTGCTGCCGGTGGTGGACCAGCAAGACCGAATCCGCTCACCGAATAGAGCCGGGCTTGTACTGCACTGCTGCAGGATGCGCGGATGTAATCGCGTCGATGCGATTAACAACTCGAGCAACTTGTTGGCGGGCATCGCCAGTAAATTCAAGTGGTGTGCTGATCAATGTATCTAATTCAGCACGGTCTAGTGGTAAGCCCTTGTCACTGGCAAGGTCATCTAAAAGCGTGTTGGCTTTGCCTTCGCGCATTCCAAGTGCAGCTTTAACTGCATGCTCTTTAATAATTTCGTGAGCTACTTCGCGCCCAACTCCTGCCTTTACCGCTGCCATCAAGATCTTGGTTGTTGCTAAGAAGGGCAGATACCGCTCTAATTCAGCGGCTATTACTGCAGGAAATGCCCCAAACTCATCGAGTACGGTCAGCATGGTCTCCAATAAGCCATCGATTGCATAAAAAGCATCAGGGAGTGCAACACGTCGCACGACGCTGCATGAAACATCGCCTTCATTCCACTGGTCGCCAGCAAGTTCGCTGACCATAGAAGCGTAGCCACGTAACACAACCGATAAACCATTTACACGTTCGCATGAACGAGTATTCATCTTATGTGGCATCGCACTGCTGCCAACTTGTCCAGCCTTAAAACCTTCAGTTACTAACTCAGCTCCAGCCATTAATCGAATCGACGTTGCTAATGAAGATGGCGCGGATGCTAGTTGAACCAAGGTTGTTACAACATCATAATCAAATGAACGTGGATAAATCTGACCCGTTGAATCTAGAATACGATTAAATCCAAGCTCCTTAGCGATTGCCAACTCTAAGGCATTGTGTGAATCCGACGAAGAAAGAAGATCAATTGAATCTTGCGCAGTTCCTACTGGGCCCTTGATTCCGCGCATGGGATATCGCTCTTGCAGAGCAACCAAGCGCTCATAGGCAAAAAGGAGCTCCTCTGCTGCTGAAGCGAATCGCTTTCCGAGAGTTGTAACTTGCGCCGGAACATTGTGTGAACGTCCTGCAATTGGCTGATTTACATACTGCACAGCACGTTCGCCTAACCGAGCAAGGAGCGTTACAACTTTGTCGTGCACTACTTCTAAACCATTACGAATTTGGAGCGCTTCAATATTTTCAGTCAAATCTCGACTTGTCATTCCGGCATGAATCGCCTCGTGCCCAGCCAAAGCATTGAACTCTTCAATTCTAGCTTTTACATCGTGACGAGTTTGTTTTTCACGGGCATCGATAGAGGCAAGATCTACGGTAAATATCACTTTTTTATAATCATCAATAACAGAGTCTGGAATGTGATGTCCCAGTAATGACTGATTGCGCATTACCGATAGCCACAAGTTGCGTTCAAGAATAATTTTTTCTTGAGGCGCAAAAATCTTACGCATCGCTGCAGATGCATATCTATCCGCTATCAGGCTCACAGGTGAATTATCGGTCATTTAATTGCCCTTCTCTGCCACTGACGCGTTGAGCGCAATATCGCTGCGATAGAAGGAGCCCGGCAGGGAGATCTGACTAATTGCACGATAGGCGCGATCTCTGGCCTCGGTTAAGTCTGAGCCGATTCCGGTAACGGTAAGAACTCGACCACCACTTGCAATCAAACCCTCATCAGTTCGCGCAGTACCTGCATGAAAAATCTGAACATCTTCTATTGAAGGAAATGATGAAATAGCAGCACCACTCTTGGGTGCTGATGGGTAACCTTCGGCTGCTAAAACAACAGTCACGGCTGAATCATCTCTCCATTCTAAAACTTCATCGGCTAGTCCAGAAGTTGCTGCTTTAAATAACAACGAGGCCAGCGGTGTCTTGAGTAACGGAATGAGAACTTGAGTTTCAGGATCCCCAAAGCGAACATTAAATTCGATAACACGCACTCCGTGATCGGTGAGCGCTAAACCTGCATAAAGGAGCCCAACGAATGGAGTTCCGCGCGCATTCATCTCTGCAATCATCGGCGCAAGAACTTGCGTATATGTATCGTCAATGATGTCTGACGGTGCCCAAGGCAGTGGAGAATATGCTCCCATTCCTCCAGTATTTAAACCCTCATCATTATCTCCCGCACGTTTGAAATCTTGAGCTGGCTGCATAGCTAGAATGGATGTTCCATCGCTTATACCGAATAGTGAAACTTCAGGGCCAACTAAGAACTCTTCAATTACTACTCGTTTACAAGCAATTGCATGATCTAAAGCTTCTTGTCGATTATGTGTAACAACGACGCCTTTTCCACCAGCCAAACCATCATCTTTAACTACATATGGTGCACCAAATGAATCAAGAGCTTTTTCATACTCTGCATACGTTGTGCAAGTAAAGCTATGTGCAGTTGGAACTCCAGCATCGGACATTACCTCTTTAGCAAATGTCTTTGATCCCTCAAGTTGAGCAGCGGCTTTAGATGGACCAAATACCGCGATTTTTAAGCGACGTAAATCATCGGCCACGCCATTAACTAAAGGAAGCTCTGGGCCAATGACAACTAAGTCTGCCGCGATTTTCTGTGCTAGGGCAACAATTTCTGCGTTGTTAGAGATATCTACCGGATGGCACTGTGCAAACTCCGCAATACCTGGATTACCCGGTGCCACATGTAGAGCCGTACACGCAGAATCTGCATGTAGTCCTAGTGCTAGAGCGTGTTCACGACCGCCGCTTCCGACTAGGAGGATTTTCATATTTTAGATGAAATCCTTTACGACAATAGTTTCATCGCGTCCGGGGCCGACTCCAATTGCACTCATCGGTGCTCCTGAAATCTTCTCCAAGAATGCAACGTAATCTTGCGCCGCTTGAGGAAGATCACTGAGCTTTCGTGCCATCGTAATATCTTCAGTCCAACCTTGCAGATACTCATAAATTGGTATGGCATGGTGAAAATCTGATTGTGATGCGGGAAGTTCTTCCACGCGCTTGCCATCGATTTCGTAGGCAACACATACTGGAATCTTCTCCCACCCAGTTAATACATCTAGCTTCGTTAAGAAAAAATCAGTCAAACCATTAACTCGAACTGCGTAACGGGCAATTGGTGCGTCGTACCAACCACAGCGTCGTGCACGTCCAGTTGTTACACCAATCTCTCCACCGATGCGGCGGAGTGCCTCGCCATCCTCGTCAAAGAGTTCAGTCGGGAAAGGACCGCTTCCAACACGCGTTGTATAGGCTTTTATGATTCCAATAACGCGATCGATCTTAGTTGGCCCGATTCCGCTACCGGTACATGCGCCACCTGCAGTTGGATTGCTCGATGTTACGAATGGATATGTTCCATGATCAACGTCCAGCAACGTTCCTTGAGATCCCTCAAGAAGGACACGTTTGCCTGCCTTAAGCGCCTCATCTAGAAGTAAGACAGTATCTGCAACATATGGCCGGAGGATTTCTGCGTAGCCTAAATACTCCTCGAGAACCTCTTCAACTTCGATGTTTTTACGGTTGAAAACCTTAATAAGTACTTGGTTTTTATCGCGAAGCGCGCTTTCAATCTTTTGGCGCAGAATCGATGGATCAAATAAATCTTGAACACGGATTCCTATGCGGTTAATTTTGTCAGCATAGGCTGGTCCGATTCCACGGCCAGTTGTACCAATCTTAGATTTGCCTAAGAAGCGCTCAGAAACTTTATCGATTGTGCGGTGGTAAGGCGTAATCAAATGTGCGTTAGTTGAAATAACTAATTTGCTGCAGTCAATTCCACGCTCAGTCAAACCCTTGATCTCTTCAAGCAAAACACCTGGATCGATTACTACTCCGTTTCCGATTACCGGAACAACGTTGGGAGAAAGAATTCCCGATGGCAGTAAGTGAAGCGCATACTTTTGATCACCAATCACAACAGTGTGGCCAGCGTTGTTGCCACCTTGGTAGCGCACAACATAATCAACGCGGTCACCCAATAAATCGGTAGCTTTACCTTTGCCTTCATCGCCCCATTGGGCGCCGAGCAAAACAAGTGCAGGCATTGGTAAAGCCTCTCCGATTAGTTAGAAATTACTTGAGTGATGAAGTGCCGGTAGAACGAAGATCTTCACATCCACGAACAACACGAGCAGCCATTCCAGCTTCAGCTGCCTTACCCCACGCACGTGGGTCATAAATCTTCTTATTTCCAACTTCGCCATCAATCTTTAACACACCGTCATAGTTCTTAAGCATGTGATCTACAACTGGGCGTGTAAATGCATACTGGGTATCGGTATCAATATTCATCTTAATTACGCCGTAATCCAGGGATTCACGAATCTCTGAGAGCAGTGAGCCTGAACCGCCGTGGAAAACAAGATCCATTGGCTTACTTCCTGCTGGTAGACCTAGCTTCTTCGAGACTGCTTCTTGCAGTGTTGCCAAGATCTTGGGTTGCAAAACAACATTGCCTGGCTTGTAAACACCATGAACGTTTCCAAATGTTGCAGCTACCAAATAGCGAGCATCGGTTCCAAGAGTTTCAATTGTTAGCAGCGCATCCTCTGGATGTGAGTAAAGCTTGGCATCATGCTTGGCTTCGATGCCATCTTCTTCGCCACCAACAACTCCGATTTCAATCTCAAGAATTGTGCGAGCAGCAATTGACATATCTAACATCTCTTTTGCAACCTTCATATTCTCAGTCATGGAGACAGCTGAGCCATCCCACATATGTGAGTTAAAGAGTGGTGCTTTACCGGATGCAATACGTTCAGCGCCAAATGTTAAAAGTGGACGCATAAAGCCATCTAACTTTTCAGCTGGGCAGTGATCGGTATGAATTCCAATGTTGACGTTGTAGTTCTTTGCAACAACATGTGCGTATTCGGCGAGCGCTACTGCGCCATCAACCATTTTTTTAACAGTTGAGCCTGACGCGTATTCAGCCCCGCCCCATGAAAATTGAATAATTCCATCTGACTCAGCTTCGGCGAAACCACGAATAGCTGCAGTGATGGTTTGTGATGATGAAACGTTAATCGCTGGATAAGCAAAGGCGCTTTTCTTAGCGCGATCCAACATGTCTACATAAATTTCAGGGGTTGCAATTGGCACGGTCTGCTCCTATTGGCTCTGGTGTAAAACTCTAGGAGAGCGCTTCGTTGAACCATCTAGAGGCTTACGGCCAATCCTCTCACTTACCCGCCCTTGCGCACAAAAGCGGCGCGAAAAAGCCCCCAAGGCGTGCCAGTTCTTGGGGGCTACTCGCTCCTACATGAAGCTCTTCAAGGCGTTGCTCAAAAAGCGGGCAAAGGCTGCGACCAGTGTGGGGTTACTCAGTAGTTTTAGAAAAAGCGTGAAAAATGTTGCGATAGTCATATGTCTCCTTTCGTTGGGTCCTGTGCATTTTGCTTCAGCGTGCCGAATGAGAAAGACCACTGCCCAAACTCTGTTGATAACAATGACAAACGGGTAATCTCACTCGTTATGAGCCAAGAGTCATTAGAGAACTTACTTAGCGAAGAACGTCGCTTCTCACCGAACCCTGAGTTTGCTGCGCAGGCAAATGCACAAGCCGATGAGTATGCGCATGCGGATAAGGATCGACTGGCATTTTGGGAGCTACAAGCTAAAGCACTTGTCTGGGATAAACCGTGGAGCCAGGTCTTAGATTGGCAACCTCCATACGTTAAATGGTTTGTCAACGGAAAACTGAATGCCTCTGTTAACGCACTTGATCGTCATGTTACAGAAGGTCGAGGAGAGCGAGTCGCTTTTTATTTTGAAGGTGAACCAGGTGATACGCAAACAATTACATACACGGCACTTTTGACCGAAGTTAAAAAAGCAGCAAACGCATTAATAGAAATTGGAATTAAAGCCGGTGATCGTGTTGCAATTTATATGCCGATGATTCCTGAAGCGGCGATTGCGATGTTGGCCTGTGCGCGCATCGGTGCACCACACTCGGTTGTCTTCGGTGGATTTTCTGCTGATGCACTGTTATCTCGTATTCAAGATGCTGATGCAAAGTTAGTTATTACTGCAGATGGTGGCTTTAGAAAAGGTGCAGCTTTTGCACTTAAGCCTGCCGTTGATGACGCTCTCAAAGGTCAACATAATGTAGAAAAAGTTTTAGTTGTTCAACGAACTAAACAAGAAACGGCTTGGACTGATCGTGATATTTGGTGGCATGACATTGTTGGCCGCCAATCTGAAGAGCATGTCGCTGAAAGCTTTGATGCCGAACACCCTTTATTTATCTTGTACACATCAGGTACTACGGCTAAGCCCAAAGGTATTTTCCATACAACGGGTGGCTATTTAACGCAGGTTGCCTATACCCACAAGGTTGTCTTTGATATCAAGCCCGAAACCGATGTGTACTGGTGCACCGCCGATGTTGGTTGGATTACCGGACATAGCTACGTTGTTTATGGCCCACTTATTAATGGTGCAACCCAGGTTATGTATGAAGGAACCCCGGATACCCCGCATAAAGGCCGTATTTTTGAGCTCGTTGAAAAGTACGGAGTCACGATTTTGTATACCGCTCCAACTTTGATTCGTACATGGATGAAGTGGGGCGATGAATTCCCACAGGCGCATAACTTGGAATCACTTCGTTTACTCGGAAGCGTTGGCGAACCAATCAATCCCGAAGCATGGATGTGGTACAGAGAAATAATTGGTGGAAGCCGTTGCCCAATCG
>Ga0209596_1000557_pt1 | contig 34529 bp, 30 predicted proteins | sample M_130807_MF_Meta_FD_187314 | JGI IMG/M metagenome (GOLD analysis project Ga0209596, IMG submission 187314) | Freshwater microbial communities from Lake Montjoie, Canada to study carbon cycling - M_130807_MF_MetaG (SPAdes) (version 2) | ecosystem: Environmental > Aquatic > Freshwater > Lake... | reverse complement strand
ATTTATTTGATCATCACTAAGCAGAACATAAAACTTCCCAAAAAAGATATTCTACAATTAATCGGAATTGGAGCAATCATTGCATTTCATTGGTTCTGCTTTTATAATGCTATTAATGTTTCAAATGTGTCTGTTACATTAGTGGCCTTTGCTACCGGTACACTTTTTACTTCCATTATCGAACCACTTTTTTATAAACGAAAATTTATTCGGTATGAAATTATTTTTGGTATGGTCATAATTGGTGCAATTGCGATGATATTTAAAGTTGAGACCCGTTATACATTAGGGATCATTTTTGGAATGCTGGCAGCACTTACTTCTTCATTCTTTACTGTTTTTAATGGCCTTTTAGTTCGACGGATTCCGTCATCACTTATTGCAATCTATGAATTATCTGGAGGGTTTCTTGTTTTGACGGCTTATTTATTGGTAAAAGGTGAGTTTTCAACGCATTTTTTTACATTATCAACCAAGGGCTTTGCATGGCTTTCAATTCTCTCTGTTGTTGGAACAGCCTATCCATTTATTGCGAGCGTGAATCTTATGAAAAAAATTAGTCCATATACAGTAACGCTCACTGTTAATTTAGAAACAATATATGGAATTATTATTGCTTTTATTCTTTGGAAAAAAGAGGAAGCCATGACTCCCGGTTTTTATATAGGGACACTTATTATTCTTGCCACCATTTTTGGAAATAGTTTGTTAAAGCAATACATGAAAAAGACGTTAGATATTTAAAATTAAAATGGCAATCCTTAGATTGCCATTTTAATTTATAGGATCGAGAATAGGGTTATTTACTAATGACAAGCTTTTTAACTGAAACACTATTGCCTGCTTTTAAATGAAGCAAATACATTCCGTTTGCTACGCCATCTGAATTCCATGTTGTTGTGAACATTCCAGTTTGTTTGTTGCCGTTCTCAATTGACGCAATTTTATTCCCTAGTAGATCAAAAATAGCTAGTTCTACAAATGCATCTTTTTTAATGGAATAAGAAATTGTAGTCATATCACTCAATGGATTCGGATAATTTTCAAGTGATGAGATGGTCGAAACGTCTTCTGTAACACCCAATGGCAATACATTAATTGTGAATGTGCTCGACATCATCAAGCCTGGTGTAATTGAATCACAGAAAGTATCAGTACATCCTGTTCCATCAGCAATTGTTAAACAAAGTACAACTGGTGTTGTTGATGCGTAGGTGTGTGAAGGATAAGCACCAGTGGATGTAGTTCCATCGCCGAAATCCCAAAGGTAGGTAAGTGCCGGTGCTAATGCAGAGGATGTGTTGTAAATAAAGTAATTGAAAAGGTTGGTAGAATCTTGAACAATTATGAAACTCGCGTTACATGTTGCAGCTCCAGGAACAATAACCGAACTGCAATACGTATCCGTGCATGAAGTACTTGTATCTGAAATTGTTAAACAAACTGTATAGGTTCCCGGACTGGTATATAAATGGGTTTCGTTGCCAACCGTAGATGAGGTGCTGCCATCACCAAAATCCCAAGAATAGTTATATGTTCCAGTTCCTGTTGAGTAATCATAAAATTGCGTGAAGGAGGAGGAGTCATTAGAAACAAAGTATGCATTACAGCTTGACGTTGGAGAAAAGATGGTGATTGAATCACAAAAAGTAGAAGTACAAGATGAAATAAAACTGCTTACGGTCAGACACACATAATAGGTGCCTGGAGAGGAATATAAATGGGTGATATCACCAACACTTGTCCCCGATGTTCCATCACCAAAAGTCCATGTACTTGTTAAGCTTGTTCCAATGGATGTATTCGTGAAATAACCATATCCCGCCGAGTCGAAAGGCATAAATGATGCAGTGCATTGTGCTTTTGATGAGAAGCTGATGCAAAGGAATACCCCCGAAAATAAAACCTTAATTATTTTTGAATTGAGTTGATTTTGAAAATTTTTAAATTGTTTCATTTTTATAAGGAGTTAGTAGTGTTTGTTTTTCTATGAATTTTTTTGTTCTTCGAAAAAAAAGGTTGACATAAACTTCTGTCGAATGATTACAACTCTTTTTTTCAATACGATAAAAATAATTCATTTTTTTGATTTAATCTCTTAATTGTTATTTGGTGATTAAAAAAAAGTGGCAAGATATCTCAATTATCTTAAATTTGTGAAACAATAATAGCTCTATGAATACAAAACTTTATTGCAATAGCCTTACACAATTTTCCCGATATAAAACACGAGTTGTTACCATTGGTGATGTGCCATTGGGAGGCGACCACCCCATTCGTATTCAATCGATGACCACAACAGATACAATGAATACCATTGCTACTGTTGAACAATGTATTCGGATGATAGATGCGGGTTGTGAATATGTTCGTATCACTGCACCAAGTATTAAGGAGGCGCAGAATTTAGAAAATATAAAAAAGGAGTTGAAGTCGAGAGGCTATACAACTCCATTGATTGCAGATATTCATTTTACTCCTAACGCTGCTGAATTAGCGGCTCGTATAGTTGAAAAGGTGCGTGTGAATCCAGGCAATTACGCGGATAAGAAAAAGTTTGAATCCATAGAATACACAGATGCTACTTATATTTCAGAATTGGATAGAATAAGAGAACGTTTTACACCGCTTGTTAAGATTTGCAAGGAATATGGAACAGCTATGCGTATTGGAACGAATCACGGTTCATTAAGCGATCGTATATTGAGCCGTTATGGCGATACGCCACTGGGAATGGTTGAAAGCGCCTTAGAATTTTTGCGTATCTGCGAAGACAATAATTATTACAATATTGTTCTTTCCATGAAAGCGAGTAATCCGCAAGTAATGGTTCAGGCATATCGTTTACTGATAAAAACGATGCAAGAAAACAATATGAATTATCCCTTGCATTTAGGTGTAACAGAAGCAGGTGAGGGGGAAGATGGACGCATTAAATCAGCAATTGGTATTGGAGCATTGTTAGAAGATGGTATTGGGGATACTGTGCGTGTATCGTTAACAGAGGATCCAGAATTTGAAATTCCTGTTGCGAAAAATCTCGTGGAAAGATATTCCAATCGAAAAAATCATCCATCGATCCTAGAAATAAAAAATGAGTTGCCCTATTCACCTTATGACTTTAAAAAACGCATTTCAAATGAAGTAATTAATATTGGAGGGCACAATGTCCCTCGTGTTATTGCTGATTTTAGTGGAAAACAAACAATAAATCCAGCTTCATTTTTTGCTACAGGTAATAATTATTCTGTGCCATTAGATAAATGGAATTTAACCGACCAAGCTTGCGATTATGTTTTTGTGGGCGATAATAAAGTTGATTTTCAAACTCCCGGAACATTGGGTTTGATCTACAATGCAGCAACTTGGTGGGAATTAAAAAACAAAACTCGATGTTATCCTTTCTTCACCTGGAATGAATTTTTAAAGTGCGAAAAAAAATCTGAAATTTTAAATTTTGTTTCTGTTACGATCGACGATGTTTTAAATTTTTCTAATCTTTCACTATCGGAATCTTCTGATCCGATAGTTTTGGTTTTTCAAACTTCCAATTTGCATGGGATGGCTGAGCAACGCAGAATGTTTATTGAGTTGATGCAAAAGAATAGCAGGTTGCCCGTTATCATCAAAAGGAATTACGAAAATTTATCGGAAGAGCAATTTCAGTTGCATGTATCAACAGATCTGGGTGCATTATTTTTAGATGGCATGGGAGATGGTGTTTGGATCAATCAGGTCAATTGTTCTTCCCCTAAGAATGTAAATTCAACAGCATTTGGAATCCTTCAGGCGACACGAACCCGCATTTCAAAAACAGAATATATTTCTTGTCCATCGTGTGGTCGAACCTTGTTCGATCTTCAGGAAACTACGGCTAAGATTCGCAATCGAACCGATCATTTAAAAGGTGTAAAAATTGGAATTATGGGTTGTATTGTAAATGGACCTGGTGAAATGGCTGATGCCGATTATGGATATGTGGGAACCGGTATTGATAAGATCACTTTGTACAAAGGGAGAGAAGTGGTAGAACGGAATGTTAATTCCGAAAAGGCTGTAGATGCTCTTGTGGAACTCATTAAGAAAAACGGCGACTGGGTAGAAAAAGAATAAAATACTAGAATAATTTTACTTAAATTTGTTATACAATAAAAAACATTACTCAATGAAAAAAATCGTTACATTAATTACATTTTTTATTTTTTCTGCGGAAGGCATCTTTGCTCAGGCAACACCAAATAACGGATTTGAAACATGGACACACAGTACGTTTCCTGTTTATGATAGTCCTAATAGTTGGGATAATTTGAACGCTTCAACAGGAACCCTTGGTGTTATTACTTGCGTTAAGGCCACTGCTGCTGCTGATATTCATTCGGGTGCAGCTGCAATAAAGCTTATTACAAAAACAGTATTGACTCAAACAGCCAATGGGATAGCAACTACTGGTACTATCAATACCACAACACAAACAATTGGAGGAGGCATTTCATATACTTTGAGACCTGACAGTATTGTTGGTTTTTACAAGTACACTTCTGTTTCTGGAGATAATGGATTTGCAGAAATTCAATTGTTAGGAGCTGGTGGTGATACTGATACAATCGGTTATGTTCGTTTTGTAACTCCTTCTTCGACAGTGGGTGCATACACCCGTTTCTCAAAGGCTATTGTATATCGCTCAGCTAATCCAGTTGTGAAATCAATATGGATACTTTCTTCAAGTAAAGATGCTACAACCCATTTTGTTGGTAGTACTGCTTTTTTTGACGATGTTAATCTTGTTTTTGCATCTGCAACTGGTATTGCTAATCAATCTAACCTTGAAATAACTGTCGGACCAAATCCGGCTACTGATCATTTAATAATAAATAATACAATGATTAACCGCGGAACATTTCTATTGTTCGATGTTACCGGTCGTATTGTCTCTGAGAGAAAATTTGATGGAATATCAACTGTTATAGACTTGTCCGAATTACCATTAGGATTATACTTGTATTCAATAAGTGATGAAAAAAATACAGTAATAAAAACCGATAAAATCATCATAAAAAAATAAAATTAAACGTATTCTAAAACTGTTCATTTAACTTTATTGTTAAGGAACAGTTTTTTTGTCCAGTTTTCTGATGTTAAAAAAAATACAATTGAGAAAGGTTATTTTTCAGGTTATTGTTTTTTTATTCTTTTCTTCCCAACTCTATTCTCAGCAGTACGGTATACTCAAAGGTGCTGTGATGGATGCTGTAACAAAGGAAGGGATTATAGGTGCAACAATTTATGATGCAAGTGATATTTCACGAGGTGTTGTGAGTGATGTAAACGGGAATTACGAATTGAGATTGAATCTTGGAAGACACAGAATGATCTGTTCTTATATAAGTATGAAATCTGATACGTTTTCTGTGATGATAGATTCAATGAAAACATCTGTTTATAATGTCCTTTTAAAATCTACAGCAACTCAGTTACAAACAATGGTCGTTTCTGCAGGAAGGTATGAGCAAAGGGCAGAAGAGATTACAGTTTCCATGCAGGTTTTGAAGCCTTCTCTTATTGAAAATAAAAACTCTGCGAATATAAAAGGTGCTCTTGAGCAGGTTCCGGGATTGAATATACTAGATGGAGAGCCCCAAATTCGAGGTGGTAGTGGGTTTAGCTTTGGTGTAGGAAGTCGTGTAGCTATTTTGATTGATGGATTGCCTGCTTTGGCAGGTGATGCTGGTCGGCCTGAATGGAATTTTATTCCAGTTGAAAATGTTGAACAGGTTGAGATCATTAAAGGTGCTTCATCAGTTACTTATGGATCATCTGCATTAAGTGGAAGTATTAATATTCGCACCGCCTATGCAAAAGATAAACCTATTACAAAGGTGAATGTTTCATCAGGGATTTACGATTCACCTTCTATTGATAGTGCAAAATGGTGGAAAGGCACTGCAAATTTTTCTAATATAAATTTTGTTCATGCTGAAAAATTTGGTCAGTTTGATCTCGTTGTTGGCGGAATGGGAATCTATGATCACGGATATGTTGGACCGCCATCTTATCATGCTAATTTAGGTTCTGGTAATGATACGATTTCAGAAAAGCAAGTTGGAGAGAGGACAGGACGATTTAATTTTAATATGCGCTATCGTCCAAAAAAATATCCTCGGATTGATTTTGGTCTCAATGGTAATATTATGAGATCTACAAATAATTTTTCATTGGTTTGGGATAATGATAGTAGTGGAATATATCGCGCCTTTCCTAAAACAATGACTCTTCAGGATCAAACAATTCTTTACGTTGATCCGTTTCTTAATTTTCTTTCCAAAGGTGGGCTCAAGCATAGTATTAGAACTCGATATTTTTACACTAAGAATGCTCTTACAAATAATCAGTCAAATGAAACAAATGTTGTTTACAGTGAATACCAATTTACTAAGCAGTTGGATTTGATAGAAGGTTTGAATATTACCGGTGGAATAATGATGAATCAGACGTATTCTCATGCCGACCTTTATAATAATGGTATTTCACCTGATAACCGTCTTCAAAATTTTGCAGCATTCACGCAGCTGGATAAGAAGTTATGGAAAGCATTGAATGCATCTCTAGGATTCAGAGGCGAATATTTTAAAATGAATAATGAAGAAAATGTTGTAAAACCAATTTTCCGAACAGGGTTGAATTTACGATTAGCAAAGGCAACTTATCTTCGTTATTCATATGGACAGGGTTATCGTTTTCCAACAATCACTGAAAAATTTATAAAAACAAGAACAGGAGGGTTAGATATTTTTCCTAATCCTCAATTGCAACCCGAGACAAGTTGGAATACTGAAGTTGGTTTAAAACAAGGATTTAAAATAAATAACTTCTTTGGCTTTGTTGATCTTGCTGCATTTTGGCAGGAATATTCTAATACAATTGAATTTACATATGGGTTTTGGGATAAAAACAAGGATATTTATGGCGATGATAGTTTGTCAGCAGGTTTTAAATTTGTTAATACAGGAGATACAAGGGTACGTGGTTTTGAAGTTTCTGTTGCAGGAGAAGGTAAAATTTCAAACAATTGGAAAGTAGATATCTTATGTGGTTATACTTATGTATTGCCACAGGCAGTTTATCCAAATCGTGTATATGCATTAGATAGCACCCCCCAGGCTATGACCTATAATTTTACAAGCACAGATACTACTGATAATATTTTGAAATATCGTTTTAAGCATATTGCTAAGGCTGATTTTCAGCTCTCGTATAAGATTTTTTCTATAGGCGCCAGTTGGAGGTATTTTAGTCCGATGCAAAATATTGATAAAACATTTTACAGATTGGAAACAGTTCTGCATTCAGGTATAGAGCAATACAGAATTGAACATAATTATGGCACCCACATATTTGATATGCGAATCAGAACGGAAGTTACAAAAAAAATAAAAGTATCTTTTGTAGTAAATAATTTATTCAATAAAAGTTATTCTTTGCGACCACTGAAAATAGAGTCTCCACGTACCTTTGCTTTACAGCTTTCATTGAAGGTTTAAAATATGTCTTTCAAAAATTAATGTAGATACTATTCTTTTTTTTATTTCTATAGAAGATATAATAAATGTAAAAATGAAACCATTTCTCCAATTACCACGATTGTCTAGATTAAGTTTGGTCATTTTTTTAATGGCAGGAATAATAGTGTTTTCTGAGACAGGTTGTAAACCAAAACCTGCGTGTGGAAACAGAAGGGATCATAGAAAAAGAAAAAAGAGGGTTCACAAAGTTGCTCCAACTATGGGGATGAATAATAAGAATGGTTTGAAAAATTTTGAAATCAAATTTTCATAATCGATTTTTGTTATCGTAAATTACTTGCCTCAAACAATTATTTCTGTTTGGGGCTTTTTTTATACTTAGAATCTTTATTTTGATCTCAACTCTTCTTCTTTAATAGGGCGGAAAGCTGTTCTTCTGTTTTTCTGGTGTTCTTCTTCTGATTTCGCATGAGGTACTAATAATTTTGTTTCTCCATATCCTTTCGCAATTAAACGTTCGGGTGCAATGCCTTTGGAAATTAAATAATCTACACAAGACATCGCTCTTTCTTGAGAAAGTTTCATGTTATAGGAGTCACTGCCTCCTATTGCAAATCCGGTGGCAGGCCCTACTGTTACTACTACATATACTGTGGTAGGCACTGCAACAGGTGGTTGCTCGAATACTGATTCTGTTACCATTACAATACTGGGAAATCCGGCTTTGCCAGCGATCATTAGGAATATTGATACCTTGTCTTGTTCTGGCGATTATGAGGAATATCAATGGTTTTTGAATGATGACGCAATCTCTGGAGCAACATTTCGGGATTATACATTCACGTCAAATGGGACGTATTATGTTCAGGTATTTAATGCATCCGGTTGTTCCACTTCATCTACAAGTATTCTAATAACGGATGTTGGCATAGTTGAAAATTCAAATGTTATTCATTTGGATGCTTTCCCTAATCCTGCATCAAATGATGTAACACTTCAATTTAATATGCTCAAACAAAGTAATGTGAAAATAAAAATAATAAACATTACAGGAGAGCTTGTGTATTCAGATGAGTTGATTCAGTTTGTTGGAGAGTATAAAAAACAGATAAGTTTTCAAGGGAATGCATCAGGTGTATATTATATACAAGTGATCACAAATGATCAAGTGGTCAATAAGAAACTAGTAAAGCAGTAAGATATATTATTGTAAAATAAAAAGGCGACTGATATTTAGTCGCCTTTTTATTAATATCAAATATTTTTAAATCTGTAATTTTTCAATTGCTATTTATACATCGTTGCTCCTTTAAAAATGTCTGCAAACGTTTTCCAATTTGCTTCGTCAGCATTTATTTTTATTCTGTTATTATCATAATAACCTTGAATATCTTCCGTGAACGTGGTAAATGCTTCTAAAAAATCTTTCAAGGTTCTATTTTCCCAGGTCTCAGGATTTGTAATAAGATCTTCCCTGAGCAGATCGATAAATTCAATGAATGTTTCTTTGTTCGTTACTTTAAAATCGGATAACTCGTCATTCATAAAATTTAGTTAGTGATAATTACATGGCTTCTGAAACTACTTCTTTTACATCAGGGATCATTCGTTTTAATAAACCTTCGATTCCCGCTTTTAGTGTTAGTGTTGATGACGGACAACCACTGCAGGCGCCTCGCATTTGAACAGTTACAATTCCCTCAGCAAATCCTTTGAACGTGATACTTCCGCCATCGCCTTCTACCGCAGGACGAATATATTGTTCGAGGATTTCAATGATCTTAACTTCTATTTCATTTGTTGGTGCCGCATGTTCTGTAAATACTTCTTTTTTTTCTGTGAACGTATTGTCGATTGCAACTTCCGCCTTTGGTAATTCGGTAATAATTGATTTTCCTTCACTGATGTAGATGCGAATGAAATCTCTAAGTTCTAATGTGATATCTTCCCATTGGACTGAATCAACTTTTGAAACAGTAATAAAATTAGCAGCCATAAATACAGCTTTCACAAATGGAAATTCAAATAATTTTGCTGCCAGCGGAGACCCTTTTGTTTCTGCTTTTGAAAGGTACTGCGCGGTTGCTCCATCATGAACCAATAATTGATTGGCAACAAATTTCATGGATGAAGGATTAGGTGTGCTTTCAGCATATATAATGACCGGCTTTTTTACGAGGGTGTCCATCTTTTTCTGTAATTTTGAGTCACAAAGATAAGAATAAAAAGCTCCCTCTGCTTTTTTCCTTCCGCTTCATTCAGGATAAGCAGCCAGAAAAGTTGTTGTAGAGAAAATAAAAAATGCATGAAAAGAAAAGTAGATTTTTTAATCATTGGTTCGGGAATAGCAGGCTTGAGTTATGCACTTAAAGTGGCTTCGCATGGGAAAGTATGCATGATCACCAAAGCCAATGAAGATGAAAGCAATACGAAATATGCGCAAGGTGGAATAGCTGCAGTGATGTATAGTCCGGATAGTTACGAAAAACATATCAAAGATACGTTGATAGCAGGTGATGGAATCTGTGATGAAGAAGTTGTACGTATGGTGATCACCGAATCTACCGACAGAATAAACGAGTTAATAGCTTGGGGTGCAACATTCGATAAAACCTCTAGTGGTGAATATGATCTGGCGAAAGAAGGTGGACACTCGGAACACCGTATCCTGCATCATAAAGACAATACTGGTTTTGAAATAGAACGGGCATTGCTCACGGCGGTTCATAACCATCCGAACATTGAAATATTAGATCATCATTTTGCAATTGATATTCTAACACAGCATCATTTAGGTATTGAAGTAAATAGCCGTACTCCGAATATAGAATGCTATGGTGCATATGTTTTGAATCTCCGTTCAAATAAAATTGAAACCGTTTTAGCAAAAACAATATTAATGGCAACCGGTGGTGCAGGACATGTATACAGTACCACCACCAATCCGACTATTGCAACAGGCGATGGTGTGGCCATGGTGTATCGTGCAAAAGGAAGAGTGGAGGGCATGGAGTTTTATCAGTTTCATCCTACATCGTTATATAATCCGGGTGAAAGTCCCTCCTTCTTGATTTCGGAAGCGGTGAGGGGCTTTGGTGGAATATTAAAAACCATTGATGGAAAAGAGTTCATGCAAAAATACGATGCACGTAAATCATTAGCACCTCGTGATATTGTTGCACGTGCAATTGACAATGAGATGAAGATTCGTGGTGAAGATTATGTGTATCTGGATTGCCATCATTTGGATAAAGAAGAGTTAATAAAACATTTTCCGAATATTTATCAGAAATGTTTGAGTTTGGGAATTGATATGATGAAAGATTATATTCCCGTTGTTCCTGCAGCGCATTATATGTGTGGTGGCGTGAAGGTGGATAAAAAAGGAAGAAGCAATATTAAGAATTTGTATGCAATCGGTGAATGTTCTTCAACAGGATTGCATGGAGCAAATCGATTAGCAAGCAATTCGCTGTTGGAGGCGATTGTATACTCCCATCATGCTGCAGTGGATGCAATAGAATCGTCGAAAAAAATAAACTACTGTCAATCAATTGCTGATTGGGATGCGGAAGGGACTGCTCATCCGGAAGAAATGGTATTGATGATACAAAGTTTAAGGGAGGTGCAAGCAATCATGACCAATTATGTAGGAATTGTTCGTTCAGATATTCGTTTGCAAAGAGCATTTGATCGTTTGGAAATTCTCTATAAAGAAAATGAAGCGTTGTATTTAAAAACAACAATTTCTCCGAAAATATGTGAGCTGAGAAATATTATTAATGTGGCTTACATAATAATAAAACATGCACGTCAGCGAAAAGAAAGCAGGGGTTTGCATTACAATGTAAATTATCCGAAGTTGTTCGGGAACTAATTATCTTCCAATTGTTCTTTCAATGCCGTTACCTAAAGCGTAAGCCGTAACAACACCTTCCTCATTATAAGTAGGTTTAACTTCTAAGTTGCGACCGGTAAGTTTACTGATTCCTTTTGTAGCAATTTGTGCAATATCCCAACCGCTGAATCTTTTCAGTTTCCCGGTTTTCTTTTGAGTGTCAATAGTGTTTTCATCCAATGTCTTTTCCTTTATCTTCTCTACTGCTAATTCGCGGATCGAAAGAAAGTTATTATCCTTTGTTGTTTCATTTTTGTTTTCAACTGGTGCAAGCGTTTGGTTGTTAGTAACAGGTTCTTCATTTTTGTTTGCAGGAAGAGCATTGTTTGCTAGAGGCTCCGCTTGGTTAGCAGGTGTTTGATTGTTCGCAATTGATGATTCATTATTTAATGAAGGAGTTGTTGGGAAATCTTTTTTCTCGATATAGTTATTTTCCTTTTTATTGGATGTGTTTTTTACAACAACATTTTTTTGTACTGGAACTTGAGCTAAATCCGTTGCTTCATTCTTGATGATTACCTCTTGATTTTTCTTCGGAGTTAATAACTCATTTTTAATTTTTGGCTCATTGTTTTTTGCAAGATTCTGTTGTTTCGGATCGTTGTTGAACATAAAATACAGTCCGAATAAAAACAATAAAGAAGCTGCCACAGCCACATAATAGAATAAAGGAATTGCTCTTCGTTCTTTGCGTTTTAGCTCTTCTTTATTTTCATATACAATGGTTGTATCAGCAACTAGTTTCGTTTGTTGATACAAATGCAGATGGTGTTGCATTTCTGAATCAACAGCTATTTGTTGATTCAACAATGCCGTTTCTGGTCTTGTTAAAAGCCCTTCCAAAGAAGCGATCAAAAGATCGTCTGTTGTGACAACTGTTTTCTTGAGTGCTTCTTTATTTTCAAAAACGATAGAAGCATCAGCAACTAATTTTGTTTTTTGAAATAATTCTAAATCGTTGGAATAGTGGGGGTGTTGTTTAATGAAATCTGTAACTAATATTTTTTCTCCTGGAGACAAAGTATTTTCGATAGATCTGATAAAGTACTCGTCTTTATTCTCAAGAGTGATCTCTTTTTTTAATCCTGATTTATTTTCAAAGGTGAAATCAGAAGAATCTTCCAAAGTGATGTTCTCAAAACTTTCAAACTCCTCTCTTAATTCAGGATTTTGCTCAATGAACAATAACAAGTCAGCCACCTGTTGAGGTGAAAAATTCCCTTCATGATAATCAAGGAAAAACGCTTCGTAGTTATTTTTATTAATATTCATTTTTGTTATATAACATTCTCCATTGCACCAATGTAGTTTTTCAGAAATCCTCTTGCTCTGAAAATATATACTTTCACTTGCGATTCTGTTAATCCTGCAATTTCTCCTATTTCGGCATAATTATATCCTTCATAATCACGCAACAACAATACTGTACGTTGTACCTCCGGTAATTTTGTCAATGCTTCATCCAGTATTTCTTTCAGATCGCTGTATTGTCGGTTGCTACTTAAGCTATACATGTTTGCTTCCGACATATCGCCTTGCTTTTTCTCACGTCTGATCTTGTCGATCATGGTTCTGTAGGCCGAGGTGAACATATACGATTTTGCATTGGTGCTTTCTACTTCCGAAACCTTAAGCCACAATTTTTCATACGTGTCCTGCACAATATCACGCGCCTTTTCCGAATCCTTAATATTCTTAAGAATGAACCGGTAGAGGTTGTCTGCATATAAATCAACAGTTTTGTTGAATTCTTCGACAGTCATTGTAGCTTTTTTTGTGCAATTTTTGGTTTAAGACGACTAAGAAAACGTAAAGTTACAGAGTTTTAAAGTAAATTTTTAAGTTGTTGAAAATGTGGGCCTTCCCCTTCGGGTCGGGCTATTCACTTCAATCTTTTGTTCGTTCCTCTCAAAAGGATTTCCGCTACTATCCCTAAGGCGGGCTTTAAAAAAATCCGAAGGAATTTAATTACATGAATAGCCCCGATTGAAATGGAAATACTTTCCGCTTTTTTGCGGAAAGATTGGAATGTAAAGCGGGTGTGAGTTTTTAAAGAATAGGGGTGTAGCTGCTCCGAAAGATTTTAATCGTTCAGCTTCAGCACAGCCATAAATGCACTTTGCGGAATTTCTACACTACCAACAGAACGCATACGTTTCTTACCTTCTTTTTGTTTTTCCAACAATTTACGTTTACGGGAAATATCGCCACCATAACATTTTGCAGTCACATCTTTGCGTATTGCTTTGATGGTTTCACGGGCAATGACCTTCGCTCCGATAGCTGCTTGAATTGGGATCTCGAACTGTTGACGCGGAATCAACTCTTTTAATTTCTCGCACATCTTTTTACCGAACTCATATGCATTGTCTCTGTGAATCAACGATGATAATGCATCCACAGGTTCTGCATTTAAAAGAATATCTAGCTTCACCAAGAAACTCTGACGATAATCCAGCGGTTGATAATCGAAAGAAGCATATCCTTTTGATATTGTTTTTAAACGGTCGTAGAAGTCAAATACAATTTCACCCAATGGCATGTCGAACATTAATTCCACACGGTCGGTGGTTAAATAAATCTGGTTGGTGATGATCCCGCGTTTGCCGATACACAAACTCATGATGTTACCAACGTATTCAGATTTAGTGATGATCTGTGCTTTGATATACGGCTCCTCTACTCGGTCCAATTTGCTTGGGTCAGGAAGATCGGCCGGATTATTTACAATCATTAATTCGTTTTTGGTACTGTAGGCGTGATACGAAACGTTGGGAACTGTGGTAATCACGGTCATGTTGAATTCACGTTCCAATCGCTCTTGAACAATTTCCATATGCAACATACCAAGGAATCCACAACGGAATCCAAAGCCCAATGCTGCAGATGATTCCGGTTCCCATGTCAAGGATGCATCATTCAATTGTAATTTCTCCATCGAGTAACGCAACTCTTCAAAATCTTCTGTATCTACCGGATAAATTCCGGCAAACACCATTGGTTTCACCTCTTCAAATCCTTGAATCCCACCTTCACATGGGTTGTTAACGGTTGTAATGGTATCACCTACTTTTACTTCACGAGCATCTTTAATTCCGGAAATGATATAACCAACATCCCCAGTTTTTACTTCATTTCTTGGTTCTTGTTTTAATCGTAACACTCCAATCTCATCGGCATTGTATTCTTTTCCTGTGGCGAAAAATTTTACTTTATCACCTTTTTTGATGGTGCCATTCACCACTTTAAAGTAGGCGATGATTCCTCTGAATGAATTGTATACCGAATCAAATATCAATGCTTGAAGCGGACCTGTTGTATTACCTTTCGGAGCAGGAACTCGTTCGACAATGGCCGCTAAAATGTCGTGCACACCCATCCCGGTTTTTCCCGAAGCAGCCAGAATATCTTCTCTTTTGCAACCTAACAATTCAACGATTTGATCTTTTACTAGTTCCGGTTCTGCACTAGGTAAGTCAATTTTATTTAAGATAGGAATGATTTCCAGATCGTTTCCTAGAGCAAGATATAAGTTAGAGATTGTTTGCGCCTGAATTCCTTGGGCAGCATCCACAATAAGCAATGCGCCTTCGCAAGCAGCAATAGAACGGGAAACTTCATAGGAGAAATCAACGTGACCGGGAGTATCAATTAAATTTAAAACATACCTGCCTGCCGGACAGGCAGGCTTTTTGCCATCATAATTATAATCCATTTGAATAGCATGACTTTTAATAGTGATCCCTCGCTCTTTCTCCAAATCCATATCATCGAGTACTTGTGCTTGCATGTCGCGTTTATTGATGGTGTTGGTATATTCCAATAAACGATCGGCAAGGGTACTTTTCCCATGATCAATGTGGGCAATGATGCAAAAATTTCTAATATTCTCCATTTCTATTATTTCGTCTTAAGGAGTGCGAATTTACTAAAATCTTGCGAATTAATTACTAAAAATCCCCTACACCTTATTTTTAAAGGCGTATTGTATTGTAGGGTATTTGCAGATAATATATAATTTGGATATTAACCCTTCATGCCGTTACTTTGCACCCGCATTTAATATTAACTTGTCGGCAGATAGATCTGCAATTACACCATTATGAAGGTCATTGATCACATCAAACAGGCAAAATCTACTTTATTTTCTATCGAGATTTTACCTCCCTTAAAAGGAAAAAGCATTCAATCTATTTTTGACGGTATCGATCCTTTGATGGAATTCAAACCATCGTTTGTGGATGTTACGTATCACAGAGAAGAATATGTTTATAAAAAACGCGAAGGCGGATATTTGGAAAAAGTAAGTATCCGAAAACGTCCGGGTACTGTTGGTATCTGTGCTGCCATCATCAATAAATATCATGTGGATACTGTTCCTCATATTATTTGTGGGGGTTTCAGTAAAGAGGAAACAGAGAATGCGTTGATTGATCTTCAGTTTTTAGGGATTGATAATGTACTGGCATTAAGAGGAGATTCTATTAAAAGCGAACCGGAATTTGTTCCAGAGCCGAACGGACATGCTTATGCCATTGATCTTGTAAAGCAAATAGGAAGCATGAACAAAGGGAAATACATAGAGGATGATTTGGCAGATGTTGCACCGACCAACTTTTGTATTGGTGTAGCTGGCTATCCTGAAAAACATTTTGAAGCACCCAATATGATCTCGGATATGAAACATCTGAAAGCAAAGATCGATGCAGGTGCTGAATATATTGTTACACAAATGTTCTTTGATAATGCGCAATATTTCGACTATGTAAAAAAATGTGAGGACATGGGCATTCATGTTCCTATTATTCCAGGATTGAAAATCATCACCACAAAAAAACAAGCGATCATTTTACCGAAGATATTTAAGATCGATGTTCCTCAACCATTGTTAGAACAGATTGAAAAATGTAAAACAGATGCTGAAGTAAAAGAGGTGGGTATTGAATGGTGCATCAATCAATCGAAAGAGTTGATCAAACACAAAGTTCCATGTTTGCATTATTATACGATGGGTACTTCTGAAGTAACGAGAAGAGTTGCTAGCAAAGTGTTTTAGCACTGCAAGAAATAATAAAAAAACAAAAGCCATTCTTTTATAGAATGGCTTTTGTTTTTTTATTAAATAGAGTTAATTCCGTTAATCAGTTTCTACAATTCGTTTTGTATAAACTTTACCATCAATAGTAACAGCAACTAAATAGATTCCTTTTGAATAACCTTGCTTTTTAGCATTGAAATCAAAAGAATGATTGCCATTTTCTTGTAATTCATTTTCAGCAATTGTTTGAATTTTGTTTCCAAGAACATCATATACTGCAACCGAAACGGTAGTTTTGTTTTTCAACTGATAAGAGATCTGTGTGTTATCACTGTATGGATTAGGGAATGCATTCAAATCAATTGAATTGTTGTTGTTGTATTCAGAAATGCCTGCCGTTGGTATTGGCGAACCCAATGTATACTGAACAAAATACAACATCATTTCATCATTTGTGGTCAATCCAAAAAATACAGGCGCTGTTCCGTAATTGTTAAATGTAGCTTTTTGAATTAACCCGTTTCTTGGATTCACGGATAAGAAAGGAGAAAAATATTCTACAGGAGGATGTTCCCATTCATAAAACCCTTGATTGACATTGTTCACATAATCCATCCATCCTTCAAAAACTTGTGTTCCTGTTGTACCGCCTGGATTTCTTAAAAAGATATCGAAGTCTGTTCCATATTTATGTGTGTGTGATGATAGCATCCATATATTCCACATGTTAGGAGCGCTTGCATTAAAATCTGCTTTTGTAAATGTATGATCTACACCATCGTTATTAATAAAGATACTGGTGTTGGAAATTAGATCGCAATACATAATTGCTGATGCCGTATGTTTAGGTTGCGTGTATACATTGAAATACAATTCGGTCGCTTCTACAGAATCATGGTTGGAATTAAAAAGATGATGGTTTAGGTCTAATACTGTTCCTGTTTCCCATTGATAAGCAGTTGTTGCAGGAAGTGAATCGTTTCTGGAAGCTTGGTATGCACTTACCAAAACATTATAACCTGTAGATGAACCTGCGCCTGTGCTAGGATTTTGTATACGCATCCCGTCAGCAAACATACTTGCAGCACCAGGAAGTAATTTGTAAATAATAAAATGATGCGATGCATTTGCAAGGAAAAGCTCAATGCGGTTTACTTCAACCGTATCTGGTAATTTCAGGTCATATTTTAAAAAATATTCCATCTCAGAAGCTGTGTCGGAAAATATTTTCCCAATGTGAACCTGGTATGAACCAATTTCGGTTGGTATTGGATGTGAAGCAGGAACTGCATCATAACCGTAACCACTATAGTATCTGCTAATCATATTTGTATCAACTACAGTTCCTGTTTGAGGTGCTCCTTTTAATACCCATTGACGAATCAATTCAATTTCTTTGATGGTTAACGCTGGACCTGCTTGTGGACATGCTAATCCTTCTGATGCAACAATGCCATTGTCGGCATCAATTCCATTTTGACATTTACGCAATAAGAAACTACGGTGCGGATTTCCGGGCTCAATCAATTTATCGCCTTTTGCTAATGCTGCTGCATTTGCAGGATTTGCATTGACAATGCTTGTATAAACAGTTGCCGAAGTGGCTGCAAGGTTTAATCCTCCAGCAGGACTTATTGCACCATGGCAAGAGGTACAGTTTGCCTGAAAAATAGAATAAACTGCAGCATAAGTAGTTTGCGCATAATTAATTGATGTACTCAAAATAAACATCAATAAAATAATGGTAGATCTAGTAGTTTTTGTCATGTTTTATTTTTTTAAATAATATAGCGTGTTTTATTCAAATGATATTTATAGCTAATGTAAGAAAATTTGCTAACTGGCAAACAAAATAATTTAGCAATTGACGAAGGGGGATTAAGCGTTTCTATGCATCAGTTTGCTGATGTACTTTCCTAGGATATCAAATTCCAGATTTACGATTGTTCCTTGTTTGATGGATGAAAAATTGGTATGCTCGAACGTATAGGGGATAATACATACTGAGAAGGAATTGGCAGTAGAATTAACAACTGTTAAACTAACTCCATTCACACAAATAGAACCTTTTTCTACCGTTACATTATTCTTTGATGAATCATATTCAAATCCAAACAGCCAACTGCCGTTTGTCTCCTCCACTTTATTGCAAACCGCTGTTTGATCCACATGTCCTTGAACAATATGTCCGTCAATTCGGTCACCCAATCTCATGCAGCGCTCCAGATTAATATTGTCGCCTACCTTCAGTAATCCTAAATTTGTTTTTTGGAGTGTCTCGTCAATAGCCGTAACGGTGTAATTATCATTCATAATATCCACCACTGTTAAGCATACGCCATTATGAGCAATGCTTTGGTCAATTTTTAATTCAGAGGTGAAGGGAGATCTGACAGTGATATGCAGATTGCTTTGTTCTTTATTTATGGAAACAACTTTTCCTGATTCTTCTATAATTCCTGAAAACATATTAACGGGTCGGCTTTGTTTTATCTTGTATCAATTGCACAAATCCTTTTATGATACGTGGTTTTATTCCATCAACGCGAATTTCATTGACGGTACATACATAGAAGTAAGTTCCATCCGTACACATTTTTTTTGTTTCTTGATTTTTACCATCCCATAATACATCCGGGTTTTTGGTCTCAAACATTTCTAACCCCCAACGGTCATATATTTTAATGTCGACATCTTTTACAAAACGATAGTTTGGAAGTGGCGTAAACAGATCGTTTTGACCATCACCATTTGGCGTAAATACATTTGGTAATTCATAAGAAGGACAGTTATCTATACATATTTTATTCAAGATTGGACTTTCATTTGGGTTTAAGGCAGAGTCGACTGCTGTTACAGCATAACAACCTGCTACAGAAGGGATCATTCCTTCAAACAAATAATTATGAATGTAGGTTGTAATACCCAAATTGGTTGATGTATAAATAATCTGCAGAGGATCGTTTACGCTTGGTGCAAAATAAATAGTATACTGAACAGCATCGTTGCAACAATACGTATTCGGGTTGGTCCAGCTGATAACGTTTTGAAGATCGTCACAACTTGTTGTAACATCAAAATTAGGTTGACAAGGTGGAATAAGGTCTACCGGTGAGTCACATTTTACTTCTGAGAAATTTCGCAGCGGTGACGGTAAAGAAGTGTCGGAATATTCACCAATGCTCAATACGCGGTAGCAATAGTTCACTTCGTTTACTAAATTGCTGTCAATATAATTCTGATTTGTGGTGCTATCAATAAATGTAAATGTGCCGGGAGACGATGTTGCACCGCGGTAGATCTTGTACATGTAATTCACCCAAGGAACATATTGTTGCCAGGAGAGATTAATTTTTTTATCGCCTGGCGTTGTGGTGAGGAATACCGAAGAGGCCGTATTGGTGGATCCTTTGAATATACCATTCGAATAAAAATCAACTCGGTAAGTATATGGATTTGTATCCGTTATCAGCGCACTGCTGATATAGCCTGTATCTGTCATTTTCCAGAAAGCAGGATAGGTATAAGTCGTGATCTCTGAAAAAGAACTGGCAGGAGGGTTGAAACCTACTGCGCGCATCAAATGGTATTCGTATGGTGGCGGATTAGCAATTGTATCCAGGTCGGTTGTTGTGCCGATTGGTTTTACCCAATGTGTCCAAATAGAATCATTTGTCCCTGTGCTAATAACACTAACGTTTGTAATGATAGGCACATCTCGCACTAATCGTGCACAGACATGCTGCGAAGCAATACTTTGCGAACCGTCATTGTAATAGGCAACAACGATATACGAATAATCAATCCCATTTGTCAAACCTGCGCCACCATTGTTATCTGTAAAGCTAAGGGGCGAAGCATTGTAATTCGTGGTTCCGATGAAGGAATATCCTGTATAACTCGGAACGCCTGTTTCACAGGCACTTGGTGTCCAAGGGTCGCAGGAGTTTTTACGATAGATGTAATATTTTTTTAATGGATTTGTTCCAGTAGAATCGCAAAAAGGATGGTTCCAATTCAAGATGATACTTGCACCGCTTGGTGTTGCTGTTAATCCTGTTGGTGCCGGCGCAATCACTCTAATAAATACAGATTCAAAATTTACCAATGTTGTGCCCGGGTCACTGTCTGCAGCTTTAAATGCCACCAAATATGGCAATAACCGAACTTCCTGACATCCTGGTGCCCAATGGAAACTTCCTGTTGCGGTGCTTGGACTTCCCGGAGTGGTGACAGATGAAAAGGTAGCGGCAGGGGTAAGAGTAAACGGACCACCTGAAGCTGTTAAGATGATGGCATTCGTTTCCGTATCGGTTGCATTCACATTAAAATCCAAATTGGTGCCTGCAACAACGCAGGTGTCGTTGATGTTATTGATTTGGGGCGGGTTGTTAGCACAGGAGCCAACAGTTATCTGCATATCACGCAAGATAGAACCAATGTAATATCTTGTTTTAGTAAGAGGTATCAATCGGTATTCTTTGATCAAGATCGCTACATTGTATTGGCAGATCGAAGGAGGGGAGCACCAAACAAGATCTCCTGTGTTCGGATCGATACTAGCAGCCGACATGTTTGGCGGATAGGTCCATCCCGGAATAGGCGAACCAAACGCATAACAAGAACTCAAGCTGTAATACAAACTGTCTCCGTTATCGTCGTATGCACTTGGGTTGTGTTCAAAGCAAACCCCCACACAGGCATCGTCAATAGGAGGATTCAGTAAAACAGGAGAATCGTTATGTCCTAAGAAAGGTGAAATAATCAATTCAGAGCGAAGAAAAAAGGATTGATCAACAGAGCCGGGAATATTACAGATATCACTATTTCTGTTTTGATCTTCCATGGTAATGATGAAATTCCCTGGGCCCGCATAATTGTGATCTACCTGATATATATTTAATCGGGTGGCTATGGCTGTTGGAATCATCACCCCTTCACCTGTGGAACAAGCAGTGGTAGAAATGCCATTAACTCTAGGAGCAACAGCCGTATCTCCGTCTCCGAAATGAACAGATAACTCACACCTGTCAGTACTGCTGGAACCAGTCCATTTGGTGTAGGTAGTAACTGTAATTCTATATTTGTAAGGATGTGATGCGTCTCCGATATATTTATAACTGATTTCTCCAGCACGGTTGTGTGTTGCATATCCATTGGCTAAACCAACAAACAAGATGAATAAAGAAAGGAGAATTTTTTTCATTAAAAAAGATTACAAAAATAGAACTCTAAATTACAAAATTTATTTCACAGAAGCGCCTAAAACAATAAATAAGATCAACAAGGAAAGGAGCTGCTTTTTTATTTTCAATAGTATTTATCGTAAATGTAAAGCCATTAGAAGGAGAAAACAAACCAAAATGTGGCAATACTATACATGTCTCTGATGACTTTTGTCACCATGTAGAAAAGCAATTTTTAATAGTTGATTGTCTGTTCCACCATATTGGCAGGCAGTTCACGGTATTCATATTGCTGCGTTCTTAACTGCGGTTCAAATCCTGCTTCAGTAATAGCATCCTGAATTCCTTTTGCTGTAAAGCGATGAGGTGCTCCTGCTGCAGAAACAACATTTTCTTCCAGCATGATGCTTCCGAAATCATTTGCTCCCGCATGTAAACATAGCTTTGCCACATCTTTCCCAACGGTCAACCAGCTAGCCTGAATATTGATAATGTTAGGCAACATAATTCTGCTCAGCGCGATCATCCGGATGTATTCATCGCCGGTCACATTGTTCGTGATCCCTTTGTGTCGTTTCAATAAGGTGCCGTCATCCATGAAAGGCCAAGGAATAAAGGCTAAGAAACCTTTCGATTCTTTTGGCTTTTCGCTTTGTACTTCACGAATCATCACTAAATGTTCGAAACGTTCTTCAATTGTTTCGATGTGTCCGAACATCATTGTTCCAGAGGTGGTGATATTTAATTTGTGTGCAGCACGCATTACGTCCAACCATTCGCGGCCGGTACATTTTCCTTTAGAGATCAGTCTGCGTACTCTGTCATTTAATATTTCTGCACCTGCACCCGGCAAGCTGTCCATGCCCGCATCTTTTAATGCTTGCAATACTTCAGTGTGTGTTGATTTTTCTAGTTTGGTAATGTGCGCTATTTCAGGAGGCCCTAGTGCATGTAATTTTATTTGTGGATATAATTTTTTTAAGGAACGGAAAGTATCTACATAAAATTTTAATCCCAAGTCCGGATGATGACCGCCTTGCAATAACAATTGGTCGCCACCGAATTTAAGTGTCTCTTCGATCTTCGTTTTATACGTTTCTATGTCGGTGATGTATGCTTCTTTGTGTCCGGGGATACGGTAGAAATTACAGAATTTACAATTCGCGATACAAACATTGGTTGTATTTACATTGCGATCGATTTGCCAGGTCACTTTTCCACCTATTCCATTCTCTTTCACAGAATCCGGCTTTTGTATTTTTCTTAACTCATTGGCAACAAACATCAATTCACTTGTTGGCGCATTTTGGAATAAATAAACGCCTTCTTCGATCGATAAGAATTCAAAATTTAAAGCACGTTTTAATAAATCATCAGTATTCATAGGCTGTCTAGCTATTTAATAAAGCGTTGATAAAAGACTCTTTTTGACGTTCGGAATTAGTAAATTCTTTTAGTACATTTACTTTCTCAAAAGTAAAAATTATATGACTACCATCTCCAAAAAATCTACAATTAATAACAACGACAACCTTGTTTTGTTGTGTAATAAGAACAATAGTTTTAATAATTGTGGTTTATCAAAGCACGAAATTGATTTTGTAAAAAACGAGATTTCCAAAAAAGATAAAAAAAGTGTTTGTGTGAATCAATTGAATCGTTTGGTGATGATACAATTGATTGATGTGAAGCCTGCCCCTGCCACCGGCGGGAAAGAAAAACATTTAACAATTGAAGCACTTCGCAAAGCGGCAAGTAATATTCATTCCTGGATCATAGATGCAAAAATAGAATCGGTGTCAATTGTTGATGCTGATAATAAACCTTTGGAAGTGTTAGCATTCGCAGAAGGTTTGGCCTTAAGCAATTATCAGTTTTTGAAATACAAAAAGGACAAAGCCAAAGAAGAATATTCATTAAAAACGATTTCTGTTGTTTCTAAAAATGCCACACCAAAACAAATAGAGGAGTTAAATATTGTTGTGGAAGCAACATGCATCTCTAGAACATTAGTGAATGAGCCTGTTAATTTTTTAACAGCCACTCAACTTTCAAAAGAGTTTCAGAAGTTGGGAAAAGCCTCCGGATTTAATGTGGAGGTGTTCAATAAAGAAAAAATAAAAGCATTGAAAATGGGTGGCTTGCTTTCTGTGAATCTAGGAAGTGTTGAGCCACCAACATTTAGCATCATGGAATACAAGCCTAAAAATGCTAAAAATAAACAACCTATTATTTTAGTTGGTAAAGGTGTTGTGTACGATACAGGTGGACTGAGTTTAAAGCCTACAGCAAATAGCATGGATATGATGAAATGTGATATGGCAGGTGCTGCCGCTGTTGCAGGAACAATGTATGCTATCGCAAAAGCCAAATTACCAGTTTATGTAATCGGATTAGTACCAGCAACGGATAATCGACCTGGTGGAAATGCTTATGTGCCGGGTGATGTAATCACCATGTATAATGGAATGACCGTTGAAATGTTGAATGCAGATGCCGAAGGAAGAATGATCCTTGCAGACGCGTTGGCATATGCTCAAAAATACAATCCTAAGTTGGTGATCGACCTTGCAACATTAACCGGTGCAGCTGTTGCTGCTATCGGGACTTCCGGAATTGTTGCGATGGGAACGGCAGATGAGAAAACAAAAGATAAATTAAAACAAAGTGGTAATAATGTTTTTGAACGTTTAGCAGAAATGCCTTTTTGGGATGATTATGATGAAATGATCAAATCCGACATTGCTGACATGAAAAATTTAGGAGGTCCTTATGCAGGAAGTATTACAGCAGGAAAATTTCTAGCACGCTATATCCATTATCCTTGGATGCACCTTGATATTGCAGGGCCTGCTTTTTTAACGGCCAAAGATTCTTACCGTGTTAAAGGTGGAACAGGAGTAGGAGTGCGCCTGCTGTTCGATTACTTTAAAAATAACGCTTAATCAATAAACGAACGAGCATTTTAAAATGTAGTTTTCTCTTTTTAAAAAAGAACTACCCTAGATATTTTTTCAATGGAAGGCATGCTTGCTTGGGTTGCGAATTGATTAAAAAAAGTACATTTGTCTAAAATTTTATTACCTCATTAAATTTAAATATGTCGGACGAAAAAATTATTGTTGGAATTTCACAGGGTGATATTAATGGAATTGGATTAGAAGTGATTATTAAAACATTTTTAGATCCTCAGATGCTGGAAATATGCACCCCTGTTTTATATAGTTCTTTAAAAACTGCATCTTTTCACCGCAAGGCTTTAAACATTGAAGATTTTAGTTTTAATCAAATCAAAGACCTTTCAGAAATCAATCATAAGCGTTCCAATCTCATCAATGTGTATGAAGAAGATGTGAACATTGAGTTGGGAAAGCAAACTGAAACAGGTGGAAAATATGCATTGAAGTCACTGGAAGCTGCGGCATATGCTCTTGCTCAAGGCAAGATTCATGTTTTAATAACAGCTCCTATTAATAAAGAGAACATACAATCACCCGACTTTAATTTTCCCGGACATACCGAATACCTGGAAGATAAGTTCGGAGATGGGAATAGCTTGATGTTTTTAGTTAGCGATACGTTGCGTGTTGCGGTGGCTACCGGACATATTCCTGTAACCCAGGTTGCTCAGGCCTTGTCAACAGAAAAGATCCTTAAAAAAATACATGCTTTAAATAAGTCACTGATCCAAGATTTCGAGATTCGTAAACCCAAGATCGCTATTTTAGGTTTAAATCCGCATGCCGGTGACAATGGCGTAATCGGTAACGAAGAAAAAGAAATTATCTTGCCTGCTATCGCCAAGGCAACTGAGGCAGGAATGTTGGTGTTTGGTCCTTATCCGGCAGATGGATTTTTTGGCAACGAGGCCTACAAGAAATTTGATGCGGTGTTGGCCATGTATCACGATCAGGGCTTAATTCCATTTAAAACAATCTCCTTTAATTCAGGTGTCAATTTCACGGCAGGTTTGCCAGTGGTCCGCACATCTCCCGATCACGGAACAGCGTATGATATTGCAGGAAAGAATATAGCTTCGGAAGAATCCTTTCGTAAGGCAGTGTATACCGCTATTGATATATATAATAGGCGCAAACAGTATAAAGAAATAAGCGCCAATCCACTGAAAATTAATCCAATTCGGAGAGAACGATAAGGCGTTAATCAGCAAAAAAGGAGAATTTATAGTTAAAAATCGGGTAAAAGGTGTATTTTTATCCGATTTTTGCATTAAAAAGGGGGAAATTTGCTTTGAAATTTAATTTCACTCATTATTTTGTAGTAAGGTAGATTTTTTTACCTTTGCCGTCTTTCTTAAAAACTTAAATAAGATGCAGGCCCGAAAAGAATATATTATTCAGTTTGTAGGTTTAAGCTTAGGAGAGCATAAATTTGATTTCGAGGTTACAGATAAGTTCTTTGAAAACCTTGAGTTCAGTGAAATAAAACAGGCGAACCTTCACATTCATTTGAGCTTGTTAAAACAATCTCAAATGATGATTCTAAATTTTGAAATCGGAGGGACGGTTAATGTTTTGTGTGATTTGTGTGCAAATGAATTTGATCTGCCTATTCATGGCAACTATAAATTGATCGTAAAAGTGGGAGGTAGCGATACCGGCAATGAAGACGATGATATCATTACAGTTGCAGCAAACGAACATGAATTGGACCTGTCGGATTATTTGTATGAATACATTACTTTATCACTCCCTATCAAAAGGGTTCATCCATTAGACAATGATGGAAACAGCACCTGTGATATGGAAACATTGGAGAAGTTGGAAGAGTTCATCATAGAAGAAGCGCCCAAAGAAGAAGAGATTGATCCACGTTGGAACGATTTGAAAAACATTAAATTAAATTAAATCAGAAAATCAATAAAATAACATAATTTAAAATTAACAACAATGCCACATCCAAAGCGAAAATTATCGAGAAGTAGAAGAGACAGCCGTAGAGGTCATGACAAAGCAGTTGCGTCAACACTTTCTACATGTTCAAATTGTGGAGCGCCAACATTATACCACCGTGTGTGTGGAGAGTGTGGGTACTACAAAGGGAAACTAGCAGTAGAGAAAAAAGTTTCTGCTTAATATAACTAATGCAGATGATGAATAGCAACGAATCAAGGAACAATTTACTCCCAGTTCGCTATTTAGTTTATTTGTTATTAGTAACATCTAAAAATTGTAATTCGTAGTAAAATATGAAGATAGGTATAGATATTATGGGCGGTGATTTTGCACCAGATGCAACCGTAGCAGGTGCTATATTAGCCCATAACGAATTACCAAAAGATGTTCGCCTTGTTTTAATTGGCGACAAAGATCAGATCAGTGCTGCCCTTTTGCAGTATGGCGCTGATGAATCTAATTTTGATATCGTTCATTCTACCGATATAATAGGTATGGGTGAACATCCCACGAAAGCATTTTCACAAAAACCCAATTCAAGTATTGCTTTGGGTTTTTCTTTGCTCAAAGAAGGAAAAATCGATGGCTTTGCCAGCAATGGTAATACAGGTGCAATGCTTGTAGGATCTATGTTTAGCGTAAAAGCTGTTACCGGTGTTATCCGACCTTGTATCGCTTCATTACTTCCAAAAGAAAATGGAGGTACAGGATTGATCCTGGATGTAGGATCTAATGCCGATTGTAAACCGGATGTACTGTATCAATTCGGAGTATTGGGTTCTATTTTCGCAGAATCTGTGTATGGAATAAAAAATCCAAAAGTTGCATTATTGAATATTGGAGAAGAGCCAGAAAAAGGGAATCTTGTTGCGCAAGCGGCACATGCATTAATGAAAGATTCAAAAGATTTCAATTTTGTAGGTAACGTGGAAGGTAGAGATATTTTTAATGACCATGCTGATGTGATTGTTTGTGATGGCTTTACTGGTAATGTTGTATTAAAAGAAGCAGAAGCATTTTATACAATGATTCAAAAACGAAAAATACAAGATGAGTATTTTGACCGTTTTAATTATGAAAATTATGGTGGAACACCTGTAATAGGTATCAATTCAACTGTAATGATCGGACATGGGATTTCAAACAAAACAGCCGTAAAAAATATGCTTTTGCTAACAAAGAATATAATTGAAGCAAAGCTTGCGGATAAAATAAAAACTGCATTTCAATAATGACTAAAACTACTGCCGCCATAACAGCCGTTGCAGGATATGTTCCCGAATATATTCTTTCCAATTCCGAACTGGTAAAATTAGTTCCTACTTCTTCCGAATGGATCGAAACAAGAACAGGAATAAAAGAAAGAAGAATTTTAAAAGGTGAAGGATTAGGAACCTCTTATATGTGTGTGAAAGCAATCGAACAGCTTTTGCAGAAAAGAGGGATCTCTGCTTTGGATATTGACATGATCATTGTCGGAACTGTAACACCCGATTATGTTTTCCCATCCACTTCAAATGTTATTTGTGATGAAATAGGAGCAACCAATGCTTGGGGCTTCGATTTATCTGCAGCATGTTCAGGATTTATTTATGCATTAACAACCGGCGCTCAATTTATAGAGACAGGCAAATATAAGAAAGTGATTGTAGTGGGTGCCGATAAAATGTCGGCTATTCTCGATTATACCGATCGTTCAACCTGTATCATTTTTGGTGATGGTGCTGGAGCGGTATTGTTAGAGCCTAATACAGAAGGACTAGGAATTCAGGATTCTATTTTAAGAGCCGATGGTTCCGGTAGAAAATATCTGCATCAAAAAGCAGGAGGTTCAGTAAAACCACCAACGCATGAAACCGTGGATGCAAAAGAACATTTTGTTTTTCAGGATGGTCAACCTGTTTTCAAACGTGCTGTAGTTGGTATGGCCGAGGTGTCGGCAGAGATCATGGAAAAAAATAATTTGAGTTCAGATGATGTTGCATGGTTAGTGCCACATCAGGCGAATAAAAGAATTATTGATGCTACCGCTGAACGGATGGGATTAACTTCTGAAAAAGTAATGTTGAACATTCAGAAATATGGTAATACAACGGCTGGAACTATTCCTTTGTGTCTGTGGGATTATGAAAAGCAATTGAAAAAAGGCGATAACATTATTATCTCCACTTTTGGTGCAGGATTTACCTGGGGTGCTGTTTATCTGAAATGGGCATACGATTCCAAATAGCAATATTAAAAAGCAATATCAAGCGCAATTAAAAACGAGTATTAATTAATAAATTACATAAAAATGAAACTGAACGAAATTCAAGATTTAATAAAATTTGTAGCTAAATCAGGCGTAAGCGAAGTAGAATTAGAAACAAAAGATGTAAAGATTATTATTAAAACTCCTTCAGGTAAAAAAGAACAAGTGTTTGTTCAGTCAGTTGCACAACCTGTTATTCAAACGTCTGCTCCTGCAGCACAGCAACTTTCTGCTCCATCTGCAGAAGCAAAAGCTCCTGAGGTGAAAGCAGAAAAAGGTTCGGATGATTCAAAATATGTTACTGTAAAATCTCCGATGATCGGAACATTCTATCGTTCATCTTCTCCTGATAAACCTGCATTTGTAAATGTTGGTGATGATATCGCTACAGGAAAAGTGATCTGTATTATTGAAGCAATGAAATTGTTCAATGAAATTGAATCAGAAGTAAAAGGAAAGATTGTTAAAGTATTGGTGAATGATGCTACTCCAGTAGAGTACGATCAACCCTTATTCTTAGTAGATCCTTCTTAATTAGGAAATTTGGAACCTGCCTGCCGGCAGGTAAGTGTGTGCATTTGAAAATGGGGAATCTCATTTGAATTAAAATACATTTCATTTTCAAGTTTTCAAATTTTCAAATTGTTTAATTTTCAAATTGATATCATGTTCAAAAAAATATTAATAGCAAACAGAGGAGAAATTGCATTGCGCATTATTCGTACCTGTAAAGAAATGGGAATTAAAACAGTTGCTGTTTATTCAACTGCTGATAAAGATTCTCTTCATGTGAAATTTGCGGATGAGGCAGTTTGTATCGGGCCTCCACCTAGTAAAGAATCCTACTTAAATATCCCTAGTATCATTTCTGCTGCTGAAATTACAAATGCTGATGCGATACATCCTGGCTATGGTTTTCTTTCAGAGAATGCAAAATTTTCAAAGATCTGTCAGGAGCATAATATAAAATTTATCGGTGCATCACCAGAAATGATTAACTCAATGGGCGATAAAGCATCTGCTAAAGCAACCATGATTGCTGCGGGTGTTCCTTGTGTTCCGGGTTCTGATGGTTTGTTGGAAAGTGCTGAACAAGCAATGGAGTTAGCTCCTAAAGTTGGTTATCCAGTTATTATCAAAGCCACTGCCGGTGGTGGTGGAAGAGGGATGCGTATTGTTTGGAAAGCGGAAGAAATGGCTGCATTATATGATTCTGCTTTTAAAGAAGCGGAAGCGGCCTTTGGAAATGGTGCCATGTATATGGAAAAGTACATTGAAGAACCGCGTCATATTGAAATTCAAATTGTTGGTGATCAATACGGAAAAGCCTGTCACTTATCTGAAAGAGATTGTTCTATTCAAAGACGTCATCAGAAATTAGCAGAAGAAACTCCTTCTCCTTTTATGACGGATGAGTTGCGTGATGCGATGGGTAATGCTGCGATTAAAGCTGCACTGGCTGTTAAGTATGAAGGTGTTGGTACGGTAGAATTTTTGGTGGACAAACACCGTAAGTTTTATTTCATGGAAATGAATACGCGTATTCAAGTGGAACATCCGATCACAGAAGAAGTAATTGATTACGATTTGATCCGTGAGCAAATATTGGTGGCTGCAGGAGTTCCTATTTCCGGAAAAAATTATTTTCCTCAGTTGCATGCAATCGAATGTCGTATCAATGCGGAAGATCCTTTTAATAATTTCCGACCTTCACCAGGTAAGATCACAACTTTGCATACTCCGGGTGGACATGGTATCCGTGTAGATTCTCATATTTACGCTGGATATACGATTCCTCCGAATTATGATAGTATGGTTGCGAAATTAATTACTGTTGCACAAACACGAGAAGAAGCAATTGCAAAAATGTACCGTGCTTTAAGTGAGTATGTGATAGAAGGCGTAAAAACAACTATTCCTTTTCATTTGAAGCTAATGAAAGATGAGAACTTCATCAAAGGAAACTATACTACAAAATTCTTAGAAGATTTTGATCTTACAGAATAATAAGAACTTTTGGGTTTGTCTTGCTTGTCGCCATCAGTGTTATTTTATTCAACAATTTTTATGATTACATGATCAGTTTTTTGTCCTGATTTAACCGGCTGTATTTTTATTGATTAATGCTGTTAACCACTCTCACCGGAATAATTTCAATTTTCATATACGGGTAATACGGTAAAGTAGAAAGTTTTGCATGTACATCATCCGAGTCCGTGGCCATCATCACCATAAATATTCCTGACATATCCAGTTTAATAAAGTTGTCTACCAGCGTCCCATTTTCTTCTAATTCTTTTACTATTTCCTGTTCTTTTGGAAGTAGTTTCATACGTGTTTCGTTGTCTAATCCATGTAATTCGATATTCAGCATAAATTTTTTCATAGTATCAATTTTTATATTTAGTCTTCATTCGTTTCTTTTTTTTGAGTAATAAACAAATACAACACACATCACCGAAATAGTTCTCTTCTAATTGAATACAGTCGTTATGGATAAAGGTTAATTTGTATTTTTTTACCCCCTAAATATAAGTGATAATTTTTACATTTTATGATAGTTCCTTTCTTTTTCGGAGGAAGGAGCGATTTTTTTATTTGTTGTCACCCTTTGTGGATCGTCCTCTCGGCTCATCAGCTTCATGCAGCACAATTTCGGAGTGAAGGAATTTGGCGGCTTCTTCCGAATCTTTTACCTTAACAGCGCTGCGTTCCAACATTTCTAATTCAAATTCTGTTAATACACTTTTTCTGATCCCTGCATCTCTCCAGTTGGATAATGGTCTGCATCCCTTAGCTATCGATCTTGCCAATGCTAACGCATCGAGCAAAGCTTGGTTTGCACCTTGTCCTTTGAACGGACTCATCGGGTGAGCAGCATCACCAATCAATGTTATGGCTGCACCTTTTTCTAACAATTCTGCGTTTAGTAATGCTCTGTCATAGACAGGATATCCGGAGATTCGTTCTTCCTTTGTGGCTGCTATAATCTGAGGAATAGGAGCGTGCCACGGAGTTCTGCGACAAGCCTCTTCCTTAAGTGCATGTGCCCCTTTTGCACTCAATGCTTTCGCCTCTTTTTCTGGCAAGTTGAAACTCAGTTGCCACATCACCGAATCTGATGCATACGGCATCACATAGATCCGTTCATTGCCATTGGCCGTTTGAAATACGGTTGCCGAGTCAAGCAAAGAGCTGTCAATACCTTCCAGCGACTTCAGAGGACAAATACCCAATATCACAATACACCCTAAATAACGCAAGGGAGTATTCGCTTCACCAATCAGCAAAGTTCTCACAGAACTTCGTATGCCATCGGCACCAACCACAAGATCTGCCTTGGCGCTCTTTTGCACTCCGTCCACTAAGAAAGTTAACTGTATTTCTTTTCCTCCCTCTTCCTTTATATTAACTAATTGATGTCGCCAGGCAACCGCTTCTTGTCCACCCAGTTGTTCAAGAAGTGCAAGGCGTAGCGACTGTCGGGCGATGTGAATGTTTGTCCGCTTCGGCGATTTTTTTCCATCTGCCGGCATCCACTTACGCATTCCCCATTCTCCAATCACTTTTCCATCTGTTGTATGCACCACATGTCTGGTTGACACAACACCTTCTTTCAGGGAGAAAATCCCTAATCCTTCAATTGCTTTGCTCGCTTGTTGCAAGGTAAGTCCATAGCCCTGTGTTCTTACATCAAAGCTGCTATCGCGCTCATACAGTGTGAATGGGATTCCGCGGTGCAAACAGGCAACAGCCAAAGCAACACCGCCAATGCCGCCACCAATGATTGCAACATGCGGATAGTTTTCTTTATCAGATAGAGGAGGATTTGAAGATTGAATTAAACCGGATCCCTGACAATTCGAGCAGGAATATAAATGACCTTTCGGACGAATAGGAGGAGCACCTTCGCTATTTTTATTTTCAAACTGCTGGAGTGCATTTTGGTAGAGGATCCGAACGCTTTTACGGAGCTTACGGCTTTTTTTGCCGCGCCCCTGACACTCCTCGCATGCCAAGCAATACACTTTTTTATTTTCCACCGTATTAAAAACTTCCAAGCGATAAAACCCTTCCCAGCCTGATGTTAGAATAGTTAAAAGTACAGAACTAAATGCGAAATACAAAAATTAGTCTGCCGCTGAAAAAATGCATTTACATTCTTCTATTGTTTCTTTGTCCGCATTTATAATAATTGCAGACGCATCATTGTGTCTGTTTGTTCGTCATTGCCAAGCTTAAAAATATGTTTGTCAAATTCAACAAAACCATTTTTCTTATAAAAGTGAATTGCTCTCGGATTTTTTTCCCAAACGCCTAACCAAACATATCCCGCGTTTCTCTGCTTGGCGATTTCGATTGCTTTGTTGTATAAAACTTGTCCGACATTTTTACCATGAAATTCTTGGAGAACGTAGATACGTTCAATTTCAAGAGATGATTTTTCTTTGAGTTCGGTTTGTGCTGGTCCGTAATTTATTTTTAAGTACCCGATGACTATATTGTCAAGTGTTGCAAAATAAAATTCTGAATTCGGATTGCTTAATTCATCTGTGAGTTTATCAAAGCTTAAATTGTTGTCGAGATACGATTGCATGTCGTCCGCAGTATTTTGGTCTGCGAATGTTTCAACGAAGGTTTTTGATCCGATGGATTGAAGTTGGAGGATGTCTGCCGCTGTTACGCTACTAATTTTTATTGTGTCCATGGAAATTTTTCTTAAGGAAGCCATTCAATAGCCATGAGTGCCAATGTTTTTTTACTTGGAGATCAAAGGCATGTGTTGCGTCTGCGGCACTATTGCTAACACGCTTTTAGCATTACTTGTTTTTGTGTCTGTCATTGTAATTTTTTTACGGCTCTTGTCGCTATGAATGCAGGGAAAAATTCGTCCATTTTACTTTCTCCACCCCAATCGTCTTCATACATATTTGTTAGGCTAAAACCAGCTTCTAATTGTCCGCTAATTTGGTCTGTCAAGCTATGTCCAAATACCAGTGCTTCATTATTATTTATTAGTTCATTTAATTTTTCTGTTGGTAATGAGTGCAAGTCAGAAAAAGGTTGTTTATAAATTAGTTTCAAACTTTCTTCATCAAGTTGAAACGAAATTGGATGGATTAACCCAGTCATTAAAATGCCATTAGGTTTCAAAACTCGGAAACATTCTTTCCAAACTGGCAAAACATTGTCCACGAAGAGTATTGAGCAAGGATTAAAAATTAAGTCAAAAGAGTTATCTGCAAAAACAGAAAGGTTTCTCATATCTCCTTGAACTGTTTTGATGTCAAGGTTAAATTTGTCGCTCAATGTTTTGTCTTGTTGTAATTGCTTTTCGGAATTGTCAAAAATTGTAACATTTGCTCCTAAAGCTGCAAGTATTGGTCCTTGTTGTCCCCCGCCAGATGCAAGCCCTAAAATCTTTAATCCTTTCAAGTTAGGAAACCAATTGTGAGGGACTGGTTTTTTAGGTGTCAAAACAATATTCCAGTTTCCATTTTTTGCATTTTCTAATTCTTGTTCTGAAACAGGAATTGTCCAACGGTCTTTTTTGTCAACGTAACTATCCCAAGCTGATTTATTATGAGTTACAATATCCATTTTTTTTGATGTGTTTTTTTTACAATGTGCGCAAACGTTTTTCGGCTTTGTGAAGGAGGGTATTTACTAGTGTTTAACTATGATTTGAATTTAATTTGTGATAGTAAATGTATGAAACT
>Ga0209596_1000555_pt1 | contig 34546 bp, 51 predicted proteins | sample M_130807_MF_Meta_FD_187314 | JGI IMG/M metagenome (GOLD analysis project Ga0209596, IMG submission 187314) | Freshwater microbial communities from Lake Montjoie, Canada to study carbon cycling - M_130807_MF_MetaG (SPAdes) (version 2) | ecosystem: Environmental > Aquatic > Freshwater > Lake... | reverse complement strand
GTCGCTATTGAGCCGAGCGTAACTAGTTTACCTGTCCACATTTACGCTCAAGGAGCAGACACAAATATTGGTCTGCATCTCAGCCCAAAAGGCGCGGGCTATGTCAATGTGCAGGACGGAAATGACAATTCAAAACGCCTTCGGTTCGGCGCGAGCGGTAACGGAACAGGAATTATTACCACCCTTGAATCCTCGTCCACGACCTCGCAGACGATCACGCTCCCAAATGCAACAACCGCAACGACTTTGGCGGGACTGCAAATGACGCAGGCGTTTACGGGGGCGAACACTTTTTCGCTTGCTACTGACGCAACGTCATCTTCCGCAGGCGCAGTGATGATTAGCGGCGGTTTGGCAGTGGCTAAAAAACTCTATGTAGGGACTACGCTTTTCTTGAGCAACGGGCATCGAGTAACATTTTTTACCTCTACCACAACAACATCCCAACCAACGCTATACGGAGTTGATGGAGGAGGTGGGCAGGGACAGATTACCTTCGGATCATTTGGTGCTGATGGGACTACTGCACTTTACGGAGGAATTAACGGAGCGCCTGCAAGCATTAATTGCTATAAGGCAGAATTGAACTGCTCTTATATTGCGTTGGCGCCGAGTGGAGGACTAAAGGATTCTGGTGGAAATATTGCTCTGACTGTGACGAGCAATAAGGCGATTGCAATGGGTGGAACTCTTGCGGTGACTGGGGCAACAACGCTTACGGGATTATTGACCGCAAATGGAGGCGTAACAATTGCGTCTGGGCAAGCGTTAAAGCTCGGAAACGCCGCGACCACAGGACTAACACCGGGTGTCCTCGCCGCGACCACAAACGCAACCCTGACCATCACAGACTCCACGGGGCAGGTTTACCGCATCCCCTGCATCATATAATTTATGAGTACCACCACTATCACCATTGATGTCGCGTTCCTCACAACGGAACAGCGAGACGCCGCCACGCTTTTATTCGCTCGCTCAGGCGGGTGGAATCCAGTTGTGGACGGCAACCCAAACCCAGTCACCGCAGAGAATTATGGAGTGGAAATGCTGGCAAAATATTTGCGAAGAGGAGTGAGTGATCAAAGCACACTGGACGCGCAAATTGCGGCGGCACAGGCGGTTGCTAACCTGCTCGCCGGGGTGAGTGTGACGACTCCCGCCGAGTTTAACGCGCTCTTCCCAACGCCCCCGATTGTGACCCCAGTTTGATTGTTGCCCATGAACGATTTACTCCCAGCGATGGGGCGGTTTTTCGCGAACGAGTGGGATGGATTTTACCAGAGAGTGACAGTGAATGTGAGCGTAACGACCCTCGGAATCCTAACTCCGCTCGTCCACGCGGAGTTGAATATGTGGCTACAGACCACTATGTATGTGAGCGGGTTGATCGTGCTGGTTTGGAATTTTTGGGGGGCGCAAAAAGAGTTGAAACGCAAACGATTGCGCGATGAGGAGGCGGCGGCGGAGTGGATGCGGGTGGCTAAAGCGGAGAGTCATTTTCCGAAGCGGAAACCCGGTGACTCCCACGAATTATGAACACGAAAAACCTCGCGGGATACGGATCAATTGTAATGAGTCTGCTCACCGCCCTTGCCGCCGCTCCCTACTCCCTCGGCGAGGTGGCTACAATCATCCCTCCCGAGTGGAAGCAACGGGTGTTCATTGCCGGGGCAATTGCGACCCTGCTTCTGCGAGTCATCCGCGACAACACCACTCCAACCCAACCAACACCATGAAACCAAAAACACTCCTCCTGCTACCCTGCGTTTTCCTCCTCTCCTCCTGCTCAATGGAGTGGATGCAAAGCAACACCACCAAAGCGATCCTCGACGAGATTTGGGGGATAATTTTCAAGGCCGCCATCCAATCGTTTTCCACAGATAAAAAAGTGGATTTTGGGCACGCGATGGCAAAGGGAATGTGGGAGCAGGGGAGTGTTGCAGTTAGCTCAGGAGCAATCAGACGCATTGCCGATGCGTGGAGTGCTGATCATCTACCAAAACTCGCTGTAGCTACCTCCACGGCTTACCAGATTGCTAGACCGATCAACTCCAAACAGAAGGCGCAGGTGGCAGACGCTATCGCCTCGGCAATCAATCAGGCGGCACTCCTCAACGGATATGTTGCACTCCCCAAATGAGTAATCCTCCCATCCCACTCCCACCGATGGACGCGAATGTCCAGAGGTACACATTCACCGCAGGGATGCGGATCGATGCGGACGGGGCGAATGGGCACGATGGGAGTGGGCGCGCGGCTTACGCGGATGGGAAAAACGGGACGCAACCACTCGACTACCTCGCCAACGCCGGGGGAGCGGGAAACTGGTGGGGGATCGTAGTCGATAAGCAGGGAAACCCGATCAAACAGACCGCCGACGACCCCGCCCCCGGCTACTACATTTCCACGACATCCTACACTCACCCCGGCAAACTCGCTACCGATCCCGCTCGATATCTTGACGCGGCGGTGGATCGATTCATCGTCCTCCCTCGCCACTGGCGAGCAGAGGCGCGTGGGGTGGTTCTGGGGTGTCACTGCGTGGTCTATGACCTACGGACAACAAAGAGTTGTGATGCGGTGGTTGGAGACTTCGGCCCGAAAGATAAGCTCGGTGAGGGATCAATTGCGCTCGCTGAATTCTTTGGAATTAACTCAGACCCAAAGACCGGGGGCACTGACGACAAAAGATTCCGCTACACCTTTTACCCCGGTGTTGTGGCGCAGGGGTACAGGCTAATCCCTGCGGTTTGACTTGCCGCGCGGGATGACCTAGTTTGGGCGAGTCAGTAAATCCCATCAGTGAAACTTTTGTGGTGAAAGGGGGTGGGAGAAACGGGGAGTGGATGTGGTCTAGCGAGTTGTTCCGCTCGATCAGTTCATCCCTCAGTTCTCCCGCTTTGAGGGGGAGGCGTTTAAGGGATTTTTCGCCTCCTCCTCTCCCTCCTACATAAGTGAGATAATTCGGGGGGTAGCAGGTATTTTGGTGACCTGCAAACTCCTCAAGGTCAGTGGCTAGGACGCGAACTACCCCTGATGGCGGCGAGTACCCCGAGGAATTAATTAAATTCCTCTGGGGGGGATGATAGGGGGGCGTATCGCAGGTGGTTTACGAGCAAGGTTAACCCGTTGATTCTCAGCATATTACCGAGGAGAAATCTTAGTAAACCCTTGAGCGTCAGCGACTACGCTCAAAGGAGAAATTTGCAGGTAAAAACCTCGTAAATTCCGAGGAAAAATTCGCTTTTTAAAAGATTTTTCAAATTATTTTTGCATAGGGATCACCCCTCGTAAGTGGTTGATTTGAGTGGAGTTATGCGAATTTCTACGAGGGAGAAAACTGATGGTTTAAAGATTTATTGAAAAAAGATGTTGACCTCTGCAATGGTCTGCGTCAGATTGATCTCACCAAAGCGAACCACGCCGAGGAAAAATCCAAACCTAAAAAATCCTAATGACAACCACGATCAGAACCACCGCAGACCAAATCGCCATCGCCGCCCAGTTCCTCTTTTCCGAATGGAGCGAGGTGACCAAACAATGCGTGTATAAGGACGACAGCACTGGTGACTGCTACATCTGCAACAGCGCAGAGGAGATGGTCGACCTCTACGACCTCATCACCGCAGACGATAGCGACACCCGCCGGGACGCGTATAGCATCTGGTGCTCGCAAACTTCCCACGACCTTTTCTAATCCACCCTCAACCCTCTCGACCCACCCGCCCCTCTCAAGGGGGCGGGTTTCTAGGTGCAACCAAACAACCTAAAAAAATCCTATGAGCGCAACCGCAGCAATTCCTACAGCATCAATCGACACAGCAATCAGTAAATCCACAATGTACACCGAGATTGTGGAGGCAACATTTATGGGTAGCTTTACTGACCTCGTCGCTTGCCTACACACCTCCACTGAATCGTGGGACTACACGGGGATTTATGGTGACGAGGGCACTGTTTATGACATTTACGGAACAGCAATCGGTGGAGCAGATTTCCGTCTCGCAGTTACCTGCGTAGCTTTTTAACTCACCCCTCAACCCTCTCGCCTCACCCTCCCCTCAAAAGGGGGCGGGTTTCGAGGTGCAAACAAACCACCTAAAAAATCCAATGAATCCCCACTATAAACCCAAACCGCCTTCCCAGCACAACCTCGACCGCGCGGCGGCGGTCGAGGCCTACGAGGCATCCACCCCAGACCCTGTCTGGACTAGCTACGAGGCGCGGCAGTTCATCCGCCTCCACATGAGCAACCTTCAGCGCGCTCGCCTCGGACTACCCGCCCTCACTCAGGCGGACTGGGATAGAGAAACGCAGGCATTCAACGCCAGAACCGCCGCTCATCACGCTTCACGACTATGATTAAGATTCCGACTCACCTACAGACTATCCACGCCGACTTCCCCACAACCACCCACGCAATCCGCGCAATCCGCGCGATCCACTCGACCAATGGAGCGATCAACCGGGGACTGGTGAGCAGACTCGCCGAGTACCTCCAGACCTCACCTACCTGCATCCACAATTGGCTACGAGGCGTGACCCCAAACCGACGCTACCTCATCCCTCTGCTGGAGGTGATCGAAATGAAGGACAGATTCGACACCACGCCGATCCCCACGGGATCGCCGCGCGGCGTGAAAAAGAAAAGCCCAACCAAATCCCCCACCATCACCACCCTCACAAATGAATAATCTACTCCCACGCGACACCGCAGATCAGACCCACTTGATCGCGTCCACCCCGGCGCGCCGCCGCATCACCACCGAGCAAGCGATCATCGCCCACGCGACATTCTTTTTCACGGGGATGGCGGTGACCTTCCTTCCTCACCTCACCAATTTCTTAACATCCTATGTTATGTTTTTGGTCTGGTTCTTCCTCACCATCTACCTCGGCATGAGGATCGTGCGCCAATGGGGAGAACCACTTCCTTAACCCCCGAACCCTCACCCCTCGAAAAATGGACAACCACCCGACTCCTCTCGATGACGGCCATCCGCGCGATAACGCCGGGGATGGAGCAGGCGTGGATCGATGCGGGATCACCGAGCGGGGTGAGGGAGTTGGGAGAATTCACCTCTCATTTCCTCCAACATCAATTCGTAAAACCACCTCAGCTTAATCCCGCTCCATCACCCCGCAAATCGATTCTTTGCCCTCTAGAAAACATCTTCTCTCCCAGATCAACCAAACCACCATCCACCAATAATATATGATCACCCTATCCATCGACCTCCTACTCCTCAACAAGGCAAAGCTGAAAAAAATGACCCGCAAAAACGGGGCGGAAGCCTGCTTCGTCAACCTCGTCCTCATCGAAACCCCGAACAGCGAGTTCGGCGACTACATCGTCAAGCAGGACTCCTCCAAAGAGGAGCGTGAAGCGAAAACCCAAATGCCAATCCTCGGTAACGGCAAAACCATTCAACGCAAGTAATTATGAGCAAATCCGAATCAATCGCCAATCTCGCCAAAGCACTCTCCCTCGCTCAGGGAGCGATGGGCAAAGCGCAGATGTCATCCACCAATCCGCACTTTAAATCGAAATATGCTGATCTGGAATCCCTCTGGGACGCGTGCAAATATTTCCTGCACACCAATGGACTCTCGGTGGTGCAACTCCCCTCCTGCGAGGCAGGGCAGTACTATGTGGAGACGATCCTCCTCCACTCGTCAGGGGAGTGGATCAGTGGTCGATGCTACATCCAACCCGGCAAACTCGATCCTCACGGAATTATGAGCAGTTACACCTACGCGCGTCGGGGTGGCCTGCAGGCGATGGTGGGACTCTGTGGGGACTCGGACGACGATGGCAATTCAGCGATGAATTTCTCGACCCCAGCAAGAACATCGACCCCGGCGAAATCTGCGACCCCAATGGCGAGGACGATCCTCCCTAAGCCCACCGCCACCCCGACTCCCTCGACGGGGCTGGAAGACCTCCTTGATCAGGATTCCATCGCCGACTCTCAAGGAAAATCCGCCCCGTGGAGCGCGACCGAAGCGGAAGACGACATCCCATTCTAGTAGTTATTCACAACTTATTCACAACCAAAAATCCTAATATGACCTACAAAGACCTCATCGAAAAACTGGTGCAACACGCACTTGAAACCCCCACCAAAACCGCCGCCATTAATGTGACCTTGTCCCAGCACTGCGGGGTGATCAACGCATTCATTTACTCGGGTGGATACATCCCTGACGCTCCCATTGGGCACACCCTGACAGTCTACGACACCGCATCACCCCAGCAGATTGCGCTGGAATATGCGACTCTGCTGGACTACCTCGGCGAATGTCCTCACACCCCTGCGGTGACCCCGCTTGAACTCGCCAAAACTGCTCTGGTAAAATCGCTTGAGGCACTACAGGCGGAACGCCTTGAATCCGCGCGCCTGCGCTCGATTATCAAATTCATCGGAGGACAACCCATCGAATGATCACCACCGACAAAATTCCTCAGGAAATGCAGTGCTTAATTATCACCTTCTCAGACGGAGTTGTGGCGCAGTTTCTAGGTAAAGCTGTGACCTATCCCGGCGACACTCGCAAGATCACTAGCGTCCTCTTCACCTCGCCTGAACCTCTTCCAGAAAATATGCAATTCATCCCCATCAAATCCGAATGATCACCGACAAAATCAACCATCCGAAATAGCAACATATGAAACAACAGGCATCGATACTTACAATTACCCCCGGATTAGCTGAGAGTTTTTTGCACAAAAACTACACGAATCGACCATTGAAATTGCGCCACATTGCAACTCTTTCCAGAGCAATGATGGAGGGAGATTGGAAAATCAATGGGGACACGATCAAGATCGCCAACAGCGGAAAAATAATTGACGGACAGCACAGACTCCACGCTGTGATTAAATCACAGACCACGATTGAATCGTGGGTTATTGTGGGGCTGGACGACGATGTGTTTGGCACGATTGATATCGGCAAGAAGCGAACAGTGGCGGACACTCTTTCCTGCAGGGGAGAAAAAAACACCACGACATTAGCTTCCTCGCTCAGATTGCTGAATGAATATTACTGCGGGACAGTTGAGACATTCACTTTATGCTCTACAACAGATATTGAAAAAATGCTGGTGGAACATCCAGATATGCGAGAATCAATTTTTAAAAGCAAGGGACTCAACGGATTGGCAACTCCTGCTGTTATAGCTACTTGCAATTATTTATTCCGTAAAACATCTAAGTTCATAGCTGAACGGTTCTTTACTCAGTTGAGTCAGGGAACTGGGTTGGAGAAGGGGTCTCCAGTTCACACATTACGGGAGAGGCTTGTTGCTAACGGGTTAAGTAAGAGCAAACTCAGTAATCCCTACATTTTTGCTCTTTTTATTCTTGCATTCAATCACTTTGTCAGGGGGACGAAAGTATTCGTCCTCAAGCTGGAACAAAAAGATGGGAAAATGATTAACTTTCCAAAGGTAATCACAAAAATCCTATGATCACCGACAAAATCAACCACCCACCCCACTACACCTCCCACCCGAGCGGGGTGGAGTGCATCGAAATCACCGAGGGATTTTCGTTCAACATTGGGAACGCGATCAAATATTTGTGGCGAGCGGACGAGAAGGGCGCACCCCTCGACGACCTTAAAAAAGCGGGGTGGTACATCGAGCGCGAAATCACCCGGCGGATCAACGCGGCGAACACCATTAGCGAAATCGAGTTCGCAGAACCCGCAGAGAAACCCGTGGATTACTCCCGGTGGCTCAACCTCCGGGCACTCCTGATCGCCGCCGGGCGGGGCGATGATCAGGCGAGGCGCATGGCGCACAACATCCTCGATAATCTGGAGAGAGGGAGTCTAGACGGACTACCACCCGAGGATTTCCCGAGGGATCAGCAATCAACCGCGCGGCGGCAATACGAGATGGGCAATATGTGCGCGACTGGCGAGGGGATGCCTCAGGATTTAGATCACGCGAAAGAGTGGTGGATGCTCGCGGCGGCGCAGGGTAATGCGGAGGCACAGAAGGCACTTAGTTTTTTGGTCACGAAATCTGTTTCGTCACCAACCCCAACCCAACCACAATGAAAATTAAATTCACAGGGATCATTGATCAAGAGCAAAGAGATGTCCTTAAAATTATTTTAGGCCAATCTTTCCTCGGAGAGACAGCAAAACCTCTGGCTACCATTGCCACCAACCCCAACCCAACCACAATGAGCAACCCTAATATCCTGATCGCCGCAATTCGGTACGAAAAAATCCGCAAACTGACCCCTCGGCAATACTCCAAAATGTGGAATTCCTGCATCATCAACGACCAGAAATTCGATGATGCGGTCGATGCATTACCCGAACCCTATTGTCCATTTTTCGACGAGCATCCTCGCAAAAAAGACGAGGAATGCGATGAGCAGGATCACCGCCGCCTGTAAGTCAATCAACCCGGCAATGAGTAGCAACGAGTGCCCAATCTGCGGGAAACGAGCAGATACCTCAACCCACCGACGCTACTGCTCGCCGAAAAACCTCTACTGCGAGTGCGGGAAACCTGCGACGAATTTCCGCAAATGGCGGCAGGGAATTTGCCAAAAATGCACTGAGATTGAGCTAGAGAACGACCGCAAATCTCTGGAGATTAAAGGCGAGAGTGAGAGCGAAACAACCCCATACCGGGTGATAATGCCCGGCAGAAAAAAGACCGAATGAGTTTTTGCGCAGATGATGTAACAGACAGCATACCGCTTTTCCGAAGCGGACGAGGGGGTGCAACTCCTACCTCTGCGCTCCAACTTCAGATTCGTCGATGCAAGGTGGTTCGCGCGTGCGGACTCAATGCACTATGGCACTCGCGATTCCCAAAGATAGATTGGTCAAATGTGGTGAGAAATCAGGACTATGTCTGCTATGTAGCAGAGTACGATGGTATCGCTTATGCGGTGGCAATATGGTCAAGCCCAATCGCAGCCAATCGACTAAGGGAAGGCAAAACCTCGCTGGAACTGCGTCGAATGGCAATCTGTGAAAACGCCCCAAAAAACTTAGCGAGCAGGATGATTGGAATTATGAGGAGGATAATTGCGAGGGAAATGCCACACATCACGATGCTGATTAGCTATCAAGATACCGATGTCCACGCTGGCACGATTTATCGGGCAAGCGGGTGGAAAGTTGCGGCGCAAAACAAAGGCACATCATGGACAACCAACACGCGACAACGAAGCAAGGAGCAGAGTCTTGCCAACAAAATTCGGTGGGAATACCGACTTAAACCAAAGATCACTTCAGACAATGTCAGCATCAACTTAGAGATTGAGGAAGAAACCCAACTTGAACTTTTATGAGCAACACCAACGACCCAACCTACCTGCACTTTGACGGAGTCTACAAAACCCGCCGGGACGCGGTGATAATGTACGAGATGATTCTCGAGCGGATTGAAAAAACCCCGTGGATGATGGAGGCGGTGAAGGCCAACGGATTGACCATCAACGAACTCTATCGAGTGATGAAAGTGGGCACGAAATGGCGAGTCAAAGCAAGCGCAAAACACCTCGCCGCAACGCAGGAAAAATACAAGGAGATGGGCTATGGCGTCAGATAATTTTCCACTCACCATATGCCTAAAATTCCCCATCAAACTACCGAGTTGGAACGCGATCCTCAACGCCCACCATTATCAACGGGCGAAGGGGCGACAGGAAACCCGAACCGCGTTCATGTGCGCCTTGTCTCAGTCAGAAAACGCCTCATCGATCCTGACAATTTATCGGGTAAATCACTCACAGATTGTCTGCGGAATGCAGGTTTTTTACGCGACGATAGCGCGGAAGAAATCATCTACCAAATTGAGCAGAGGAAACCCCTCAAAGACCCGACGAGTGGTCAGGAGGAAGAAGAGGGCACTCTAGTCTACCTCACCTATCCCACCCCAGAATCCATCACCCGAGTCAGGGAAAAAATCCACCAACAAATCCCCAAATGAAACAACCCAAATCCAAAGATTGTGACTGCGGAAACCCCGGCGAAATCCCCATTTTCGAGGGGCGAGAAATGATTTGCCTCCGATGTCACACTCTCGAGAGGACAAGGAAGGACTACATCCGCAACTCCAATTTTCTCTCAATCTCTGGACGAGATTTCCATCCCTCGCCGGGGATTACCTACTCGGTGCATCTACCCGGCAAATCCCTCCCCTAAATCCCTCTCCATAAATAGCAATGAACAACCTAGACTCACTCCTAATGTCCCACCACCAATCCGCCGACGCTACCACTCACCACCTGCTCCCCTCGGCAGTGGGAGTGGAGAAATCGGTGTTGGGACTCCTCCTCTCCCGCAACCCCCTCTCGACCTACACCCTGCTTGTGACTGCGGGGATCGGGGTGGATGCATTCGTCTACCCCGCCCACAAAGTGATCTGGGAGGAGATTGTGGCGGTGATCACCACCCCTATCCCCCACGATTGCATTTCGATCACCCAATCCCTCGCCTCCCGCCTCGATGAGTTGGGTGGAGCGCACTATCTGCTAGAAATGGTACTGGACGCGGGGCTAATTACGCAACTCCCTCGGTACATCGAGCAACTGCGAGAGGTGATGACCCGCAGGGACATCATCGCCACGGCCACCGCGATCCTCGCGATGGAGAGGGAGAAAACGCCCACAGCACTCCTGTTGGAGGAGATGGGTGATCGGGTGAGCAAAATCCCGCCTCTGGTGGTCGAGCAGACCCACAGGATCACATTTATGGAGGCGATGGAGCAGGCACTCGCCCAGATTGAGTCTGGCGAGGCGACCCGCGCGGATATCCTCAGTGGGATTGAGGGATTGGACGAGGTGGTGAAGATGCAGAAGGGGAATCTGGTGGTGATCGGGGGCGCCGCGAAAGGCGGCAAAACCTCGTTGGCACTCTCCATCCTGCGGGACGCGGTGACCACGCAGGAGAAAAATTGCCTGATGGTATCGCTTGAAATGTCACCCGTGGAAATCGCCGGGCGCCTCCTCTCGATGGAGAGCAAGATTCCCTCGTCATCACTGACCCCAAAGCAAATGACCACAGGCGAGTACTCTCGTCTGGCGACCGCCTCGATGACGCTGGGGCGCGCGTCGGGGCGTCTGGAGGTGGTGAGCGACCTATTCGCGGCGGATCAGATCACCGCGTTCATCAAGGCCGCGCACAAACGCACTCCCCTTGATTTGGTGGTGATTGACTATGTGCAGTTGATCGACACGGAGCAGGCAAAAAACTCCACCCGGCAAGAGTCTGTGGCGGGAGTCAGCCGGGCGTTGAAACGATTGGCGGCGGAATTGGGGATCGTCGTAGTTGCACTGAGTCAACTCAACGACAACGGAGAGTTGAGGGAGAGCAGGAGTTTGGGGATGGATGCGAATATCGTCTTGAAAATCATCGTTGATAAAGCGAGTCAGGAGCGGGAAATCCTCGTCGAAATGCAACGGAGCGGGAGCAGTAATGTGTTCGCCCCCTGCGAGTATATCGCCGAACTCACCCTGTTCAAAAGCCGAGACGAGAACTCGCCGCCGATGAGCGAGAAATCAGGAGGAGGATTCGCGAAAAAAATGATGGCGAGGATGACCCGCAGTGACTTAGGTGAATTATTGGGGGAAATTCCTCCAGAATCACCCGCTCAACAATGACCACCCCAAAACCCGTCAAAATCGACACCACCGGGATAATTGGCAATCTGAAGGGCGTGACCCTACGGGAGGAATGCGACTGCGGGAACAGGGCAACACGGATCAAATTTCGCACTCTGATCTGCGAGCGATGCTATCAGATTGAGGCGAGGCAAAAGGAGGCGGGCGATGGCGACTCGCCCCGATCCCGCTCCCCCGGCGGAGAGATTGAGGGGTTCACTCTCTCGCCATCATTTCCCGCCGCCAAAGGGGAGACAATATCCGCAGACGGGTACGACGAGAGCGACCCATTCACGGCCTTCAACCGCCCAGACGACACCTTTTTAGATGAGTAAATCCACCCCGCCCTCGATGCAGGATTACAACCTGACCACCCTCATCGCCCACCCCCAATTCACCTCCTGCGCGCCTCCCATCCGCCGGGCGTGGATCGCCCTCTGGCGGAGTGTCTATCGTACCTACCTCAACGATATGACCTTAAATAAATACTCAAATAGCGATGGGCGTATTTTCAAAGGAGCAAGTTGGCTATGCAAAGAATATAACGAATATACTGGTGAGGATATTTCGATGAATACAATCCGCTCATCTTATTCTCCATTGTGGATTTACGATGAGGGGATGGACAACCGAGGGATTTCTGAATATCGATTCTCCTCAAATTTCGTCCTCATCCACCCCCCTAATTTCGATCAATTCACCCCTCCTCCCGCTCAAGACCTCATCCTCTGGGGAACACCTGCATGGGACTCCCTTTCCACCCCTTGAAAATACTATCACTCGCGCGCGCGGTTTTATCCTATACTCCTAAGTATACTCCTTTACTTATAAGTATACTCCGCTTTAACCAGCGGAGTAGATTCACGAGGATTTTCGACGCCATTATCAAATTCAACCGCCAAACTTCGCGGTTGATCGCTACGCTTTGCGATTCTTTGACCCCTAGCGTTGACTTTCACCGCAAAACAACCCATACACCCACAAACCCCACCTAATGACCAGCAATCCCATCAAATCCCCAAACTACGAAACTGAGGTGGATCGCATCAATGAAACCATCATCGCCCGGCAGTTCTTAAGCCGCCTGCCAATCGCAGAGGGAATCGATATTCGATATTCATTATTGAAGGCGAATCCATTTGAGGAGTTTGATTTTACGATCCTCTGCAATGGCAGACCCTGCGGGTATATTGAGGTGAAGGCGAGGACGATCACCCATACCAAATATCCCACCATCATCCTCTCCCTCAAAAAACTGATCAGTAATTCTCAACTGGCAATATCCACGGGCCTGCCAGTCTACCTGCTGATCAGGTGGAAATCCCCGTGGTCACTCACCGCCGCCTCGGCAGATAATCTCGAGCCTCTCGGGGTGATCGTGCTACCGATCCCGCAGGATTCCACCCTGCGACCCATCAAGGTTATTATGCAGGGGAGGAAGGATCGGGGTGACCCGCGCGACATGATGCGGATGGTGGAGGTTGACATTCAGCGACATATCAGATTGATTTTCCCCACACCGAGGAGCAACCCCTGACCTATACCATGACCTACAAAATCTCAGCGATCATCCCCTTTCGGGGAAAGATCAGAATGACGATGCAACTCGTCGCCGAACTCCTCGTCGATTTCGCCCGGCTCACCCCAGAGCAGATTGGGCGCATCATCCTCATCGACAATGGATCGACCGCCGACGAACGCTCCCTGCTCACCGACCTGCTGGGCGGGAATGAGTTGGTGAAGGTGGTGGAGAGTGACGGGGACTGCGGTATCAACGCTATGTGGGAGCAGGGACTGGGGATGATCAGGAAGAATTCACCGAGCGGGACGCTCGATGAGCATTTCGTGTTCATCCTCAACAATGATGTGCAGATCATCCAATCCCTCGTCCCAATGATTGAGGAGATGGAAGCATTGACCTTCTTCGCCGCCATCTCTCCCTCCTACGACTCCAGACCGCAGGAGTCGCGGCGGGTGAATGCCTATGAGTGTCTATCGAATGGGAGCAGTGACCGCGACAAATGCGGAGGCGCCGGGTTCGCGTTCCTTCTCAGAGGGAGTTGGGTCGAGCAGAGCAACTACCATTTTCCGACAACTCTCAAATGGTGGTTCGGGGACAACCACCTCCTCGATACTATCCTCGATTGCAACCGAGGATGGGGAATCTCTGGGAGTAGCAGGGTACTCCACCTCGACGGAGGCAGTCAGACCGCCACCGACGAGTACAAGGAGTATGTGCAGGGACGAGGAGAGATTTACGAGCGGGACGCGGCGGAGGCGAAACAACTCGGAATCAGGATAGATTGGATGGGGCGGTGAGGGGACGATGGGCAGAGCGCGCTGAGGAGCAAGGCGAGACGCTTAGTTTCGATAAAAGGAGTCTTCGTCTGGGTAGTATATCAGACAGAAAGGCGGAACTGCACATTGGATTGCGATCCTTGTTTGCCAGTCAAGACGCAACCTTAACGATTAAGATCGCCGCTAAGATTTTGGGATGCACTGAGCAAGTGGTTAAGCACGATTCAAGGATGCTGGGACTTAGTTGGGCATCCAGATCATCCAACATAATCCAAAAGAAAAAATCCGAGTTAGCAAAGCAACTCGGAGTGCGGGAGGATCAGATTCACGACACAGAGAGGACTTGTCGGTTCAAATTGTACAAGCCTAAGCAGGTTCATCCGCTTGAAGAGTTAGCAACCAAACTCAATTGCACAAGAGGCCAGATAGAGTATCAGATCAAGAAGGGTGTTCGTACTGAGGAAATAACGATCAAGAAGAAAAGGGAAGATTGGGGCAGTTACGCATCAAGAGTTACTCGAATTGGACTAACTAAAATGCAAGGGGCAAGAGCGAGAAGGATGGGGATTCAACCAGAGATTTATCTCTCTAAGTTGTTCGACTTAAGGATGGCAAGACCTAAGGCAGTTCGTAAAATTTATCGATCAAAACGAGGGGAAACTCCTAAAAGAAAAAGGATGAACGCTATTCGCAAGTTAACAGTTCACTTTATGAAGAAAAAATCTAATCGATTTAATCTTAAGTATGGAACAACTTCCAACGCCTTTAGAGCGCACATCGAAAGGCAGTTTACGAATAAAATGACATGGGCAAATCATGGCAAAACATGGCATCTAGATCACATTTACCCACTATCAAAGTTTGATCTGACAGACCGAAATCAACTGCTGATCGCCTGCAACTGGCAAAACTTCCAACCACTGCTTGTGCGAGACAACCTGAACAAATCTGACAAGATTAAGCATCCGCAACTGAGTCTACTGCTCCAGTCTAGGTAATACCCCTAGCCTTGACCCCATGCCGCCTTAAGGTATCTGTTTTTGACCCTAGCCTAGGTTAAGGTTCAGCGTGGTTGTCTCTATGTCCCATGATGGGTACTCCGCAATAATTCCCATACTCTGCTGGCGATTTGCCATCGCCAACGAGACGCGGTAGCGTCGGTGAATGCATCCAGCAAAAAAAACCGCAGGCAGACCGAAGGGGTGGCGAAAAAAAGTGGAGGGGAATCGACCGCAATCAGACTCGCCGACTCCCAGCAATCTGGTGGTGAGCGACGCGGAGATGGAGAGCAGAAAACTCGCCGCGATCACCCTCAAGGCGGAACTGGAACTCGACCGCGCGCGGGGCAAGGTGATTGATCGTGACCTAGTGGCGAGCGAGTGGGCGACCCACATCACTCAGCTTTTCACCATCCTTGATAAATCTCTCGACGCCCCGCTCTACACCGCGATCTGCAAAGAGATGAAGCACTACCTAAGCAAGAGTTTCGGGGCGGTGAAAACTCCTACCGACGCGGAGGTCACCCCACCCGAGAAACCCCACTGGCGGAAGGTGAAGGCCGAGAAAGAGAAGGTACGAGTGTCCACCGCAAAGGCGGCGATGAAATGAACGCCATCGACATTGAGTGGTTGGCGAAAATCTGGGACTCTGCAATCCCCGAGAAATTTGAGGGGACTATCGTGGATAGATTTAACGGCGCGCTCCGCATCCCATCCTCGACCCGCTACCCCGTCTATATCGCCGAGGAATCCCCGTGGCTATTAGAACCCCTCCGGGCGATGAGTGACCCGGCAATCCGCCGGGTGGATGTGCGGGGATCGGCGGGATCGGCGAAATCTCTGATCGCCGAGATGCATCTGGCGTGGTGCATCGAGTGCGACGCCGGGATGTACTATATGGTGGCGCAGAGTGACCCCGACGCGGCGGATTGGTTGGAGGATCGGATCGCGCCGATGCTGAAGGAGAACGAGTTCCTAAACCGCAAAATGCCCAACGACAGGCACAAGCAGAGAGTGCAGAAGATCGTCCTTCCCTCGATGAGTTTCTACTGCGTCGGCGCAAACCTTTCTAACGCCCAAAGCAAACGGGTGAAGTACCTGACGATGGACGAACCCCATATGTATCGACCGGGGATAATGAGCGCATTTGAGAAACGGGTTGAGGGAGTGAGGAACTCCAAAATCCTCACCCTCTCGACGGGGAGCGTGTTGGGCGACGAGTCTGATACCGCGTTCCTCAGCGGGAGTTGCGAAGAGTGGGAAGTGCCGTGCCCGGCGTGCAACCAATTCCAGCGGATGACCGACGACAAAGATAGGTTGAGATTTCCTCGGAACGAACAGACGATCACCGAGTCGGGGGAGTGGCTATGGTCTGCGATTCTCCCTCTCGTCACATACAACTGCCTCCACTGCGGAACTGACTGGGACGCATCTGAGTCTGCTCGACGCTCGCAGGCACTCAGGGGGCGATTCGTCAGGACAAACCTTTCCGCCCCGGCGCATCACCGATCCTTTCATTGGGAGGCAACCGCCATCCATTATTTTGATTTGGGAAGCATCCTGATGGAAAAGATCAAGGCAAGCCGCGCGGCGAAAGGCGGATCAATCGAACCCCTGCGCGACTACATCCAAAAGCGCAGGGCACTCGCGTGGGACGAATCGCCGAGTGATGATGCTAGTCAGGTGGAGTTTGAGAGGATCAAAGGCGGGTACTTGAAAAGGGATTTATTCGATGGCGAGGTGGGGCGATTCCTGTGCATCGACAATCAGGCGGGGCGCGCGTCCAAAGGCGAGGGGGCGCACAGGTGGTATGTCTGCCGAGCATTTGGGCACTCAGAAAGCCGGGTGATTGATGAGGGGCGGATCGTCAGTTGGGAGGAGTTGGAGGAGTTGCGGATTCAACTCGGAGTTGAGCCGATTCGGGTGCTGGTCGATATCGCCTACGACACTCAGGCCGTGCAGGAAGTCTGCGTTCGCTATGGGTGGCAGGGACTATGGGGCGACACGACGAACCGCCGGGATTTCCCTCACCACGAACTTTTTAACGGGCAACGGGTGGTTCGCAAATACCCGTTCTCGAGCGTCAACATTGGGCACAGCGGACTCGGAAAATCAGGGCAGATTCGGCAGGCGCGTTACTATTTTTGGTGCAACGAACCCATCAAAAATATGTACCACCGAATGAGAGGAGGGATGAGCAGTTACCGCCTCACTGTCCCGCAGGATGTGAGCAACGAATACCAGCAACAGACCTCGGTGGAATTCAAGCGGCAGGAGGTGGACAAGGCCGGGAACAAGCGGTGGAGGTGGAAGGTGGCGCACAAAAAAGCGAACCATCTTCTGGACTGCGATCAGATGACGATTGTGGGTGCGCTCCTCGATCCCCGGCTAAGGGGTATCCTCCTCAGTGGAGAGAGTTTAAGTGACGCAACCACCGAACCCCCTCCACTTGATGGGGTGGAGGAGTCTGGCTAGAATGATGGTCTATGGCTGTCAAAGGAACTCTCGTTGGTCTGACCAGTGCGGAACTTACCTCGGTGCGGAGCGCGGCACTCGCCTGCATCCTCGCGAACAATGTGCGCGGGGTGAATTACTCCATCGCCGGGAGGAGTTTCGGATTCCCCTCAATCGCCGACGCACAGCAACTATTGCTAGAGGCGAACTTCGCCGCCGCGAAATTGAGCGGGGCGACCTCGATGAATGTGCGAGCAAATTTCAACCCCTCAATTGGGCGGGGTAGCGGATTCCAATAACGACATATATGGCGACCAAATCGACACTGCTAGACTCTCTAATCGGGTGGGCATCACCCACCGCAGGCATCCGCCGATTAGAGGCGAGGGAGGCACTCCACAAGTTCAAATACGATGGGGCATCATTTACGAATCGCCGGGCAAACGCCCCCGCTCAAATCGCCCCAAATAGCTATCAAGTTCAGCGGGATCGCCTCCAATTATTGAGGGAAGCAACTGACCTCGAAAACAATTTCGCCGCCGCTAAGACGCTCAACCGCAAGTACGCAATGTTCGTGACCCCGCAGGCGTATCACTCGCAGAGCGGGGATCACATCCTTGATACTGAGGTGGAGGAGTACCTCAACAACGAGTGGTTTCCAAACTGTGATCTGAGCAATCGATGCGACTTCTTTAGGATGCTAGAATTCGGGGTGTTGGGGATGAACAGGGGAGGAGATTACGGGTGGGCATTCGTTCGCCCAACGAGTGAGGCGGGGATGAGTTTTGACGACCTCGTCAAACTCCCGCTCAAGCTACAGGCGGTGGAGAGTGATCGCCTCGGTGGGGTGTACCAAAATGTGGTGAGCGAGGATTATATCGCCGGGATTCTCCTCGGAAAATATGGTGAACCAGTAGCGTACCGGGTATTCCGCCGGGGGATGGCGGCAGGGCAATACACTGACCCGGTTGATGTCCCTGCTCATCAGTTCGTTCACTACCTCGATCCAATGCAAATTGATGCGTACCGAGGGGTGAGCAAGCTCGATACCGCGGTGTCTGCACTGCGGGATTTGTATGAGATTCTGGAGTTCTCGAAAGGCAAAGCGAAGCTCGCCAGTGCTTTAACCATCTTCACCAACTCCACAGGCGCATCTGTGGGGAGCGGGGCGATGGATGGGTATGCGTCCACTCAATTTGCGAATCAACAAGGTGGTCAAGCTCAGGACATTCAGTATGGGCAGATCAACCACCTCACCGAGGGAATGGACATCAAGTTCCCAGACACTTCCTCGCCCTCACCCGAGACGCAATTTCTCATCACCCTGATGCTCAAATTGACCTGCATGAGCTACAACCTCCCCTACTCCTTTGGGCTGGACGCAACTCAACTCGGTGGAGTGAGTAGCAGGTTGGAAAGCGAGCAGGCCAAAGCGGAATTCACCCGTGGGCAAAAGGTGTTAGAACCCCTCGCCCACCGCATGAAGAACGCCGCCCTCATCGATGCGATCAGCAAGGGAATTTTCCCGGTATCGACCACCAACAGAATCACCCGTGGTCGGTGGTCTTATCGACCCCATCCGCAACCCGATATCGGCAAGGAATCATCCAGCAACATCAACCTGTTCCAGTCAGGATTACTGAACCCAATGAGCTACTGGAGTGAGGATGCGCAAGACCCGGAGAAGGTGGCGGACGATATGGTTCGCTGGGCGAAGATCAAGCGGGACAAGGCACTTGCCGCCGGGTTTTCGGTGGAGGAAGTTTTCGGTGCAGGGATGGCGAAACCCACCTCCGCTACCGAGTCTACCTCAGTCACTGTTCCACCGCCTGCCGACGCGGCAGAGGCGACATCGACACTCAACGAATTCGCCGCCGGGGTGACTCCTGCTGAATTGCGCGCCGCCACCCTGCGCGAACTCGTTGGGTTACTGCTCGACAAACTCCCTCACGATCAGGCAGTTGCCGCCGCCTACACGATTTACGACGAGAACAAAACCCGCACTCAGTTACTCAACGAGGTGGAGGCGAGAATCAACAAAGAGAAGGAGGGGAAATGAAACCCCCTCAATACATCAGTGACGCGGCAGAAAGGGGGCTAGAACTGCTCAGAGCAGGCAAGGGGGGTGATGGTCTGACCGAGGGGACGAAAGCCGCCGCGCGGAAGATGGCGGCGGGTGAAATCAGTGATGAGAAAATCATCAAAGCGAGCGCGTGGGGAGCGAGGCACAAAGTGGATTTAGAATCACCCAACAACTCCAACCCCAAAGACCCCGACTACCCCGGCGCCGGGGCGGTGGCGCATTTCCTCTGGGGAATTAATCCGCTCGATCCTCAACCCGCGCGGGATTGGTTCGACAGGCAGGCAGAGAAAATTCAGTCAGGCGAAAAACTCTCAAAATACGATATGAACCCACCAACCATCGACGCGGAAGAAAAGACAATTTCTGGAGTCAGTCTGATCTCTACCGGGGAGGCGCGCGGCCATCGATCCACTGAGTCAGGCATGAAACTGATGGTCGATCAAACCACCCTGCAAGAGGTGTACGACTGCTGTTGTGAAATGGGATCGGTGAAAGTGAAACTTGACCACGGGAGCGGGATTCTCTCCACCATTGGATTCGTGGATGGATTCGGATTGGGGGATGGGAAGGTGATCGCAAACCTCCACATCTACGACGCCGAACCCGAGGCACAACGCATCTTTGAAATCGCCGAGAAAAACCCACAGCACATGGGGATTTCTCTGGAGTTTTTGGGCGTCGATCAGGAAGACCCGATGGAAAAAGTTTGCTACGCACGATGCACTGAGGTGCTGACCGCCGCCCTCGTTAGCGATCCCGCCGCCAACGCATCCCTGTTCTCCATCCCTGCTCCACTTGACGCAACTCCCTCACCCGCTAAGATTAACCCATCAAGTTTGAAGAAAACTTCCTTAACTCAATTTATGAAAAAACTCGAAACCGCAATCCCCGAAATTCTCCCAATGGAAGACCCCGTAATCAAAAAAGATGAACCTGCCGATTTGGCGCAGTTGCTCAAGGCGTTCACTGATCACATGGCGGACTACAACAATTTCAAAACCTCGATGCAGGAGGTGAATGACACCTCATCTGGCACTCCTCCTGAAGGTCAACCAATCACTGTCGACCCGCTTGTCAAAACCTCAAACATGGAGGACGGGGTTCTTGTCGTTGACAAGGACACTCCCGCCGAAGCTGAGGCAGAAAAAGCACTGACCAAAGCCGCGCGCCTCGGCGCAGAAATTGCCATCCGCCACCTCAGCGGAAAAATGGGAGTCGTCCTCCCCTCTAGTGGTTATCCATCCTCCACGCCGAAGGCGCGTTCGTTCAGCGAAATCGTCAGCGACGAGACGAAGCGGATGAACGGGGACGCCACCGCCGCGATGCTTTTCTCCATCAAAAATCACCCGAAGGAATACGCTCAATCTCGCAACATCCGCTAATTCAACCCGCTTAATTTCAATCACTTAAAACTATGAGTACACAAAACGACAATGGTTTCCGAACCTTCCAGTCTTCTGGCGCACTGAGCGCATTCATCGTCGTGGACATCCAAACGGATGGCACGATCAAGGCCGCCGCAGGCGGAGTGGCACAAGGAATCGGCGTTCTCCAACAGGATGTCGCTGACGCTGGCTACGGGCAGGTAAAGCTCTGGACGGGAGCAGGATCGTTCCTCTGCGCGTTCACCTCCGCCGCCGCGATTACCGCAGGCAGCCCATACGCAGTGGTGACCAATGGTTACCTCGGAGTCTACACCGCCACTACCTTCCCTCGCCTCGGTGTTGCACTCGGCACTGTCGGTGCGGCGGCAGGCAATGTCGCCGAAATCCTCCTCGCCCCTACGGGACGGATCGTCACCTAATCAACCAACCCAAAACTCAACCCAATACCTGTAACTCCTTATGCCGTACACAAATGCACAGGCGACGCCTAGAGCGGATATTCACGCCCTCGTCCAGCAAGCAAACGCCGATTTCAACAAACTCTTCATTGGTGATCTGATTCTCCCTCCAAAGGTGGAAGACGCTCGCCGGGGCATCTACATGAAGGCGAACCTCGCCAACGCCGAACTCCTCAACGCCGACGCACTTCCTCGCGAAGGTGGCGCAGGCTACAACCGGGTGAATCGCCGCTTCGATACCGACACCTACGACTGTCAGGAGTATGGTCTGGAGTCTGTCGTTGACGACTCCTACGAAGCTGAGGTGGAGCGTTTCATGAATTTGGAAGCGACCGAAGCAATGTTGCTCGAGCGTTCGCTTAAGATCTCCTACGAGGCTCGTGTTGCTGCTGCAATCTTCAACACCACGACCTTTGGTGCAGGTGCTTCGCCCACCGCCGCTTACACCGCCGCGAACCTCGCTACCATCGATGTGCCCAACGACATTGATACCGCAAAAACTCTCCTCCTCAAAAAGGGCATCATCCCCAACGCCATCGTGATGAATCAGGATGTGTTCAATCGCATTCGCCGAACCACCTTCCTTCAAAATCAGGTGTTCGGTGTCGTCCCTCGGAATGCTGGTCAACGGATGCTTCCCTCTGAGCAGGACATTGCAAATGTCCTCGGAGTTGAGAATCTTTTCGTCGCAAAAGCTCCCTACAACACGGCCAACAAAGCCGCCGCTTACAGTGGTTCGTTCGTCTTCCCACCCACCTACATTTTCGTAGGGCAAGTGTCTGGCGGAGAGTACACTGCCGGGGGCGTAGGACGCACAATTTCGTGGGGCAAAGATTCCGTAGGACTCTATACCCCAGAGACTTACCGCTCTGACGAACGCCGATCCAATGTTATCCGCGTTCGGCAAACTGTCGCCGAGAAAATCATCGATTCGTCCGCCGGGACGCTCATCACAACTAGCTACGCCTAGTCCATATTCTGGCAGGAAAACTGTCAGACGATCACCCCGCTACCGAAAGGTAGCGGGGTTTTTGTTGGGAAAATTGAAAAAAGTTTTGTGGGCGTAAGATGCTCAATTGCAGGGAGTTAAGGGGTGTGGAAAATCGTCTGTAAAAGATTTCTTAAAATAAATCCTTGACGGGATTAAAATCCTCGCTAGATTCCTCCACATGAGCAACAACCAACAAACCACCACCACATCAATCCTAACCTCTGACCGCTACATTGCGATCAAATCACCCACAGGGTTGGCCTACAACAAAACGCTTCGGGTTCTCACTCGCGGCAACAACGGGACGGAGATTGTCCCATGCAAATGGAATGACCGAAGCAAGCGACTGGAATCGGTCTCCCATGAAGGCGAGATGATTCCATCAATGTATTCACCAACCCCTAAGCTCATCGCAAAGCTAGAAGCGGCGGGACTCAGCTTCCAGTTCCTCAACGAATCCGAGGCTAAAACACTCACAGAATAACCCACCATCTCTCACCCCTCACCCCGCCCTCACAAGGGGCGGGGTTTTGAGGTGCAACCAACAACCTAAAATCCTATGAAAACAACCACAGTAAAAACCATCAACGGAACATCGACTACCCTCACAAGCGACGACACGCTTACCCTCGCATTTGAAGGGATGATCGAATCAACCTCATCGTCCCTGAGCGAGTTTATCGCACGGGAATCCCTTTTGAAAATCGCGCGGGAATCGGATGATTCCTGCGAGCGGAACAAAGCGGCGCAGGCACTCCTTCATTCCTAAACTCCTGACCCTATGAGCTACGAATCCACAACCTGTCCATGCGGAGGCAAGAAGGAGCGAGAGACGATGATCTGCGATCCCTGCAAAGCATTTACCGCCATCACCGCCGCCAACGACCTCGCCCTCTACGAGGATCACCGCATCCCCACCGCAACTCGTCGGGCGATGGCGATTCGCATCCTCGCCATCGCTCGCCGACGCGGCAAAGCACTCCCGCAATAATCATGCTCGTAAATCGCCCCATCCTCACAAGGGATGGGGCTTTTTATTGGAGAAAGTTAAAAAAGTTTCGTAGGCGTAAGACGCTCAATTGCAAGCAGTTAAGTGAGGGCGAAATTCCTCGGTAAAAGATTTCTTAAAATAAATCCTTGACGGGAGGCGAGAAGTGGAGCAATCTTCACCCATGAGCAACAACCAACAAACCAACCGATACAAAACCAGCGACATGAAAATTCACAAGGACTCGCAGGGGTGCTACTCAGTGGATCACAAGTTTCAAGGAACTCTGATCGACGGGAACTACTACTCCAGCAGGACTGAGTGCAGACAGGACGCGGCGAAGGCACTCAAGGAAATGAAGAAAGATGATGAAGCTAAACAGGTGGTATCAGGCTGGCAATAACATCAACCAATCCACCCCGCTCCTCACAAGGGAGCGGGGTTTTTTATTGGGTTAATTTCTTCTGCGGGGGACAATCGCGCAATTGTCCCCCGTTAGACTTTGCCAACAGCGGACAGTAATCTCCCCAGATGACCGCAGATTTGCCCACATTGCCACCTAGCGACGATCCTCCCACCGAATCAATACCACCATCCCCTCCCTCGATTTGCCTCTCGGTAATCGTTGGGAACGAGGAGGAGGTGATCGAGCGATTCATCACCGCGTTCGCCGGGTGTTGTCAGCATATGGTTTTCACGATTGCCACGGGCGCAACTCCACCCGACGCTACGGAGAGTCTTATCACCGCCGCCTGCGGGGCGCAGGGTATCCCATTCACCATCCTCCACTATCGCAACTCCGCTCGATGCGCTGATTACCCGCACATCGACGATTTTGGTGGGGCGCGGCAGGTGGGGTGGCAATATTTTCACGACAATCTTCCTGATCTGGAGTGGGTGATGTGGGCGGACGCGGATGACACTGTGGACGCGGATTTCCTCGCCCAAATCCGCTACCTGATGGATGAGCGGAGCGACAAAGTTGACCTCCACATCCTCCCGTACAATGTACGAGTGGTGGCCGGGAAAATTAACCAACAAGTGATGCGGGAGCGGATCGTTCACAGGCGCGTAAACTCCCACTGGAATCACGCGATCCACGAGCAACTCGCATTCACATCAGACACTCGCTACCGCTCGTCGATGACCCCGGCAATCATCCACTCCCCGCTCCAAAGCAAGCGGGGTGGAAAAACTCGGAACGAGACGATCCTGCGGGGGATAAACGAGAGTAGTGGGAGGAATTATTTCTACCTTCAGCAGGAGGCGTTTGAGGCGGGGCGCAGGAAGGAAACCATCGCACTCTGCAAAGCGGGGCTGGCGGCGATCCCCGAACTGGGACTCGTTGAGAGGTACGAAATGAATCTGAATATCGCCCAAAGTCTAGGCACTGAAGACTGCAAGGAGTACGCGGCCAAAGCATTCGCCCTCCAACCAGACCGCCGGGAGGCACTCGCACTACTCACCTGCTACGCCATCACCGACAGTGACCCAGAAAGGGCACTGGCGATGGTCAGATTGATGGCGGCTACCCCTCGCCCCCGGCGGATGTATTGGAGTCAGAATAACGGGTGGTATGGGTGGCGCGGGAACGAGTTGATGATGCAGGTGATGAGATTGAATAACCTCGATACCTACGAGTATGAGCGGGAGTATCGCCGAGAGGGGATCGAAGGATTTTGGGAGGGGCGAACCAACGACATGACCCCAACAATCACCATTTCCCTCCTAGTCGATTACACCGCCGATACGCCGCCACCTCCACCCCACGACCTGCTATCTCTGCGGGATGGGTGGTATGCGGCGGCCACCACCCCGGAGGCGGTGGAGGTGGTGTTCTCGATCAAGGGAGAGATTCCCGAAGCGGATCGCAAATTTTTTGCGGGGATGAAACTGGAGCGCGATCCACTCCGCATCTGGTGGGGAATTCGGATGGCACTCAAGACCACCTCGACTCCTGACAATGCATTTCCCCTGGAGGGGTGGGACTCGGTGGTGTATGAGCGAGGGAAAACCAGCGGATGCACATCCTCGACCACCACCACTTTCGAGAGTCTATTCCCCACCCCGGAAGAGGTCGGGTTGGTTTACTTCCTGCCAATTTACATCGTCCCTCTTGACTGCTAGACTCACCCTATGGCATCCGCACTCCAACTCGCCCTCGCCGCCGACTTCGCGTCGTTATTCACCTACGACCTCCCCACTACCTGCTTAATCACGATCAACGGGGACACTCGTACATACACTGTGCTGACGAATGACAATGCAGAGGAGGAGGTGGACGAATTAGGTGGAGCGATGGTCGGCAATAATTTGCAGGTAATTTTCAAGACCGCCGATTTACCCTCCCTCCAACTAGGATCAATTATTACCCTGCAAGACCCGAACCCAGCGGTTGTAGGAGGAGTGATCAATCGCAAAAAAATCGTCATCGCCTCGGTGACCTCGGCAGACGGATCATCCCTCACCCTGACTGTGAAAGGCGCGTAAAAAATGAACACGAACTCCATCCTCGTCGCCGCCGAAAACGCGATTTACTCGATCCTCCTGCCCTACCTCGATGGGAGCATCATCGAGGGACAGGTGTATATTTCGGATGAATCGTTGGTGAAAGAACCAATGCCTTTCCTTGTTATCCACGCGACGAATGCCACCGAGGAAATCACCCCGAACAGCGGGATTTACAAGGTGGAGGTGATGCTCACCTTCAAGAGTCACATCAAAGAAACCTCGACCGATCAGCGTACCGACGCAATTCAGCGGGTGATGAATTTCATCAGTACCACCCCAACCTCCCTGCTGTCCTCGGTGCTGAATTTTCACTGCCACGGATTCGTGGAGGAGAGTGGGCGGATGGAGGTGGACGCGGAAAACAAGGCTTATGTCTACGAGACGATAGTCTGCCTCTACTGTATGCCGCGCGACAACACCTAGACCCCTCCTTGACGCTCTGCGGGGGTAAGGTTAAGATTCTAAGCAGCTAATCGCTAACGGAAATCACTCTTCTCTCGTTCATTCTACTGCTCAGTTTTTTAACCCTCATACTCTACTATTTATGGCTGTAATCACAAAAGGAACTACCGGGTGCGTCTGGGGATTGTCTGCCGAGGTGGGCATTCTCGTCCAGACTGTTGGGGCGAAAACTTCCATCGAAAAAAACGAGGTGAGGAACGAGGCAGGCGAGTTCGTCGCCATTGCATTTTACAACCCCACCAAAACCTACGCAGTGGCAGGAGTGATGACTGGCGGAGCAGGCGGGATCGCCACCGCGTCGGTGGGCGCAGTGCTGACTCTCGTCAACACCGCCTCAGGGAACGGAGTGATCACGGGACTGATTCTCACGGACGATGTTGACATCCAGAAAACCAACACCGACTGGCAGAAAATCAGCGTCAACGCTACCCAACGCCCCTTGATTCTCGCCTAATTTCGGCAGGCGATTCCGCCTGAGACTTACCCCACGACATACAATGATTACCTCTTCCTCTGGTGTATTCCAGACCTCTGATATCCGTCTCGCGGCGATCCTCATTTCGCTGGGGATCAACACCCGGCACAACGACCCGGTGACCTGCGTCATCAGTAAAACCGCAGACGGGCGAGACAACAAATCCTACACATTTTGGTTTGAGATTGTCGCCGGGGGCGACGAGGAGAAGAAGTTGATGACCGCAGTCACAACCTACGAGAAATCAAAGGATTGGACAGATTTTTCCCTCGACCCAGAGAACCCAATTTATTGGATGAAAGGGGTGTTGGACAACAGGGAGGTGCTTCTCAACTGGATTAGGAAAGATGTCCCGCCGATGCGGATCATCACCCACGGGAGCAAGACGATTTTGATCGGCGAACGAACCTCAAAGAAGACGAGGGATTATTTCAAATCCCTGCTTCGCAATAGTTAACGACATACCCAATGAACCAACCTGACATAACCTACCTCGACGACGAATCCTTCCTCACCCTTGATCAGATCACCTTCAAAGGGGTGGTGATCAAGCCGCCCTCCTACGCTCGACGGGCGTGCATTCTCTCCCTCGTTGACCTCGCCAACCCGCAGATCATCGATGTGGCAGGATTCCTCTACGGGTGCATCTGCTCGGAGGCGGAGATTCTGGCGGCGAAGCGGAATTTGCCACGCTGGGACAAAGCAGTCTGCGATTGGATCAACCGCGTGGAGTACTCGGAAACTGATAGCAAAGAGGCACTTGAGGCGGTGAGTGCGATCCTCGCCCAGACCGAGAAAAACAAAACCATCGCAGTGAAACCCCGCTCGGAAAACGACAACTTAGACTTCACCCCAGACCCAAACGGGTAGTCCCATCGTCATGCGCCGCCTATGTGACAACTCTAGCGCGGTATTTTCGATGGGACGAACACTACATACTCTGGGAGTTGCCACTGGTGCGGGGGTGGGCGTACATTCACGCACTCTATGTGATGAACAACATCCCCACGATGCTCCTCAGCGACGCGGTGAACGAAGAGCAGGAATTTGACGGACTATGAAACTCTCATTTGACTCCTCCTCCTTCGATACCGCCCTCGCCGACGCGCGGGTAAAACTCGCCACAAAATCGGAGGCACTGGTCAAAAAATTCGGCAAATATTTCGTTCAAAACACGAAGCAGGTGGCGATGAAATCTGCTCCCACCGAGGATGCGATCAGGAGCAAATTTGCGTCTCTGGCAGGGCGGATAAAGTACCGAGGGAAGGTGCGGACAAAGCTCCCTCAGCATCAGAGGGAAGAAGCTGAGTTGAAGCGGCGGATCAAAGTTCGGGGCACATTCGCAAAGGGGTGGAAATTTTGGAGGCTTGAAAAATCGAAGACCGGGCTGAGGTATTTCATCAAGGACTCGGTGGGGTACGCTCAAATCGTGGATGCGAAAGTTCACCCGGCGGATATCGCCGCCGCGCGTCTGGAATCTCGATACCGGGACGCTTTGCAGAAACTCATTCCCCCGCTATAATTTACCCACATTATGGCCGCCAAAGTAACAGGAGTTCTTGAACTGAATAACGCGCCTTTTCTGGCGGCACTAGAGGCGAGTAAATCCGCGTCTAAGGCATTCACGACCTCGGTGGTAGCAGGCGCGGCAATCGCCGCGTCGGCGATGATTGTGGCGAGTGGCGGGGTGCTGGCGGTGGCGATGGCGTTCAAGAGTCTGGGATCATTCCTCAGCGATGGGATCGCCGGGGCGGTGGCGTTCGGCAATTCCGCCTATCAGGCGGCGCAGAAATTTAAGGGAATCAGCACAGGCGAGAATTTCCTGTGGTTGAAGGCGTTGGAGAAGAGTGGGATGAGCGCAGATGAGGCACTCGGGGCGATGAAGCAGATGAGCGATCAGGGGATGAAACTCACCGAGATTTGGTCATCCCCAGAAGAAGCGGCGCGCGCAATTAAGGAGGCGAAAGCGGACTACGGATCAATCGCCGACGCAATCAATGCAGGGGCAGGGACGATGGCAGTGATGACTAGCAATTTCTCGGCGTTTAAAGACCGCTTAAACGGGTTTTTCATTGGGTTCGTCAGTCAGGTGGCAACGCCAATGAACGACCTACTGGTGTTGCTCAAAAATAGCTTCTCGACCACGGAATTTGGGGTGTCGCTAGGCAAGAAAGTGAGTGACCTCATCAACATCCTCAAAGGCGGGGCGAGCGAGGGAAATTTCGGTGAGGTGGTAGGTGCGTTGATTAAAATTGCTCTCATCGATGGCGCAAAAAAACTCAACGAGGTGATCAAAAGTATCTCCGCTTATTTTAACGAGAGCTTCAAGGGATTCGGGGGGATTTTGCAGGCGTTTGGATCGATTTTACGGAGCGTTTTTGAGTACGGAGCAACCTACATTTCGAGCAAGTTGCAGGAAGCGTTTGAGGCCGGGTACAAGGCACAAGCGGCAGGCATTGTGGGATCAACTGAGAGGAAAAATATCAATAGTGCCGAGGAGCAAATCACCAAAAATATGGGTGATTTGGAGTCTGCGACCAAAGCCTATGTCGCTGCCAAAAAAAGCGGGAATGCTGACGACATTGAAATGGCGCAAATTGCGCTCGACCGCCAAAAAGCGAACATGACAATGCTTCAGGCGGATGTCTCGTTCAACAAGGGGAATTTTAGCGCGTTGACTGCGGATCAGATGACGATTGCGAGATTCCGCAGTGAAAATTTCAAGACGCAAAAGTTCGTGGGTTCAGAGGCTTATGAGAAAACCAACGAGGATTTTGAGCGTCCCGCTATTAAGCAGAGATTCATGGAATCTCAGATGACGATGGCTCGATTTGACAACAAATCGAACAGTCAGGCGTTCATGGACGAGGCGGAGAAAACAGCATCTGCAAAGTTTGATGCGGAATATCCAGAGGCGAATGCTGTGCGAGGGAATAGTATGTTTGGCGATCAAATTGAGGCGATTAAAAACACCTCAAAATACGCAGAGGCAAACGCATCGATGGCGAAGGCGGGAGCGGAGTTTTCCGCCGCTCAAGCAAACTCAGGGAAGGGAATTTCGGGGATCGCCGGGGGGATGGAGGGGTTTATTAGTGGACTAGAGGAAAGCCGATCCACCGCGCAAGCAATTGTGGACAAGGCGAGAAAAGCGGGGGTGGCGACCGCAAACGAACCAGTCAGACCACCGCAGGTAAACAACATCCTTACAGCGACCCCGCTCGAGCGCATAACGACCTCTCTAGGCAAGATCGGGGGCGGTGGGGGATCAATGTATGTGGGGATGGATATACAGGCGCAGAACGCCGCCCAGACGGCAAGAAACACACGGGCGGCGGCGGATGATCTGGCGGTAATCAGGGAGAAACTCACGACCGCCCCGGCGCCGGGTGGTGAACGATTGATGAAGGATTAATTATGAGTGCAACTATCTACGGATCAGCGGCCCTCGCCACCAAACCAATCTCCCCTACCGGGTACGATATCTCGGTGGGAGCGGATGGGAGTTGCACGGCAACAGTGACCACGACCATCCCCGCAAGCGGGTTCACGATTCGTTCACTCCCACAGTTTGGATCACCTCACCCCGATTTCCCCTCCCTCCTGCTTTGGGAGACGAAGGCGAGCAGGGAGGCGGGATCACTAATGAAGGTAATCTCTACCTACAAAGGGGTGGCGAATGGGAGTACCCGGCAACAGGCGGTGGTCGAGTTTGCGCTCGCCCTCACTCAAGACCCGATCCTCACCCACCCGAAATTCTGCGGGAATCCCTCCGCAGATTTGGGGCTAAGTTTCCCCAACCCAATGATCAACGGGGGTGAAATCGCCGCCATCGATACGATCCTCAAGACCAACGCCGCCTACACCAAAAACTCCAGTTTTATCGTTCAGGCAAAATTCAATGGGGACGCTCCCGCTATTGGCGCAATTGGATCGACCCACAAGAGTACTCAGGTGGGGCGACTCTACTATATGCTTAAGCGGCAGGGGATTGAGTCGTACCTCTCAGTGGGAGGAAGCTACAAACAATCCTATGTGGATACAGTCATCGCCCCCGACATCTACAATTTTCTGGGCAAAGTCATCCCCGCCTCGGCAAACCCAAATATCGGCAACATCCAGCAGTGCTTAAGCTCGCAGAAGCGCAACCTGCTCTACAACTCACTCAGTTGGAAGGTGCAGGGTAATCTGGTGACCATCTCGCAGGACTACCAGATGAGCGGGATCGGGGGGTGGAACGCACTGCTCTATCAAGCTACCGACGGCGACCCCTCGGCACTCACCGCAAACGACATAACTCAGGCAGGCGCAGACGCTTAATCCACAACCAATATGGCAAACGAACTCTCAATCCAGACAAATTTCTCCTACAACAAGGCATCGATTTCCTTGATCGCGAACTCCAATTCGACTGTCTCGGTGACTGGCACGAATATCATTCAATCAACGCAACTCATTGGCACAACCGCCACCCAGATCAAATTTGGTCAGGACATGGCGGTGACTGCGGTGGGCACTGTGATGATTCAAAATGTGGACGCGACCAACTATGTGGACATCGATTTCAATGGGGATTTGACATTCCCCATCCGCCTCTACCCGGCCACCTCGACCAATGTTCTCGGAGGCAGTTTTCTCGCCTGCCTCAACTCTGCGGTGACCGCAGTCACTGCGAAGGCGAACACCGCCGCCTGCAATGTTTTGGTCTACGGGGTGGAGCGGTAAATGAGCAATTTTCCAGACCCGAGAATCCCCAAATTTGAATCGGGGAAAACTCTGGAGGATCAACTCCGCGCGAAGAAGCTCAACGATTTCGTGGCGTATGTGGTGAGTCAAACACCCCTCGCCGGGGATGGGGTGACCATCCAATCCTCCAATCAAGGCAGGATCATTTCCGCTCCCCTGCGCCCCATAGCCTACGCAGGCGCAAACAACCCGTATGCAATGGGTAACGCCCAATATGGAAGCAACCCGGCGGCAGTGGACACTGGAGGCAATTACACGGGTGGTGGTGGCACTCTAGGGCAGTGGGGTGGGGTGAGTGACGCAGGATATACGGGTGGGCAGGAGGTGATTGCGACGGGTGGCAGGATCACCGCCGGGACGAATGTTAGTTACGCTCGGATGGACACCTATAACAGGGAGCGAGTACCCCGCTCGGCAATATCTGCAACGGGTAGTCCCTGTGGTGCGCTCCACGATGGGGTACGGGTGAAGTATCTGGAGACGCTGTGGAGCGGGACTCCCTCGCCCAATCTCAGCAGTACAACGGGACTCAGCTACCTCAACACTGAGACAAACGCTATGGGGATGTATTGGGGAGTGCAACGCAGAGAGGTGACCTACGACGCGAATGGCCTGCTGGTCGATGTCTCAGCGCAAGACCCCAATGAGCAATTCAAATACATCATCGCTCGATCATCGAACCGCTACTCGATGGGAGCATTTAAATGGGGGGCAAATGCCACTTCAGGAAACCCTAACCCATACGGATATTACGGAGGATCACGCGATCAGATCACCGCCGGGACGACTGGCGTAAGCGGAGCGATTCCAGACATTTGGAAGCAGGATGTTCCAATCCTCAATACCAATAATCAACTCTGCTACGGAGTCAGTGGAGTACCTCTGCGAGTGTCCACGATAGGGGTGGCAACTGGTGACGCTCCAGTGCTACTCACGCGCAGGATGACCTATAACTGCTGGGGGCAACTGATGGAGTGGGGAGAGGAGCAGGTGGTCGATTACTTTACCCCGCTCCCGCTCAACATCTACCCGGCGGGAGTGACCGGGTACATCAGTGCATACCCCGGCACATTCGGCGGCAATGTCGAGGTGACTGCGGGATCATCAGTGCCGACGATCACCGAGGGAGGAGTGGCGGTAAGGATTGACACCATCCCCGCCCCAAAATTGGCAGTCACCGAAGGGATTATTTTGTGCTACCTAACAGTGAATGTGACAAGCATAGGGGCAGTCAGCAATTGCTTTTATGTGGTGACCTCAAGCGCAAATCCCCCAGCAAATACCACCGGGACTCTCTATGTTCGGATCGCAAATCTTACCGAGTCGAGTGGGGTGATCAAAGTGAGCAACCCGCAAAATGTACGCGGCTCGCAGACCTACGAAAAAAATGGGGGGACTTGCTCTGGCGTTGATCACCTCTACTACCTCAGCTAGTCACCCGCTTGCCCAAACCCGCAACTCCCTCTACAATAATCACCAATGGCATCCATCACCATCCCTCTGTACTACGACCTTGACCTGCTTAGGTTTACCACCGCCGCAGGGGGAATCGCCTTGCAACCTAATCTGGTGCTGGGGCAGTCAGACTCCATCGCATTCGCTGTGCAATTTGTGCGGTCTGGGGTGGTCATCGAACTGACCTCCCCAGCGTGGATTTGCGGTATCAAACCGATCAATGACACCGCAGGCGATTACCTCTGTCAGACGACCACAGCGGTAAAAACAGGATCAACCACCACAACAGTTTATACCTTCACCCTGCTCCTCGACTCGACCGAGTTGCGAGAGTGGCTATTGACAGTCACTGCGGTGAGTAATTACGCGGCGTTTTCTATCAGGGACACAGTCAATCTGATCGCCACCTTGCCAGCGATTACCTGCACAATTCTGCCAGATTACACGCTTGAAGGGACAACGCCAACGGCGGCGAGTGGGACGCTGATCGTGGACTCTGGACAGACATTCACAGTCCACAAAACCTTTGCGATGCCAGTGGACAACGGCACGGATACTTATGTGTTGAAAACCGATGGCGCAGGTGTTGGGCGATGGGCGGCGGACACCGCGGGGACGGGCACAGTTACCAATGTCGCCGTGACGACCGCAAACGGCGTTTCTGGCACAGTGGCGAACCCAACCGCCAGCGCGGCGATTACGATTGCGTTGGGGGCGATTACGCCCACCACGGGAGCGTTTAGCGACACGACTGACGCAACAAATTCCACGACCGCTCCGCTTAAAACGGCAGGTGGGATGGCGGTGGCGAAAACGCTTTATGTGGGAGACAGCATTCAAGTGATAGGCACTAACGGCGCGTCATTCATCGATAGTCAACTTAAAATTGGGGAAGAATTACTGGTTCGATACTTAAACTCGTACGCCAACGAAATAATTCTTGAACTCCTCCCAGTCGCATCCAGCGTCAATAATGTCGCTATTGAGCCGAGCGTAACTAGTTTACCTGTCCACATTTACGCTCAAGGAGCAGACACAAATATTGGTCTGCATCTCAGCCCAAAAGGCGCGGGCTATGTCAATGTGCAGGACGGAAATGACACTTCAAAACGCCTGCGATTTGGCGCGAGTGGGAACGGAACAGGAATCATTACCACCCTTGAATCCTCGTCCACGACTTCGCAGACAATCACGCTCCCAAATGCCACTGGAGCAACGACTTTGGCGGGGCTACAAATGATTCAGACATTTAGCGCGGCGCAAACCTTCTCTTCAACAGTTGGACTGACTCTCGGAACTGATGCAACCAACTCGACTACTGGCGGAACTCTGACAGTCATAGGTGGCGCGGCGGTGAGCAAAAAACTCTTTGTGGGATTGGCCGCTACGATTGGCGGGGCGTTGACTGTTGGTGGGGACATTCTTCCATCTCTTGATAATGCTTACGACATTGGGCAAAGTAGCGGAACTCGTTTCAGAAATATCTATTGCGTTGGGAACTTTACTGCATCAGGGCAAACGCGAACAGGAGAACTTGCTGACCCGTCGAATGCGGTTTCATACATGAAGACGAATCAGGACAGCACGCATGATTTTGTTGCCTACAA
>Ga0209596_1000554_pt1 | contig 34573 bp, 26 predicted proteins | sample M_130807_MF_Meta_FD_187314 | JGI IMG/M metagenome (GOLD analysis project Ga0209596, IMG submission 187314) | Freshwater microbial communities from Lake Montjoie, Canada to study carbon cycling - M_130807_MF_MetaG (SPAdes) (version 2) | ecosystem: Environmental > Aquatic > Freshwater > Lake... | reverse complement strand
CCAACGCAGGGGAAACCAGCACAACGCCGGCGTTACTCAGCTCGAAGAGCGCCCCGTAGCCACCCTTTGCAAAAAACGAGACGTGCCGCTCAGTCGCCCGGTCTAACGGCGCAATCCCCGACACCAGCTGCTCGGCGTCCCCTGCCACGACGCCACCGACCGCCGCAGCGATTGCTGCGGCGGTCATTGTTGGTGCGGGACGGGCCGTCATGCGGAGTCGATTCCCGCGGAGCCCGAGCGCCGGCGCCCGATCGCGCTTAGTTCGCGGGCTTCTTGACGCCGGCGGGCGCCGGAACCGGCTTCTTATCGTCCGGCTTCTTGTCGTCAGGCTTCTTGACGTCCTTCGCATCCTTTTTCGCGTCTGCAGCCTTCGGCGACGGCATCGTGCGCAGCTTCGCAATCACACGATCCGAGATGTCGAGATTCTTGTCCGCCGCCACGATTCCCGACGCGTTCGCCACGTCGAACAGGAACGTGTAGCTCCCCTCAACGCGCACATCCTCCAAGACCAGCTTGATCTGGTCGAGGATCGGGGCCATGAGTTCGTTCTGACGCCCCTGCATCGACGTCTCCATCTCCTGCGCGCGCTGCTGCATATCGGCTTGGCGCTGCCCGAGCGTCTTCTCGCGCGCATCGCGCTGCGCCTGCGTCAGGGTCGGCATCACCTTCTTATACTCATCGATCGCGGCCTGTAGCGAATCGCTCATCTTCTTCGCCTTATCCTGCATCAGCGTGGCTTCTTTCTGAAGCTGCGCTTCGGCATCCGGACGGCCAGGAGCCGACTCGAGGATATTCCGCGTGTTGACGTACGCAATCTTGAGCGGAGCAGTCTGAGCGCTCAGCGGCGCCGCAGCGGCCAGCGCAAGGAGGATGGCGGCGTTGCGCGCCCGGGCAAGGTAAGACATGGAAACTCCCATTAGTTGAAGAACTGGCCCAGCTTGAAGTGAATCTGCCATTTCGGATCGGGCAGGCCATTCGCATCGACCCGGTCGAAGCCGTACGCCCAGTCTAGCCCGAGTGGGCCAAGCGGGGAGATAACGGAAGCTCCAATACCGAAGCTTCGGAACAGGCGGGACGGATTGTAGTCCCGCGGATTCTGCCAAACATTTCCAGCTTCGTAGAAAATATCCGCATAGAACTGCGACGACACGCGGAGGCCAACCTCAGCCGTCGCCGTAAAAAACGCATTCCCAAACGACTGACGGACCGCGTTGTTCGTACCAGTAGACGGATTATAGCCGAGCGGCGTCACGGAGAACTCCGGATATCCGCGCAACGGCTCACCGTACTGCACGCCGCCGAGCGCAAACTCTTGGTTTGAGAAGAACGGCCCGGCGTTGCCAAACACGAAACCATTTCGCTGCGACAAGCCCGCAACGATCTTCAGCGGCTGCGACCCGGGCTTGTCACCGCCAATCCGCATCAAGGTCGTAAACGACCTGAACTCCGTCGTAATGCGCTGGAAGCTCGCGGTGCCGCCCAGAATGCCGCCGTTGAATGCCGTGGTCACGCTCGACAACGTGCCCTCTGATGGAAATGGCACCTCCGAGCGGGTGTCGCGTGTCATGTCGAGACTCAGCGTGGACCGCAGACAGCCCGAGCAGTTGTTCGTCGTGATCGTTCCGACAAAGCCATCGCTTGAGAATCGCACCGCTTCGAGCCCGTACGACACACCGATGCGGGTGACTCGAGAGTTGAAGAACGGCAATGCCATGCGCACAGAGCCGCCGGTCCGCGTCGTCTGCCCGAGGTCAGCAATCGTGTACCGCGACTGCGAGTGGTACGCCGTAACGGTGCCGGCGAGGCGCGACTGCTGAATAGCAGGGTCGGTGTAGGACAGCTGGAAATCGTTGATGTAGCGCCCGTACTGCCAGTTCAGCGACCCCTTCTTGCACTTACCGAATAGGTTGGGCTGATCGAGTCCGATAAAGCCGCCGAGGCCCGTGCCCTGTCCCATCGAGGCGCCGAAGCTCACGTTGCCCGTGCGCTTCTCCTTCACGTGGAAAATAATATCGACGTCGCCTTGGTCGTTCGCGGGGCGCGTCTCCGGAAACGCCAATGGCGTGTCAAAGAAGCCCAAGTTCCCAATGCTCTGATAACTGCGGAGCAATCGGTCTTGGCTGAAGACATCGCCCGGAATCAGGACGAGCTGGTCCCGGATACAGTTCTCGTGGGTGTAGTCGTTCCCCACAACATCAATCCGATTGATAATGGCCGGCGATCCTTCTTGGATGTCCCAACGCAACGTCACGCGTCCCGAATCACCGGACGCGCGATCCATGACCGGTCGCACCTGCGCATAGAGATAGCCCTCGTTGTAATACGCCGTGCGCACCTTCTGCGTCGCTTCGTCCCAAACGGACTTATCGAACATTCCGGTGTTCATCGGCTTGCGGCGCACCAAGTTGCTCAGACGCTGCTGGAGCGTCGGCGTCGCGTTCGTAAACGGATAAAACCGGTTGATGTCTTCTGAGTTGAACCGCTTGTTCCCGGTCACCTCAAAGGTTCCAACCTTGTACTGCTTGCCTTCGTCCACCGTGATCTCGACCATCGCTTTCCCGCGCTCGCGGTCGACGACGAGCGTGTCCTTCAGCAGCTGGAAGTCAATGAACCCCTTGCGGGCAAAGAGATTCGGGAGCGAATCGCCAAGATCCTGGGCGTACTTATCAGCATCAAACTCGCCGCCGCGCCACCACCAAAAGCCCTCTGGCTTCGTCTTGAGCGACGAGACAATCTCCGCCGCCGGCACCTTCGTGTTGCCGGTAACCTTGACGCCGCTGATGCTCAACCGACGCCCCTCATCGATCTTGAATTGAATCGTGATGTGGTTGTCCGCGACGACCGTCGTGTCTGCCTTAATGCGCGCCAGGTAGTAGCCGTTCGCCTGGTAGACGGAATCCATCCGCTGGATCGCGCGGGCAACCAGCGCAGGATCCACGGGGCGGCCAATCAACAGCTCGACCTTATCCTTCACGTCCTTCGACGAAACAGCAGCAATCCCGGAGACATCCACAAAATCCAGCAGCGGGCGCTCCACCACAGTGATCTGCAAGTACGCCGTCTGGGGCGTGCTGAGGACCTTGCACTCAATGCGCACGTCATCAAACTGGCCACCCGTAAAAATGTTGCGCATGGCGCGCTGAATCGACGGCGCGTTCAGTGCCGTTCCTGTCGCGATGCCCGCATCGAGCAACACGGTCGCAGACGGGACGCGCTTATTGCCGGCAACGACCACCGAATCAGGGGTCGCACACCGGCCAACGTCGTCCTGCGCCCGCAACGGCGCCCGGGCCCCACACAGGACCAAGGCAATCAACAAAAGTTTGCGCATAAGCTCAGAAATATACCATGAGGGGCCGAAAGGGTGTAACCCCTTTCAGCCCCACAAGTTCCAGTCCTTTAGGACTCCCGGGCAGGCAGCACTTCCGCAGCCCCCAGGGCGCCCTGAGCCTCAGGCCTTCGGGCTGCTCGCGGGCACCCGAAAATCAAGCTTCGAGCCATCAGCCGTTACGTCAACATCGATCTCGTCGCCCTTTGAGAACTCCGCCAGCAGGATTTTCTCCGACAGCGGGTCCTCAATCCATTTCTGGATGGCGCGCTTCAACGGTCGCGCGCCATACGCCGGGTCGAACCCATGCTTCACCAGGAACTCCGTCGCCCCTGCCGTCAACTTGAGCGACAACTCCTCGTCTCCCAACCGCTTCTGAACATCCGTGAGCAGAATGCCCACAATCTGCGCAATGTGATCCTTCGAAAGCGGATGGAACACAATCACATCATCGAGGCGATTCAGAAACTCAGGGTTGAACACATGCTGGAGCTCTTCGCGGACCTTCTCCGCCATCCGGTCAAAGCTCCCCGCCGCGTCCGTCGAGCCGAACCCAAGGGTCCGGCTCTTGGTGATATCCTTGGCGCCCACGTTGGACGTCATAATCACGACGGTGTTCTTGAAGTCGATCACGCGGCCGTAGTTGTCCGTGAGATGTCCCTCATCCAGCACCTGCAGCAGGATGTTAAACACATCAGGATGCGCCTTCTCAATCTCGTCCAGCAGGACCACGCTATACGGCTTACGGCGGATCGCCTTCGTGAGCGTCCCGGAATCTTCGTAGCCCACGTAGCCTGGCGGAGCACCAATCAGGCGCGAGACCGAGAACTTCTCCATGTACTCGCTCATGTCGACGCGGATCAGTGCTGACTCATCCGCGAACAGGAACTTCGCCAGCGCCCGCGCCAGCTCGGTCTTGCCCACGCCAGTCGGTCCGCAGAAAATGAACGAGCCGATCGGACGCTTGGGGTCCTTCAACCCCGCGCGACTGCGACGGATCGATCGCGCAATCGCCTTGATCGCCTCTTCCTGCGCCACGACCTGCTTGTGCAGTTCCTCTTCCATGCGCAACAGGCGCGCCGTCTCCGCTTCCTGGAGTCGCGTCAGCGGAATACCCGTCCAGCGACTCACAATAAAGGAAATCTCTTCCTCTCCTAAAACCGGGCGGAACGACTGACGCTTCTTTTCCCACTCGTCCTGCCGAGTGCGAATCTCGCCCTGCAGCTCACGCTCAGTATCGCGTAGCGCTGCGGCCTGCTCAAAGTTCTGGCCACGGATTGCCGCGTCTTTCTCGGCAATCAACTGCTCCAGCTTCACCTTCAGTTCCGACACCTCGGGCGGCGGCACCTGTGCCCCCAAGCGCGCGCGAGCGCCCGCCTCGTCAATCACATCGATCGCCTTGTCCGGGAGGAAGCGGTCCGTGATGTAACGCTCGGACAGCTTACTCGCGATCACCAATGTCTCGTCAGGAATCGTTACGCGGTGATGATCCTCGTACTTCTGCCGCAATCCCTTGAGAATCTCGACGGTCTCGTCAACCGAAGGCGGCTCAACCACAACCGTCTGAAATCGACGCTCCAACGCGCCGTCCTTTTCGATGTACTTACGGTACTCGTTCAGCGTCGAGGCTCCCACGCACTGCAACTCGCCGCGCGCAAGCGCCGGCTTGAGCATGTTGCTCGCGTCGATCGCGCCCTCGGCTGCACCCGCGCCGACCAGCGTGTGCAGCTCGTCGATGAACAGAATCACATTTTTGTTCTGCGCGATCTCATTCATGACCGCCTTCAGCCGCTCCTCGAACTGGCCGCGGTATTTCGTGCCAGCAATCACCGCCGCCATGTCCAACGACAGCACGCGGTTGTCGCGGAGCGAGTCTGGGCAGTTCCCATTCGCAATCAACTGCGCCAATCCTTCCACGATGGCGGTCTTGCCCACCCCGGGCTCGCCAATGAGCACGGGGTTGTTCTTCTTGCGGCGTGTCAACACTTCCATGACGCGCTCGATTTCTTTCGCGCGGCCGATGGTCGGATCGAGCTGCCCCTCGGACGCGAGCGTCGTCAGATCACGACAAAAGTGATCGAGCGCTGGCGTCTTGGACTTCTTGTCCCCCTTCGCCGGCGTCGGCGTGGCCGAGCCTGGCGCCGAGGCGCCCGAGGTCCCGGGAGCGCCGCCCTGCGGCATCTCGGTGCCAAGCAAGCGCAACGTCTCGGTGCGCGCGGCATCCAGGTTCACCCCACAGTCGGTGAGCGCTTGCGCGGCAATCCCCTTCTCCTCGCGCAGGAGCCCCAAGAGGAGGTGCTCGGTCCCCACATAGCTGTGGTTCAGCTCGCGGGCTTCGCCCATCGCAAGCTCGAGTACCTTCTTCGCACGCGACGTGTACGGGAGGTCGGGGCCCGTGGCCTGCGCCGCCTTTCCCCGTTTGACCGTCTCCTCGATCTTGGTCTGGATATCCTCGAGGTCGACATTCAGGTTTTGGAGGACCGCCGCCGCAACGCCTTCCCCCTCACGAATCAGCCCGAGCAGGATATGCTCGGTCCCGACGTATTCGTGATGCAGGCGTGCCGCTTCCTCGCGGGCCATGGCCAAGACCTTCCGGACGCGCTCCGTGAAGTTGTAGCCGTTCATCGTATCCCCACTCCGTTGGAACCGGTCATGCGACTGCGCCTGCCGGTCCGGTCTCGTCCGCGAGCACCCGTCGCACGTACTTCGCACGTGCCAGATTGGCCTCGCTCTCCGTCAGCGTTCGCCCAGCAGCATGGGCGAGGTGCGCCGACTGGCTAAAAATCAGGAGCTTGTTGAGAGTATATACACTGAGCCCCGCGATCAGTTGCAGGCCTACCGCCAGCCGTACACCGCTTAGCAAGTTCATGGCCTCGTCCGCGGGCAAACTGCGAGCGTGCCGCAGCGTCCCGTAGGCGCGCCATAGCTTGTCCTCAATAATATAACCGGCATCCCGAAGCAGGACACGGCGCGCCTGCGTCTCCTGTTCCACCACCCGCAGGACCACCCGTGCCAGATGCTCCACTAACTCGTCCTCGGACCGCCCCAGTGTCGTTTGGTTCGAGATCTGGAAGAAGTTCCCGATGACCTCGCTCCCCTCGCCGTAGAGCCCGCGATAGGTCAGCCCCATCTGCTGAAGCCCCTGCAGCACCTTGCTGATTTCCTGGGTCAACACAAGGCCAGGCAGGTGGATCAGGACCGACGCCCGCATCCCGGTCCCTGTGTTCGTCGGGCACGATGTCAAAAACCCGAATTCCGGATGAAACGCATAGGGCAGGATTGCCCCGAGGTCGCGGTCCAAGCGCGTCGCCGTGCGAAATGCCCCCTCGAGGTCGAACCCTGATCGGAACGACTGGAGACGCAGATGGTCTTCTTCGTTGACCATCACACCGGCCTCGTGCGACACCAGAACCGCCGCCGCGCTCTTTACCTCATTTGCGCCGTCCAATCCGGCTAACTCCTTGCTCACCAAATGCCGCTCGTGCAGCAGCTGACGTTCCGTAAGATTCATCTCATCCATGCGTAGCACCGCAGCCCCACCGAGGCTGGGAACCTGCGGGAGGGCATCCCGAACCTGCGCCAGCAGCCGAAGGCGTTCGCCATCGCGCGCGCGCGCGGTAAAGGCGTAGCCCGCCACATTTCGGGCAAATCGAATTCGGGATGACAGCACAACGTCCGCATGATCTCCGCTCGCGGCGAGCCACGGCACCCCGCCGTCGGGAAGGAGTGAGAGATCGAGGGTCACTCGAGTGTCCGGATCTGGTCGCGCAGTGAGGCTGCACTCTCAAACTCTTCGCGCGAGATCGCGTCGTTCAGCTGCTGCCGCAAATGGCTCAGCGCGGCATCCTGCGTCATGACCTCTCCGGTGGGTGCGTCGTACTGGCGCCCCATATGCTTCACATTGCCCTGCACGCGACGGAGCAGGTCGCGGAGACTCTGCTCAAACGCTCCGTAGCACTGGGCGCACCCCAATCGACCGCTCGCACGAAAATCACGCAACGAGGTGCCGCAATACGCACAGCGCGCCGCGTCGCCGGGCATCGCCGACACTTGATTCTGAACGGACGACAAGAAGTCACCGATTGCCGTCGGCTTGGGCATCGCGATCGTGGTCGGCAGTCCGCGCTCCGCAGCGCACTTCTCACACAGATGCACCTGCTGCACCGCCTCACCGACGAGGTGCGTCAGATTCAAGACGGCGTCGAGTTCCTTGCACTGCTGACACAGCATCAGACGGCTCCCATGTTGCCCGAAGTATCGCTCAAATGCCCGTCTTCCAACAGCAGGATCCGACCAGCACGCGATGCGAGTGCCCGGTTATGCGTGACGACCACCAACCCGAGTGCGAGTTCGCTCGCCAGCTCTCCAAACAGTGCGTGCAACGCCTCAGCGTTGTGATGGTCAAGGTTTCCCGACGGTTCGTCAGCCAGCAGAAGCGCCGGGGACATCGCCAGCGCCCTGGCAACCGCCGTGCGCTGCTGCTCTCCCCCGGACAGCTCTGACGGTCGATGGTGCAACCGATGCGACAGTCCCACGCGCTCGAGAAGCCCCTCAGCGCGCGAGCGCGCCTCGCCCAACGGGCGATTCGCGATTCGCATGGGCATCATCACATTCTCCAACGCGGAGAACTCCTTGAGCAAATGGTGGAACTGGAACACGAAACCGATCTGCCGGTTACGGAGCTCGCCGAGCGCCTCGTCCGACAGCGCCGAGACCGACTCCCCACTAATACAAACGATTCCATCCGTCGGACGTTCCAGCGCTCCGAGCACGTGCAGAAGCGTACTCTTGCCGGCTCCACTCGCTCCGACGATTGCGATCATCTCACCGCGCGCCACGCTGAGCGTCACGCCATTGAGCACACGCACCTCCGAACCGTCCCCGCCACGGAAGGTTTTCACCACGTCAGTGGCGGCGAGAATCGGCTGCTGCATCTCCACGCCGTCGCTCATTGGCCGTCGCTCATTCGCTGCGGATCGCTTCGAGCGGATACAGCCGCGACGCCTGCAGTGCCGGATACACCGTGGCAAGGCTCGCGACCGCAACGCCCAGCAGGCTAATCAGCGCCACGTCAAGCGCCTGCATCCGCACCGGGAGATGATCGATAAAGTAGATCGTCGGGTCGAGCGCAATCAGGTGATACCGATCGAGCCCGATGCCAACGGCCCCGCCCAGCAGGAGTCCCAGCCCCGTGCCCACGACCCCAATCACCAGCCCCTGCACCAGGAAAATCCGGAGCACGGAACCGGACTTGAGCCCCATCGCCTTCAGGATTCCCACCTCGCGCGTCTTGTCGCGTACGACCATCGTCAGCGTACTCACAATGTTGAGCGCGGCCACGGTGATGATCAGCATCAAGATCAGCCCCATCCCGGCTTTCTCAAGCTTGAGTGCGCGAAAGAGCGAGGAGTTCTGCGCTTCCCACGTCACGGTCCGGTACGGAAAACCCAGTCGCTGCTCAAGGCGCGTTGCCACCGCTGATGCCAATGTGCGGTCCAGCGTCCTGACCTCAATCCCAGTCACCGCGCTTCCCAATCCAGCCAACTCACGCGCCTGGGCGATGTCGACAAACACGTACGAGTTGTCGTACTCGTACAGCCCGGTGTCGAATGTTCCCGTCACCTCAAGATCGAAGAGGCGCGGATAATACCCGCCCGTGATTGGATTCTGCGCAACGCCGGCAGAGGTCATCGCCGTAAGCTTTGAGCCAATCGACACATGGAGACGCTCGGCGAGCAGCTTGCCGAGCACAGCCCCACGGCGCTTGCCGTCGGAGGTGGCAAATCGGAAATCGCCGGTTGTCGCATGCTGCCGGATCGACGTCACCGGCCCAGCAGAGATTCCACCTCGTTTCCCCTGCACCAGCCCCATAGCCATCGTGTCGCCCTGCGGCACGATACCAGAAATTGACACCGCTTCTTGGTAGTTCGACGACGCGCGCATCAGTCCCTGCGTCAGGACGAAGGGCGACGCCGCAGCGACACCCTTCTCCATGCGCACGCTGTCCACCAACTGCTTCCACGGTTGAATGCGAAGATCGTCGCCGTAGCCCAGGACGCGGACGTCCGGGCTCCCCACAAGGATTTTTTCACGCAAATCGTACTGCAGACCATTCATGACGCCCATGATGACAATCAGCGCGCCAACGCCCACCATCAGCCCGCCGATGGCGATGACGGTAATGAACGACAACAACCGCGAGCCGCGTCGGCTGCGCAGATAGCGCATAGCGATCGCAAGCTCCAGTCGCGACATCAGAAACTCTCGGGACGCATTGTCGGGAAAAGGATCGCATCACGAATGTGGGCCGTTGCCGTCAGGTACATAAACAGACGGTCGAGCCCGATCCCCACCCCGCCCATCGGCGGCATGCCGTATTCCATCGCGCGCAGATAATCCTCGTCCACGCCGGTCGCCTCTTCATCCCCGGCCGCGCGCAAGGCAGCCTGCGCATCAAAGCGCCCACGCTGATCGATCGGATCATTGAGCTCCGAAAACGCGTTCGCCATTTCCTTGCCCTTCGCGAACAGCTCGAACCGCTCTGTCAACTCCGAGTTCCCACGCTTCGGCTTCGCCAACGGCGAGAGCTCCAGCGGGTAATCAATCACGAACGTCGGACGATCAATCTTCGACTCCACGTGATGCTGAAAGAGTTCATCTAACAACTTCGGACGCGACAGCGTGTTCGCCTTCGGCACGTTGATCTGCTCCGCCGCCTTGATCAACTGCCCGTGGTCGAGCGCCATGACATTCGGCACGCCGACTCCCGCACTCAGCGCCGGCACCCATTCGACGCGCGGGAACGGGCCGGCGAACACTGCTTCGTCGCGCGCCGGCGCGTCGGCGCCGACATCCGTTCCACCGAGCGCGGTGCGCACCGCCGTCGCCGCCGCAATCAGCAGCGACTCGACAACATCCATCATCTCGGAATAGTCAGCGTAGGCCTGATAAAACTCCAACATCGTGAACTCGGGATTGTGCGTACGATCGATCCCCTCGTTCCGGAAGTCGTGGCCGATCTCGTACACGCGATCGAAACCGCCAACCACAAGGCGCTTGAGGTACAGCTCGTCTGCGATCCGCAGGTAGAGCGGCATGTCGAGCGCATTGTGATGCGTGATGAACGGCTTGGCCGCGGCGCCGCCATACAACGGCTGCAGCACGGGGGTCTCGACCTCGAGAAAATCACGGCCATCGAGGAAGGTGCGAATCGCCGAGGTCATCCGCGAACGGGCGGCAAAGAGCGCGCGCACCTCCGGATGCACCGCCAGGTCCGCGTAACGCTGCCGCGACCGCATCTCGCCGTCGCTGAACGCGGAATGTCGCACCAACTTGCCATCGACCATCTCTTCCTTCCCGAACGGCAATGGCCGGAGCGCCTTTGCCAGCATCTCCACGGACTCAACGCGCACAGTCACTTCACCCGTGCGCGTGCGGAAGAGCGGACCACTCACACCGATATGATCGCCAAGGTCGAACAGCTCGAGCACGCTGAACTGATCGTCGCCCAGAATATCTTTCTTGAAGTAGAGCTGGATACGGCCCGTGGAATCGGCGAGATGCGCGAAGATGGTTTTGCCATGACCGCGCCACGCGACAATCCGTCCGGCAACGCGCACCGTCTCCCCATCCTCCTGCCCCTCGGGAAGAAGCGTCACGGCCTGCGCCGCTTGATGCGACCGATCAAAGCCGTAGGCGAACGGCGGTACGCCACGCGCGACGAGGGCGTCGAGCTTATCGCGTCGCGCCTTCATCACGAAATTTAGGTCGTCCCGCTGGTCGGACTTCTGTTCCTCGCTCACGAGTGCCCTCCGGGGGTCGCTGCGCCGAACTGCTTGAGGTACTCCTCAATGAACGGATCAATTGCGCCGTCCATCACCTTCTGCACATCGCTGATCTTCAACTCCGTGCGATGATCGTTCACCATCGTATACGGCTGGAAGACATAGCTGCGAATCTGGCTGCCGAACGATACGTCCTGCTTCGTCGCATCCAGCTTGGCCTTCACCGCCTGCTGCTTTTCCAACTCCTTCTGGTACAGCTTGTTCTTCAGCTGCTTCATCGCGGTCGCGCGATTTTTTCCCTGACTGCGCTGCTGCTGACAGGTCACGATGATCCCTGAGGGGATATGCGTGAGGCGCACCGCCGAACTCGTCTTGTTGACATGCTGTCCACCCGCGCCTGAGGCACGGTACACGTCCATCTTGATGTCTTCTTCGCGGATCTCGATGTTGATCTCGTTATCCACCACAGGATAGATGAAAATCGACGCAAAGCTCGTATGCCGACGGGCTTGGGAGTCAAAGGGCGAGATCCGCACCAAGCGATGCACACCGGCCTCGGGACGAAGGAACCCATACGCATAGAGCCCCTTAATCTCGAGCGACGCGCCTTTGATTCCGGCCTCTTCCCCCTCGCTGATATCTAGTATCTCGACCGAGAAGCCGCGACGCTCAGCCCACCGCGTGTACATCCGCATGAGCATCTGCGCCCAGTCCTGCGCCTCAGTGCCGCCAGCACCGGCCGCGATTTCAATCTGCGCGTCGCGCCAGTCGTCCGGGGCCTGCAGCAGCGACTTCACCTTGAAACCGTCGACTTCCTCGCGAATCGCGACCGTCTCGCGCTCCAGCTCGGCAATCATCTCAGCGTCTGGGTCGCCCTCGAGCAACGCATCCATCTCCTGCGCGCTCTCAATCCGGCTCCACAACCGATCGAAGGGCTCAATCCACGCCTTAAGCGCTTTAACGCTCGAGACCACGACCTTCGCCCGATCTTGATTATTCCAGAAGTCACCGCCGGCCATTTCGGCCTCGGCGCTATTCAGCGCCGCCCGCTTGCCATCCAGGTCAAAGAAACCTCCGCAGCTCGGCGAGTCGAGACTCGTCGTGCTTGAGGGATTTCGTGCGTTCGGCGTCAGCCATTCTGCACTTTTCGGGTAAGAGTCGAGCCGTTCCCCGCCACTCGGTGAACGGCTCGCGGATACACCCGAAATGTAGCAGGTAACAGCACTTAGATACAGTGTGGGAACCGGCAAATCCTCAGAGGAATTCCGGCCACGTCTCCCACACGCCCAATGTTCACGGCCCCAGAGGACGGTCGCAGGCGACGGTCGGGAGCGGTCCTAGAAAATTGACGTTCCCGCCGCCAATATCTCGTTCAACGCGTCCTGAAAGTAGGTCGTGGACTGCGCCATCGGCTCGCCCACCTGCCCCACATACTCGCCATAGCTCTTTTTGATCTCCTCGCGGAAGAGCTGCTTGAGCGTCCCGTCACGCAACCCTTCCTCGCGCTTTGCCGGGAGGTAGGTCGTCATATCCGACACGAGCGCCCTCGCCAACCGCTTTGCCTTCGCAGACGGGTCGTTTGCCATAAATGGATTCACGGCGCGCTCCGTACTCGCTGGCAATCGAGGCGGAGTCGTTGTGCTCACAACAGCCAGGGTCACCGGAGCCTCGCGTATTGACGGTGCCACCGGACTACTGCTACGCCGCGTGGGCGGCACCGCGGGGCGCATAGCCCCGTACGTCGCAAAGTCAGGGTCGGGAGCGGCGGCCCGGTCTGAGGCGACCATGACCTCACTCGCAGACGGCCGCGGGTGACCAGACCATCGCGCCTGATCCGTCGTCAGCGTGCTGCCCTCATCACGCAGGGGCAACACGTCCGTCCCGTCGGTATCAGGCACATCAAACGCGCTCTGGCACTTGGCGCAAGAGGCGCGAATGCCACCGAGCGGGACCTTGGCTGGATCAACACGAAAGATTGACCGACACGTCGGGCACGCAACGTTCACGACTGACCTCCTCCGTCAGACTTCACTCCCCGGCTCACCGCCCCCTCATCGAACGGACCTTCACCGCGGCGGTCCACCATGAACACCGAGCCTGGGATCGTCTTCGCAAAACTCTTCATCTCTGTCGCGAGCTCACTGACTTGTGATGGGTGCAAAAAGTGTCGCCGCTCGTTGGTGACGACTCCAATCGACACCGTCAGCAGTGGCACTTGATACGCCTGCCCACGCCTATCCTTCCCTTCAAACTGTCCGGCGCTTCGATCGTGCTCGGAATACTGAAACGGCACGAGTTGATCAAACTGACGAACAATCCCTTGGCACGTCTCATGCAACCGCTCGAGCGGCATGATAAAAATAAAGTCGTCACCGCCGATGTGCCCTATAAAGCCGCGCTCGCCACAACTCCCCTTCACCTCGTCGTGGAGAATCTTTGACAGCATCCGGATCACGCGGTTCCCGTCGTGGTAACTGTATCGGTCGTTGTATTCCTTGAAATGATCCAGGTCGGCGTAGCCGACGGCGAACACCTCGTTTCGGTATAACCGCGCCCCAATCTCCAACTCAATCTCCGCTGCTCCCGGCAGGCCGCTTGACGGATGCACATGCACGTCACGGTCGCTCCGCCGGAGCATCGACTCGAGGCGCGCGCGCATCACCGCGGCGGAGAAATCCGGAGTAAGCACCTCATCCGCGCCGGATGCGAAGGCCGCGGGGACGGCGCGCGCAGTCGACACGAGGACAACCGCGGGCACCACTCCAGTAAACGAGTCGGCCTTGAGGCGCTGGCATGCGTGGAGTGCGGGGTGCTCCGCGATGTCTTGGATGTGTCCCTCCCGCGCGTCGAAAATTGCGATGCGAGGGCGGCTGCGCAGCGCTGCGTCCAACAGGCTATCCGCCTCGTGAACGCACGCCTCCAATAAGCCGTTCTCAGTGACCCACTCCCGAACAGCCTTCGGAAGCGCGTCGAACGACGAGGCGAAAGCGAACGCCGTGTAGGGGGTGTTCACCCGGCAGTACTGGCGCCGAGTGGTGTCGCCTCATCAATCAGCATGACGGGAATTCCGTCTCGCACAGGATACCGCACCGCGCAGCCCTGGCAATCGAGCCCAAGACCATCGTCAGTATCGTGCAGCGCACCCTTGCATTGAGGACACACCAGAATCGCGCGGAGCTGAGGGCTCAGGGTCATGATTTCCGTTCATCGGGGAGATCGTAGCCGAGTCGTCGCAACGAATTCGGATTTCGTCTCCAGTTGGACAACACCTTCACCCACAGATCCAGATACACCGGGCCACCGACCAAAGGTTCAATCTTCCGGCGGGCGTCTTTCCCGATCGCCTTGATGCGAGCCCCGCCGGCACCGATGAGAATCTGTTTCTGACTGTCGCGCTCCACGTGGAGCACTGCACGAATGTACACCGGCGTGCCGGTTTCGCGGAATTCTTCGATTTCGCAGGCGACGCTATACGGGACTTCATCGTCCAGCTGCTCCAGCGCGCACTCGCGGACCATCTCGGCCACGAAAAAGCGCATCTGTTGAGTGCTCACATCCTCGGCGTCGTAGAGGAACGGGCTCTCGGGGAGCATTTTGCGCACCGTCTTGAGGAGGAACTTGATCCCCTCCCCCGTCTTGGCTGAGATCATCGCGGCTTCTGGGAACTCAACACGGAGGGCAGTGAGCCGCTCTGGGGTGAGTGCATCGACCTTATTGAACACCAGGATGATAGGCGCCCGGAAATCTCGGGCGCCGTTGCCATTGACCGCGGTGGCGAGGTGCTCGGGCTGGAGCCCCTCGCTGGCGTCAATGAGGTGGACGATAACGTCAGCTTCCTCGAGGGCTTTGCGGGCGGCACCGTGCATGGAGCGTTGGAGCTCGTAGCGCGGCTCTAGGAGTCCAGGGGTGTCGAAGAGGATGATTTGCGAGTCGTCGTCGGAGATAATGCCAACTACGCGATCGCGCGTGCTCTGCGGTTTCGGGCTCGTGATGGCCAGGTGTTGGCCAACGAGGCGATTGAGCAGGGTTGATTTTCCGGCATTTGGCCGGCCAGCAACGGTCACGAACCCAGCGCGCGTGGTCATCAAGAGAAGACGAGTGGTGAGGTGGTCGGGAAACACTGGGTAGAACGCACAAAACCCCAGCCTTTGTGGGGCTGGGGTTTTGTGTGCGGTCCTTAGAAGGACCAAAAGGTGCCGGCGACGGCCTACTCTCCCGCGATCTCTCAATCGGAGTACCATCGGCGCTGTAGGGCTTAACGATCGTGTTCGGAATGGGAACGAGTGTGGCCCCTACGCTCTAGTCGCCAGCGTATGTCAAAAAATGACTATGGGAATGGGTAATGATCGGAGTACTATGAATCGTTTGGACGAGTCCAAATAGATCGTGCGAATGCTCTGCGGCGTTTGTATTCCAGCCCATCTCCGAGGAGATGGGGAGTAGTCAAGCCTCACGGGCGATTAGGACCGCTGCGCTTGGAGGCGATTGCTCGTCTTCCACGTGCGGCCTATCGACGTAGTGGTCTCCTACGGCCCTTTAGGGAGCTCAAGGCTCCAGGGAGAATTCATCTTGGGGACGGCTTCCCACTTAGATGCTTTCAGCGGTTATCCGTACCAGTCATCGCTACCCGGCGTTGCACCTGGCGGTACAGCCGGGACACGAGCGGACTGTCCGACTCGGTCCTCTCGTACTAGAGTCCGCGCCCCTCAATTCTCCAACGCCCACGACGGATACAGACCGAACTGTCTCACGACGTTCTGAACCCAGCTCATGTACCACTTTAACCGGCGAACAGCCGGACCCTTGGGACCTTCTCCAGCCCCAGGATGTGATAAGCCGACATCGAGGTGCCAAACCGCGCCGTCGATGTGAACTCTCGGGCGCGATAAGCCTGTTATCCCCAGCGTACCTTTTATCCGTTGCGCGATAGCCGATCCACACCGGGCTACCGGATCACTACGGCCCACTTTCGTGGCGGCTCGAGCCGTCGCTCTCGCCGTCAGGCCCCCTTGTGCCGTTACACTCTAAAGCGCGAGTACCGACCGCGCTGAGGGGACCATGCGCGCGCCTCCGTTACTCTTTCGGAGGCGACCGCCCCAGTCAAACTGCCCACCTGCCACGGTCCCAGCCTAGGTTTGCTAGTACGTGGTGAGGACGTTACACGAGCCAGGGTGGTATTTCACTGATGCCTCCACCGGAGCTAGCGCCCCGGTCTCAACGGCTCCCACCTATGCTACACAGTCACGTGCGACGTCCAATGGCAAGCTACAGTAAAGGTGCATGGGGTCTTTTTGTCCTGTCGCGGGGACTCGGAATCCTCACCGAGACTGCAATTTCGCCGAGCATCGGGTCGAGACAGTGCTCAAGTCGTTACGCCATTCGTGCAGGTCGGAACTTACCCGACAAGGAATTTCGCTACCTTAGGACCGTTATAGTTACGGCCGCCGTTTACCGGGGCTTCGGCTCAATGCTTCGCCTTGCGGCTAACATCTCCCCTTAACCTTCCGGCACCGGGCAGGCGTCAGTGTGTATACGGCGCCTTGTGCGGCTTGGCACACACCTGTGTTTTTGCTAAACAGTCGCTTGAGCCGATTATCTGCGACCGGAAAAAGCTTCGATGTTCTCTACACCTTTTCCGGCATCCCTTCTTCCGAAGTTACGGGATCATTATGCCGAGTTCCTTGACCCGATTTCACTCGTTCACCTTAGGCTACTCGCCTTGCCCACCTGTGTCGGTTTACGGTACGGACGTCTGCAGCACTCCCCACTAGAGCTTTTCTAGCCAGCCGACTCCACGTCACTTAAGCTTGGGTTGCCCCGCGCTCTCGTACTCCCGTCTCGATTGCTCTACGCGGTTGAACGGCCGATCCACATGGCCGCTGACATTTCGTTTCTGGGTCCCTCTAGGGTTGATAACGCACTGCAGGCGGGGCCGGAATATTAACCGGCTATCCATCGGTTACGCCTCTGGGGCCTCACCTTAGGGTCCGCCTCACCCTGCGCTGATTGCCATGGCGCAGGAATCCTTGGGCTTACGGTGTGCGGGGTTTTCACCCGCATTTGCGCGTACTCATTCCGGCATCCTCACTTCTGTATACTCCACGGCACGTTTCCACGACCGCTTCAAGGCAATACAGAACGCTCCCCTACCCCTCTGACAAAGTCAGAAGACCAAGCTTCGGCGGGCCGCTTAATCCCGACCATTCTCGGCGCATCCACGCTGGACTAGTGAGCTATTACGCACTCTTTAAAGGAATGGCTGCTTCTAAGCCAACCTCCTAGTTGTCACGGCACGGACACATCCTTCGCTATACTGAGCGGCCACTTTGGGGCCTTAGCTGTGGTTCTGGGTTCTTTCCCTCTCGCCGCTGGACATTATCGCTCAGCGACTGCCTCCCGAGGTCCATTAGTCAGGTATTCGGAGTTTGGTTGAGTTTGGTACCGGCTACGCCAGCCCGCGCCCATCCAGTCGCTCTACCTCCTGCTAACACGCCTCGAGGCTCTACCTCAATAGATTTCGGGGAGAACCAGCTATCTCCAGGCTTGATTGGCCTTTCACCCCTACCCACAAGTCATCCGAGCGGTTTTCAACCCACACCGGTTCGGGCCTCCACTGCGTGTTACCGCAGCTTCACCCTGCTCATGGGTAGATCGCCCTGGCTTCGGGTCGTACACCCAGCAACTTCGCGCCCTCGTTACAGGACTCGCTTTCGCTGTGGCTCCGCTGGATACCAGCTTAGCCTCGCTGCTGAGTAGTAACTCGCCGGATCATAATGCAAAAGGCACGCAGTCAGTCGTGACACAGCCGAAGCCATGCCCAACCTCCTACCGCTTGTATGCAAGTGGTTTCAGGATCTCTTTCACTCCCCGCACAGGGGTGCTTTTCACCTGTCCCTCACGGTACTCGTTCACTATCGGTCACACGAGAGTCTTTAGCCTTGGAGGGTGGTCCCCCCAGCTTCACGCCCGATTACTCGAGTCGGGCGTTACTCAGGAACTCCACTACGTTACGTACGTTGCTTTCGCCTACCGGGCTGTCACCGTCTTTGGCGCCCCGTTCCAAGGGACTTCAGCTGGCTTCTCGTAACGCGTCTGTGGGTCCTACAACCCCGCGGCCACAAGGACCTCGGTTTGGGCTCTACCCAGTTCGCTCGCCGCTACTTTGGGCATCTCGGTTGATTTCTCTTTCCACCGGGTACTTAGATGTTTCAGTTCCCCGGGTTCGCTCCGCTTGCGCGGTGACCAGGATTCCTCCTGGCCGGGTTGCCCCATTCGGCCATCTTGGGATCATTGTGTGTGTGCCACTCCCCCAAGCTTATCGCAGCTTACCACGGCCTTCATCGCCTTCGTGTGCCCAGGCATCCTCCACTTGCATTCGCTCGCTTGACTACAACATCGTCAAACAAAGCACGCGCGATCTACTACGAGTGATCAAAAATAATCGGTTGATACCGATGAAATTGTGTCACTAGTGTGATTCGTTTCCCACGATCATTACCCATTTCCATTGTCAAATAACGATGTCTTGCGCGAGGCTCCCGGAGGAGGCAACACCAGACACGTCTATCGCCAGATCCCGATGGTACCAAGGACCCGGCAAAAAAGTTGAGTGTGAGATCGGATGTACGAGACTAACGACTATCCGGTAGCGCTTTCGTGCCGAGTTCCGAAGAACCGACCTACTCGCTGCTCCGTTAAGGAGGTGATCCAGCCGCAGGTTCCCCTACGGCTACCTTGTTACGACTTCGCCCCAGTCACTGCGCTCGCCTTAGGCGGCTTGGTCCCTTGCGGGTTCCGACACCGACTTCGGGCGCTCACAGCTTCCATGGCGTGACGGGCGGTGTGTACAAGGCCCGGGAACGTATTCACCGTGGCGTAGCTGATCCACGATTACTAGCGATTCCAGCTTCATGCAGTCGAGTTGCAGACTGCAATCCGAACTGAGGTACGGTTTGGGGATTGGCTCCACCTCGCGGCTTAGCAGCCCTCTGTCCGTACCATTGTAGCACGTGTGTAGCCCTGGATGTAAGAGCCATGATGACTTGACGTCGTCCCCACCTTCCTCCGGTTTGGCACCGGCAGTCCCTCCAGAGTCCCCGGCATTACCCGCTGGTAACTGGAGATAGGGGTTGCGCTCGTTGCGGGACTTAACCCAACATCTCACGACACGAGCTGACGACAGCCATGCAGCATCTGTGCTGGAACTCCGAAGAGGGGCTCACGTTTCTGCGAGCTTTCTCCAGCATGTCAAACCCAGGTAAGGTTCTTCGCGTTGCGTCGAATTAAACCACATGCTCCACCGCTTGTGCGGGCCCCCGTCAATTCCTTTGAGTTTCAGCCTTGCGGCCGTACTCCCCAGGCGGGGTACTTCATGCGTTAGCGCCGGCACCCAGGGGGTCGTTCCCCCAGACACCTAGTACCCATCGTTTACGGCGTGGACTACCAGGGTATCTAATCCTGTTTGCTCCCCACGCTGTCGCGCCTCAGTGTCAGCAGTAGCCCAGCAGGCCGCCTTCGCCACCGGTGTTCTTTCGGATATCTACGCATTCCACCGCTACACCCGAAATTCCACCTGCCTCTACTACGCTCAAGCCAGGCAGTTCGCACGGCAGACCCGGGGTTGAGCCCCGGGCTTTCACCACACGCTTACCAAGCCACCTACGCGCCCTTTACGCCCAGTGATTCCGGACAACGCTCGCACCCTCTGTATTACCGCGGCTGCTGGCACAGAGTTAGCCGGTGCTTCCTCACCCGGTACCGTCAATCCTCTCGAAAAAGGAGTTTCGTCCCGGGCAACAGTGGTTTACACCCCGAAAGGCTTCATCCCACACGCGGCGTCGCTGCGTCAGACTTTCGTCCATTGCGCAATATTCCCCACTGCTGCCTCCCGTAGGAGTCTGGGCCGTGTCGCAGTCCCAATGTGGCTGGCCATCCTCTCAGACCAGCTACCCGTCGTAGCCTTGGTGGGCCGTTACCCCGCCAACTAGCTGATAGGTCGCGAGCTCCTCGATCTCCCCCGGAGGTTTCAACGCCAAGAGACTCCTCTCGGCGTTCGTATGCGGTATTACCCGGCCGTTGGGCCGGCTATCCCCCAGAGATCGGCAGATTGCTCACGTGTTACGCACCCGTTCGCCGGTTGCCCTTGCGGGCCCCCGTGACTTGCATGTGTTAAGCACGCCGCCAGCGTTCGTCCTGAGCCAGGATCAAACTCTCCAATGATTTACGAAGATTTGATTAGCTCTCCGAACAAACACTGTCACGCTATCACTAACGTGACAGCGCTATTCGGAATCACAAAAATGTTCAGGTCTATTCTCTCGCCGAGCCCCTGAATGGACTCGGGTCAATGAGATAGCCTCGCACATCCTATGATCTCACACTCAATTTTCAATCAGCGTTTTTCGTCTGCCAGCACCCTTTCAGGGGGCAGCCTCTCAACATACCTAGCGTGCATCCTCTTCGTCAAGGGGGAAAAGCAAGTTTCTTTCAACCACTTTATCCCCAAACTTCCGAAGACACAAACCGGGCCATTCCAGGCCCGGTAGGCACTACCCTGTCCCATTTCTGGGGCAGAAAGCGAAACGTAACAACGCCAACGCCTTCGCGCAAGGGGCGAGTCACAGATAAATCACAGTTCTGTTACTCTATTTTCTGCCTGCGCCGTACGACCGAACACCACAGGACGATTTCCCTGCTCAGCTGGCCTCCCACGGAGGCAACAGATGGCGCTGCACCTTCCCCAGCGCTGTGCGCGGAAGCGACGCGACTCTTATAAACGCGCGTGGTGTCTTGAAACTGGCAAGATTGGCGGCGCACAACGCGCGCAGCGACTCGTCGCTCACACTGGACTCCGCCACGATGTACGCAATCGGCACCTCGCCCCGCCGCGCATCAGAGGTACCAACGACGGCAACTTCGTGGACACCCGCTGCGTCGAGGAGGAGTTCCTCAATCTCGCGAGGATACAAGTTGAATCCGCCACTGATAATCAGATCGCTCGCGCGTCCCCGTAGCGTGTAGTAGCCGTCACTGGAACGTTCGGCCATGTCGCCGGTGCGGAACCACCCGTCGCGGAACGCCTTCGCTGTCGCCTCGGGGTTGCGCCAGTATCCACCAAACACATTCGGCCCGCGCACTTCCAGCTGCGCGACAGTATCCACCGCCACGGGGCTTCCCGCTTCATCGACAATTCGCGCGTCGACGTCGCGAAACGGCACGCCGACACTCCCGGGGCGCCGCTCGCCATCGTACGGATTCCCGATGTTCATGAGCGTCTCACTCATGCCGTACCGCTCAAGAATCGTGTGGCCAAACCGCTCGAGGAACTGCGCGTGAATCGGCGCGGGTAGCGGCGCTGACCCCGACACAAAGAGCCGCATCCCCTGCCCCATCGCATTCGTGTTCTCGGCGGGAAGCTCAAGCAGACGCACGTAGATCGTCGGGACGCCGAACATCAGCGTCGGGCGGAACTCCTCAAACCACTCCACGACGAGCGCGTAATCGAACCGCTCCACAAGCATCATCGTGCAGCCTGTCGCGAGCCACGCGCAAATCCCGTTGCCGAGTCCGTGCACATGGAAGAGCGGAAGCACGGCGAGATAGCGATCCGCGGCGGTGATGCGCCACTCCTCGACGAGATGCCGACTGTTCGCCACGAGGTTGCCGTGCGAGAGCACCGCGCCCTTCGCGCGTCCGGTCGTCCCGGAGGTGTAAATGATGACGGCAGGGGTCTCGGGCGACGCGCTCGGATACTCCGGATGCTGCGCGGTGTTGGCGTCAACCATCCGTTCGCGCTCGCGCATGAGGGCCTCAACGGTGCACACGTTGGCATCGTCTGCGAAGAGCGCGCGATGCTCCGCCGAGGTCACGATGAGCGATGGTGCGGCGTCGGTGGCGATGTGCGAGAGCTCACGATCGCGATAGAGCACGTTGACCGGAACACAGATCACGCCGAGCCGGAGGCAGGCGAGGAAGATCTCGATGAACTCGATGCGATTTGCGAGATGCACGACGCAGCGATCTCCGCTCACGAGGCCGTATGCCGCGAGCACCGCGGCGGTGTGATCCACGTGATGATCCAACTCAGCGAATGTGCGCGTCGTGCGCGCACCATCGGCGGCGAGGTAGTGGAGCACCGCCTCGGATCGAGTCGAATCAAAGGCGGTGCGGAACAGCGTGTTGAGATCGTGCATGCGTGTGGGGATGTGTACCGAAGTAGAAGATTCTCAACCCTCGCGTGTTAGCGCCCCGCGAGGAACGCTTCGATCGCCTCTCGGAGTTCCGTGGGGCGTTCGACCATGGGCCAGTGGCCCGCGCCCTTGATGATCGCTAACTGACTACCTGGGATTGATGCGGCCCACTCGCGCGCGGCCTCGAGCGGAATGGGATCGCCATCGCCGTGGAGCACGAGCACCCGAACGGTGGTCTGCGCGAGCAGGCCGCGCCAGTCCCAGTTGCCGAGCGTCCCCAGGGTCCAGGCATTGACGCGATTCGAAAGCGAGGCCGGCGGATTGTCGCAGACATCGCTGCGCATGCGGCGAATGGCACTGGTGTCGGCGTAGTAGCCGACGATGAACACACGCCAGTACGCGCGGCAGGCCGCGACCGGATCCACGGCGTTTCGCTGCGCTCTGCTGAGTGTTGCGATGGACACCTTCGTGGCGCTGTCGGCCCACGCGGTGAGCCGCGTGCTGAACTGCGCCATGTAGGGGACACGGCGTGGCGGAATGCTGGAGCCAAGGATGGCGCGACGGACCGTCGCTGGATGCTCTGCCAGATAGAGCGCCACTAATCCGGCACCCCACGAATGGCCGTAGAGATTCGCGCGCGTGATGTGGAAGCGCCGCAACAGCGCGTCGAGATCGGCGACGTGGAGCGCAGCGCTGACCTTGGTGGAATCGGTGATGAGCGTGGACCGTCCGGAGCCGCGCTGGTCGTAGAGGATGACCGTATGTCGGATGGTTAAGAAATCGAGATCGCGCTCGAGGTAGGACGAACTGAGCCCCGGTCCACCATGCACGAGCACGATGGTGTCGCGCTGTGCTCCACCCTGCACGTTGTAGAACAGTTGGATGCCTGCATCCACCGTGACATGGCCCGTGTCGGCGGCAGTGATTGGTGCGGGCGCAGCCGAGAGCGCGACTGTGGCTGCGAAGAGGAGGGGAAGCAGCATACCTGACTCCGGTAAAAGAAACGCGCGCGACTCGAGAACTCCCAGAAACGACGAAACCGCCTTTGGGGGCGGTTCCGACAACACTGTGGTGATCAACGAGCGATGCGCCCTGAAGGAATCGAACCTTCAACCTAGTGATTAAGAGTCACTTGCTCTGCCAATTGAGCTAAGGGCGCCTACCGTACATTACGACCTCTTGTCCAACCCTTCTTGGTACCGCTGCACTGCCTCGCAAGGCGCGCCAGGGAGGAATCGAACCCCCGACCTGGAGCTTAGAAGGCTCCCGCTCTATCCAACTGAGCTACTGGCGCCTCTGAAGAGAACCAAACATCTGACTCTACTGCCTCGCGACCGAATCGGGGCGGCCGGATTCGAACCGGCGACCTCCTGCTCCCAAAGCAGGCGCGATACCGGGCTACGCTACGCCCCGCGAACCGAAGGTGGAAAAGTAGTGAGCTTCACACGCAAGGTCAACCGCCTCATTGCCGTTTGCTGCGCTGGTACACCATCCACTGCTCACACACCGCACGAACGGCGCGTGCCCGATGACTCACGCGGGCTTTCTCCTCTCGTGTGGCTCGACCGAAGGTCTGACCGAGCTCGGCGCTCTTGAAGTACGGATCGTAGCCAAATCCGTTGCTCCCGAACGGCTCTCGCACGATCATGCCGCGGGTCTCGCCGCGGGCCCACAGCACATCCCCCGGCGACTGCGCGATAACAGCGACGCACACGTACGCAGCACCACGCAATGGATCGTCGCACCGCGCGAGTTCGGCGAGCAACTTCGTATTGTTGGCATCATCGAGTTGCTGGCCGGACCCATCGTTTCCGGCCCAGCGCTTGCTGAAGACTCCGGGCGCGCCGCCGAGCGTGTCGACGCAAAGGCCAGAGTCATCAGCGAGCACCAACCGCCCCTCACTCCGCTCCGCAAAGTATCGGGCCTTCGCGCACGCATTCTCCTCGAATGTTTCGAAGCACTCGATGTCGCTCTCCTCTGGGCGTTCGGCGATCCCCGCATCATCGAGAGAGATGGCGCGATACCCGAACTCATCGAGCAACGGGACGAGCTCGCGCAGCTTCCCAGCGCTGCGCGTGGCGACGAGAATGTCTTGCGCGGGAATCAGCCGAGGATTCCGAGCGCGCGACGCTGGTGGGCGTCGAGTTCGGCGATGGCCGCGACCGACTGATCGAGCAGGATGTTGAGCTGCGCGCGATCGAAGGTGCCGTGTTCGCCCGTGCCCTGCACTTCCACAAACTGTCCGGCGCTGCTCATGACGACGTTCATGTCGACTTCGGCGCGCACATCCTCGGTGTACTCGAGGTCCACGCGCGGTGAGCCGTCGATCACGCCAACGCTGACGGCCGCGACGCGACGCTTGACCGGGCTCTGCTTGATGCGCCCCGTCTTCACCATCCAGTCGAAGGCGTCGTGCACGGCAACGCAGGCTCCAGTGATGCTCGCCGTGCGCGTGCCGCCATCGGCTTGGAGGACATCACAATCTACCTTCAGCGTGAACTCGCCCCACTTGAAGTCATCAATCATGGCGCGGACGCTGCGGCCGATGAGTCGCTGAATTTCCTGTGTGCGACCGCCGACCTGTGAGCGCTCGCGCGCGCTGCGCGTGTGCGTGGCGCGGGGGAGCATCGCGTATTCCGCGGTGAGCCACCCCTCGCCCTTCCCTTTCTTCCATCCCGGGACGCCATCTTCGACACTCGCCGTGCAGAGCACCCGCGTGTTTCCGAAGGAGATGATGCAGGAGCCTTCGGCGTAGGAGGAGGCGCCACGCTCGATGGAGACTGGGCGCAGGGAAGATTCGGGGCGTCCGTTCGGACGTGGTTCAGCGGTCTTAGCCACGGAGTTTGTTGACAGTGTTAGTGGTGGAGTGCCCGGGGGTGAGAGGAATCACCACCACGCGGCCGCCGCGCGCGCGGACTTCCGCGGCACCGACGATTGTATCGGGATTGTAGTCGCCGCCTTTGACGATCACATCGGGCTGCACGGCGGTGACGAGTTCGAGCGGGGTATCTTCGTCAAAGATCACAACAGCAGTCACCATCTCGAGCGCCGCGAGCACGTAGGCACGCTCGGATTCGCTGCGGATGGGACGTTCGGGACCTTTGTTCAAGCGACGCACGGACGCATCGCTATTCACGCCGACGATCAGGTGCGCACCCTCGGCGCGTGCGCCGAGGAGAACGTCGATGTGGCCTGGGTGCAGCAGATCGAAAACGCCATTGGTGAATACCACATCACCGGTGACGGAGCGGCGCCAGGTGGCAGCGCTGTCACGTGTGTGGATCTTGCGATGCGGATCGAGCAGTCGCTGCGGGTTTACCACTGTGATTGCGCTCCCTCGATGACCTCGGTCACGATTTTTTCGATTGCCGCCTTGCGTCCCTGTGCTTCGGCATTCTCGGCGTAGGCGCCGAAGGCCGCGAGTCCCTTCTTGCTCCAGATGGTCTTGCCGGTGGTCTGGTCGACAATCTCGACGTCAACGACTATTTGGAGGCGCCGTCGAGCGGAGAGCGCCTGATTCGGGTTTGCGCTGAAGGCTTCGGGGACGTCGATTTCGTATCGCACGATGGTGCCGCGGACGACCGCATGCGCTTTGTCTTCGGTGGCTTCGCGGAGGCCCAGTCGTGAGGCGAGGTTCTTGCGGAGCTCTTCGTTGAGTTCGCGCTGGAGTTCTGGGGCTGGCGTCTCGTTCTCGAACGGCAGGACGGCCATCGTCTTGATGTGCTCGGGGAGTCCGCCGCCGTTGAAATGGTAGGGCAGCAACCGGCATGCACCGCAGAGCAGCACGACGACGAGGACGGACAGTCGCGCGAGCTGGCGAACACGCGGGCGAACATGCGGGCGCGCGGTGGTGTCGGTGCGGGGGGCGGGGGAACCGGCCATATGATGCAATGTCTGGTTGCGCACGGTCGCCGTCAACGCGCGGGCGGTGCTTCGAGCATGGTGGCGAGCCGTTCGCGTATGGTTGCGGGGATTCGAATTGGGCGCCCGTTCGGGGCAATGGCGATGAGCGAGGTGGCGGCGGTCACGAGGAGTTCCCCTGATTTGGCCAAGGTCATCCGGTATTCGTAAGTGACGCTTCGAGACTGCACTTCGGTCAGGTAGGTGTCGATGCGAACCAGGTCGTCGTAGCGAGCGGAGCGATGGTAGCGGATCTGGGCATCGGAGACTGCCAGTGCGACCCCCTGCTCCTCCCACTCGGCGTATGAGTCTCCTTGTAGACGGATCGACTCCGTGCGGGATACCTCGCACCAGACCAAGTAGTTGGCGTAGTACACCACACCCATCTTGTCGGTTTCAGAGTAGCGGACGCGGAGCTCGGTGGTGGTTGGCACGGGCGGGGCTCAGTCGGGGCTCGGGAGGTGCCGCCGGACGGACGGGCGGCCTGGGGAGTTTAGGCCGTTGCCGGCCCACTTTGGAAAGATAATGCGCGCCGCGTTAGGTTCTTGGGATGTTCCCTGCCCCCTGTTTCGTACTGGGTGACGCCCACGTGGGCGCCGCGCCTGTCGACGTCGAGGAGACGTTGCTGGCGATGCTCGAGCGCGCCCGCGGCGAGGCTGGCAGTGTGGTGCTCACTGGCGACGTGTTCGATTTCTACTTTGAGTGGACGCACAGTGTGACCCGCCCTAGCGTGCGGGTGCTGGCGGCGCTTGCCCGGCTCGTCGCGTCGGGAGTTCCCGTGTTGTACATCGCCGGGAACCATGACTGCTGGGGCGGCGCCATGCTTACGACGGATGTCGGGGTGACGTATGTGCGTGGTCCGTGGCGCGGCGAACTGGCCGGCTGGACAACGCTGATCGAGCATGGCGATGGGTTGCGTGGCAAGGCCGATGCGCCGTATCGGGTGCTGAAGGCGTTCGTGCGGCACCCGATTGTGACCACGCTGTTTAGCTGGCTTCCGCCGAACTTCGCGGTGTGGTTGGCGACTCGGTCGTCCACGACGAGCCGGAATGCCCGTCCGAAGGACGGCGGCAAGGCCCTGTACGATGTAGCGCAGGGCCGCCTAGCGGGCGATTTGGGGCTCGATCTCTATGTCTTTGGGCATACCCACGCCCGGGTCGTGGAGCGGACGCCGAGCGGCGGCGTGCTCGCGAATCCAGGGGCTTGGCTTGATGAGCCGTCGTTTCTGGTGGTGACCCCGGATGCGGTGGAGCTCCGGCGGATGTCGCCGAACGGTCCGGACGAGACGTTGACCCGACTCGAGAAGCGCTGAGCGCTCTGCTGGGACAGCCACTCGAACGGTGTGGCGCGCTTGGAACTACCGGAACGACAGTTTGAAGCCGTAGCCGGTGGCGCCGCTTCGGAGCGGCACGGCGCGCAACTTTACGCGCTGCGGCAGGTCCCACAGTTGTGCGGCCACGAAGGCGTCGGCGCCCGAGAAGAGATGATTGAAGATGATGATTGCCATCCAGTCTTCGTACTGCAGGCGACGCGCCTCCACGAGCGCGGTGGGATAGCTACTCACCTTCCAGGTATCGACGACTGGCAGCCCGGTTGAGCTGAGCTGCACGGCCCCGGTGGATGCATCAATCTTGTAGCTCGACGGCACCGAGTCGGCTTGAAAGGCGCGCGCCGCGCGGACATCCGAGGCCGTGCGATTGGCCATAGCGACGGCGGTCACTTCAAGCAGAAAGAAAAAGGCGCCGTAGTTCGGGCGATCGAGCTTGGCTTGACCGAGCCCGGGAATCGCGGCCGAGTAGAAAAAGGCGCGACTCGGCGAGATAGGCGCGCGTTCGACCACGGGCGCGACGCGACGCGGCCGCGCGTTGGAATCTGGCGCCGTGACTTTGGCGGTGTCCGCCCCCTGTGCACGCACCGTATGCGGGGTGGCGAACAACGCCGCGGCCGTGACGAGCGTGGAGAGTGCGATGGCAAGGGAGCTGCGCCGAAAGAGCATATAGGAAGAATACCGCACAGTGGGCAAAAAGTGTCAGGGGCGGAGCGCCGTTGGCGCCCCGCCCCTGCCCTTCGTGCAGTCCTTGATTCGCCGACGCCGACTTAGCGAACCTTCGCCTTCTCCAGACGAACGGCCTTGCCGTCGCTGACGCCCATATAGACCCAGCCACCTGCGCCGAAGCCCGCGAGGAAGCGGAACGCGGGAAGTTGGACGCGATCGATGAGCTCGCCCTTGGCGTTGATCACGTCGTACACGGGGCCGCCGTTCACATTCTTGCTCGTGCGCACCCAGAGGTTTCCGTCGGCGTCACCGCGAGCGGCGCCCGCCTGGAACGGGGGCATGTAGTCGGGCAACTCGGAGGGCTGGACGAAGTTGAGGGGCGGAATTGAGATCTGCTGCTGGCCACCCTGCGCGGGTGCGCCGGCGCGGGCCGGGGCCTCGCCGTCCATACGCATGGAGAAGACCATCGCTCCACCGGCGGGCATTCCGCCGCCCGCGCCTCCAGGGCCGCCGACGGTCACGGGGCCACCAGCGCCGCTCGGGCTCGCGCCCATTCGCGCGGTGGCTTCGGTGCGCATTTTTTCCATGACAACTTTCGAGCTGTCGAGGAAGGCCGTCTTGGAGGAGTCGTTCAAGCGCTGCCAGTCGAAGGGGAGCTTTGGCGTGGTGGTCACCTTCCCATCAGGGGTGACGTATTCCACGTGATAATCGCGGGCGCGCAACACGGCCACGCGTCCGTCGGACAGCAGCGCCCAGTCGTCGACCTGCTGGAGCGGATTGAGCATGGTGGTCACCGTCATGCGACCATTCTCATCCTGCGACATGTTGATTTTCTGCTTTGAGATCTTGACCGTCGCGAGCGTGTCGAGTTTGCGCGTGGCGAGATCGACACGAACGATCACGGCCGAATCGGGCATCTCCGGCAACTTGATCTGCCCGTTGACGAACGTCGGGCGGAAGTTCGGCGCGGCGCGATACACGAGCCGTCCCTGACCGTCAAAACCCGGCGTGCCGTTCGGCCCACCGATGAGCTGATTGGCTTCCTGCGGACGCGGCACAGACATGACGCGCCCCATCTTGCCGGCCGGATCGATGAGCATCATCGAGAGCGACTGCGGATCGACGAAGAGCGTGGAGTCGCCCGAGTACGGAATCAGTCCCGCGGCGCGCGAGCTGTAGGCGTTGCCGGTTGCCGCGGTGGAGTCGGCAATAACGGTGAAGGCCGACAAGTCGGCATCGAACAACATCAGCTTGCGTTCGTTGATGTCATTGACGAGCACCTTGCCATTCGGCAGCTGCCGTGCGGCGGAGACGGCACCGAGTCCTTCCTTGGACACAGCGACGACGGCGCCCAGCGGGCGTACCGGGGGAAGCTGCTGCGCGCCGGCATCGGCGACGACCAGCGCGAGCAGCGCGACCAGCGCGAGCAGCGCCACAGGCGCGAGTACGGTGAGTTTCGAACGCATTGGATTCATCGGAGCAGTTGGGAAAAAGGAGACGCCTGTCATTATCGCATGATCGTGATGCTCTGCATACCACCACCCATAACAGCGGTCGTACCGCCACCGCTTCCCCCGAAGGTATTACCGCCGGCGCCTGCGGTACCGGAGCGAATGGACGAGAGATACTGCACATCGAGATAGCTGACGATGAACGACGGCAGCTTGCGCAGCTGCTCTGCGGTGAGCAGCCGCTTCATCTCCGGGGCCAGCTTGATCAGCATGTCGACCGTTGCCTGACGCGCCTTGATGTAGCGGGCGTACGCCTCATCGGGGTCGTACTTGTCAGGAAGACTGCCGACGTACTTGGCAAATGGGGTCCAGATGGAATCGACGCGAATCGAATACCAGCGATTGACCGTCGCGAGGCTGTCGGCCTGCTTCTGCGTCAACCGGAGCGTATCGGCCTGCCGCAGAATGGTGGCGACCGGATTCACGAGGCCACCATTCTGGTACATCAAGCGAATCATGGGCTCGGCGGCCTTGGTGCCATTGGTGCGGCGCCCGCGATCGATCTGCTGGGTGAGCATCTGGCGTTCGCGCGTCGGGGCGAGGTCATAGCGAAGCATCGCGGTGACCACCACGGGCTGACGCACGGGCGAGAAGGCCGGGTTGGTGGAGCCAAAGCGCTGATTGACTTCGTACTTAAAGCGCTGCGTGGTGGCGTCAAATCCACGCACGTACAGGAGGTTGGCATCGGGGAACGGGGTCTGTCCCCATCCCTTGAGGTTCTTTTCGCCATTGAGCATCAGGTCAGCCGCGCCGAGCGGGTTCGAGATGCTGAGTGAGAAGGTGGCCCGCTGCGGCAGCTTGATCTTGAGCGGATTGAACGACACCGACATGCTCGCGGTATGCGTCCACGGGCCTTCGCAGCTGTTGCGTTCGGCGAGGCGCCCGAGCTGGCTGGTGAGGCAGGCCTTGGCATTGCCGGTCGCGCTATTGAGCAGCGCCTGCATCGAGGCCGCGACACTCGGGTCTGTGGCCGTCGACGGATTGAAGATGAAGGCACGATCGTTGGAGTAGCCGTCGCCGTTGACGTCGCCGGCGATCTGCGGCGTGTACGGGGACCCCGAGCGAATGTTGCCGAACCAGCCCACCCGCACGACGTCGAAGAAGTTGTAGTTGAGTGAGTACTGGAGCTGGTGGCGCGAGTCGAACGTGGAGCGTGCCCACTCGATGTTGAGGGGATTACCGACCGTGCTGGTGAATCCGCGCACCTTCTCGCGATTGCTGCTCCAGACGTACGAGAGATTCCACGTCAGTTTGGTGCTGAATGTCGTGGGGGAAATGCTGGCCTTGAACTGTTGACTCTCTGACTGCAGATCGGAGCGCGTCTCACTCACGCGGTTGTACGCTTGGGTCACACGCGCATCACGAGCGGCGATTGCACCCGATGCGGGATCGATGCTCGTGGGGAGCACGTAGATGGGACGGCTCCCTTCACTCGAAAGGGTAAACTTCTGAATCGGCGCGAAGTTAAGATCCACTGCCGCTGCCTGATTCATGTTCAGCGAATAGGTCCCTTCGAACGACGCATTGAACCGGTTGTTCAGGATCGATCCGCCCCACTGCATGTTCGAGCGCAGACTGCGCGGTGCGTTGAAGTCCTTGGCGAACATGCTGACATTTGGTGCCGTGCTCGAAAAGACGGAGCTCGAGGTGCCGGTCGCGCACTGCGAGGGAATCAGCGCGGCGTTCGTCGCCCAGGACGCCCAATCGACAATCGGCGTGGCGATGCCGACGCAGGTGAGTTGCTGCAGTCCCGTGGAGAGGCCGGTGTTATCGACCGCGCCACCGAGCGTGGTGCTGCCGGGCATGTTCTGAAAGAGTCCGATACCACCGCGCACCACGGCACGGGGTCCGCGCACTGCGCCCTCAAAGCCTGCGACCTGCGGGGCTTCCCCGTACTGCCAGGAGAATCCAACGCGCGGACTCGCATAGACCTTGTTCGGCGCATTGTCGTTGCGCACGCCGAAGAGCGCATCGACCTGCGGGTTGTAGGTCGGCGCGCCGATGAACTGATTGCCATCGAAGCGGAGGCCGTACTGCATCTGGAAATTAGAACTCGCCTTCCAGGAATCGCCGAGCGAGAGCGCGGCGACATACTCGCCACCCGTGCGAGTGCGCGGTGAGAGCTGCCGACTGAAGGTCGATGCTCGGCCGGCCGAGAGGTCCGCGAGGGAGTTGAAGCTGAGGGAGCCGAGCTGATTGATGCTTTGATCGAGCGTGTAGTCGTCGCGACGGAGCTCCGAGGTGAACTTCACGCGATGCTTGTTGTTCAGCGAGAACCAGCTGATCTGATTGGTGTAGCCGAGGCTCGTGCTGCCTTGGCTGGACGCAAGGGCTGGGCTGCCGCCGAAGGCGACGGTCTTCACGCCATTGGTTCCATCAGTAAGCGTGGAGTTGATGCGCACGTTGCCACTTGGGAGCACCAGATACGGGGTGCCGAAGTTACGCGAGTCGCTCAGGCTCACCGTTGTTTCGGTGAGGAAGTTCCCGATGTAGGCGCTGTGACGCCCTTGGAGCGAGGTGCTCCAGTTGGTGCGATCGCCGGAGTGGGCCGGCATCTCACTGAGGAGCGAGGACGACGCCGGAGACTGCTTGTTCCAGGAGCCTGTCATCGTGAAGTTGTAGGCCGCGCCGCTCTTGGAGGATGGCGGCGCAATATCAAAGGCCGCCAGGACAGACCCTTGATCGCTGAGGCGCTGGCTCGGCACTTTCCCGACCGCAGCGGGGATTTTGAGCGTGTTCAGAATATTCAGCAGGCGCGTGACGGAATCGGGTGCGATGCCGGAGGTTTGGAGCCCGAGCGGATCGGTGTTGAGCAGTGTGGCGAGGTCGTTGGAGCGACGTCCCAACTGATACGACACGTTGTAGAACGCGACGTCTGTGGTGACCGGCCCCGTGAGCGAGCCGCCGAGCGAGAGATTGCTGTATTGCTGACCCGTTGCTTGGGCGGCTTTGTCCGTCCACTGCAGCTTGGGCGAATCGATGTTCAAGCTGAGCGCATTGCCGATAAAGTTGGTTCCAGGGCGGGTGCGGATGCTGAACTGCCCGCCGCTGAAGCCGCCGCGTGACACGTCGTAGGGCGCGGTGACCAGGGAGCTCGAGACGGCCGCATCGCGCGGAAGATTGGAGCCGCCAAAGTTCGCCCCGTTGAGCGTCGAGTTGTTCTGGTCCTGACCAAGCCCAAGCACGGAGAAGCCCGAGGGATCGCCGTCGGCACCGGGGATGAGCGTGACGCCGGGGAGCGAGGCGGCCATGGCGGCCAGGTCGCCCATCTGCGCGGCGGTGAGCCCAGAGGTGTTGATGGTCTTTTCAGTGCCGCCGACGTCTGCCGGATTGTCGCCGCGCGCGACTTTGTCACGGGGCGCGGTGACTTTGACGGCGTCGAGGGTCGAGGCCTGCTGCTGCAGCTTGGCATCGGCGACCAAGATGTCCTGGTCGGCGGTGCGCTTGACCTCAAAGCGACGCGGCGCGTAGCCGATTGCCGCGAAGCTCACGAAGTAGTCCCCTTCTCCACCCGGGAAGGTCACGGTGAAGCGGCCGCCGCGATCCGAGCGGGTGGTCCGATTCACATTGCCGGAGAGCGAGGTGACGGTAATCTGGACCCCTTCGAGGGGTTTATCATCGGGGCCGGTCACTCGGCCGCGGATCACATCGACGCCCTGGGCGACGGCGTGGGTCGCGGCCGGGGGAGCGACGAGTAGGGCGAGGGCAGCGGACAGCAAGAAAAACAAACGACGCATCAGACTCACGAAATCGAGGGGAGCGACTTGGGTGATCAGTCGGCAGGTGGGACGAAGACGAGCTCGGGGCGTTTCGCCACGCATCCGTCTCCTGATGAGCGACCTCTCGCGCGCCTCCACAGCCACGGGACCAATGAGCTCCGCAACCAGGCGACATCGCGAGATATGTTCTCTGCTATTGTACGCGCGCGAGCCTCAAAAAGTTGCAGTTGCCAGTCTGCACCGTGGCCGGGGAGCCCGACCGCGTGGGCTCATCGTATGCGGCGGCGCACGTCGTCGAGGCCTTCGAAGGTCGCTCGGGGGCAGCGCTGCTCGATTGCCGCGATGAACGCGGCTTTGTCGTCGGGGGAGATCAGGACCGTTTTGAAGCGGTCGTAGCTGATTTCGAGTCGATCGAACGAGAAGGCGGGGGCCGACATCAGGCTGTGACTCGCGCGCACCACGCGAATCTCGGCGAGTGGCACCGTCGCGTTCACGATGCCGCCACGCACGACGAGATTCACGTCGTCAATCACGTACTCGGTGACACGGTACAGCACCGCAATCAGGATGGCAGGAACCGTCATGAAGGCGAGCACTCGCGGGAGTTCGCTGACGGGAATCTTCCCCTTCCAGACGTCGAATCCGACCAGGACCGGGCCAAGCATCATCGAGACGGTGATGAGCGCTAAAAAACTGCGTCCGACCGCGGATTTGAAGCGAAGGGGGAGCTTGGAGTCGGTGGTACGTTCGGTCATGTGTGATGTGGCCTAGTAATGGGCGCGAATACCGACACCCCTCAAGATATCGGCCTCCTGATTCGTACGGTTGCATTTTGGTTGTCTTAGCACTAAGATTCACAGAATATAAGCAACTGTTTCCGCTCGCCGATCTCTCTGAACGAGGCCCCCGCGAAAGTTTTTCGTGGGGGCCTCGTCGCATTAGGACAGTTGGCGGAAGCGTATGGGAATCGAACCCACCCAACCCGACATCGTCAGGTCGCACCGGTTTTGAAGACCGGACCCGGCACCAGCCAGGACACGCTTCCCTACACGATCACAATCGCTCGTTCACCGCGCGACACTACGTCGCCAATCACCACCGAGCCCGGGACGCGCGCGAGGTAGTCCTGCGCTTTCTCCACCGGCA
>Ga0209596_1000550_pt1 | contig 34673 bp, 32 predicted proteins | sample M_130807_MF_Meta_FD_187314 | JGI IMG/M metagenome (GOLD analysis project Ga0209596, IMG submission 187314) | Freshwater microbial communities from Lake Montjoie, Canada to study carbon cycling - M_130807_MF_MetaG (SPAdes) (version 2) | ecosystem: Environmental > Aquatic > Freshwater > Lake... | reverse complement strand
CCACTAACACCGCGCGCTCAGTGTCCGTCGCGCGGCCGTACTCCACGAGCGGCTCGAGGTAGCTCCGATTGCGCGCCGCGCCGCCGGTGAGCATTCCGCTCTCAATGGCGCCAGCCACGCCGGCAAGCGTCGGCACCGTGGCCATCTCGATCCGCAATGTCACATTGCTCGCGCGCGCTATATGACTCGCGTGGCCGAGTAATCCGAATCCGGTCACATCGGTCGCACACTTTAGCGCGAGTGCCACCGCGGCGCGGCTCGCCACCGCGTTGAGCGTTGTCATGGACTTCACTAACCCTGCAATCTCGTCGGCGCCCAACTGATCGCGCTTGGCTGCAGTCGAGAGAATACCTGTGCCGATCCCCTTGGTGAGGATCAGCACATCACCCGGTTCCGCGCCGGCGTTGCTCAGAATCTTGGCGGGGTGAATCGTGCCGGTAACACTCAGTCCGTATTTGAGCTCTTCGTCGGTGATGGTATGCCCACCGACGAGATGCGCGCCGGCCTCATGCACCGCGTCGAGCCCACCGCGCAGCACCTCCGTGAGCACGGAGAGGGGCAACTGCCCCACCGGGAATCCCACAATGTTCATGGCCGTGAGCGGCTCGCCGCCCATCGCGAACACATCGCTTAGCGCGTTCGTGGCCGCCACACGACCGAAATCGTACGGATCATCCACAATAGGGGCGAAAAAGTCGAGCGTTTGTACGAGCGCGAGCTCGTCGCTCAACTTGAACACCCCGGCATCGTCAAACGTCTCGCGTCCCACGAGGAGTCGCGGATCGCTCCGCAACTCCAGTGGGGCGAGCACGGCGGAGAGGTCGGCAGGGCCCATCTTAGCTGCGCAGCCGGCACACTTCGCCCACTGCGTGAGCCGCACGACCTCGTCCCGCGTCGCCATCGTCATACCGAGATCAACCAACCTTGGCGATGCACTCGATCTCCACGCGCACACCGCGCGGGAGCCCAGCGACCGCAACGGTCGAACGCGCGGGACGCGAGTTGCCGAGGTGCTTGGTGTAGACCTCGTTCACCTTGGCAAAGTCCGCCATGTCGGCCAAGAAGATCGTGGTCTTGGCGACTTCGCCCCAGCTGCAGCCGGCGTTGGTCAGCACGGCGTTCAGGTTCGTCATCACCTGTTCAGCCTGCGCGCTCACATCGCCCTCGACAACCTGCATGGTCTTAGGGTCGAGCGGAATCTGTCCCGCCGTAAAGAGAAAGCCGCCGACCACGGTGGCCTGCGAGTAGGGGCCGATCGCCTCGGGGGCGTCAACGGTGTGCAGGTAGCGTACGCTCATACGGAGACCTCTGAAGGGAGCTGTGGAAGACTAAAAAATCGCAGGGCGTTTGCGGTCACGAGGGCACCCATCGCCTCGGGGGTCACACCACGCGCGGCAGCCAATCGCTCAACCGTGCGGGCGACCCACGCCGGTTCGTTGCGCTTTCCGCGGTTGGGGACCGGCGCCAAATAGGGGGCGTCAGACTCCGCCAGCACACGGTCGTCGGGGACGAGCCGGAGCAGCGCCTCATCTTCCCACTTCGTGAAGGTGACGATGCCGCTGAACGAAATGTACCACCCTACCTCCAACGCAGTGTGGGCCAACGCATGCCCCCCGGTATAGCAATGCAGCACGCCGCCGATCCCGGCGGCCCCAGCCTCGCGCACCATCGCCGCGGTGTCGTCCTCGGCCTGCCGCGTATGCACAATCACCGGACGCCCCATCTCGGCGGCCAGGGCGAGCTGGTCGGCAAAGGCGCGACGCTGCTGGACGGGGGTGGAGGTGTCGTAGGAATAGTCGAGCCCGCACTCCCCAACGGCCACTGCCCCCTGCTCCACCTCGGCCCGGATCGCGGGGATGTCGCGCAGGGAGTCGAAACGGGCGGCGTCAAAGGGGTGTACGCCGGCCGTATGGTACACGAAGCCCCTGTACCGCTCGACGATCGCCCGAGCCCGTCCTGCGGCCTCCAGGGACTCGCCAATGGCCACCAGGGCCACGGCTCCGGCCTCGCGGGCACGGGCAATGACCTCGTCCACGTCATCGGTGAACTTGGGGTCGGCGAGATGGGTGTGCGAGTCTATGAATCGCAAGGCAATGGCTCCGAGAGTCTCAACGCAAGAACGCCTCGGCGTGTTGCCGAGGCGTTCTGTGTCGTGATGTGCAACGATTAGCCGCGAGCAGGTGCTGCGGTCGGCTTGGACATGGACGGCTTGCCGGCCGGCTGGGCCTTGCCGTCGATGGAACGGGGCCAGCGCTGCTCGATGTAGAGCAGGATCGGCGACGCCACGTAGACGGAGCTGAAGGTACCGGTGAAGATACCGAAGGCCATCACCCAGGCGAACGGACGGATGACTTCGCCCGCAAAGAAGAGCAGCGCGAGCGTTGCGGCCAGCGCGGTGGCGTGCGTGAGGATCGAGCGGGGCAACGTTTCGTTGACCGAGCGGTTCAGCACGTCGTACAGCGCTTCCTTGCGGTTCTTGCGGAGGTTCTCGCGGACACGATCGAAGATGATGATGGTGTCGTTCAGCGAGTAGCCGAGCACGGTGAGGAGCGCGGCGACGACGGTGAGCGAGATCTCGAGGTGGAGCAGCTTCATGAAAGCGATCGTCGTCAGGATGTCGTGCGCTGTGGCGATCACAGCGGCGAGACCGAAACGCCATTCAAAGCGCCACGCCAGGTACAGCATGGTGACGAAGAACGAGATCAGGATGGCCAGGTAGGCGCCACGTGCGAGTTCAGCGCCGACGCGCGGACCCACCGCCTCGGTGCGGACGATGGTGAAGGCGCCCGCTCCGACGGCCTTGACGAGATCGGCTTCGATAGCGCGCGAGGTGACTTCGGCGCCAGCCGAACCGGCCGCGTTCTGCGCACGGATGGTGAAGTCACGGGGCGACCCGAACTGCTGGATCTCCGCGCCCTTTGCGCCACCGTTCTCGAGCACGGTACGGAGCTTGGCGACATCCGCCGAGCTCTGGTCCTGGGTGAAGGCGACCTGCATGAGCGTGCCGCCTGTGAACTCAATGCTGTACTGGAAACCGCCCAAGAAGGCGACGGAGCCGATGCCAAGGGCGATGAAGGCTGCGGTCAGGATCGCCGCGGTCTTCCACCACTTGATGAAGTCGTACTTGGTGTCGTGTAGGATGCGCAGCATTAGATACTCAGCGCCTCAGCGGTGCGGTTGCGATTGAGCCAGACAAGGAAGAAGGTCTTCACGACGAAGATCGAGGTGATCATGGACGCCGCGATACCCGCGAGGAGCGTGACGGCGAAGCCCTTAACCGGGCCGGTGCCGTACTGGTAGAGCACAAGCGCGGTGAGCGCCGTGGAGACGTTGGAGTCAACGATGGCGGACATCGCGTGACGGAAGCCTTCGTCGATGGCGGTGCGCAACGATTTACCGTGCACGAGTTCTTCGCGGATGCGCTCGAAGATCAGCACGTTGGCGTCGACCGCGATACCGATGGAGAGCACGAAGCCCGCCAAGCCCGGCAGCGTGAGCACGGCGTTGAAGCCCGCGAGCGCGGCCAGCGTGAAGAGGATGTACAGGATCAGGCCGGCAACGGCGAGCATGCCGGAGAAGCGATAGTAGCCGATCATGATGAACACCACGAGCCCGACGGCGATCAATCCGGCGGTGATGCTCTTGGTGATCGAGTCCTGGCCCAAGCTGGCGCCGATGTTGCGGATTTCCGCGACCTTGAGCGGCACGGGGAGCGAGCCGGCCTTGAGCACGACGGCGAGATCCTGCGCCGAGGCGAGGTCCTTACCACCCATCGTGATCTGGCCACGGGTGCCGATGGCGCTCTGAATGATCGGGGCGCTCATGACGCGATCGTCGAGGACGATGGCCATGTAGTCCTTGACGTGCTTGCCCGTTTCGTTCTTGAAGCGACGGCCACCTTCGTTATTGAGCTGGAACTCGACCACGGTGCCTTCGATTGGCACCGAGTTCGGCTTGGCGTCGGTGATATAGTCGCCGGTGATGATCGGACGCGAGTCGAGCACGTACATCGACTTGAGGACGCGACCACTGGCGACGATTGAGTCGGCGCCCCAGCGCACGACCTTGCCTGGCGGGAGCGCGGCCTTGATGTCTTCGTTCTCGAGGTAGCCCGAGAGTTCGGCTTCATCAGTGGCAGCGACCGTGTACATGCCGGGGTAGCCCGAGGCGACGACGAGACGCTGGAAGGGACCGGTCGAGGCCGTTGCGGCAGTGTCGGCACCCTTCTTGGAAGAGTCCGCACCTGCGAAGAGTGACTTCAGCCCGTTGCCCTTGGCCGTGTCACCACGGACGTCAGGGGCAGCGGCCTTGGCCAGCTTCTTGTCGCGAACGATCGCGTCGAGACGCGGCGCCACGGCTTCGAAGGCCTTGGTCTTGTCGGTGATCTGGAACTGGAGGAACGCGGCCTGCTGCACCACGTCAGTGGCGCGCTTGGCGTCCTCAAGTCCCGGAAGCTCGACGATGAGGCGATCGGTCCCCAGCTTCTGGACGACCGGCTCGGCGACGCCGAACTGATCGATACGGGTGCGGACGACTTTGAGGGCGCGGTCCAACGCGCCACTCTTGTCAGCGATAGCGCCCTTGGATTCGTCGACCTCGAGGGTGAGATGCATTCCCCCTTGGAGATCGAGTCCACGCTTGAGCGGCACACGCTTGACGGTGTCGTACACGAAGACGCCGTTACGGCGGGTACGTTCGACGATAGACCGCGGATAGAGCGCGGCGGCGGACGCGACGACCAAAAGGACGATCGCGAGAAGCCGGTACTTCAAGTTCGACATTCCGATGCCAGGAATGAGGGGAATAAGACGGTTTTTCGTAAGCCTAGAAGCTTAGCCGTCTGCTCACGGTGGGTCAAGCGATGTCCGCTAGGGACAAGGGGTTGTGATTCCCTAGTACAGCCCAATTCCGCGGGCGACCGACACCCGCGCCATCTCGGCGTCCTGACGGAGCTGGGCGACGAGTGCCTGTGGGCCGTCGAACCGCCGGGTGTCGCGGAGACGCCGGATAAAGCCGATCTCGACCTCTTGGCCGTACCAGTCCCCCTCGGCGTCAAAGAGGTGGACCTCGAGCTGGATACTCGGGTCGCCGAACGTTGGGCGCGGACCGAGGTTCATCATGGCGGCGTACCGCTGACCGCCGACGCTGGCGGTGACGGCGTAGACCCCTTCCGGTGGGAGGAGCTTGCGCGACTCTACGGGCTCGAGATTAAGCGTACGGAAGCCGAGGGTGCGCCCCCGCCCTTCTCCGTGGACGACCCGACTCGTGAGGCTGTACGGGCGCCCAAGGCCATCGGCGGCACCGGCGAGGTCGCCGGCGGCGACCGCCTGGCGGATGCGGGTGGAGGAGAGTGGCGTGCCGTCACGCCCCTGCACCGGCGGGACGTCGATGACGTCGAACCCGCGAACGGCCCCGAGTACGCGCAACACTTCGGCGTGTCCGCTCCGGTCGCGGCCAAAGCCGTGATCGTAGCCGACCAAGAGCTCACCCATTCCGAAGCGCGCACGAAGGATTTCATCGACGAACTGTGTGGCGTCGAAGCGCGCGAGTTCCGGGGTGAATGGCAGCACCTCGACGCGGTCGATTCCGCAGAGCCGGAGCGCCTGCGCCTTCTCGTGGGCGGTGGTCAGATGCGGCGGTGCCGATTCGGGGCGTACCACGTCGAGCGGGTGCGGGGTGAAGGTCACTAACAGACTTTCCAGCCCGCGCGCACGCCCGCGTTCGGCGAGTCGCTGCAGCACCAGCCGGTGCCCGCGATGTACGCCGTCGAAGGTGCCGACGGTAATAACGGCGCGTGTTGCGGCGGCCATGCTCATACGGCAGCCTCGCGCATCACGACACGGGGCTGAAAGCGATCGCCCGATTCGGCAATGCGGCGCTCGGCGAATGCGACGAGGATCGGAGCATTGTCCGCTGTGACGCTCCCGGTGATTAGTGCCGCAAAGGGCCCGTCGACGGTTGCCGCCACGTCGATCCCGCGCACCACGCCCGCGAGGTCGGCGTCGGTGAGCGCCTGTTGTGGGTAGCCCGCGAGCACGTCGAGGGCGGGGCGCACCACACCTTGGCCGGCGCGGAGTTGATCGACCGTCACCGCGTCGGCGACGCGAAATGAACCGGCGTCGGTGCGACGCAGCTGCGTGAGATGCGCCGCGCTGCCACAGGCGCGCGCGAGATCACGGGCAATGCTCCGGATATATGTGCCGCTTCCGCACCGCACGCGCATCTGGCACTGCTCGACCTTTCCGTCGGCATCGACGGTGAAGTCCCGCAGCGTGAGTTCTGAGATCTCAATATCGACCGGCGCGAGTTCGACATCGTGCCCTGCGCGCGCGAGTGCGTAGGCACGCTGTCCGTCGACGCGTTTCGCGGAGTACGCCGGCGGGACCTGCGAGATTGTGCCCACGAAGTTTGGCCGGGCTCGCTCCAGTGCGTCGGGCGTGGGCCGTGGCGCTTCGACAACCACCGCGCCTAAGAGATCTTCGGTGTCAGTCTCGGTGCCGAAGCGCACAGTGGCGTCGTACACCTTGGGAGTGTCGTGCAGGTATTGCAGCAAGCGCGTCGCGCGCCCGAGCAGGAGCACGAGCAGCCCGGTGGCGAAGGGATCGAGCGTGCCGCCGTGCCCGATGCGCGATTCCCCTGTGACGCGGCGCGCAGCGGCGACGACGTCGTGGGAGGAGATCCCCGCGGGTTTATCGACGAGCAGGAGCCCGTCAGTTCCCGCGCTCGTCCTTTTCCGTCGCGGCATCGTCAGGAGCGGCGGGCGGCGGCGTCACGCCTTCGGGTGCGGGCTTGATGCTCGCGAGGAGATTCTCGATGCGCGTGGCGCGCGCGAAGCTCTCGTCGAACTTGAAGTGGATCGACGGGGCCAAGCGCAGCCGCAGCGCGCGGCCAACCCGACCGCGGAGCGACGGCGCGACCGCGTCGAGCCCTTCCATGGTCTCTTCACGCTCACGGTCGGTACCGTAGACGCTGACGTACACGGTGGCGTGGCCGAGGTCGCGCGACATCTCGACGCCGGTCACGGTCACGAGCGCACTGACACGGGGATCTTTGACGCCGCCAGCGAGCAAGACAGCGATTTCCTCTCGTACCGCTTCTGCGACACGATCGGGCCTGCGCAGATCACGAGGCATTGGTCACCTCCAGGTGACGCAGTGGCACGAGCAGAGGCAGGGTGCAGGAGCCGACGACGCCGGCCCCCGCCCCGCTCTTACTCCGATGCCGACGAGGCGAGGGTACGAGCGACGGTCTCCGTGCGATAGCACTCGAACATGTCGCCAACCTTCACATCGTTGAAGTTCTCGATCCCGATACCGCACTCGAACCCGTCCTTGACTTCCTTGACGTCGTCCTTGAAGCGACGGAGCGAGCCGATGGTACCTTCGTACACTTCCTTGCCGTCGCGCAGGACGCGCACGCGCCCGGTGCGGCTGATGTTACCCGTGCGGACGATGCAACCGGCGATGGTGCCGATCTTCGACACCTTGAAGACCTCGCGGACCTCGGCCTCGCCGAAGATGACTTCCTTCGAATCGGGACGCAGCATGCCTTCCAACGCGAGTTTCACGTCGGCCACGGCCTCGTAGATGATCTTGTACAGCTTGATCTCGACCCCTTCACGATCGGCCGCGGAGCGCGCCTTGTTGTCTGGGCGCACGTGGAAGCCGATGATGATGGCTCCCGACGCCTTGGCAAGCAGGATGTCGCCTTCAGTGATCGCACCCACGCTGCGCTGAATGACCTCGACCTCGACTTCGGCGTTGGACATCTGCGCCAAGGCGTCGGCGAGCGCTTCTGCCGGACCGCCCTGATCGGCCTTGATGAGCAACTTCAGGCTGCGACGCTGGCCTTCGGCGGCGTGTGCCATGAAATCTTCGAGCGACACCGCACCCTTGCTGGTCCGACGGCTCTTGGCTTCGCGGTCGAGACGTTCACGACGCTGCGCAATCTCACGCGCTTCGGCGGAGTCTTCCACCACCAAGAACTGATCGCCGGCCATCGGCACGCCGACCATACCCAGCACCTGCACTGGAATGGCTGGGCCCGCTTCCTTGACCGCCTTGCCACGCTCGTCGAGCAGCGCGCGCACACGACCGGAGAAGAGTCCGCAGATAAAGTCATCGCCCACATGGAGGGTGCCGGCCTGCACAAGAATCGTGGCCACCGGTCCCTTGCCTGCATCGAGCTGCGCTTCGACCACGGAGCCCGTAGCACGACGATCGGGGTTCGCCTTCAGATCAAGAATTTCGCTCTGCAGGAGGATCTGATCGATGAGCTCGGGGATGCCGGTGCCCTTCTTGGCCGAGATCTCAGAATGCAGGGTCTGACCGCCGAAGTCTTCGAGCACGACGCCGTGCTGGAGCAGTTCCTGCTTGACCTGCATCGGGTTCGCGGCCGGGAGATCGCACTTATTGATTGCGACGATGATCGGGACGCCGGCGTTCTTGGCGTGCGAGATGGCTTCGATCGTTTGCGGCATGATCGAGTCATCGGCAGCGACGACGAGAATGACGATGTCCGTGACCTGGGCACCGCGCGCGCGCATGGCCGTAAAGGCTTCGTGACCCGGGGTGTCGAGGAACGTGACCATCTTACCACTTGGCGTGGTGACGTGGTACGCGCCGATGTGCTGCGTGATGCCGCCGGCTTCACCTGCGACAACATTCGCCTTGCGGATATAGTCGAGCAGCGACGTCTTGCCATGGTCAACGTGACCCATGATCGTGACGACGGGGGGACGGAACTTGAGAGTCTCTGGCGCGTCCTTGACCGTCTCGACCGCGGAGGCCGCGTACTCCTCCTCGCGCTCAGCGACGAATCCGAACTCGCTGGCGATGAGTTCGATCTGATCGAAGTCCATCCGCTGGTTGATGGTGACCATCAACCCGAGGTGTTTGAAGGCGAACGAGACGATCTGCGTGGCCGGCACCTTGAGGATGTCTGCCAGCTCGCTGACCGTGATGAACTCGTTCACACGGACCAGTTTCTTCTCACGCTCGGCGACCTCGGCGCGGATCGCTTCGAGCTCCTCGCGTCCGGAATCGTCGCGCTGACCGCGGCGCCGTGGGGCTGGTCCACCCATCTGACGCATGGTGCGCGAGATGTTTGCCGACACCGCCTCTTGATCCACCGCGCCGCGCTTGCCCTTCTTGCGACGAGGACCTGAGGTCGGCGACCCGCTGAGTCCTCCGCCAGTGCCCGTATTGCCGCCGCTCGGCGGACCGCCGCCGGGCCGACGATCATCACGACGGACACCACCGCCCTGTCCGCCGCCTGGGGTCGCCGAGGCGATCGGGCGCGGGGGGAAGTTGCCGCGGGGGCCACCGCTCGCAGCCGGTCGCGGGCGCGGGGCGCCTGGGACGATCGGACGCGGACGGGGACGATCGGGCATCTGATGCGAGGTGTGTCCGGAATCGCTGGAGTACGTGCTCTGTACTGTCGGCTGCGACGGCGGTGCGACGCGTGGAGCGGGCGGCGCAACGGGCGCAACCTGAGCGACCGGACCTTCGGGCGCCGCGGGCGCCGCGGGCGCTGCGGGCGCTGCGGGCGCTGCGGGCTCAATCTTGGCCTGCACCGTACCAGGAGCCGCAGCGGGCTCTGGCGTGGTCGTGGCGGCTTTTGGAGCAGCAGCTGGCGCAGCGCTCGGGGTCTCCGCGACCTCTACGCTTGCGACTGGCGCTGCAACGACGGGGGCTGGCGTCACCGGCGCAGGAACCACTGGCGCGCTGACGACGACTGGCGCTTCGACCATCGGTTCCGGCTCGGGCGGAAGGTCGGCGGCACGACGACGGCGCGTGACGGCCGCCTTCGGTGCTTCGACAACCGGCTCGGGCTCAGCGACTTTCGCCTTGCTTTTGGTCTTTGGTTTTGGCTTGGCCTCGACCTTCGGGGCATCAGCTGCGGTGGCTTCGGCAGGAGCAGCCGACTCCGCGGGCTCGGCATCCGCCGCCTTGCGGCGGCGTGCTGGCGCGGCGGCAGGAGCGGCCGCCTTCGCGGCGCGCTCGCGCTTTACGCGCTCCCAGCGGGCACGCACGCGCGCCGCCTGATCGTCCGTCAGCGGCGCACTCGGCGCGCGTACGACGACCTCAAGCGACCGGAGCATCCCGAGGACGTCGTCCGTCGAAATGCCAAGATCTGCTGCCAGGTCCGTTACCGAAAACTTGCTCAAGCCAACCTCCTCGTTGCGCTCACGCGCCCACAGCGTCGACGACGCCGCGAATTCCCTTCGCCAGATTCGCGTCGACGATGCCGATCACCGCCGTCGCTTCCTTCCCTGCTGCCCCGCCAAGCGCGGCGGCCGAAATCCCTTCGATCATGCGCACTCCTTTGGCCCGCAGGAGCGGTACGACCTTATCCAAACTGTTCTCTGACGCGTCCATACCGACCAGCGCCAGCTCCAATGTGCCTTTCTGTGCCGCTTCCCTGACCCGATCCACGCCGAGCACCGCCAGTCGTCCGCGAAGCCCAAGTCCTACGAGCCCCAGCACCCGCTTGGCGACGGCGTCGTCAATCACGCCGAGGCCGTGGCCCCTTCGCCGTCGGTCCCGTCGACGGTCAACTCATCGATCAACTTCATGATGCGGTCGGCCTCTTCTGGCGCGATGCCCGGGAGCTTGAGGAAATCGTCGCGATCGAGGTCGAGAATGTCATTGAGCGTGCCGTAGCCACCCGCTTCGAGCACTGCGACCGTTGCCGGCGGCAGTCCTTCGAGGTCGGAGAGCTTCACGTCGCCGCCTTCGTCACCCTCTTCTGGGAGCGGAGCGAAGAGTGGCATTTCTCCGCCACGCTCCAGCCACTCACGGCTCGAGTAGAGGTCGATCTTCCACTCGGTGAGTTCGGAGGCGAGGCGCACGTTCTGTCCGTTACGGCCGATGGCCAGCGAGAGCTGGTCCTCGTCCACAACCGCCTGAATGGTCTTCGTGGCCGGATCGCTGAAGACGCGGGCGACCTTTGCCGGTGCGAGCGCGAGCTTGGCAAAGCGCTCCGGATCGGTGCTCCACGGCACAATGTCGATGCGCTCGCCGCCGAGTTCCTGCACGACCGCCTGTACGCGCGAGCCCTTGAGCCCGACGCATGCGCCCACCGGATCGATCGAATCGTCCTTTGAGAAGACGGCGATCTTGGTGCGGCTTCCGACTTCGCGGGCGGCGGCGCGGATCTCGACGATCCCCTGCTGCATCTCCGGGACCTCGAGCTTGAAGAGCGCCTTCACGAACATCGCGTCGCCACGTGAGAGCACGAGACGCGGCCCCTTGGGGGTGTCCTCGAGCTTCTTGAGCACGGCGCGGATGGGCTCGCCCTGCTTGTAGTCCTCGCGATGGTTCTGCTCGCGGTACGGAATAATGGCTTCCGCCTCGCGGAACTTGTTGAGCATCACGACGATCTTCCCGCGCTCGATCTGCTGGATCTCACCCGAGAGCAGATCGCCAACGCGCGACGTAAACTCGTCCTTGATTTTATTGCGCTCACCCTCGCGGACGCGCTGGATGATCCGCTGCTTGGCGGCCTGCACCGCCGAACGGCCGAACTCCGCGAAGTCCACGGGGACTTCCATGACGTCGCCAATCTGGTATTCGGGGTCCTCGAAGCGCGCCTCTTCGAGTTGCATTTCGCGCGCTGGGTCCTCGACCGTCTCCACGACGTTTTTCAGGAGGATGATTTTGATTTCCCCCCGATCATCGTCGATGTCGACCTCAGCCTGGACCGTCGGTCCGTGCTTCTTGGCCAGAGCGGCATTGATGCCGTCCTGCAACATTTCGTGGAGCTCAGCGCGCTCAATTTGTTTGAGGTTCGCGAGCTCGCGAATCGCGTTCAAGATTTCCGTCGAACCGGCCATTCCGGACTCCTACGGTTTCCAGTGAAACGCTAAGCGGGCTTCGGAAATCTCCGCCAGCGTCATTGCGTACGTATTCCCCTTCGGGTCCTGCACGGAGATCCGCGCGTCGGCACCCTCTCCGTCTACTCCAACAATCTCCACCTCGGCACGCCCACCGATCGCAGCGAGCACTGTGCTCGTGACCATCGCCTTGCGTCCCGTGAAGCGCTGCCAATGGGCGATGGTGCGCAACGACCGCTCCATTCCCGGTGACGACACCTCCAACACATACCGACCGTCGATGAGGTCGGGCATGGTGTCGAGGCGAGCCTCAATGGCCCGCGACACCCGCTCGCAATCACCGACCTGTACCTTCTGACCATCCAGTCGATCGATCCGGATATCCAGAACGGGGCGACTCTTCGTCCCCCCCACGCGAAATTCCGCCAACTCGTATTCGAGCGGCGTAACTTCCTGTGCTACAACCACTTCCAACTCGTGCTTCACGTTGATTCTCGGCAGCGTCCAAAGACAAAAAAATGTGGGGAGACCTTCCCCCACATCACGCCGACGGCCCGTGCGCCGCTCAGCTTCCTAATTATAGACGAAAAACCATCGCCAGTCAAGACAGGATGACCGCCACCTGTCGCTGGGGGTCGCCGCACCGATGTGAGAAGAACTGACTATTGTCGCATTGGGTGCAGTGTCCGCTCGCGGAGATCTGCGTCACGCCAGCCTCGCGGCCCTGCTCGGCCAACAGGGCGCGGAGATCGACGTTCCGCTTCCGGATGGTGGTCCAGCCGGTGAGGTGTTCGAAGACGTCGGGGCCCACTTCGTAGCATCGACCACAGATTGCCGGCCCGAGATGCATGCGGACATCACTCACCGAGAGGCCCGCGGTGGTGAAGCGAGAAAGCCCAATCTCGAGAATGTGACCTGCTGTCCCGCGCCATCCTGCGTGGAGCATGGCCACCGCCCCGGATGGGTGCGCCAGAAAGACGGGGACGCAATCGGCGATTGTGATGGCAAGCGCGGTGCCTTGGCTCTGGGTAAAGTGGCCGTCGGCATTTTCCGCACGGCGCCAGCCAAAGAAGTCGGCGCTCTGCGTGAGCACCTTGACCCCGTGGACCTGCGTGGAGCTCGCGAGGCGCGACGCACTGGGCGCGAGCTCCTGCACCAACTGTTCCCAGCGCGCGACACCCGCGGGGAGCGGCGCACTGTCGCCGAGCGCAAAGTCGCCGGCGGCGCGTGTCGTGGTGAAAGCCGTGATTCCGATCGCCGCAAACGTGGCGATCGCCTCACGTGCCGGCAACTCGGCCACTACGCGCCGATCTCCACGCGCTTGATGTTGGCGCCGAGTGCATTGAGACGATCGTGAATACGCTCGTAACCTCGCTCGATCTGGCCGACGTTGTTGATTGTGCTCTTTCCCGATGCACACAACGCCGCGATGAGCATCGCCATCCCGGCGCGGATATCAGGGCTCTCGACTGTTGCCCCACGCAGCGGACTCGGCCCCGCGATCAATGCACGGTGCGGATCACAGAGTACGATACGAGCACCCATCCCCACGAGCTTGTCGACGAAGAACATGCGCGACTCGAACATCTTCTCGTGCATGAGAATCAGTCCGTCGCACTGCGTGGCGGTGACGATCGCGATCGACATCACATCCGCAGGAAACGCGGGCCACGGCTGATCCTCGAGCTTCGGCACGTGCCCGCCGAGGTCGCTCTGAATGGCGCGGCGCTGTTCGGCGGGGACAATGAGATTGTCACCGTCGGCGATGGTCGTGATGCCGAGGCGTTCGAAGCCCATGCGGGTTGAGCGCAGGTGCTCGACGCCAGCATTTTCGATTGTGATGGTGGAGCGCGTAACGGCGGCGAGCCCGATGAAGGATCCCACTTCGATGTGGTCGGGTCCGATCGTGTGGGTACCCCCGCCGAGCGGGGTGCCGCCGTGGATCGTCAGGAAATTGCTGCCAATGCCTTCGATCTTGGCGCCCAGGGTCACGAGGAAGTTGCAGAGGTCCTGGACGTGGGGCTCGCAGGCGGCGTTGCGGAGGGTCGTGGTCCCTTTCGCGGCGACGGCGGCCATCACCGCGTTCTCGGTGCCGGTGACGCTTGGTTCATCGAGAAAGACGTCGGCGCCACGGAGTCCGGTGGTCTTGAAGGCGATGCGGTCGTCGAAGGCGTGCGTGGCACCGAGCTGCTGCAGCGCCAGGAAGTGTGTGTCGAGACGACGGCGGCCGATGACATCGCCGCCCGGCGGGGAGAGTTCGACTTGACCGCAGCGGGCGAGGAGCGGCGCCGCGAGGAGAATCGATGCGCGGATGCGGGTACACATCGCGGGGTCGAGCTTGGTTGCACTGATGTTTTTGGCGTGGACCTGTAGCGTGTTCTGCGCGGTCCATTCGATGGACGCACCCGTGGTGCGCACGAGGTCAACGAGCGTCTCGAGGTCGCGGATGCGCGGCACATTGTGCAGCGTCACCGGCTGATCGGTGAGCAGAGTCGCCGCCACGATCGGGAGCGCCGCGTTTTTGTTGCCGCTCGGGCGGATGGATCCCGAGAGCGTGAGGCCACCTTCGACAATGAATTGGACGGCAGACATGCGGAGACCTGAGTGGGGGGCGCGCGTGGATCTAAACGATTGGGTGACGCGCCGTTGGAGAGCTGAGATGCCCGACCCTGCGACGTTCCCCTGTACCAAGATATGACGATTCAGGTGGCGGTGGCGACACGACACCAGCGCGCACGTATCACCGCTTTATCCGCCGGCGCGCTTGCCCAGCATCTGCGCGAGCTTTTTCGGGTCGGCTCGGCCACCCGACTTCTTCATCACCGCACCAATGAGCACACCCTGGAGTTTCCGCTCGCCGGCCGCAAATCGGGCAGCCTCGTCGGGGAGCTCGGCCATGACTTGGTCGATCCAACTCTCGAGCGCAGCATCATCGCCGACTTGGAGAAGTCCGAGTTTCTCGGCGATCGCTTTGGGCTCGCCCCCGTCCTTAACCATCGCGGCGAAGACTTTTCTCCCCGCAGTGGTGCTGATTGCGTCGCCCTTAATCATCGCGATCAAATCACCGAGCTGCGCGGGCGCGATGGGAAACTCCGCAATGTGGCCGCCGCTCTCATTGAGCGTGGCCAGCACATCGCCCATCACCCAGTTCGCGGCGAGTTTGCCGTCGCCGCAGCGAGCGACGACCGCCTCGAACCAATCACCGACGGCACGAGTTGCCGTGAGAACTTCGACGTCCCCGGCGGCAAGCCCGAACGACGAGGTATACCGCGTACGGCGTGAGGACGGAAACTCGGGCAGCGCGCACTTGATCCCTTCGACGAAGGCCTCGCTCAGGACGAGCGGGGGCAGATCGGGCTCGGGGAAATAGCGATAGTCGTGACTCCCCTCTTTGGAGCGTGCGGCGCGCACCTGATCGGCGGCGGCATCGAACAACATCGTCTGCTGTACAACGGTCCGGCCGGCATCGTGCACCGCGCAGTGACGTGCGAACTCGAGCTCGAGCGCGCGCTCCACATTGGAGAACGAGTTGACGTTTTTGACTTCGGTGCGGGTGTTGAACTCCTGCTGGCCATAGGGACGCGCGCTGACGTTGGCATCAACGCGAAGACTTCCCTCCTCCATGGAGCAATCCGAGACGTCGGCAAAAAGCAGAATCTCTTTGAGGGCGCGCAGGTACGCTCCCGCATCGGCACTCGAACGCAGTTCGGGCTCACTCACAATCTCGATGAGCGGAACGCCGGCACGATTGAGGTCGATGGCGGTAAAGCCGTCATAGCGATCATGGACAGACTTTCCGGCGTCTTCTTCCATGTGGATACGCGTGAGCGCAATCCGTCGACCGTCGGGGAGTGCGACACTTCCCTGCAACGCCAAGGGCTGATCGGCCTGCGAGATCTGATAGCCTTTGGGAAGATCGGGATAGAAATAATTCTTGCGCGCGAAGATCGACCGATGATTGACGACGCATCCGAGCGAGAGCGCGGCACGCACGGCCAGATCTACAGCGCGTGCGTTGAGCACCGGCAGCGCGCCCGGGAGCGCGAGACAGACCGGGCAGGTATTGCTATTTGGTGAATCGCCGAAGTTGGTGGAGCAGCGGCAGAAGGCCTTGGTGTTCGTCTTGAGCTGCACATGCACCTCAAGGCCGATCACCATCTCGTAGCGCTCATGAAACTCGCTCATCGGTGTGCCTCCGCGCCAAGTTCGCTCTCGAGTGCATAGGCCACGCGGAACATGTTGACCTCGCCGAACTTGGGTGCAATCACTTGGCCTCCAACCGGAAGCCCCTGCACACGCCCAATGGGAAGCGACATCGCCGGAACCTCAGCGAGATTGGCGCTCACGGTGAAGAGATCGCAGAGATACATCTCGTACGGATCGCTGATGGCACCGATGTGAAAGGCGGGACTCGCGGTGGTCGGGGTGAAGAGTGCGTGCACACCGGAGGCCCAGACATCGGTGAAGTCTTTGGTAATCAGGGCGCGGACTTCCATCGCCTTGCGATAATAGGCGTCGAAGTAGCCCGCCGAGAGGACGTACGTGCCAAGGAGAATCCGGCGCGTGACTTCTGCGCCAAAGCCTTTCGAGCGGGTGGCTTCGTACATCCCGCGGAGTCCGTCGCCGTCGATGCGCATGCCGTAACGCACGCCGTCGAAGCGGGCGAGGTTCGCCGAGCATTCCGCGGGGGCGATGATGTAGTAGACGGGAAGTGCGAGATCGGTATGCGGGAGCGAGACGTCGCGGAAGGTGGCACCGCGGGCCTTGAGCGCGTCGATCGCGCGGTCGCACTGTTCGCGCATGAGCGCGGGGAGCGACTCGGGGAAATATTCGCGCGGCTTGCCGATGACCAGGCCCGTGAGATCGCGGGAATCGGTGCGGTACGTTGGCGCGGGGCGCGGCGCCGAGGTGGCGTCGTGCGTGGTGTCGTCACCGGCGAGGACCTGCATGGCGAGTGCGGAGTCGTCGACCGTGCGTCCGAAGACGCCGATGTTGTCGAGCGACGAAGCAAAGGCCACGAGACCGAAGCGACTGATAAGCCCGTAGGTCGGCTTTACGCCGACAATGCCACAGAAGGCCGCTGGCTGGCGAACCGAACCGCCCGTCTCGGAGCCGAGGGCTATGGGTGCGAGGCCGGCGGCGACCGCGGCGGCTGAACCGCCGGACGAACCACCGGGAACGCGCGAGGTGTCGAGCGGATTCCGCGCCGGGCCGAAGGCGCTGAACTCTGTGGAGGAGCCCATGGCGAACTCGTCCATGTTGGCTTTGCCCACGAGGATTGCACCGGCCTGGTGCAGCTTGGTCGCGACCGTGGCGTTGTACGGGCTGATGTAGCCTTCGAGAATCTTGGAGCCGCAGCTTGTGGTGAGTGTCGTGGTGGCGATGTTGTCCTTGAGCACAACTGGAACGCCAGCGAGGGCGCCGCCGACCGGATGCGACTCCGCCGCGCGGAGGCTGGCGTCGCGATCCGAGGAAAGAATGCAGTTGAGTCCGTCGGCTCCGGCCTTGACGGCGACGGCACGATCAAAACTTTCGCGAACAATATCGGTGGCGCTTACCGTACGCTCGCGCACTGCGGCCGCGATGGACGCGGCGCCGGCAGGAATCCACTCACGAGGAGCACTCACGACGCGTCTCCCGCGTCGTCATGCGTAGCCAGGCGCGGCACGAGGAAGAATCCGTCGCGCATGAGCGGGGCGAACTCGTCACGAGCGCGCTCGAGCGGAACCGAGGTACGGGCATCGGCCCCGAGCGGCATCCCGGCGCGGGTAGCATCAGCGATTTCGGCAAGTCCGCGACTCGGCACACGTTCGAGTGCGTCCATATGCCCGAGAATCCCGTTGAGCTCTGCCACCAACCCGTCGAGTCGTTCCTCGGGTACGCCCACACGGGCGAGCCCGGCGATGTGACGCACGTCGTCCTTAGAAACAGCCATCAGTCGAAGTCCCGTTCGAGTCCAGCGAAAGCGACCACTAGGCGCTTTCGTCCCACTGCTTCATCATCGAAATCTATCGTGACCTTGGCGTCGCGCCCGGTCCCTGACGCTTCGGCGATCGTGCCGCTTCCGAAGGTCTTATGCTTGACCCGCGCCCCCTTGATGAGCACCGGCTGATCCTGTGACTGGTCCTCGATCTCGACCGCCTTCTCGCGCGCGGGATTCCGGCGCCAAGTGCCGGGCGACTCATCGTCCCAGCTCGAGGGGGCGCGAACCGTGGGGGTGAGGGCGGCTCGACCACTCGCGCGCAGGCGAATGGTCGGCTGCGGCACGAGGAGTTTCTGCGCGCTGGCGTTGACGAACCGGGAGAGGATCGACGGCATCGTTTCGCCATTCCGGCGGCGGCTTCGCGCCCAACTCAGATAGAGTTTCCGCTCGGCGCGGGTAATGCCCACGTAGAACAGACGGCGCTCCTCTTCGAGCATATCCGGGTCGTCGGAGGCGCGACTCAGGGGAAACAAGCCGTCTTCCATACCCGCGACAAAGACCACGGGGAACTCGAGTCCCTTGGCCGTGTGCAGCGTCATCATCGTGACCGCGTCGGCGTCTGGCCCAAGTTGGTCGAGTCCGGCGACTAGTGTGGCCTGCTGCAGGAAGTGGTCGAGTGGCCGGAGGCCGATCTCTCCACCGTCCTCAATCACGGTTTCCGCAGCACCACGAATGAACTCGGCGACGTTGTCGAGCCGCTCGAGCCCTTCTGGCCCTTCGGCGCGGAGTGCGGCGTCGTAGCCGATGTGCGTGACGAGCTCGACGATCAGTGCATCAACACTGGCCTCGGTTGCCATCGCATGAAAGCGATCGACCGACTCCACAAAGTCCGCCATGGCGGACTTTGTGGCAGGCCGCGCCCCGACCATGAGGTCTGGCCGAGCCGCGGCCGCGAGTAGCGGGATACCGGCCTCGCGTGCACCGCTGGCTAGGAGTTCAACCGTGGTCTCACCAATGCCGCGCTTCGGCACGCCGATGGCGCGACGGAAGGCCTCGTCATCGGCGGGGTTGGCGATCAGGCGCAACCACGAGACGAGATCCTTGATCTCACGGCGATCGTAGAAGCGCACCGCGCCGACCATGCGATACGGAATCTGGCGGCGACGGAACGACTCTTCGAATCCACGGCTCTGCGCGTTGGTGCGGTAGAGAATGGCGATATCAGAATATTTATCGCCCATACGCTTGCGGCGCGCTTCGATTTCCTCGGCGATAGCGTCGGATTCATCGCGGTCATCGAGGGCACCAATGAGCGTGACGGGGTCGCCGCCTGGCTGCGTGGAGCGGAGTGTCTTCCCGCGGCGCCCCGTGTTCTCGGCGATCACCACATTGGCAAGGTCGAGGATCGCGGAGGTGGAGCGGTAGTTCTCTTCGAGGCGCACGATCGTGGCGCTCGGATAGTCACGTTCGAAGTCGAGGATGTTCCGGATGTCTGCGCCGCGCCATCCGTAAATAGCCTGATCGTCGTCGCCGACGACGGCGACGTTGCCATTCCGGGCACCCATGAGCCGGATGAGTTCGTACTGTGCGCGGTTGGTGTCCTGATACTCGTCGACGAGGATGTACTTGAATCTGTTCTCGTAGCGCTCGCGCACATCGGCGTGGCGCTGCAGCAGTTCAACGGGGAGCCAGAGCAGGTCGTCGAAGGAGACGGCATTCGCACCGCGGAAGGCGAGATCCCAGTCGCAATAGATCGGGGCCACGGCCTTTGCGAGCGGCGTCATGGCCAGTTTCGCGAACTCCACCGGATCGACGAGCGCATTACGCGCTTCGGAGATGGCGCTAGAGATGGCACGCGGCGTCCACGTTTTTGGTGAGACGCGATGCCGTTCCATGAGGCGTTTGACGATCGCGAGCGTGTCGTCTTCGTCGTAGATCGTGAAGGCGTTGGTGCGCGCGACTTTTTCTGGGTCGCGGCGCAGCATGCGGGCACCGATCGCGTGGAAGGTCCCGATCCACATTCCTGCGGGCGGGTTGCCGAGTGCGCGTGCGACACGCTCTTTCATCTCGCCGGCGGCCTTGTTGGTGAAGGTCACCGCGAGGATTTGATCAGCGCGGGCGTGCCCTTCGGAGATCAGGCGCGCGACGCGCGATGTGAGCACGCGCGTCTTGCCGGAGCCAGCGCCGGCGAGGACGAGCATCGGGCCATTGTTATGTTCGACCGCTTCGCGCTGGGCGGGATTGAGCGACGCGTTGGGGGTAGCAGAGTCCGTCATCGGTGAAAGTTAGCCACCGTGACGAGCCCCGTCACCGCGACCGTTCAGCCGATGCGGTCGGTACCCAAATAGGGGCGCAGCGCCTCGGGGACGAGCACGGTGCCATCCGGCTGCTGATACTGTTCGAGTAGCGCAGCGACCACGCGCGGCAGGGCGAGGGCGGACCCGTTGATCGTGTGCACGAAGCGGGGTTTTTCGGCGGCGGCGGGACGATAGCGGATGTTCGCGCGTCGCGCCTGGAAGTCGCCGAAGTTCGAGCAGGACGAGACCTCGAGCCACTTCCCGACGCCCGGGGCAAACACCTCGAGGTCGTAGGTTTTGGCGCTGGAGAACCCCGTGTCGCCCGCGGCGAGCAGCAGCACGCGATACGGCAGCCCGAGCAACTGCAGCACCTTCTCCGCGTGACTGGTCAGCAGTTCGTGTTGTGCGGCGGAGTCCTCTGGGGCGCAGAAGCGGACGAGTTCGACTTTGTCAAACTGGTGCACGCGGAGGAGACCGCGCGTGTCTTTTCCTGCTGCGCCCGCTTCACGGCGGAAGCACGCGCTGAACGCCGTCATCGCATGGGGCAGAGCGCTCCCGTCGAGAATTTCCTCGCCGAAGAGATTCGTGAGCGGGACTTCGGCGGTCGGGATGGCAAAGAGGGCGTCGTCGCGGAGCGCGTACATGTCCTCTTCGAACTTCGGCAGTTGCCCCGTGCCCAGCATCGAGGTGCGATTCACGAAGAGCGGGACCCACGCTTCCTCGTAGCCATGTTGCTGGGTGTGCAAGTCGAGCATCAGATTGAGCAGCGCGCGTTGCAAGCGGGCGCCCATGCCGCGATACACGATGAAGCCTGAGCCGGAAATCTTGGCGCCCCGGGGGAGGTCAAGGAGGCCCAGCGTCTCGCCGATCTCCCAGTGGGGGCGCACGGTGCCGGCAGCCATCGGCGTGCCCCAGCTGCGGGCGACGATGTTCGCGGTCTCGTCGCCCTCTGGAACGTCGGGGGCGGTGATGTTGGGGAACTCGAGCAGGATGGCGTCGAGCTCGCCTTGTGATGCGGCGAGTTCCGCCTCCAGGCGCGTGATTTCCTCGCCCAGCGCCCGCGTGTTGGCCATGAGGTCATCCGCGTTTTCGCCGGCCTTTTTGCGCCGTCCAACTTCTTGGCTCGCGGTATTCCGCGCGGCTTTTCGCTCCTCGACGGCCTGAATGGTCGTCCGGCGATCTCGATCAAGCTCGCGGGCGCGGTCGATGATCGGGGCGAACTGTTCCAGCTTGCCGCGGCGGCGCATTCCCTCGCGCAACGCGTCGGCATTCTCACGGACCATCCGGATGTCGTGCACGGCTCAGTACGCGGGAAGTCCGTCGCGCAAGGAGCGGAATCCGCAGTTGATGTTGATGGTCGCGTGGCCGAACATCGTGCGCTTCGTGAGGTCGAGTGAATCGACCACGGCCTTCGCGTACAGATAGGGCGTCATTGACCCTCCGCACGCCGTTTCTTGTGCCTTGATCACAAAGGCCTGCCCGACGCTGACGACCGTCACGGAGTCGAAGGTGTAGCCGCCAAGGGGCGCTTCGAGAATCGCGGCATAGCTCCCGATGTTGGTCGCGACCCCAACCGCTCGGGCGCCGTTCGTGTTCTGCCCGACCACGTTGGCCGGAATCACCATGATTTTACCGGCGGCATTGATGTCGAATGCCACGTCGAACGCGAAAGTGCCATCGACTCGTGTCACCGACTTCACCGGCAGCAAGAGCGCCGAGGACAGATTCGTGGCCGTTCCGGTCAGCGCGTACAGCTGGAACGCCTGACTGCTGTTCACATAGGATGCCTTGGCCGTGTACGGATCATCGCATGCTGCGACGGTGCACATCGCCGCGAGTAGGGCGACGAGGGTCAAGCGCTGCGGCCCCGCGGGGCGGCGAAATAGAAGCGTATGGGCGAGTTTCATGCGTGGTTAAGTGTACGGTGGAGGAGGCTCAAGTTCAAGCGATGCACCAGCTTGACTTCACTCTGTGCGGGCGTAGACTTCCCCTCGACCATCCTTCGGAGTCGCCATGTCCACAATTCGCGAATTGGTAGCCGTCGTGCGCCAGCGCGAGGGTGTTGATGCGGCCGTGGTCCTCGGGCGTGACGGCGTGCTGATCGACGCTGCCGCCGTGCCGCTGCTCGACGCTGGACGCGTTGCGGCGTTCGTCCCGGCGGTGGTCCGATTCGCCCAGGAACTGTCTAACGCGACCGGCCAAGGACCGCTCCGGACTGCGCTGCTCGAGCACGATGCTGGGGTGGCGCTGATCATGGCCCTTTCCGATGATACGCTCCTGCTCGTGATCGCCCAGCAGACGGACTCGCTGAGCGCGTTGTTGTACGAGCTCCGACGCAACCGCGCCGGACTCCGGGCGCTCGTGTAGCGCGCGTGGAGCACCCCGCTTCTCTGACGCCCGATACGTCGGCCCCCACGCGGATTCATGTGTTGGTGGCCGATGATGAGCCGCATATTGGTCGCATTATCCAGACGAAACTCGAGCAAGGGCCATTCCGGATTACATTAGTGTACGACGGCGCTGAGGCCATGCGCGCCTTGGAACAGTACCCCGATGTTGCCCTTGTGCTCCTTGACCTTATGATGCCTACGCTCAGTGGACTCGACGTACTTGGCCGGATGCGTGCGGACGAGCGCTGGAAGGCGCTTCCCTGCGTCATTCTCACGGCCGCTGGCCAGGATCAGCGGTACGACGCCGCGATGGCGCTTGGGGTCTCAGATTACGTGACCAAGCCTTTCAGCCCGCGGCAGCTATACGCTCGGGTCGTGGAGCTGACGGGCGCTGGCTCGGTGCCGTCATGAGTGGCACGACGTGGGTCGTGGTCCTTGCCGGCGGCGTCGGGTCGCGCTTCTGGCCGATGAGTACCCCTCGCCGGCCGAAGCAGTTACTCCCGTTGCTTTCTGACCAGCCGATGTTGCGCGACACCCTTGATCGGCTCACCCCGATTGCCGCGCTGCAGCACGCGCTGGTGTTGACGAATGCGGAACTCGCGATCGCGGTGCGAGCGCTCCTGCCGGATTTGCCGCCTGAGAACGTGATCGCGGAACCGCGCCCCGCGGGGACCGCCGCGGCGCTCACGTGGGCCGCACACGAAATCGCACGACGCGGATCGCCTGACGATGTCATGATTTCCGTGCACGCCGACTGGGCGATTGCCGACGTCGCTGGGTTTCAGCGCGCGCTGTGCGATGCCGCTGACGCCGCGCGCCGCGAGCACGCGCTCGTCACCGTCGGCATTGTTCCGCTCCGCGCAGATCCAGGGCTCGGTTACATCGAACCTGGCGACGTGGTTGCTGCGCCTTTGCGGCGTGTGCAGCGGTTTGTTGAGAAGCCGTCCGTTGAACGGGCGACGGCACTGATCGCCGCTGGGGGACTCTGGAACTCGGGGATTTTCGCATGGCGCGTTGGTGATTTGCTCGCCGAAGTTCGGGCGCTCTGCCCCGAAGTGTCGGTGTCGTTGGACGCGCATCCCGATGACCTCGAGGCCTTTTTCGCTGCGGTCACACCCATTGCGATTGACACCGGTGTGCTCGAGCGCAGCGGGCGTGTGATGGTGCTCCCCGGCGCGTTCGGATGGAGCGATGTTGGGACATGGGCGGCGTTGCGCGATGTGCGTCCGCGCGACGCCGAGGGGAATGCGGTGGGCGGAACGGCGTTTCTCAAGGACGCCCGCGCGAATGTGATCCACGCGGAGGGACAGACCGTCGTGCTCTACGGCGTCGACGATCTCGTGGTTGTTGCGCAGGACGGGCTCACCTTGGTGACGACCGTCGATCGGGCGCGGCAGTTGAAGCCATTGCTGGACGCGCTGCCACCGTCGATCCGCGAACGATGACCGCGACCGCAGCTGGATTCGTTTCGTTCGATGACGCCCGCGCGCGGGCGCTGCAGCCGTTCGCGCTCACGCGACCAGCGTCTGAGCTGCGAGCTGGCGCCCTGCTCATGCGCGAGCGGTGGGCACAGGTCACGGGCTCGGCGTCGAGTGGGTTTGTTGGCGACCATCACCTGCGGACGTTCGAGGAGGGCGATGCCCCGCCCTGCGTGACCGGCATGATTGCCGCAGGGACGATTCTCGTGAATAGCCGCTGTGCGCCTGCACTCGATGCCCGACTCGCGCCGGATGTATCGCACTGGCTGTGCGACGGACGGGTCGCAGCGGTGCGTCTCGCAGAGGCACTGCCCGTTGCGCGTCTCCATGACGGATCGCTCGTGCTCGACACCCTCGTGCCGGTAGGCGCGGCCAGCGTCACGATTGCCGGTTGGTGGATGGACGACGTATGGGATTTCATCCGTCACCTGCAGGCAATGCTCGCGCACGACATTCCGATTCTCGGGCGTGGGATGGACGCCGCGCCGTCGCACCTCGCTGTGCTCGGCGAGCACAACTGTTTCGTTGCGCGCGGCGCATACATCGAACCCATGGTGCTTGCCGACACCACGGCGGGGCCGATTTTAGTTGCAGAGGGCGCACGCATCTCCGCGTTCACGCGACTGGTGGGACCCTGTGCGATTGGGCGCGACACGCTGATTGCTGGCGGCCGAATTGCGGGGTGCGCGATTGGTGACCATTGCCGCGTGCATGGCGAGATCAGCGCCAGCATTGTGATCGGCCACGCGAACAAGTCGCACGATGGCTTTATCGGGCATTCGATTCTTGGGCGGTGGAGCAACCTCGGCGCCGGGACCCTCACGAGTAATCTGAAGAACAGTTACGGCAGCGTTTCGATGTGGACCGAGCGAGGGGTCGTACCGACTGCGATGCAGTTCTTAGGGACCATGTTTGGCGACCATGCCAAGACGGCGATTGGGACGCGCCTGACGACGGGCACCGTGATTGGGGCCGGCGCCAATGTGTTCGGGAGCGCCATGCCGCCAAACTGTGTTCCGCCGTTCGCGTGGGGAGACGGCGTGCCATTTGAAACGTTCGACGCGGACAAATTCATTGAGGTCGCCGAACGGGTGATGGCCCGTCGGTCGGTACCGCTCTCCGGCGGCCAGCGCGCGATGCTCCGCGCAGCGTGGGCCCTCGGGTCAACGCTGCGACCGTGAGGCCTTGGTGAGGGCCTGGACACTCGGCAGTGGTAGCAAAGGAAATGCGATTCTGCTGGAAGGCTCGGGAACACGTGTCCTCGTGGACTGCGGCTACTCGCCACGCACGATCACGCAGCGACTTGCCCCGTTTGGCATTGTGCCGGAATCGATCGACGCCGTGGTGCTGACGCACGAGCATATCGATCACACCAAGGGGATTCTCTCGGCGCATAAGAAGTTCGGGTGGCAGGTCTACGGAAGCATTGGAACGTTGACGGCGCTGCGCGAACTTCCGAGCGGTGCGCGCCAGGTGCTTGCGCCAGGTGCGACGACCGCCATTGGGAACTTGGATATTGTGTTGCTGCGCGTGCCGCATGATGCGGCCGAGCCGACCGCCGTGTTAGCGACGGATCGCACCACAGGATTCCGCACAGGAATTGCGCACGACTTGGGGGAGGTGCCGGAACCGGTCGCACAGACATTCGAGCGTCTTGACCTTGCCTTGATTGAGTCGAACCACGACGAGGAGATGCTCCGCAACGGCCCGTACCCCGGCTATCTCAAAGATCGGGTCGCGAGCCGGAACGGGCATTTGAGCAATCGACAGTCGGGGCAATGGATGGCCCGTCTGTGGCATCCGTGGCTGCGCGGAATCGTGATGTTGCATCTGAGCGAGACCAACAACACCCCGGCGATCGCGACGATCGCGGCGCGCGCGGTGATGCGGAAGTGTGGATCGTCGCTGGTACCAGCAGCAGCGCCGCAGGGCGAGGCCGCGGGGCCCTTTGGGTTACCGGTGACCATGCAACTCGCGCTCGGGCTCTAGCGCCGTCGACCGGAGGTGGCACGCGGGCAATACCGCCCCCCCCCCTCACGCCATTCTGGTCCCCATCCCCTATTTTTAGGGGTCTCCCTGCATGCGAGTGATTTTGTGAAAGACCTCCAGCGACTGCTCGACAATAACCGCCGCTGGGCAGAGCTCAATGCCCAGCAGGATCCCGCGTTCTTTGCCTCCCGCGCCCAAGGTCAGGAGCCCAAGTTCTTGGCGATTGGCTGTTCTGATAGCCGCGTGCCGCTCGAGATGCTCACTGGCGCCGAGCCGGGCGAGATGTTTGTGCACCGCAACATCGCGAACCAGGTGTACCCCTCGGACCTAAATGTGCTCTCGGTGCTGCAGTACGCCGTCGAAGCTCTGAAGGTGCCACATGTGCTCGTGTTGGGACACTATGGGTGCGGCGGCGTGGCCGCTGCGATGGGCGAGACGCCGTTCGGCTTGGTCGACAACTGGCTTGGCGATATCCGTGACGTGCGTCGACGTCACGCACATGAGATTGATGCGCTTCCCAGCGAGTCGGCGCGATTGGACCGCCTCGTCGAGTTGAACGTCATGCATCAAGTCCTGAATCTGGCGCGCACGCCGGTGATTCAGATGGCGTGGCGTCAGGGCCGCCGTCCGATGATTCACGGCGCGGTGTTTGGAGTGCATGATGGCTTGCTGCGCACGCTCGTGACTGAAGTCTGCACCAACACGCAGGCCGACGCGCTGATTCCGCTGGTGTAGCTGCGGCACGACCCGCGGCGGTTCCCGCTCCTCGTTGCGCGCGGGGTAATTCGTGAGGCGGATGTGAAACGGGGGGCGTGGCCATTGGCCACGCCCCCCGCTCCGTTGCAGCTGTTGGAGCCTAGTACATGCCGCCCATGCCGCCACCGCCGCCCTGCGGCGCGGAAGCCGGACGATCGTCCTTCTTCTCCACGATCAGCGCTTCCGTGGTGAGGAGGAGCGAGGCAATCGACGCGGCGTTCTGCAACGCCGTGCGGGTCACCTTGGTCGGGTCGATAACGCCGGCCACTACGAGGTCTTCGTAGGTGTCGGTGAGGGCGTTGTAGCCGAAGTTCTTGTCCTTCGACGCACGCACCTTCTCAACCACGATCGAACCTTCGCCGCCCGCATTGAAGACGATCATGCGGATCGGCTCTTCGATGGCACGACGGATGATGTCGACACCGATCTGCTCGTCGGCATCGAGCTTCATGCCCTTGAGCGCGGACTGCGCGCGCACGAGTGCGACACCGCCGCCCGGGACGATGCCCTCTTCGACCGCGGCCTTGGTCGCGTGGAGCGCGTCCTCGACACGGGCCTTCTTCTCCTTCATCTCGCTCTCGGTAGCAGCGCCGACGTTGATCACGGCCACACCGCCCGCGAGCTTCGCCTTACGCTCCTGGAGCTTCTCCTTATCGTAGTCGCTCGTGCTCTTCTCGATCGCGACTTCGATTTCCTTGATGCGGCCCTTGATCTTGTCTTCTTCGCCATGGCCGTCGATGATCGTGGTGTTGTCCTTGTCGACGACGATGCGCTTGGCACGGCCGAGGTCGGTCAGCACGGCATTCTCGAGCTTGAAGCCGACGTCCTCGGAGACCACGTTGCCCTTCGTAAGGGTCGCGATGTCTTCGAGCATGGCCTTGCGGCGATCACCGAAGCCCGGCGCCTTGACGGCGCAGATCTTCAGCGTGCCACGGAGCTTGTTCACCACGAGCGTCGCGAGCGCCTCGCCCTCGACGTCCTCGGCGATGATGAGCAGCGGCTTGCCCGTCTGCGCGACCTTCTCGAGCACTGGGAGGAGGTCCTTCATGGAGCCGACCTTCTTGTCGTGGATGAGGATGTAGGCATCCTCGAGCGCGACTTCCATCTTGTCTGGGTCGGTGATGAAGTACGGCGAGAGATAGCCGCGGTCGAACTGCATGCCGTCGACGGTCTCGAGGGTCGTCTCGAGGCCACGGGCCTCTTCGACGGTGATGACGCCGTCGTTGCCGACCTTGTCCATCGCCTCGGCGATCAGGTTGCCGATCTCCTTGTCGTTGTTCGCGGAGATGGTGCCAACCTGGGCAATCGCCTTCTTGTCCTTGGAGGGGACGGAGATCTTGTGGAGCTCTTCGACGATCGCCGCAACGGCCTTGTCGATGCCACGCTTGATGGCCATCGGGTTGGCGCCGGCGGTGACGTTCTTGAGCCCTTCACGGAAGATCGCCTGCGCGAGCACCGTGGCGGTCGTGGTACCGTCGCCGGCGTTGTCGGAGGTCTTGGTCGCGACTTCCTTCACCATCTGCGCGCCCATGTTCTCGATCGGATCCGCCAGCTCGATCTCCTTCGCGACGGTCACGCCGTCCTTGGTGACCGTGGGGGCGCCGAACTTCTTGTCGATGACGACATTCCGGCCCTTCGGACCGAGGGTGACCTTCACCGCCTCGGCGAGCTGATCGACGCCGCGCTTCAAACCGGCGCGGGCATCAACGTTAAAATGGAGTTCCTTGGCTGCCATGTGGCTATCCTGTCAGTTGGAAGTGACGGTTTAGTTGATAACCGCGAGGATGTCCGACTCGCGGAGGATCAGGACCTGCTCAGCGTCGATCGTGACTTCAGTGCCGCTGTACTTCCCGTAGAGGATCTTGTCGCCGACCTTCACTTCGAGCGGCACACGCTTGCCGTCTTCGGTGCGGCCTGGGCCAGTGGCGACCACTTCACCCTGCTGCGGCTTTTCTTTTGCGGTGTCCGGGATGTAGAGCCCGCCACGCATCTGCTCGGTCTCTTCGAGCGGCCGTACGACCACGCGGTCGGCCAGCGGCGCGACCTTCGACTTCGCTGCCATGGTGCTTCTCCTTCGCTTTAGGTTCACCGTGATTCTGGATGCCTTGCAGGATTACTGCGCATCCGTGCTTGGCACTCAACGACCGTGAGTGCTAACACAGTGAAAGCTAGGGGCAAACATGCCGCCAGTCAAGAGTCGGGCCTCTGCGCTACCATCATTCCAACGCTATACAAGACAACGAGTTACAGAGCTGTGACGTGCGCCGATTTGGCGCTAGGTTCGCACAGGCTGGCAGAACTGACTGCCGAGTTGGCAACAAAAAGGGCCAACCCGAAGAGGCCGGCCCAGATTTGTGATATTTTCGCGAGCCTGCGGCGAACGGCTTACCGCTCACCACTTGTGCTCCTACCGAGCGTCAGCTGTGCACCAGCAGCGCGTGCGCCATTGCCAGGCCCTGCAGTGTCAGATTCGGGTCGACGACCTCGAGTTCTGTGCAGATCTCTTTGAAGGACGCGGCGAGCCCGCCGGTACCGATGACGAGCGGCACCCCTTCCCTGGGCCACGCCTTCTTGATGCGTCGCACGAGCCCGTCGATCGCCTCGGCTGAGCCGAGCACGACGCCCGCGCGGATACACTCGTCGGTGCGGGTACCGATGACGCCCTTGGGCGCGACGATTTCTGTGGCGGGGAGCTTACTGGTCCGGCGAAAGAGCGACTCGGCCTGCATTTGGACGCCAGGCGCGATGACGCCGCCGAGGAATACGCCGTCGGCGGTAATGCAGTCGAACGTGGTGGCCGTGCCGAGGTCGACGACAATGCAGTCGCGTTGATAGGTCCGACTCGCCGCGAGGGTGTTGATGATGCGGTCAGCGCCCACGGTGAGTGGCTCGTCGACTTGCAGCGTAATGGGCAACTTCGAGCGACCGTCGACAATAATGGCGGGCTTCCCGGTAAGCTTGCGACAGGCCTCCGCGAGTGGCGTTGTGACCGCGGGCACGACGGACCCAATGGCGGCACCTGTGACTACGCTGTGGTCGATGCCGTCTGCCGCGAGGAGTGCGAGCAGGAGGAGATAGACCTCATCGGGGGTGCGCGAACCGTCGGTGGTAACGCGCCAGCGCGCGCGAACGTCGAGTCCGTCGCAGAGGCCGAACGTGCTTTCAGAGTTGCCAACGTCGCAGGCGAGAATCATTCGGTGTCCCCTTCGAATACGAGTGAACCGCGTCGGCAGTGGACGACTCCCGCATCGCCCTCTACCTCAAGTGCACCATCAGCAGTAATGCCGCGGACAACGCCAACCGCGGGCTGCGAGCAGCGTCGTCCCACACTCAGGTCGCGTGCAGCGAACTCCGTGAGCTCTTCGCGAGTGAGCGGGCCTCCAACGCGAACGGCATTCCGGATTTCTGGCACGAGCGCACCGAGCAGATCGAGACGGCGCGTGGCCGGCTGGAGGCCGGCCGAGTGCGGCATATCGACTGGTGCCCGAATATTAACACCGATGCCGACAGCAACCCACTCAATGCGCTCATCACGCCAGCGCGCCTCGACCAAAATGCCGCAGAGCTTGCGCGCTCCATCGAGATAGAGGTCGTTCGGCCACTTCACCTGCACCGCGGTGCCCGCAAACGACTCGAGCACGGGTGCAAGACGGAGTCCGAGCCGCAGCGAGAGTACGTCGAGCCCAGATGGGCTTGCGGGACGCTCGAGGAGAGTCATCCAGAGTCCATCGTTCGGCTTTGACACCCATCGACGCCCGGTGCGGCCACGTCCTGCGGTTTGCTCGTCCGCGAGCACGACCGTGCCGCCTGGGGCTCCTTGCTCGGCAAGGCGATGGGCCTCGTCCATGGTACTCGTGACCGTGGAGAATAGCGCAACGCGCGGGACGCCGAGCGCGGCGGCCAGCGCGGCGGCCAGCGCGGAGGCATCGTCGAGGCCCGCGAAACTGTGCATCTCAGCGCATCTCAGCGACGGGAGAATACGAGTGCAAGTACAGCGGCGCCTAGGGCGAGTCGATAGATGGCGAAGACGCCGAATCCGCGGGTGCGCACGAAACGGAGCAGGATGGAAATCGCAATCGCACTGCTGACCGCGGCCGTGGCGACGCCGACCATGAGCGAGGGGGTAACTCCCGTTTCATGGAGAGCCTTCGGCACCTTGAGAATGGCGGCGGCGGCGATGATTGGCATCGACATCATGAAACTGAAGGTCGCGGCGTTGGCCCGATCGAGTTTGAGCGCGCGAGCGGCGGTGATGGTCGCACCGGAGCGTGAGACGCCTGGAATCAGTGCAAGCGCTTGTGCGCAACCGATCGTCAGGGCGTCGCGCCAGGTCATGTCGTTCAGCTGGCGCGTGCGCTGCGCGGAGCTGTCGACCACCCAGAGGATTGCGCCCATGATCATCAAGGCGACGGCTGTCAGCGCGGGCGCGCGGAAGATTGTCTCGGCCTGTTTCTCGAGCAGGAGGCCCGCGATTGCGCCGGGGATTGTTGCAATCACGAGGAAGACCACGCGCTGCTGCTCGGGGGTCTCCACCTTCCGTTGCGTCACGATCGAGATCGCCGCGCGAAGCAGCGCAATCCACTCCTTGCGGAAGTAGCCCAGCAGGGCGACGAGCGTGCCGACATGGAGTGCGACGTCGAAGGCGAGGCCGGGCTCCTCCCATCCGAAGGCCCACGGTGCGAGTGCGAGGTGCGCCGAGGAACTCACGGGAAGGAACTCGGCGAGCCCCTGCAAGGCGCCGAGCACGAAGGACTGGAAGATGGTGGGTTCAGTCACGGGATCAGGGCAAATGTTGAGGAGGCGGGACTACTCCCGCCCCTTGGAATAGAGCTGCTCGTACTGCGCGACGACTTGGTCCTTGGCATAGCGAGCGCGGGTATCGGCTGTGGCGGCGGCACTCATCGTGTGCCAGCGCGCGTCGTCCGACAGGATCGCGACCGCCGCTGCGGCCATCCCGTCAATGTCGCCAACCGGACATAGCGCCCCGGTAACACCATGCTTGATGACTTCTACGATACCACCGACGTCATAGGCGAGGCTCGGCACGCCGCAGGCCAGCGCTTCTAAAGCGCTCAAACCGAAGGATTCGCGATCCGTCGGCAGGAGGAAGAGATCGGCGGAGGCGAGCAGTGGCGCCACCGCGTCGATTTTGCCGAGGAAATGGATCTCGTCGTGCTCGATTCCGAGTGCGCGCGCCTCTTCTTCAGCGGATTGGCGATCGGGACCGTCACCGACCATGACGAGGACACTCGGGATTTCCTTTCGCACGCGGTCGAAAATGTGGACGACGTCGAGCACCCGTTTGACAGGGCGGAAATTGGAGATGTGCATCAGGATCTTGCGTCCCTTGGCCAACTGCTCACGGAGCAGCGGCGGGTGCGCCGATCGGTCGTAGACCGTGGGATCGACAAAGTTTCCGATGACGTCCACCCGAGCGGCCGCGCACCCAAACGCGCGTACAGTTTCGTCCTTGAGGAACGAGGAGACGGCGGTTACCTGGTCGGAGCGCTCGATCGAGAACTTGGTGATGGCGTGAAAGGAGCGATCTTGACCGACAATCGTGATGTCGGTGCCGTGCAAGGTCGTGATGACTTTGATGTCGCGCCCTTGATCGCGGAGCATCTCCTTGGCGATCCAGGCGCTGGTCGCGTGCGGTATGGCGTAATGCACGTGCAGCACGTCCAGCCCTTCATTGATGACGACCTCATGCATCCGCACCGCGAGGGCGAGGTCATACGGGGGGTATTCGAAGAGCGGATACCGCCCAACGTCGACTTCATGAAAGAAGACGCGGGGGAGGAACATCGGCAGCCGAAAGGGCTGCTGATAGGTGATAAAGTGGACTTCGTGCCCCTTGTCAGCGAGCGCGATCCCCAGTTCAGTGGCGACGACGCCGGAGCCGCCGTAGGTCGGATAGCAGGTGATGCCGATCTTCATGACTGCGTGCCTCCGCTCCACCAATGCTCAACGAGGTCGTGGACATCGGGATCGCGGGGATCGACGATGGTCACGTCGGAACCGGCGAGCTGGTGCCGGAACCAAGTGCGCTGCCGTTTGGCGTACTGGCGCGTCTCGATAAGTATAGTCTCGCGTGCCGCGGCGAGACTGCTCCGCCCCTCTACCACATCCCGGAGGGCGCGATAGCCGCAGCCTTGCCAGGCTGCTGCGTCAGCGGGCACGCGCGTCATGAGCGCACGCACTTCGTCGAGCCACCCGGCGGTGAGCATCGCGTCGACTCGCTCGGCAATCTGGTTCGGTAGATGCGCTCCGGGATCGACGACGAGCCAGCGCGCCTGAAAGCGCGCAGGGCGCGCTGATTCGGCGTGCCAGGCGCTGAGCGGGCGTCCGGTGAGGCGCGCGGTCTCTATGCTCCGGAGGAGTTGCGTGCGGCCGAGGTGGGCGCGCGGTGGGTCGAGTTCCGCGCAGAGGAGGCGGAGCTCCTCGACCGAGCGCGGCTGGAGTTGCGCGTCGAGTTCGGCACGCTGGGCCGGGTCAAGCTCCGGCGATTCGTGCAACGGCGCGGTCAGCGCCTTGAGGTAGAGGCCCGTGCCTCCGACGACCAGCGCGCGCTGGGGTCCACACTCCGCGATCCACTCCTCGGCATCGCGGGCCCAACGTGCCGCGGACCATCGCGCGGAGGGGACGGCAACATCGAGTCCACGGTAGTCGATTCCCGAGCGTTCTGCGACCGGAGGTTTGGCCGTCCCGATGTCGAACTCGCGATAGATCTGCCGTGAATCCGCACTGATGATTTGCAGTGCGTGCTGCCGCGCGAGCTGATGCGCCAGTGCAGTCTTCCCCGCCCCGGTCGGTCCGCAGATGACACGGAGCAGCGGCCGAGACGAGACGCCTTCGCTCGAGGAGCGATTAGCGACGTCCGAAACGCCGCTCGAGCTCATCCCAACTCACTTGCACGATGGTGCTGCGTCCGTGCACGTCGTGCGCAGGCAGCGTGGTCCGCGAGAGCGCAATGAACAGTGCGCGCATTTCAGAAGGCGCGAGCAAATCGCCGGCCTTCACTGCAGCTTTGCATGCAACCGTCGCCGCGAGTCGCTCGTGCTTGGCAAGTCCGCTCCCCAGTCGATCACCCACCAACGAGGCGATCGTGTCGCGCAGACAGCGTTCCGCGTCAAATCGTGCATGTGGCGACGGAACGGCGGAGATCATCACGCTGTGCCCGCCGAACGCTTCGGCTTGGAAGCCGAGCGTCGCAAAGAGTTCGCGGTGTTCATCGAACGCTTCGGCCTCAGCTGGCGTGAAGTGCAGCGTGAGTGGGAAGAGCAGCTGTTGGGCAGCGACGTTCCCGTGCACCATGCCCTGCATGAACTGCTCGTACAGCACGCGTTCGTGTGCGGAGTGTTGGTCAATGAGCACCCACGCATCGTCGCGTTCGAAGCCGATCCACGTGCGGCGCAGCTGCATGAGTGGCGGCACGATCACGTCGGGGGCCACCGGCGCGTCGCCTGCGGGCGATCGCACGGCATCGGTGGCGGAGTCGCCGTCGATCGGGTGGGTTGTCGGATGCGCAAAGAGTGGTGCTTGCGGCACTGGCGCGGCTTGGAGTGCGTCCACGCTCATCGTCGCGCCACTTTCTGGAACGAAGGTCCACGAGGTGCGTGGCGCGACACCAAAGGGGGCGGCGCTGTCGCCGGTGCCGAGCGCGCGACGTACGGCGCGCTCGACCGCGCGTTCCGTGACCCAGCGATCGCGGAAGCGTACCTCAGCTTTTGCGGGGTGCACATTCACGTCGACATCACCAGCGGGCACTTCGATGTCGAGCACCAGTGATGGACGAACGCCAGCCGAAATAGTGGAGCGATACGCGGCCTCGGCGGCGCGCACGAGACCGGGATCGCGAATGGCACGCCCGTTGACGGTAAGGAAGACGCGACGACTCGTCATTCCAACATCGGCGGGGCGCTGGACGAGTCCGCTGACGCGAATCGGTCCGGAGACATCGTCGACGTCGATCAATGCCTCGGCTACCGCAGCCCCCCAGAGCGC
>Ga0209596_1000547_pt1 | contig 34800 bp, 53 predicted proteins | sample M_130807_MF_Meta_FD_187314 | JGI IMG/M metagenome (GOLD analysis project Ga0209596, IMG submission 187314) | Freshwater microbial communities from Lake Montjoie, Canada to study carbon cycling - M_130807_MF_MetaG (SPAdes) (version 2) | ecosystem: Environmental > Aquatic > Freshwater > Lake... | reverse complement strand
GAAGTTATAAATTTGCAAAAGATGAATTAATTACCTTAGCAAAAAATTATAAACTAAAAATAAAAAAATAATGAGAAATGAATTTGTAAGTAATTTAATTAAATCTTATTTGACTAAGTTCCCGAAGCTACCATCTTTGACTTTGGCTAAAAAAATCTATGCAGAAAACAATAAAACTTTTAAAGATGTTGATGCTGTTAGAAGTTGCCTAAGATATTATCGTGGCCAAAAAGGTGAAAAAACTAAATCAAAATTAGCAAGTAGAGAGTTCTTAGATCAAAACATTGAGTTTGTAATGCCTGAATCCTATGCAGAAACTTTTGAACCATACGAAATTAGTCAGTCAAGAACCTTAATCATATCGGACTTACATATACCTTACCAGGATAACGACTCAATACAAAAAGCTATTAATTATGGTAAAGAAAAAAAAGTAAATTGTATTTTAATCAATGGCGATGTTTTAGACTTTGCTGGTATATCGAGACATGAAAAAGACTGGAGACAAAGACAAGTTCATCAAGAGTTTGAAGCTGCACGTATCTTTTTAAGTTCGTTACGTGAACATTTTCCGAAAGCTAAAATAGTTTTTAAGTTAGGCAATCACGATGAACGCTGGGAGAAATGGTTGTTTTTAAAAGCACCCGAAATTTTTGATGATCCTGAGTTTAAATTAGAAAATAGATTAAAATTAGGCGAATTAAAGATTGAGATAGTAAAAGAAAAAAGGCCTATTCGTATTGGTAAATTAACTGTACTTCATGGACATGAATTATTTGGTGGAAGCGGTGGAGTTAATCCAGCTCGAGGAACTTTTTTAAAAACTTTAGAGAATGTGGTTGTTGGCCACTATCACAAAACATCAAGTAATACTGAAGCTTCAATGTATGGGGATGTATTTAGCGTTCACTCTGTTGGTTGTTTGTGTGGTAAAACTCCTTACTATATGCCAATAAACAAATGGAATACTGGCTTCGCCTACTGCGAATTAGATATTAAAACAGGTAATTATACTTTTTACAATCTAAAAATTATTAACGGAAAAATATATTAAAACCTAATTTTAACACAGCTTAATAACCTAATTTTAACACAATGGATATTACTAAATGCAAAGGTGAAGATTGTCCGATAAAAGAAAGTTGCAAAAGATATACAGCCAAGGAATCAATGATGCAATCGTATTTTGTAGAGCCACCTTTTAATGATAATAAATGTGATATGTACTGGGGTAAAAATGCTGAATCTATATTTAATCAATTAAAAAAAATAACAAATAAAAAAAACTAACTATGACTGGATTAAGACACGCACTCAAAGAATATTTTATGGTTCATCAGATAAAAGGTAGCAACCCTATCTTAGCATTCGATAACTTAAAACAACAATACGTGGTTTTTTGGTACTTCAAAAAAAATACTATAATTAATCTTGGATATGAAATAATTTTATAGTATATTTGCAATAGTTATAGCTTGCAGGAGCTAATTAACAATAATATTTATTGCCTTATTTCCCGAGTAGTGCCTGCACACGAAAGGGAGTTAAGGCATTTTTTATTTATTATGAAAGACCCAGCATTTTTATTTTACCCATCAGATTTTTTAACAGGAACAATGTTTTTAAATAATGAGCAAATAGGTATTTATATAAGATTATTATGTTCTCAGCATCAGCATGGAGGATTAATTGATAAACTTAGTTTTAATTCATTGGTAGCAAATAACGAGTTATTAAGATCAAAATTTATAGAAACTGAACATGGTTTTTATAATGAACGTTTAGCAACCGAAATGGATAAAAGAAATAAGAAATCAAACAATATGAGTGAAACTGCAAAAGATGTTTGGAGACAAAGAAAATTACAAAAGTTATACAAAAGTAATACAAATGTAAAAGAAAAGAATACAAATGTAAAAGAAAATGATACAAATGTTATACATCCTATAAATATAAATAAAGATATAATTATAAATAAAAATATAAATGATATTGAAACTTATTTTAAAGAATTAAGTAATTCAACAAATTTTGAAAATATCAGTAAATCTTTAAATATTCCAAAAGATAAATTAACTTTAAAAATTGCAGACTTTAAAAAAACTTCTAAAATTGATTATCTTAACTTTAACGAATTTTGCAACCACTTTAAGAACTGGGCCAATAAAAACAATTCATCTAACCTAAAACTAAAAACAAGCTTCAAATGATTCCAGCAAATACAAAATTAGAAGGTCAATTCCTCGGAGGATTATTAATTAATTCAAGTGAATTCAAATACATTCAGGAACTTTTTCACGAGGAGTTATTTTATGATGAAAAAAATCAATTAATTGCTAAAGCTATTTTAAGCTTAAATAACGCATCTAAAACTATCGACCTTATAAATGTATCAAACGAGTTAGAAAGTACGCTTAGAATTAACCCTATTAGCTTTTATGACCTATCCTTGCTCACTAATGATGCTATCCTAAATAGGTTCGATGAGAAAATACTTATTCTTAGTGAATTTTACATTAAAAGAAAAATGATGTTTAAGCTAAATGAACTGTTAGAAAAAACCCAAGAATCAACAAGTGATGTATTTGAACTTTTAGCCGATAACGAAAAGAATACAAACGCGATATTTAATAAGATTTCTATTAGCAAAACTTTTACCGCTTTGGATTGTGCTATTGAAATGGATCAGCACTTAGATAAAATTGATAAGTTAATGGATGGCGAGTTAATAGGTTGTGATACTGGCTTTATCGAACTTAACAAACTTACTTCAGGTTGGCAAAATTCAGATTTAATTATATTAGCAGCTCGACCTGGAATGGGTAAAACTTCATTGATGCTTAAATTTGTTAATTCAGTATTAAATCAAAATAAATCGGTATTAGTGTTTAGTTTAGAAATGTCAAAACTTCAACTATATGCGAGGATGTGTTCACAAATAACATCGATTCCACTTTACAAATTTTTAAAAGAAAAAATGAATCCTTATGAACGTGAACTTTATAAAAATGAAACCTTTAAGTTATCGAACTCACAATTATTCATCGAAGATAAAAGCGGTATAAGTATAAATTTTATTAAAGTTAAGGCCCGAAAGTTAAAACGTGATAAAGATATAAGCATGATAGTTATTGACTACATTGGACTTATTGACAAAGGTAATAACAACAAAAGTACAAACGATCAAGTTGCGGAAATATCCGGTGCATTAAAAGGGTTAGCAAAAGAATTAAACATACCGATTATATTATTAAGTCAGTTAAGTAGGGAAGTTGAAAAATTAAATGATAAACGACCAATGCTATCACACTTGCGAGATTCGGGAGCAATAGAACAGGATGCGGATATGGTTATGTTTATTTATCGACCTGAATATTATGGTATTATGGATGATGGAGCTGGTAATTCAACTATTGGCAAGGCAGAATTGATTGTTGCTAAACATAGGAATGGAGCATTAAGCGATATAATTGTTAACTTTAACGGCAACTGTACAAACTTTTATTGATATGAATAAGAAAATTAAAGTTAAATATTTAAAATTAGGTAGAGAGAATATTTGGGGCCTGGCCCATTGCGGACTTAATCTTATCGAACTTGACATACGTTTAAAAGGTAAAAAGCATTTAGAAATATTAACTCATGAAAGTTTACATATACTTTTACCCGAACTGGAAGAAGATGACATTGTAAAGCTTAGCGTAATATTAACTAAAACTTTATGGTCGGAAGGATATCGGAAAATAGATAACAATAATGATATGCAATTACAAGATGGTAGTAAGTAATTTAAATTAAATAATAAATGAAAAATAGAAATCTAAATCATAGTGATAATTGGTCTACTCCAAAAGAATTTTATAATAAACTTAATGATGAATTTAATTTTGATTTTGATCCATGCCCTTTAAATGAAAATGAAATAACTCCTGAAAAAAATGGATTATTAATAGAATGGGGACAAAAAAATTATATAAACCCCCCGTACAATAGAAAATTAAAAGAAGCATTTGTAATAAAAGCTATTGAGGAAAGCAACAAAGGAAAGTTATGTGTAATGTTATTGCCTGTATCAACTTCTACAAAATTATTTCATGATATAATAAAACCTAATGCAAATGAAATTAGATTTATAAAAGGTAGAATAAAATTTATCGGAATAAATACAAAAGGAGAACTAGTAGATAATAAATCCCCAATGCATGATAGTATGATTATTGTGTTTGGAAATAATAAATAGTTTACTATAATCCACAAAAACAACCTTAATGTAGAAACTAACCAACAAATAAAAATATGAATTACGAAAAATTTAAACAAATTATTGATTTGCAAATAGCTCACAATAAAAGATCAGATGAACTTTATGCTTTAAAAATTGATTTATTAGAAACCTTTGATGAAATTACAAGAGTTACTGATTTGTTATGGGCTGAAGTATTAACCGAAAATGGGGATTATCATTTGTGTTATTATCTATACGAAATGAATGGAATTAATGGCACTCCCGATTTAAACGAAGAATATAAAGACACAAAAGAGCTGTATGATTATTTAATAGAAAACAAAGGATTCAAATGAATGTAACCGATTTTAACAAAGTTATTGAAAAAAGAATTGATTTGATTAAGTTAATTATGTTATCGAAAGGCAAAGAATATTCAACCGATTCCGATAAGTTCCATAATTTTAAACAGTCAGTAGGGATTAGTTTTCATACTTGCCCCGAAAAAATAGCTTGGGAATTTGCTGTTAAACACTTTCAATCCATTAAAGATACTTTAGATGCTGTTGATAATGGAGCTGTAAACTATACCGATAAATATATTGAGGAGAAAATAGGGGATGCAATTAATTATCTTATTCTTATTGAGGGGATGCTTAAAGAACGTTTATATAACAAACATATCGATAATTGATATAAATAGCATAAATAAATATATGAATGAAAAAAAATCTAATAGGGATTATAGTATAATACATCAAAAAAATAGAAAATGTTTTATTTATTGTTTATTTGATAAAAACGAAACCCCTGTATATATTGGCAAAAGTGTTAATCCAGAATATAGATTTAAAGAACATAAGTCTTATCTTTTAAAACAACGTCATTTATCACCGCCATTTACTATTGAAATATTGGATGAAACAATTATAAAAAACTCTTCATTCTTAGAAATATATTGGATACATCAATTTTTACAATGGGGGTTTAATTTAGAAAATAATCAGTATAATTTTAAAAAATACTTAGATAATAAAATAGAACAACAAAGATCATCTAAAGCATTAAAAATTATGGAAAAAGAGGATAAAATTAAAGCCGAAATTTTGGGATTAACAATAAAAGAATATTATAATTATTTATATAGATCTTATGGTATAACTATTTAACTAAAGCAAAAACTAAACAGGATACTCCGAAAATTATACTAATGCCTTTTAACCGCTTTTGTTTCTTTACCTCCAAGTTTAAACCTTTCATCTGAATAGTTAATGATTTGTTTTCTTCGTCTTTAAACTTAATTATACTTACTTGATTTCCGATAATAGTTTGTAACTTATCTTCATTCTTTTTATATAAATTAACCTGGTTAGCTTTGAAAATTAGTTGTTGCTGGCATAATGAATCTGATAAATAGTATGCTTCAGCTTTATGGTATTGTTTTGCTAAGAACTTAGCTTTATCGGAACTAAAACAAATTAAAGTATCTTTATTATTTATAATTAAACTTTGAGAATATGCTGTCAAATTCAGCAACAAGGTTATTATTATTAAGCGTATCAATTTCATTTACTTTGGTTTTATATTTTATTATTATTGTTTGTTTTTGGTGGCCTAAATAACTTATCTCCTGTTCGTAATGTTCGATTTCAATATTGTGATATTTAATCTCTGAATACAAACTATCATTTATTTTATTGATACTATCAATTTCATTTCTAAAGTTTTTAATTATTCCTAATTCGTTATAAGGAGAATAAAGAAACCAAACAATTAGTAAATGAACACATAATGTTATTATGCACAAAATAATTGATTTATTGAACATGACAAAGTTATTAAGTGTATTAATTAACACATTGTGAAAAAAAACAAACCCACAAAATTATTGATGTAATAAATATTATTAAAACTTTATTCTCTTTTATTTTTTTCATTTTCTTGTGCTAAATTTATCTATTGTAGTCAATCCTAAACAACCAAAAGCTAATGCTGTTACGCATTCAACTAAGGTGTCTGAAGGCTTAATGTGTTCAGGTGTAAACTGATTAGCAAAAAGAGTAGAGCATAACATAATTGTGCATATTATTCCACATACTCGTTTACTCGAAATCGTTCCTGTTTCATCTGCTAATATTTGTTTTATAAAATTTTTCATTCTTTTTTCCCTCTACTTTTAGTTATTTTACTTTGTAGTTTCTCAATTAACATTTCAATACGTTGCTCCAATAATTCTATTCTCTTTTTTAATTCGTTAATCTGATCTTCGTAAATTGTAATTACTTTGTTATTACCTGAAGCTTTTAGTTCGTTTCTACTTTTGAAGTAATCCCAAACATCTTTACCTTTGAGTACGCCTATTAAGGCGACTACTATGCCAATAATAGAAACCTGGTCCATTTTAAAATTCTTTTAATAAAGTATAAGTAAAGTTTAATTTCTTTGATTCCTTAGCCAAAATTAAAATCTTTTTAAAGTCTGCGGGATTATTTAGCACTTGACAACCAGCACTCCATTTATCTATTATTGTAGATATTGATTTTTCATTCGCCCTGTGTATATTGATACCAAATAATCCCGTATCTAAAGTTTGATTTTCTTCTGCCTTATCATTTAAGTTTTTATCACGATAAACAGTTACTGGCTTGACTTGACAAAACGCTTCATACTTGCCTTGATGCATTCCTATTCTCCAAGTATCAACGTATTGACTAGGTTTTAATAACGCAGAACCTTTTGGGTTTAATAAGTTCTTTAACCAATGAACTCCAGGATTAGTAGTACAAGTAAACCATTCTATTTTATTATTATTAATTACTCCAAATAAGTCATCGAACTGATTAGGCAAATCAGAATTTGAACGTATGCCAACAAAATTAATATCACTAAACCATTTGTAATTGTTTAATAAATATTGTGATTTTATTTCTTCGATAGTATATTTTTTCATTTCTTATGTTCTAATTGTTCAACTCTGTGTTCTAAACTATCATGCTTAACATCCTGGACCATTACCATTGTTTTAATTTCGTTAAGGTCTTTGCTCATCTTCATCAAAGCATTAACCCCTAATGCCCCGATGAAAGATAAGATGGCTATCAACCCCGAGACCAGCCATAAAAGAATGTCAAATTGTGTCATTATATATTTGTAATTTTAGTATTTATTTGAGTATAATTAATTGCTTCTAATTTAGTCCAATCAACTTTTTTAATATTTTCGTTATCTTTTAATTGTTCAACTAAATCAATACTTACTAAATAAGTTCCATCAACTTGTTCAGAACAAAATGGATTAAATTCATAACCTACTTCATACTCAAAACTGCCAACCTTGTTAGCATCTAATTTTGATATTTTATAAAATGTATTCATAATTAAATTGCCCATCCTATTGAAGTTCCTAATGCTTGTAATGCTGTATAAAAAGTAGCTTGATTTATTATTCCACTACCCATAAAAGAAGCACTAATTTTTCTTGATGAAAAATCAGAAGACCCTCCACCATAATTATTATGTCTTGCTAACATATAATAAGTTAAATTAGGCAACCCTGTACTTGCTATAGTATAAGTATTAAGCAAAGAACCAGCTCTATAAATATTATTTATAGTTGAAGAAGTTCTAACCGCTGAAAATAAAGAAGTTGAAGATGCATTAGTAATAGATTGTGTTGCACCGCCATCATTTATATTTACATAAGTCAAACCGCCTTCTCTTAATCTTATTTGAGAAAAATTACCATCATATAATCCAATATCAATAGCCAATTCATTTGTATTAGTTAAAGAATAAACTCCAAAACTACATGAATTTCTTGTGTATTTATTAGTTCCTATTGATGGGTTAAAATTAGATTCAAGATAAGAATTAACATCATTTCCTGTATAACCTTGACTTGCTGTAAACGTTGGCGAATTAACCACTGTAATCATTGTACTTGTTGGGTTTGCTAAACTTGTTCTAGCAGCTACTGAATTACTTAATCCATGAATCCACAATCTATCAAACTCAGCAAAATCAGTTCCTAAAGCACCAATAAAAGTATTGATATAAGTTTTTTCATCATTGGTTAAACTCCCGCCATTACTAGTTACTTGATTAAAGTAAGCTGTAGCAGAAGCAGAAAATGCCGCTTCATAATAAAAACTATTATACTTACTGATTTTCATTATTGAACTATGTTTAAAACGATTGTAATTTGTTCAGCACTTGTTGGAGTGTAAACACTTTCTAAAGTTACTACACAAAAAATATGAGCAGCACTTAAAGTAGGCACTACACTTATCGGTTTGCTAATATCATTAGTTGATGTTTTCTCATTAGTAGTTGCCGCCCAATTAGTATGCTTTATTTTACCTAAAAAGTTCTTTTGATTTGCAGCAGTCGGAACGAAAGCAGCATTATCCGCAGCAACTGTAAATGATTCTGAATAAAAATTCAAAGTCAAAGAAGGAGTTGAAGCTGGATTAGAGCTTATTATTGAACTGTTTAAAATTACTGAATTACCTAAGTCAGCATCTATTGTTATCGGAATTACTATTGTATCTCCTGATAATACATCGCCTATTGAATAAGCTGTAGTGTTAGCGGGTCTTGTTATTGTTTTTTTACTTACCATTATTTTATATTTTTAAATTGTTATATTGTTGTTGGATTTGTTATCGGAATACTACAAGCATCCCATTCAAATATTGCACTAAATTCTATATCAAAATACCACCCCGCAACCTCATCATTAAAAGCATCTACAAAATCAGTTAAAGTTACCTCACTATTTATTTTTATTAGTTCGCTAAAATCATACTGCATAAAATAAATTAAAGTATCTAAACATATTTGTTTGCAGTCCGATAAGACCTCAAGTTGATTTCTTAAACCCTTCTTGCTTTTATCACAAATATAAAATCTAATTACAGTTACATCACTAGTGCCACTTATTCTATTAGGTTGCAAAGTACCAAATAACATAGGATAATGAATAGATTGCCCTCCATTTAATTCATCCCAAGGATCGCCAAAAAACCAGCTCTTAATCTGCTTGTGAGCAGACGCATAACTTTCTATCGCAATTACCAATTTGTTTAACGTAAGCATCTATTTTTTTCTTATTTTTTTTAATGTACTTTTTAATTTCACTCTTTGTTTTCTTTCTTATTGCCATACTGGATTGTCTCGGTTATCTTGTATATTACTATAATCTTTTTTACCTAAAATTCTAGTGCCTAAATAAATATCAACATCGTAAGCATTTCGTTCCGGGAATATATCCGCTCCTGTATTAGTATTGTAAGTTGGGTAAGTAGAGTTATTATAGTTTAAATATTTTATCATTCTATCCCCGTACATCTCGCCATTTGTTTTCCAAATATTCATTAAATATTCCATGTCATTAGTAGGTATTGGTTGCCCATTATCACTACTATTTGTCATTATGCCTTTATTAGCATATCGGAATTTAAACGTTGGTGAGCTTTCATACATAATATAATGAACCATCATTTTTAAAATGTAGTTATCAATTAATGTTTTGTAAGCTGCTGGAATAGTAGTTGATGAATTTATATAAGCTAAGATGTGAGTTTCAATCGTATTATATAAACTGGTTCCCAATAAAGGAAGTATATATTTATCCTGTACCAATTCAATAACTGGTGTTATCTTATCGTATTCAGTATTGTCATCAATAACCGAATGTCTAATTAAATAATCTTGACCTATCCAAAGTGTACTCATATTATTTCTTTTTACGTTTTATCCTAGTTTCACCTACCCAAATATGGCGGCACCAAGGAGTTGTTTCAGTTCCATCATTATAAAATCCACCTCTGAAATTCCAAGCATCTTCTCCAAACTCGTTAGTGTAATCTTCAATTTCATTATATGTTAATCTTTTAGCTTTCATTTTGCCATCGACTAATTCAGTTCCTGAAGTTAAACCAACCATTTTTCTACAAAAATCTCTTGATGTTGATATTAATTTACCACCACTTACATCTGGTCTTTTATCGTATTTATAAACTGTATAAATTTCAGTATCGTAATTTTCAGTATTTTTATCTAATCCCTTTTCAGTTGGTTGAAATATTCCATCAATAAAATTAACTAGTTTTTTTTCTTGTAACCATTTTGTTTGCTCGTTAATTTTTTCAATATCTACATTCATTGCTTTTGCAAGTTCTTCAGGTTTCGCAAATGGATTACCTTTTAATAAATTTAAAATTGCATTTCGTAAATCAATAGAAGATAATTGTAATCTATTAGATAAATATAATTTTTGTTTCGATAACTCAAATTTTAAAACTTGTTTTGAATCCTTAAAGTTTACATATTCAATATCTATGATTTCATCTTCGTCATCTATTTGTATTGCTCGTGCAGTTGCCCATTCGATAAATCTTTTTTCTTTATCATTAGATTGTTGAACATTTATTTTATTTTCTTTTTCAATTTCATCTTGAACTATGCCTAAATATTTTAATGAATCTTCATCACTAAATCCAAATGATTTAATATGTATTAACGCTTGCTCTTGATTGTAATCCCCTTTATTAAATTTTCTAACAATAGAATCTAAACCTTGTCTTTGTCTTCCACTTAAATTTTTTAATGCTTCATTTATAATAGTTTCTTGAATAACTACTGGAACTCCATTAACATCAACCTTTGGTGCAGTTGTAGAAGCTAATCCAACCAATGCTCTTATTTCATCTGAACTCATTGATTCTAAAACTTTATTTGCAACCAATGGAGACAATGTATTTATTGCATCAATTACAGCTTGAGCTCCACCCGAAACAGTTTTATCTATTGGTGGCAATCCTAATTTTTCTCTTGCTTCATCATTAGTTAAATATTTATTTACGTTTGGATCTAACCAATTTAAACCAATAGCTTGTACTTGTTCAACTTCAAAAGTTACATCTAATCCTGTTTTTCTTTTAAACATTTTATCGATAAACTCATTGAAAGCAACTTGTTCTACTTTTGCATATTCGTTAATAAATAATTCGTGAGCTAAATCTAATTCGTTTCTATCGCCTAAAGTACCCTCAGTTTTGATTTTAAACAACACTCCTGGAACGTTATGTCCTGTGATTATCTTTTGTTGGTTACGTTTATTTAACGCTTCGTATTGGTCCGCTAAACCTGTTGGAGTTACATTTACAACTTCTGCTCCTTTACCATCGGGATTAGTAAAACTTAAAACTACCTTACCAGCATTTTGAGTGCCTTGATGTTTCTCTTGGAATCGTTCTTTGATATCTTCTTTAACTTCAGGTGTTAATTTACCACTAAAGAAAGTTATAATATGACCAGCACTAAATCCATTCTTTACCAAACTATGAAAAAAGTTACTAATCTCAATATCGGTATTAATGTCCAATAGAACGCTTGAATAATCGGGTGAAGGGTAAAGTCCATCTAATTCATTTAAAGACGGTGTAAAGTCCTTAGAATAGTAAATTGAGGCACCTATAAACCCATCCTTGTAAAAAGGAAAGTAAGTCTTTTTTAAATGGTAACTTTTAGCAGTCCAATCTTCACTATACCAAACTCCGCAATTATCCGCACTTAGTCTAAGCTTACCCATATCTAAATGGTAAAACTCAATCGGTTGCCCTATTAAATTTGTAGTTACTTGACATGCGAAACCTCCATAAATTGCCTTATCGGAATCACATTTTTTTCTTAATTCATACCAACTATCAAATCTATTTGCCTTCGCTAAAAATTGTTGAACTTGTGGTAAATCTTGACTAGGTACTATTTTAAGTCCGCTAAGATAACGTGCTTTACCTTTTAAAATAGCAGCATGCTCAGGATGATTGTTATAAGAATTTAATAATTCTTTTGGAAAGTTATTATCCTTACCCCACTTAACAAACTCACCACTCGTATCTATTTTATAAGTCGGAAGTTGATTAACATCCATCTTAATAGTAATTATGTCATTATATACTTCTAATTTTCTAGCCATTATAAACTTTATTAGTTGTTGTGCCACCTTGATATTCAGCAAAGGTAACTGTAGTTAAATCATAACAAGTTCCATAACCCACCTCAACTACATTTAATCCCGCTGGGTTTGTGTTCGAGCTACTAGCTTGTTCGTAAATTGTATATTCATAATCCCCTACAGTCAACTTGATTTGAGGGATTGTTGGTGATGTTGTTTCTACTATTGTAAATTGATTAAACCTATCCTTTTGCGTACTGTTATCAATAGGAATAATAAATTGTTTTGTGTTTGTTGAAACGTTTTTAAACTCAAATAAAAAATAAGGATTGTTTAACAAACATTTTTCAGTAAGTGTTAAAACAACTGTATTCGAAGTATTTTTGTTTATCGTTATCACTACTTTAATAATGTTTAAATATACAAAATTGTTATTTAAAAAAAAAGCTCAAGCTTACGGGCCTGAGCTAAACTTTAAAAAGTTACTTATTAAACTATTAAGTTAGCTATCAAAGTACTTGTTACTTTGTAAATTGGAGCTATCTCCTTACCTTTAAAAGAAAGTTTTTGCCCGTTAAAATCAGTAAGTGCAGTTCCACTTTCTAAACTCCAAGTCATTAAATCCATTCCTTGATCCTTACCAAATAACCAATAATCACCATTAATATCTTCAACCATCATAGTTAAAACGTTTTGAGCAACTAAATGAATTTCTTGAATAACTGCAGTAGTTAATTTTTTAATAGTGAAATCAATTTGTGGTTCATAAGAAACAGTACCTGAACCTGGAGTATAAGTTCCCGGACTAGTCATGTTCGACATCTCCTTATCGAGAGAATAGACACGATACTTCTTGCCTGTTGCTAAAGTATAAGCTGTAACTAATCCAGCAGTTGCTGTAAAAGTATAACCAGTTCCTGAGTTATTTTCAAATTCAGTTAGATAAACTTTTTTTATTCCTCCAGCTCCACCTTTACATCCGAGAAAGGTATAACCTGATGTTAATACGCATGCCATATTTTTATAATTTTAATTTGTTTATAATAAGGAGGGTTGCCCCTCCATTAAATTTATCCAACGTAAAGAACATTCATTGCTTGATTCACAACGTGAGCGAAGATTGTCATAATGTTTTTTACAAACATATCTTCTCTGTTGAAAGCAATTTTGTTAACTTCAAATTTATTAATATCGGAAGTTAGATCAGTACACCAGTAAATATAATCTGGTCTTGCTGCGATTAAAACGTTATTTGCTAATGGTACAAATTGTAATTGAACTCCATTGTAAAAATAAGCTTCAGTCGGTTGACCTAAATTAGTTACCGCAAATAAATCACGATAAGTAGCAGTAATGTTATAAACGTTTATAAATTGCTTTACATTGTAAGGACAATAGATAAAAGGTTTAACAGTTCCAAATAAAACACGAGCAGGGATTGCGTTGTACAGTTTCGCCATTTCAGTAGCGATATTAGAAGAGTCTAAAGTAGTTCCAGCCACCTTAACACGAGTTCCTAAAGCACCCCCATTATATATCATACGGGTGGCGACTCCATCAATCAGTGTAGCTGAACCTGAAGCAACTAAAGTTTGTTCTGCAACTCCTACTGAACCTTGACCAGTTCCTGGAGTTAAAGCAGCAACCGCTGTTCTAGTAGCACTTGTTGCGCCATTCCAAAACTTAGATTGTAAATCTTCAGCAATTAAATTACCATAAGACTTTAATACTACAGAACCAAATTCACTTGATTCAATTTCCCAAGCTCCTGGCTTCATGCTTCTATTGAAACGTGAAGAACGTAAAGTATTAGGATCAAATTCTTGGTAGTACATTATTTTAGTCGGAGTAATTAAAGTATCAACTATTCCAAAAGTACCAGCCGAAGTTGGAGCTCCTGAAGAGTATGCCGCCATTGTAGCTGAGTTGTCATTTTCGGTAAACACCGAATCACTCTTGATGTCAGTTGCTAAACTTACTAAGTTTTTGTTTACAGTATCATTCGCGAAGAGTATTTCTTCAATGATGGGCGTTACTGCGAGGCCCCTGATATCAACGATTGTAGCGGAAATTGCCATATTTTTTTAGTTTTAAATTGTTATTAATTATTAATTATTTTGATAGTCTAAATTTTTCTAAAGGACTTAATTCTTCCCAATTTTTAGAAACCTTAGTTTCATTTTGTATTGGAGTGTTTAAAATTTCGTTTACTACTTTGTTAAGTAAAACAACTTGTTTTTTCAAACTAGATATTTGACTTTCTAAAGATACTTGCATGTTACTCATTTGAGTTTTCATATCGGGCATCTTTAATTCTGGAGCAACTACTTCAGGTAACTCAGGAGCTTCTTCTTTTGTACTTGCAATCTCAGCTACTACTCCACTTGTAATAGTTACGATGTTGCCATCTTCCATTGTGTATTCCCCATCCATTACTGGACTAGCTGTGCCACTTGTAATGTCCATGATTGCAGTTCCGATAACTAATTCCCCATCATAAGCGAATACTAAACCATCAACTGTTTTAGCTTCTTTCATTTTAACTTCAGGAGTTTGCTCGGTACTTGGTTTTTTTTCGTCAGTTGGGATTGTAGGTTTTTCAGCAACTGGATTAAGACCTTCTAAGGCCACACGTTCATCAACACTTAATTTAGTAATGATAAAGTCTTTAATTTTTGAGATAACATTTGTTTCCATAATTAAATAATGTTTAAAGTTTTTAAATTGTTTATTATTTTTATTATTTGTTCGTCTGACATAGTTACTTTTTTTACTTCAGCTGTTTTAAATAACCCATCAATCGAAACGCCATTAACCTCACCCGACTTAATTTTTGTCCATACATCATCCGATTCAACTTTGCCAGTTAAAAACCAAGTTCCTTCTGGCAATCCTTCGAACCCTTTAGCTGTTGCAAATCTTTCGTTATTTAATAATACTGATTCAAAGAATGTAACCCCTTCTATTAATTTACTTGAATGCTCAATATCTACAGCACTGCTTAAATTATCTTTAACCCATTTTTGTTCTACTAATTCAATAGTTTCCTTATCGAACATTAAGTTAAATTCCTCACCCGCTATATTCCGATAAATTAATTGATTAGGTATAAGTACGGGAGTAAATATAATTCTCTTGTCTTCGTTTTGAATTGCTAACTTGATTTCAGATTGTTTGTTGAACTTAATCCAATTTATTTGAATTGCTGGATCACTTACTAAACTAACTGTCTTTAATCCCATCTCTGAATCTTCGACATCTATTATTGCTTTCTTTATTGGTAATTCCATAATCTAATAATGTTTAAATTTTAAATATTGTTTATCCATAAGTGGATTCCGATACTAATTTGTTTACTCTATTTGTAGTGCTTCGGTTTTCAGTTTCTACGACATATGCTTTAACTGGAGCAAAGTTATTATTTTGATTACCAGTAAATGTAGTTGATTGCCCTTGACCTGGTCCATATATTGCTGGAGCTTGACTTGTTGTTGGTGATGCATCTGCTGCTGCTGGTATTCCTCCCGCTGTAGCTCCGCCTTCATCAAATTGTGTAGCATTTATGGCAGCAATGTTTGCGGCTGTTGTTGCAACTAAAGCGACTGCTCTTATTGCAGAAAGTATTCCTAACGTTGGATCGGGTATTGCGAAGATAGCACCTAACCCTAAGATACCATTTAATATAGCAGAAGCTCTATTGAATTTCTTTTGTGTTTCAAATTGTTTACGAGCTAAGTCTTTTTCATCAACTGCCTTTTGTTCTAATATTGCTTTTTCTTCTTTAGAACCTTGTCTTACATTTTTTAATTTATCGGCATAAAGTTTATTATTTTTTTGTGATTCCTTCATGTAATAAGTATCCGATAAAGTTTTTTGAACTGATAAAGCTGTTTGAGCTGCAATGTTTACCGATTCAAGTATATCTCTTTGTAATTGTTGTTCTTTTTGTAATTTTAATTTTCTTGCATCATCTTCTAATTGTTCTTTTTTCCTTTCAGCTTCTTCAATTAATGCTATAGCAACATCGGCATTAGATTGCCTTTTAGCTTCTGCTTCTGCTTCTTTATCTTGTTTTATTTTTAAATATTTATCACTTATTACTGATTTGTCTTGTTCAAAATTATCATTTAACGCTTTTAATAATTCAGCATTAGCTCCTTTATTATATAAATCTTGTTGGTCCGATAAGAATTTGTTTTTTAATATTGCTTGTTCTTTTTCTTGTTCGTCTTTTATTAATTGAGTTCTTAATTCTAATAACTTAGCTTGTAATTCAATTTGATTTTGTAATTCTTTATCTTTAGCTTCCTTAGCATTTTTAACAGCATCTGCTCCTAATTTTTTTCTATCCTCAGCTGCCTTAGTATCTATAGCATTAATTGATAATTGTAATCCAGCTCTATCATTTTTTAATTTAGCATTTACAGCTTTTGCTTCTGCAATTACTTTATCGCCTTCTGCTGCTACTTCATCAGGATCAAAAACCATTTTTGCTATACCACCAGTAAACCCTTCATACAATCCAAAGTTTTTACCAAATGCACTACCAATAGCATCTATGCCTTGTAATAAAATAGATATAGGAGAAGTTACAAAAGCAATTATACCTTGTAAAATATTTTTATTTCTTTCTGATGCCTCAACTTGTGCTTTCTTAGTTTGTTCCGCTTGCGCTATTGCTATGTCCGATGCTGCAATGGCTTCATCGGTTTGCTTCATTTTTAATTGCAATATTTCTTTTTCAGTTTTGCCTTGTAATTTTAATATGTTTTCTTGGCCACTTATTGCATTTAATTTATCTTGCTGAGTTTTTAAATTTTCATTTGCTAAATCATTTTGCTTTTTTAACTCAGGAGTTAATCCATCGACCACACCTTTAATATCATCCCAGTAAGCATAAATAGCTCCTAATGCAACAACCAACAACCCTATTCCTGTTGCTATAATAGCTCCTTTAATTCCTTGTAATGATGCCATTGCAGCTTTACCCATTGACACAAACCCCGAACTCATTGCTGTTATTCCTGTTTTTACTTTGTCAAAATCTAAATTCATCAAACCCTCACGAACTTGACCAAATCCTTGTTTTAACATTTCAAACCCACTACCCTTTAAACTTTTACTTGAATCATTTAAGTCATCAACTTTATCTTTTAACTCAGCTATTTTTTTTGATGCATTTACAGCTTCAACCGATGAAGCACCAAATTTTTCAGACATTGCTATCTGTTCATCCTTGGCTGCCTTAATCGCTGTTTTTAAATCTTTAAAAGAACTGATTGTTTTTTCAGCTCCCTTAACTTCGACTTCTATTCCTATTTTTTCAGTTGCCATAATTATATTATAAAGACGTTAGTTGCATTTGATTTAATTGTTATTATTGAATATTGCCCTGTTATTATTGTTTGCGGTAAAGCTGCCCCGTTTAATGTTTCCGATGCCACCCCGTATAACTTTACTGAGTTTGCAGTTGCATCAGTTCTAAAAAATGTAAACTCGTAATCAATAAATAAAGTCGGGTCGATTGTTATCTTTATATTGCCAGCTGTAGCAGTTACCCAAAAGAATGTACAACTTCCATCAATGGTATAATTAGCTGTTATGGTTATTGACTTTTTTACTAATTGACTTGCGTTTACTTTTGCTAAATAAGTACCACTTGAATTATCTATTGTAATGGCATCCGCTAAGTTAATGCCTCCGCTTGTTATTGTGCTTGTACTTGATAAATTAACGCCTGTAAAATTACTTATTAAAGATTCTATAACTACATCATTTGAGTTCGTTAGCGTAACGCTATTTGCTCCTGAAGCTACAAAGTTATTATCGCCCCCTACTATATTACTATTATAACCTAAATTAACATTACTTCCACTTGCTGAACTTAAATTTTGTAATTGACTTATATTACCTATTCTATTATTGAAAGGTTTATCAATATCGTTATCAGGAACGAATACAGCATAATCAGTTAACTTTAATAGTTCAACCATTGTTGATTGTGGCTTCATAAAGTTGTAATCCTTAATGGCATTTACTATATAATAACCATCATCCCAAACTACATTTCTAAAATCAAAGTTTTTAATATCGTAAGCTGTTAAATTATAATATCGCCTTTCAATCTTTGAGTTTTTATCTGTTAATTGATTTATCATTCGAGAATAAAACCTATTATACAAATTGTTATCGGTATAAGTAGCTTGTTGATAGGTATAATATATTTCTCTTGGTGTGTCCCAATTTAAAGTGAGTGTAGGATTATAAGGATTATCGCAATCCCCAGCAAATGGATATGTAGTATAAGTTATTGATGAACTTCCGTTTGAATAGTATAAAGTCCAATCACCAAAACTTAAATTAATTAAACCGCCATAATAAAGAGACCGTATGTTTGCCCCTATTGATCCTATTACCCCGCTATCATTTTTTAAAATATAAGGAATAACTAATCCATTTACATTATTACCAACTAACGGAGTAGCTGAATAAATTACACTTACATCTTTTGTTTGAGTAATAAAATCATTATCGACATATTCATAATGTTTTCCGAAAGTTTCTTTATAATCATTTTGATACTTATTATTATAATAATCGGCATCTTCTTTGTAAGCTAATTCATATCTTAAAAAATCTAATTCACCTATTGGAGTAACTTCACGCTTCATAGAGTAATCTCTTTTATCAGACCAATCTATTGAGCCACTATAAAAGCTCTCCCTATCTTCAATAAAGTAATTATATTCATTTGTTTTGTCTTGCACCATATAAAGATTATGCAATTTAAACTCCGACATTAACCAATCTATTTGCTTTATATTATTAGGTAAAACATTATTCAAGTCTACTAAATCACCCTCAATTATTTGTTGTAATTCGTAATTAGCATAAAATTCAGAACCAGGTTTTATATCACAAGTTACAGTTGAAGTTCCTGTATTTACTAAAGTTGTTCCATTAACTTCTGTTAATTGATATTGAATATTAGTAATACCAAATTGAACAAATAAAGGTGTTCCAGGTCCAGCTGTTGTAGATGGATTAACTACTGTTATTTGTAAATTAGCTGTAGTACCAACTATATACTGACCTTGTATATTATAACTATTAACTGCAGAAGGAATACCATCTATTCTTAAATAAATATTTAGATCAGTTATATTAGCATAATATGCAGATGCATTACTTGCTGTTATTTTTAAATCAAATATAAGGTTCGACCCAGCTGTATAGTTAACAAAAGTTGATTGTGTAAAGAAACCAGTTGCTGAACTATAATGGCTTCCAGCATCATTATACGGAGCTGTACTTGTATTGTTAAATAATACTGTTTGATAAAATGGTGGCGTAGCTACACCATAATAAGCTTGCCAATCTGATGCAATATTTGTTGCTGAAAAAACGTTAGTAGTTAAAGTAGTTGTTGTTAATCCAGCATAAAATTGATTTTGTGATAATTGAGCTTGAGACTTATCGTATTTTTCATTTGTTGAAGGAATGATTTGCCTTTTGTAAAAAGCTGAATTAAAAAAAGTTGATGTATAAGAATAACCAGCATCGGAAAATATTTTATCTAATATTGTTTTCTTATATAATGCAGGTCTAAAGTACTTTATATTATAATCGCTTTCAGCTACATAGCCAGATTGATTACCAAATAATATTCCTGTTGTCTTACCATAATTTATAAGAGGATATACATAGCCATTACCTAATGCAAATGTAACAGGAGAACCAGCTACTTGAATTGATGTGGCCCAGCTATTAGTTACGTTTGACAAAGTTAGATTGTGATTATAAGTACTAAAATTTAAACTGTTAGTAAACGAGGTATCTTCAGGATTCGATAATAACTTGTCTCCTATCTTTGTAAATATGTTTCCGATAGTACCTTTACAGCTACATTCATAAACCACCTCACCAGTTGAATCATCAATGTTAATTTTTATTAGTTGTAAATCACCCTTAAACTGAAGTACCGAATTAACATAATAATATATATCGCATTTCTTATTAGGATTGAAATAATTTAAACTAATGTTTGATTTCCATATTAATTCAAAGAATTTATTAATATCCTTAGTTCCGGGGAATGTTATTGTTTTTGAAAAACTTGCATTCTTTTTATCAGGGTTTCTTATGTCCGATATTAAAAAGTTAAAGCTAATTGGAATCTCATCAATATAACTAACATCGTATTCAATCGGAGTTGCGTCTTGAGTATATAATAAAATCTTAATATCGTTCATTATCCTTTTTGTCTTTGGTTATTGTGAGTAAATAATAAATCAAAAGTTAAGTTTCTTAGCTTATCGTTATTCTTAGATACATAACTTCCATTAGTTACTTTTACCGAAGCATAACCCTGAGCAGTTCCTAAATCTAATTTAACATCAGGTGAACTAAACAAATCTTTATACTTTAATAATTCTGCTTTCGTTACCCAGTCGCTATTTAACTTTAATCCATTTTGAACGTTTACAATAGTTGGTTGTTCTACAGCTACCGAATAATCTAAAGTCATTACATTACTTACAACAGTCCAGGGTGATCGTTTAAAAGTTGTACTTGTTTTAGTAGAGTTCAATTCCGATACCTTACTACAATGTAAAGTTTCATAAGCTCCTGTATTCGATAAGTAATGAAGTGTATAAACATCAAAACGAGGACTGCATTTTATTGTATATCTTTTAATTTTGAATGGAGCTAATTCTGAAGATACCTCAGCCATTATATCGTAATATTCAACACCTACTAAGTAACTTGCATTAATCCCATCAATTCCCTTTTTACCAACATCAATACATACCATGTTAGTTTGATAAGCTCCAGTTGAATTATATCCATTTGTAATCGTATAAGTATTTAACACCGATCCAGCAGCATTATAAGTTCTTAAATATACTTTAGGTAAATCAGTTTGACCTTCTAAAACCATCCAATATAAAAAGTTACTTCTATTATTAAACGTGTAGTCATCTGCTAAGTCCGATAACAAAACAGGATAATTAAGATTAGGATTAGTACTCAAATCCCAAGTATAATTTTTACTATTGTATTGCGAAAACGTAAGCATTTCTAAACTGCCATTCCAGACAATGTAATCAATATTAGTTCCTGTATAAATAGTTCCTGGTAAAGTAGACCCGTATATCTCACCGATGTTTACTCTTATTTTACGAATACTTGTATTTTGTTGAAAGCCATAAACATTAACTGGAATGTAATTAGTCATTAATAACTCACTAAACTTTGAAGCATCAAATTGTAATTTGCCACTTGGATTAGGTAAAAACTTTTCAGTTACACTATAACCACTTAATAAGTCAGTTACTACAATGTAATATTTAAAGTTAGCTGCTGCTGTTTGAGAACTCGAAGCCACGAACCATTGATTATTATAACAAGGTACATAACCGTAATATAATGCATCAGTTGGTTTACTAAGTATTGTTATCGCCATATCTATTTGTATTTAATATTATTTTTATTCTTTTTCATATCTATTAGTCTTTATTATTATCTCTATGTCTTTTTTCATAGCAGCTGCTATATCTTTTGTTAATTGTTCTTGCCTTCCATCGTTTACAACCTCATCAAAAAAGTGAATCCCCCAATATCCTTTATCTTTTAATTTTCTTCTTACTAAAAAGTCCATTGCTTTTACAGCTTCTGAAAACTTCATTACCTTTAACACTTTCTTTTTTCTATTAGTTTTATTTTCAGCTTGTTTTTTTAACCTATCTTTTAAATTGTTAGTTTGAAAACCTGGTATTAAGTTTCTTGACTTTATCCATTTATCTATTCTTGCACCTTGACTAACTCCAGCTGGTTTACGACCTGTATCAACCGCTTCCCAATAATCATTCAAATAAACGTTTAATTTAATACCATCAGCCGAATCCACAACCCTATATTTAATTGAAGCACCCAAAGCACTTTCTCCAGGATTAGGTGATGCACCTTTATATTTACTTTGATAGAATGCTGCTTTAGCTTGTAGTTTGTCCGATAAGCTTTTACGCAAATCTTCCACAACCTTAGTTCCGAAAGCTTCTAATATTTTTTCAACTTCATTCATTTATTGATTGTGCAAATTGTTCACTTTCCGCTTTATGCTTCATATATTGAATACGATTTAAAAACCTAGCAATCGACCACTCCATTAGTTCATCTTCTTTAAAAGGATCGCCACCAGTAATTGAATCGATTATAAAGTACCAGCCATATTCTTTTCTGAAAGATTTAACTCCCTGTTCACTTCCTCCATGTGAATCGCTATCTCCTTCTGCACCTCCTCCAAAGAGTTCAACAAATCCGCTTTCAATTTTTCGGACCTGTTCGAGTAAAAAAAAAGTGTCCCATAGACATCACCCACCTTTCCATAATTATAAATAACATCGTTTATTTGTTCTACGTTATCGGAGTTAAATTTATACTTACTGAATACAGGACACTTAACATATATCAATGCTAATATTTTATGCAAGTTATTAATTACATCGGTTTCATATTGCTTTAATGCTGTGTATTGATTTGTCTTAAAATCTTTTTCATCCTTACATGCTTTGTATCTTGTCCCATCGTGCCAAAACGTATTCTTTAACCTTGTGTTCGGCTTTGAATTAATAAGTAGTAATACTTTACTCTTTACTTTTTCAAGTTCGTTAAAACTCATGTTTTCGTATTCCGATACCGAAATATCAGTAAAGCTCGAAGCTATCTGAATTATCTTATCGATGTTTTCTAAACTTGAAGTTCTTATATTCTCGTATTCGATAAACTCCTTTATTGTTAGGTTATTTACATTTGTTGGTATCATCATATATATAATGTTTAAAATTTTACTTTTGTTTTCCGAACCATTGGTTAGGATTTATATTCATTATTCAAATCAGTTGGTTACAAATTGTAGCCAACTACTCAAAGTCCATCCAATCAGATAAGCTACTTAACTTATTCATTGCCAAATATCTAATCGCATCAATAGCGTGGTTATTGTCATCAACTGGGTTCTGCATTTTATTACCATCCCTATCAACATCCCAGCAATAGTTCCTTAACTCCTTAATTAAGTTAGTGCTATTCTCGGTTACCTTAAAGTGAATCTCTTGCAATAAAGATATGGAAGCACGTATGCTATCGGGTCCTTTCTTAGCTGGACTAACCGAGAAACCTCTACGTCTTAAATCTTCTATCGACTTAGGTTCTGCACTATCTGCTATGATATCTGAATATTCCGATACTCCGAGTTTAATTAGTTTGTCAATAATATCTGAGTTAGTTAGTTTAGTTTGATATATCAATTCATCGAAGTAATATTGTTGTCCCGACTTGTAACAAGCAACTAAAGCTGTAGGGTCGTTTGAATATCCCCAGTCTAAAGAATAAGCAATCAATTCAGCATCCTTTGGAATGGAAGGAGCAATGGACCAATTCTCAAAGACCGTACCCTGTAACGTACCGATTTGCCCTAAGCCATAAACCTTATACCAATTCTCCCAGTACTTACTTGTTTTAGCTTTTTCTTTTGCTTTCTCAATTTCACGAACTATTGATTTGTCAAGTGCTTCATTATCTAAGTAGGTAAGTATAACCATTTCGGAATCAACATCATTAATCAATTCTTTATCCACCCAAAACTCCGAAACAGGATTGTAATCTAAATAAATAAACTTTCGAGTTCGAATGGCTAATTGATAGTAAGATTCCCAGGTTATATTATTACACTCATTTACAAATAATACATCACGTCTTGCGCCCCTTAATTTGCTTTCACTATCTGCACTAAAGAATTCAATATAAGAACCATTTTGAAACGTATAAATTAAACTTGACTTGTTGAAACTTGAATCGTTATACAAACCGACTAAATCCATTATCTTTAAAAAGTCCCTTAAGGCACCACGTTTTAAATGTGGAATGGTTTCAGCAACTATACTTATTTCGCTATTAGGTTCGTTGTAAGCGTGAGTAATTAGGAATGGTATAATACTAAACGTCTTGGAAGCTGAAGTACCTCCACGAACAATTCTAACCCTTTTTTTGAGTTTAAATATCTTCCGCTGAGCTGTCGTCTTTATCAACATTCAAATCTATTCCAGGGAATATAGGATATTCAGTTATTGTTTGATTTACTGTTTGAGCTGGTGAGCCATAGCCACTATCCATTAAAGCATTGTAAGCGTTTACATTCCCATCCCTTGCTCTTTTGATAATTGCCAAAGTAATTAAATCTTCTTGAGTTAAAAATTCATCTTGCCCTGTTAAAGGATTCTTTAAGTTTTGATTTACCTCTAACCATTTCTTAACTATTGTAGCTCGGTTTTTACTTCCCTTTGGTCGCCCATTTTTTTCAGGCTGGTATTCAGAACTAAACTTTTTTAAGTTATCTTCATTTGCCATAATCTCGTTTTATTCTCGTTTAATTTGAGCGATAGGGTGGTACTGCCCCCCTTCTTTAGTATGGAATACTAACACATTACTTTTATGCTTCTATCGCTTGTTGTCTTTCTTTTAAAGTTATCTTTTCTCCTTTGTACATTCCCGCACCCATTTCATCTATTTTGCTAAATGGTAATATTGGAACTGTTATTTTGCAAGTTTTGTCAATTAGATAAATGTATCTAATTTGAAAACCATCTAATTTTTTACCTCCATTATCTTTTATCCAACTTGTTCCGCTTTTACCATTACTTTCTTTTGTTCTATGTGCTGAACTTGTTAAGCTACACACTACTTCACCGTTTGGCATTTGATAAGTACTTGTATTTTTATTTACTCCTATTAATTGAAATCCACTTGCTCTGTAAATTGTTCCATCACCACATAAATTACCATCACTAAAACTTAAAATCCATTTTATGTGTGCAGCATTCTTTTTAATTAATTTAATACTTACTGATATACACCTGCTTTCAGAATATTTTGGCAAATAATTATCAAATGCCATTCTGTTTAATTCTATTACTTCATTCCATTTTGTATTTTCTACATAATGAATAACTTTTGATTTAACCATTGGACTACCATAACTCATAACTCCATGCAATTTATCATCTAAAAAGCAACCAAAGTGTAAAGTGCTATTTGGTACTACCTTACCGCTATAATGGTTTTTCTTTACAAACTCATTTGCAATCTTACTTGGTATTACTTTAACTATTATTTCTTTTGCTCTGCCCATATTTATTTTGTGGAGATAGTTAGGTTCGAACTAACTATGAAACCCCTATTGGTTATCCCCATTTTTAAATCCATTCTTGGTTTTTTCTAAAATTCATACTATCTTTTGGATATTCTTGTTCTTTTTTAGATAAAAACGACCTTAATCCTTTATTTAATGGATATAAATATAAATATCTAAAAGAGTTTATTATTTTACCTGTACCAAATAATGCTTCACCTATTGCTTGTCCACCTTTTATACCTTTTGGGACTCTACCAAAACGCATTGGTGCAATTATATTTTTATATTCTCCATTTTCAGTTAAATAAAAATCATCGCATTTTTCTTTTCCAAAATACATCCAAGATGATGATTGATAAACAATCCCACAATCATTTTTGCATCCTCCAGCGTGTGTTAAAATAACTTTTATTTTAGTATTTTTTTTAAATAATTCATAAACTTTACCAAGTACAAAACTTTCTGCATTATTACCAAGTATATCAGATATATTCATTCTTTGCATTTCTATAAATTGACCTTCTTCTATATTTGGAATTATTTTTTGTAATTTTTGTTTAGTAGATGGAGATAATCCAAATGTTAAAACTCCATTTAATCTTTTATTATAAAATACTCCGAAACAAACTTTAGGAATAGGGAATGTTTTCATGTAATGATTTTTAATAGTATATTCTTTTGCAAGTTTACTATCTATAACTTTAACTAATACATCTTTTAATTGTTCGTTTATTTTGTATTCTCTTTCCATTGCATAATAATTAAATATAAAGCATTACCATTACTATTTTCGTTACCCATAGTTTCGGCATATTTATATTCATCGGTTTTTTTAATGTCTGCTATTGCATTTTTAATTTGAGTAGCTTGTTCATCTGCTAAAGTAAAAGTCATTTGTTGAAAGGGTGCTTTGTCTCCTTCAGGTAATTTAAAGTCAGTTCCAAATTCATCACTATCATTAATTAAGCCAGGTATCTTTAATCCCCAGTCCGATAACAATTCGCTATCCCAATTATTAGCCAACTCATCCCAATCCCAACTTCCTGTATTAGCATTTAATCTTATGTTTAATTCTTTTTCATCCGCTTCGTTTAAATCAACTATTACACATTCAATTTCTTTATAACCTAACTTTTTTAATTCTCTTATCCTAAAATGTCCGCCTACTATAAATCCTGTTTGTTTATTAAAGATAATTGGTTCTACTACTCCAAACTTTTCAAGTGAGCTTTTTAATTGCTTTTCCTGTTCGGCATTACTTTGTCTTGGATTATATGGAGCTGGCTTTAAATCGCTTAGCTTTTTAATTTCTATTTTCATCCTTGTCCTTTGTTTGGTTTAGTTTTCCTATCTCGTTTACAAATTGATTTCTTTGCCTTACCGATTTTTCGTTTACCAAAAGTCTTTTTAATAGTTAGTTCTTTAGTCTTTGCCATTTAATTCAGTATAATATAGAATACTCCGATAAGTGAACTTGTATAACAGTCAAAAGTTGGAACTAAAGTTGTGTAAGTAATATAATTATATTTCATTTTTTTTCTTTTTAACTTCTTCTTTTGTTTGGCTTATGGCCCATCTAAGCATATCTAATAAACATTCCTTGCAGTTTGATAGTCCGATAGCTTGTTGTGGGAACTCTTCGTTGTAAACTTCAATAACTGGTTGTAATACATCCATTGAGTTTTGAAGATGCTCGTTGTTTGCTACCCACATTCTAAATAGTTCAACGTTTTCTTTAATGTGATTTAAGTTTTCTGCTTTCATTTTAATTGGTTTTTAAGTTTAATCCTTGCGTTCTCGTAAGCTTTCTTTAAGCTACTCCGATTTATTTTAGTTCGTTGCTCCATTCTATATAATGGTTCTATCTGAGCCATTACAAAAACTTCTATATCATGATCCTGGTTTAACAGCCCATCAAATATACAATTTTTTATTTTATCAATTAAGATTTCATCTATTTGAAAATACTCTTCATCAACTTGTTTAAAATCTAATATCTCAAAGTTAGCTGCTTCAAATAAATTACTAGTATTTCCATCTATGTGGAATAGCTTTTGAGTCCGATGACGAAATAAATCTTTAATAATTAATAACCCTAAACAATTTAATTTATTTGCTTTGTGATAACGTTCTATTTGTTCAGGATTAGAGTTGCTAAGTTTTAGATAAAGTTCGTGTAATAAATCTTCAGCCAGGTACCGACCATTATAATAACGTTTACATACACTTTTATAGTAAGTATAGTTATCCGCGAAGTGTTTATCTACTATTGTTTTGATTGACAAATGTAATTATATTAAATTTATTTTGCAAGTATCAATATTATTTTGTATTTTTGCAATATGAAAGATTTATTATCAGTTAGCGAGTTCGCAACCTTACATTCAGTAAGCCATCAAGCCATTTACTATAAAATAAAAACTAATCAAATAAAATATATAATGATTGGTAAAACAAAATTTATAGAGAAAACATCAAAATATAAGAAGAGAGCAAAAAATAATTGCTTTGATAATCAAATAGTTAGCAATAAAAGTAAAAATAAACATTAAATTATTTTGCAGATATTAAAAATAAGTTTACCTTTACAATATATTAATAACTTAAAACAAAAAGAAATCATGACAACACAAATTACAAAAGGTACAATTTTAACAGCAACTTCAGTATGTGATAGTAATTGCAAATGGACTGCTAATGTTTTAGAACGTAAAGGTTCTTTTATTATTGCTTTAGTTAATGGCGAAATAGTTCGCAAAAAAGTTAAAGTTTGGAATGGCGAAGAATACGCTTTATTACTTGGTACTTATTCAATGGCTCCTATATTTAAAATTAAATAATAACTAACCCCCAAAAAGAAATCATGAAAAAATTTAAAATTGACTTCCTGGATTGCGATAAATGTATTGCTTTCACAAAATTTACTAAATGGGAAACCATTGAAGACTGCAGGCTTTATGCTTATGTAGTTATGATGAACAAAGTTACTACAATTCAAACCTTTAATATTACAGCTGTATGAATATAGATATTAGAGCATCTAACGTTGTATATATTACAATCGGAGAATACACTTACTATATTGATGATAGCACTGGAGAACAAATAATTGAAGTATATCCTACTCACGACTTTTAAATAATTAACCCCTAAAAAAAACAAATCATGAAAATCGAAATCAAATCAACAAAAGAATTTATTGAAATTTTAGACATCCAACTTCCTAAGTACCGAAAGTCTTTAATTTTTTATTACAAAATCTTCAGCGAAGATAAATGTGTAATGGTAGAAGTTGGAACTACACCCTCAATTAGTTTATGCCCAATTTCTCGAGCTTATTATTCCGATACGATACAAGATTGCTCAGAAGCTGATTATATGGCTGTTTATCACGATACTTTAAAAACTATACTAGATGAAAAACATGAGCTGTAATCAAGTTTGGTGCATGGCCCGATATTGCTATGCTGTTAATTGGTGGAAAAATAAAGGACATTTTAACAAAGAACTTTATGAACGGTTCTTATCTATTCGATATGCCGACAAATGAACCATTTATTAGTAAATCAATGATGTATATTGAATTAGATATTGAACAACTTAACCGAGTGCAAATGTTTAATAATCGTTTAAAAAATATAATTGATGATTTACCTAGAAATTCTACTGGCAAACGTGCAAGGTACTTTGAACAAGTAAAAGTTATGGAATTATTTATTGAACAAAACTTAAAAAAATTTATATGAAAAAAGAAATAGCAGAATCCTATGATAAGATTTTCAAACTAGAAAGTTTAATTTTAGAACAGGCAGCTCAAGGTCAAATAACTTGTGGACTTGAAATGCAAATGAGAATAGAAACAAGTAATTATTTACGTTTAACCAACTCAATTTTAAGATATGATGTACGACTTAGACCCTGAAGATTACACTAGCGGAAGTTATAACCAATGCTGGCTAACCGAACACTGGTATCCTAATGAGTTATTAGTTTTAGATATTAATTACCCGGAGCATCGTTACATATTTAAAGATGAAGCCATTCGATACGTGGAGCTTATATCTAAAGAGAATGACTTTACCGATGAAGAGAAACTAAATTACTTGTTAGACATTTTAGAACAAAAAATATAAACCAATAAACCCAAATAAATCATGAGTAAAATTATCGCAGCATCAATCGACTTAACTAAGTTAGATAAGTCAAGAATTAAACCAGGTAAAAATGGAGCCGAATACTACGACATTAGTATTATCCTAAACGACCAACCTAACCAGTATGGACAGGATACATCCATAACTACAGGACAAACAAAAGAAGAACGAGCAGCCAAAGTAAAAGCAAGCTACATCGGTAACGGAAAAACCGTATACGATTCAAACAATTCACAATTCTAAAACCCCAAAAAGAAATCATGAGCAACCCCGAAAACATCTTGGTAAAAATTCAAAATGAATTAAAAGTACCAAAGACAAATGTAAACGCATTTGGCAAATACAAGTATAGAAGTGCCGAAGATATATTAGAAGCGGTTAAACCTATTCTTTTACGTTATAACGCTACTTTAACCCTTAGTGATGAAATTGTAGCAATAGGAACTAAAGTGTTCTTAAAAGCAACTGCAAAGATAAATGACACTATTTGTTATGGTTATGCAGAAACAAGCGAACACAAAGGAATGAGTGCAGAACAAGCTACAGGAACTGCTTCTAGTTATGCTCGTAAATATGCACTTAATGGTTTATTTTTAATTGATGAAACCGAATCAGATGCGGATAGTCAAAAACAACCTGAACCTAAGCAAGAAAGTAAACCAATGCTAACTCCAGAGACTTTAAAAAAAATGATTACAGCTATTCAAGAAGGCAAGTCCGATAAAGTAAAGGAAGCAATGGAGAACTATACAATTAGCGGTCCACAGTCTAACGTTCTTAAACTTGCATTGATAAATGTTTAACGATTTAAAATTCAGAGCATCGGCTATTGGTCAAATCATGACTAATGGCCGAGCCAAAAACGAAATGGGTGAGACCTGTAAATCGTATTTAAAGAATCTATACATTGAAAAAACTTATGGAATCAGAAAGGAATTTACTAATAAGTACGTAGAGAAAGGACTTGAAGTTGAAGATATCGCTATTAGTACCTACTCAGTTTTTAAAGGCGGATTCTATACTAAGAACGAACAATGGTATACCAATGATTTTTTAAGTGGAACTCCCGACATCGTATCGGATAATGTAATTGATATTAAAAGCAGCTGGGACATTTATACATTCCCACATTTTGAAACCGAGATCCCAACTAAAGGATACTTTTACCAGCTCCAGGCCTATATGGAATTAACAGGATTAGAAGATGCTTGTTTAGCTTACGTTTTAATTGATACCCCTACCCAATTAGTAGAAGATGAAAAAAGAAGATTAAGTTGGAAGATGGGAATGATTGATTCTGAAAACCCTGAATACTTATTAGCTGTAGAAGAAATAGAACGCAATCATAGTTACAATAATATTCCGATAGCAAAACGTATCAAAGAGTTTCACATTAAAAAAGATAACCAAGTAATTGAATCAATGTATACGAGAATAAAAGAATGTAGAACCTACTTAAATAATTTATGATAGAAATAAAAGAAGAATTTAAAAAATTAATACCAGCATTAACTGCTGAAGAATTTAAACAATTAGAAGAAAACATTTTAAAAGATGGCATTCGTGATCCTTTAGTTTTATGGAATAGATATTTAATTGATGGGCATAACCGATATCAAATAGCTTTTAAACATGGCTTAGAATATAAAACTATTGATAAAGAATTTAAAGATGAAAGCGAAGTAAAAGAATGGATGATAAACAACCAATTCGGCAGAAGAAATTTAAGCAATTATCAACGAAGTGTTTTAGCTTTAGAACTTGAAAGCGTATTTAGTAAAAGGGCAAAAGAAAATTTAAAACTTTCAGAAGGTAAAGGTAAGCAGATTTCTGCTGAGGTTAAGGTTGTGCCTATTGAAACACGTAAAGAACTTGCAAAAGTAGCCAATGTTTCTCATGATACAATAGCAAAAGTAAAAGTAATACAAGCTACAGCAACACCTGAAGTAAAAGCACAATTAAGCACTGGCGAAGTAAGTATTAACCAAGTTTATCAAGATATTAAAAAAGAAGAAAAAACATTAATACTTGAACAAAAGAAAAAACAAAATGCTATTGATTTATCTATTGAAGTATCTAAAAATAAACCAACTGTTTATCATTTAGATTGTAATAGTTTTTTAAATATTTTAGATGATAATTCTATTGATTTATTAATAACAGATCCCCCTTATTCAACAGATATTAAAGATATAAATGAATTTGCAAATAGCTGGGTAAATTTAGCTTTAAGTAAAATTAAACCAAATGGCCGTGCCTATATTTGTATAGGTGGTTATCCTAAAGAAATAAACGCATATTTAAATATATTGTTAAAACAAAATAAATTTATTTTAGATAACCCATTAATATGGACTTATAAAAATACTTTAGGTATTACTCCAAAAATGAAATATAATTTAAATTATCAAATTATTTTACACTTATATTCTGAAACTTCAAGTGAATTAGATACAAGTATAACAAATGAAATGTGGAATGTTATGGAGATTAATGCCCCTGATGGTAGATTAGGAAATCGGTATCATACTTGGCAAAAACCTAATGAATTAGCTTTAAGGTTAATTAAGCATTCAACAAAAGAAAATGATTTAATTATTGATTGTTTTGCTTGTACTGGAACTTTTTTATTGATGGGTTCTAAAATTAATAGAAATTGTAAAGGTTGTGATATTGATATAAATAATTTACAAATAGCAAAAGAAAGAGGATGTATAATAATTGGAAAATAGATTTGCAAGATAGTATAAAAGCTATTGAAAAAATTAAACATACTATTTTACCAAAATTAATTGATGGTGAAATTATATCTATTGAAGAAAGTGATAATAATATTTTATTATTATTTGACCAATATTCAGGGATTGATTATTTAAGAAAAGATGAAATAGGTTTACAAGGTATTGCTACAAGAATACAGTTTGGTAATAATTGGAATACTTTTACGGTAAGAACTAAAAGATTAACTGGAACTAAAACAGAATATGAAAAAAGAAAAGAGCAAATAAAAAAAGGATATATTTATCCATATTTTACTTTACAAGCATATTTTGATAATAGAATTGATCTTAATTTATTAAGTATTTGTGTTATTAAAACTATTGATTTATACGATGAAATAGAAAATAACACTTTAGTTGATACAAGAATAAGCGATAATGTTTTTAAATATATCCACTGGGATAATATCAAAAGTAATTTAATTAAAACATATTATAATAAATGAAAATTAAACTTAAACAGTGTAAGCAATGTGGAGAAATGTTTAAACCATTCAATACCTTGCAACCTGTTTGTTCGGCTATCTGCTCAATGGAATTTAACTCAGAAAAGGAAGTGAATAAGAGAGTTAAGCAAATGAAAGTAGATAGCCAAAGTTTAATCCAGTTGCGAAATTTAGCACGTGTAAGTTTTCAAATATATATTCGACAAAGAGACAAAGACCTACCATGTATTAGCTGTAATAAGTCCGATGCTAAGTGGGATGCTGGTCACTACCTAAAAGCTGAAATATATACTAAACTAATATTTAACGAAGATAATGTACACAAACAATGTTCTTATTGTAACCTACAATTAGCTGGTAATCTTATTGAATATCGCAAAAATTTAGTAAAGAAAATAGGAATAAATAAAGTTCAGGAACTTGAAGATATGGCTGATTCGTCAAGAAGTTATAAATTTGCAAAAGATGAATTAATTACCTTAGCAAAAAATTATAAACTAAAAATAAAAAAATAATGAGAAATGAATTTGTAAGTAATTTAATTAAATCTTATTTGACTAAGTTCCCGAAGTTACCATCTTTGACTTTGGCTAAAAAAATCTATGCAGAAAACAATAAAACTTTTAAAGATGTTGATGCTGTTAGAAGTTGCCTAAGATATTATCGTGGCCAAAAAGGTGAAAAAACTAAATCACAATTAGCAAGTAGGGAGTTCTTAGATCAAAACATTGAATTTGTAATGCCTGAATCTTATGCAGAAACTTTCGAACCATACGAAATAAGTCAGTCAAGAACCTTAATCATATCGGACTTACATATACCTTACCAGGATAACGATTCAATTCAAAAAGCTATTAATTATGGTAAAGAAAAAAAAGTAAATTGTATTTTAATCAATGGTGATGTTTTAGACTTTGCTGGTATATCGAGACATGAGAAAGACTGGAGACAAAGACAAGTTCATCAAGAGTTTGAAGCTGCACGTATTTTTTTGAGTTCGCTACGTGAACACTTCCCAAAAGCAAAGATAGTTTTTAAGTTAGGCAATCACGATGAACGCTGGGAGAAATGGTTGTTTTTAAAAGCACCCGAAATATTTGATGATCCTGAGTTTAAATTAGAAAATAGATTAAAATTAGGTGAATTAAAAATAGAGATTGTAAAAGAAAAAAGACCTATTCGTATTGGTAAATTAACTGTATTACATGGACATGAATTGTTTGGTGGAAGCGGTGGAGTTAATCCAGCTCGAGGAACGTTTTTAAAAACTTTAGAGAATGTAGTTGTTGGCCACTATCACAAAACAAGTTCTAATACTGAAGCTTCAATGTATGGGGATGTATTTAGCGTTCACTCCGTTGGTTGTTTGTGTGGTAAAACTCCTTACTATATGCCAATAAATAAATGGAATACAGGCTTCGCCTATTGCGAATTAGATATTAAAACAGGTAATTATACTTTTTACAATTTAAAAATTATTAACGGTAAAATATATTAAAACCTAATTTTAACACAACTTTAAAACCTAATTTAAACACTAACTTATGACAGGATTAAGACATGCACTCAAAGAATACTTTATGGTTCATCAGATAGCTGGTAGCAACCCGATATTGGCATTCGATAACTTAAAACAGCAATACGTTGTTTTTTGGTACTTTAAAAAGAATACTATAATTAATCTTGGATATGAAATAATTTTATAGTATATTTGCAATAGTTATGGTTTGTGCGAACCTTTTAATAACTACTTATTTAGCCTATTGCTGGCGGAGCGCACACTCCAAAAGCATTAGGCTTTTTTAATTTAATTATGGCTAAACTAGGTTATACATGGTACCCAAAGGATTGGGGCAATTCAGATAGTGTTTTCGAATTATCTTTATGCGAACGTGGATTGTATAGAGAATTTATTGATTTCGCAATGTTAAATGATAATAAAACTGAGCTAAAAAAAGATGTTTGGGTTCGTAAATTTTCAGTTTCGATGAATGAATTAAATTTGATTTTAGATAAATTATTACAATTAAATCTTATTGAAATT
>Ga0209596_1000545_pt1 | contig 34904 bp, 33 predicted proteins | sample M_130807_MF_Meta_FD_187314 | JGI IMG/M metagenome (GOLD analysis project Ga0209596, IMG submission 187314) | Freshwater microbial communities from Lake Montjoie, Canada to study carbon cycling - M_130807_MF_MetaG (SPAdes) (version 2) | ecosystem: Environmental > Aquatic > Freshwater > Lake... | reverse complement strand
GTTATGTAGCGATTTTGAGTACGAAAAAACTATAGCCGATGCTAACCGTACAATGGATTCAAGTATAGAAACTATTTTTTTAACTGGTGAACCTAAATACACCTCTGTAGCCAGCACCATTGTAAGAGATATTATTAGAAACGGAGGAGATGCTTCGCCCTTTTTACCACAAGCTGTAATTGATACTATTAAAAGCCGTATTTAGTTAATAACATTTTGTGCGTATTTTTAAAACCTCAATAACCCCCACAAAAAGTTCATGAGTATTTGGTTTAAAAAAGATCTATCACTAGAAGATATAAACCCTCTTACACCCAATACTATGGGTAAGCATTTGGGCATGGAATGGGTAACCATAGGCGATACGTTTATGCAAATGCGTATGCCTGTAGATGAACGAACCAAACAACCCTATGGCTTACTCCACGGTGGTGCTAGCTGTGCCTTAGCAGAAACTATTGGTAGTGTGGCATCTTATTTTGTAATAGATAACGAAAAATTTATTTGTGTAGGATTAGAGATAAATGCTAACCATATACGTAGTGCCACTAAAGGGTTTGTTACAGCTACTTGCATGCCTTTGCATATTGGAGCTAGTACGCATGTGTGGGATATTAAAATAACGGACGAACGAGATAAATTAATTTGTGTAAGTAGGTTAACGGTTGCTATATTAAAAAAGCCCATTAATTAATTACTGCATATTCCCTTGCTTATTAATGGGTTGATTACTATCTATAAATCCTTTTTAGTTTCACTTCATTTTCCTCAAAGAAACTTACTGTTATTAAGTTTACTTTATTCGTTATTTCATCAACTGCTTTTTAAGTATTATTTTTTACTGCTATCTTATTTTGTTAAAGGGGGGTTGATTTTTGAACAAACTACTAAATGCCATATAAAAAAGTTATCGCATTGCACATTGCCAAAAGCTATGCAACATACTTATACAAAAACTATAAGCAAATTGAGACATAAAAATTGTTTATTTCGTTTGTTTTAATTGATTTAGAAGTACCTGTATTTTTTTTAGCTCTTCGTTACTAGTTTTATGATTGCCTAATGCTTGTAAAACTAAATTGGTGCTAGAGCCTGCAAAAAGCGAATCAATCATTTTATTTAAAAATTGCTTTTGTGTTTTTTCTCTAGTTACATTGGCCGTATAAATATGTATTTTGTTGCTATCATCTCTGCTAACTAAACCTTTTTCAAACATAATTTGCATTAGTTTAAGGGTAGTAGTGTAGCCACAATCTTTTACTTTTAATAAGGTTTCATGTACCGTTCGTACACTTGCTTTGTTATTGTTCCATAGCACCTGTAATATTTCTAATTCACCTTCTGTTGGTTTATTTAATTTAACTGATGTCATAATATACGATATATTTCGTAGCTAAAGTACGATTTTACTCGTAAATGCCAAATTATTTTGTGTGGATTTTTTGTTATACCAATTGTATTTATAGATTAGCCCAACTGTTAATGGTTGTAGAGGGATAAGCAGCTAAAATGGTTGCAATGTTTTTTAATTGTTCTTCACTACTTGCTTTTAAGGTAGACTTACCTGTTTCAAAATACAATCTATCTAAGGTAAACCAAGTAGTTTTATCTGCTTGTTTAGTAGCATCGTTCATAAATTCTACTACTTGTTTTTCGGTAAAGTTTGCACCAACATTAATAGCTGCACCATTAGCTAATTTTAGTAAACCCGTTGCACCTAAATCATAAACAAAATCACTATCATTATTTACCGTACCTTTTATTGTATTGGAGGTAGTGGTAACAACACCTGCATCATCTATTGTTTTGGTAATTTTTCTTCGATAATTTTACTTCCACCACCACTCATTTTCATCATAGTTTCTATTTGTGCTTTTCTATTCGCTTCAATTTTATCTTGATGTAATTTTGCAAGGGTAGGAGCAATAACTAACGAAACAATACTCATCAATTTGATTAAGATATTCATTGATGGGCCACTTGTATCTTTAAAAGGATCACCAACCGTATCGCCTGTTACAGAAGCCTTATGTGGTTCACTTTTTTTGTAATACATTTCACCATTTATTTCAACACCTTTTTCAAATGATTTTTTTGCATTATCCCAAGCACCACCAGCATTGTTTTGAAATATTCCCATCAATACACCACAAACAGTTGCACCTGCAAGGAAACCACCCAAAACCTCTGGACCAAAAACAAAACCAATGATAATAGGAGATAAAAGAGCAATAGCACCAGGTAACATCATTTTCTTTAAAGAAGCTTCTGTACTAATAGCCACACATTTATCATACTCTGGTTTGCCTGTACCTTCCATAATACCGGGAATAGTACGAAACTGACGGCGAACTTCTTCCACCATTGCCATAGCAGCTTCTCCAACCGCTTTAATTGCCAAAGATGAAAATATAAACGGAATCATACCACCAACAAATAAACCAGCTAAAACATCGGCGTGGTAAATATCTATACCATCAATTTTTGCTATACCAACAAACGCAGCAAATAAAGCTAACGCTGTTAACGCTGCAGATGCAATGGCAAATCCTTTACCACTTGCAGCAGTTGTATTTCCTACGGCATCTAATATATCTGTCTTTTCTCTTACATCACTAGGTAATTCGCTCATTTCTGCAATACCACCAGCATTATCAGCAATTGGGCCAAACGCATCAATTGCTAATTGCATAGCAGTTGTAGCCATCATGCCAGCAGCTGCAATAGCCACACCGTACAAACCTGCACAAGCGTAAGAGCCATAAATACCAGCAGCTAAAACTAATATAGGAAGTAAAGTACTTTCCATACCTACTGCTAAGCCACCAATAATGTTTGTAGCATGTCCAGTAGCACTTTGGCGAATGATACTCATTACAGGACGTTTGCCCATTGCGGTATAATATTCGGTAATAATGCTCATTAAAGCACCTACACCAAGACCAACCATTATCGCACCAAACACACCATTTTTTGTAAAATCATGGCCACGTAAACTCATTTGCTCTGGCAATAAAAAGTTTACTAAAAAGTAACAACCAATAGCTGTTAAAACCATGCTACCCCAGTTACCCATATTTAAAGCACGTTGTACTTTGTGTGTACTAAGGCCAGCACTTTCGCTAATACGTACAAAGAAAGTTCCAATGATTGAAAATATAATTCCCATTGCTGCAATAAGCATTGGTAATAAAATAGGACTCATTCCGCCAAAAGCATCCGTTAACGCATTTGTTTCTCTGCCCAACACCATGGTGGCTAAAACCGTTGCAACATAACTACCAAATAAATCGGCACCCATACCTGCTACATCACCAACATTATCACCCACATTATCTGCAATAGTTGCTGGATTTCTAGGGTCATCTTCTGGAATACCAGCTTCTACTTTACCAACCAAATCGGCACCCACATCTGCAGCTTTTGTATAAATACCTCCACCTACTCTTGCAAACAAAGCAATACTTTCTGCACCTAAGCTAAAGCCAGTTAAAATTTCTATGGTTCTCTCCATTTCTACACTATCAACTGCAGCATGTGGAGCAAAAATCATTTTTAAAATAATGAACAATCCGCCCAAGCCCAACACCGCCAGGCCTGCAACACCCATACCCATTACACTACCACCAGTAAACGAAACTGATAATGCTTTGCTTAAACTTGTTCGTGCTGCTTGTGCTGTACGAACGTTTGCTTTGGTTGCTATTTTCATACCAATAAAACCAGCTAAGGCACTAAAAAAGGCTCCTAACACAAAGGCTAAGGAAATACTCCAATGACTGTTGGCATTAGTATAACCCATAAGGCCTAATAATAAAGCACCTGTAATAACGAAGTAGGCAAGTATTTTATACTCTGCTTTTAAAAAAGCCATAGCACCTTCTGCTATGTACGTACTAATTTCTTTCATACGTTCGTTACCTGCATCTTGTTTGCTTACCCAAGCATACTTAATAAAAGTGTAAAATAAGCCTACAATGCCCATTGCCGGAATAACATAAATCAATTTGTCCATAAGTTGGTAGTTGTCTAAAATTTTGGAGTGCAAAAATAGGGGAAAAGGGGCAAAAAGTGTCGAAAAATGGGACATTTTAATACCCAAGTTTAAGGTGTATTTTCACTTTTTAGTTTAAAGGCTTTGTTTTATTAAAAATTTTATCTATTTTGTTAATCTAAAACTATAAATTATGACAGATTTAAATCAAAATGTAAATGAAGCAAAAGACTTTTTAAACTCCGGAGACAAGGACATGAAAAAACTCCCACAAATGTTAAATGTACTTACTATCCTAACTTATATAGCTTGTGGAGTTGGGGCATTATTTTCAATTTTAGGTGTACTAGGTGTTGGCTTTTTAAGCTCAATTATGGGTAAATCTAAAGAACTTACTGAAGTATCAGATAAAGCTGGATTTGGTTCTATTTGGGTTGGCTTAATTATTGGATTGGTAGGTATTGCATTATGCTTTTATGGAGCTATGAAAATGCGTAAGCTTCAAAAACAAGGATTTTTCATTTATGTTGCAGGGCAACTAATGCCAATTATTTACACATTTGTAACAGTAGGTGTGGGTTTTGGATTAATTGGAGTAATTATTCCAATTGTATTTATAGTTTTATATGCTACTCAGTTAAAAGAATTAAGCTAAAAACTTAAAATTAATTTCATAGAAATGCCTCAATTTTTTGAGGCATTTCTTTTACTTATCATCTTTAAAATAAAATAATTAAAAAGAAGAATAATTGCAGTAATTATTATAATAATAACTCCGTCAAAATAGCTTACCGAAAAGCAACCTTTCCACATGCCATTTGCTTTGTTAAATACAAAAATATCTTTGGCATGGTAACTCATTTTATAGGCTACAAAACAAGTTAATAAAAAAGGAATCCAAAGTTAAAATAATTGCTTGGTTTTAAGTGCTACGATATTTACCCAAATAAGGGTATTTTTCTAGTGCTGTATAAAAAGTTAATGAATAAATTTTTCATGCAAAGCCATTACTTGTGGTATTAGCAACTCTTGCTCATTATTAGTAACTACAAAATCGCATAAACGCATTTTAATGGTTTCGTCAATTTGCATGTCCATACGCTGTTGCACCTCTTCCTTTGTGGTCTTATCTCGTTGCATTACTCGTTGCAAACGAAGTGCGGTTGGGGTATAAACGCCTATTACAAAATCTAAATTTTGTTGGCTACCGCTTTCAAAAATTAAGGCAGCTTCTTTAATACAATAAGGGGCTGTTTGTTGGGCAAACCAATCTTCGGCAGCTTGTATGGTTGGAGGGTGTACAAGGCTGTTAAGTAAGTTTAATTGTGAAGGGTTATTAAATACTTTTTGGGCAAGCAGTATTCGGTTAAGCACCTTGTTTTCATAAATATCTTCGCCAAAATGGTGAATGATTTGTTGTTTCAGTGCTTCATTTGTATTCATTATTTCTTTGGCAGCCTTATCGGCATAATAAATAGGAATGCCAAGCGTTTGAAACACTTTTGCAACAGTACTTTTACCACTGCCAATTCCGCCTGTGAGTCCAATTTTAAGCATTAATGAACGAATTAGAAAATGAAAGAATTAAAAATATACTTCTACTTTTTAATTCTTTCATTCCTTCATCTGTTAATTTATTTAGCCTCAGTAACTGGCTTATTAATATTAGCCGTCCATTCCATGCTAATACTACTACGCTCAATTTTCATGTAACTGCCTGGGCTAGTTTCTAAGTTTAGCGTACCATCGTCGTTTACTTTATTAACGGTACCATGTATACCAGCAATGGTCACGATTTTATCGCCTTTTTGTAGGTTGGCAATAAATTGCTTTTGTTGCTTTGCTTTTTTTGCTTGAGGACGAATCATAAAAAGCCAAAAAACTAAAATCATTCCGCCCATCATTATCAATGTCATTGAGCTTCCGCCCTTTTGGTCGCCTTGCCCAGTCATTAAAAAAATACTTAAAAGGTTCATGTGTATTGTTTTTGTTTATTAGTTAATTCGTAAATCCGTTAATCTGTTTGATTTTTACTTTGGGCTAAAATTCGAAATTCAAAATTTTTTATTGCTTTTTTTCTAACACATCTCCTCTTAATTCCAATATAGGAAAATCGGGTTTTGCATTTGAGTGTACTGTAATTGTTTTATGTGTTTCTCCAACTCTTCCTTTACTATTAAATACAATTTTTATAAAACCTATTTCTCCAGGTAAAATTGGTTTATCTGGTCTTTCTGGCACCGTACATCCACAACTTGCATTTGCATCTATTACTACTAGAGGCTTGTTGCCAGTGTTTTTAAAGCGATAGTTATATTCAACTAACTCACCATCGGTAACTTTACCAAAATTGTAGGTACTGTCAATAATTTGTACCGTTGTGGTATCTTTAATGGCTTGTTCTAACGCTTTACTTTGGTCATCTGCAATTTTATCTTTACGTTTTATATCGCAACTCGTTAATGCAACAAGTATAAAAAATAACAAAAAAACTTTATTCATTTTTTATCGTTTAGTAAATTGTTTTTTTACGATTTTACCACTTGCCATAAGTTCTTTATGAATATTATCTAACAATCCGTTTACAAACTGGCCACTTTGTGGGGTGCTGTAATCTTTGGCTAAATCAATGTATTCATTAATGGTAACTTTTGTAGGTATGGTTTCAAAATATAATAATTCGCAAACACCCATTTGCAAAATTATCATATCTAACGATGCAATTCTGTCTGCATCCCAATTTTTTAATTTTGGTTTTATTAATTCTCTGCTGTGCACCTCTTTATCTAAAACGGTTTGGGTTAATTGCCGTGCAAAATCTAGTTTATCTTTTGTGAGAATAGTATTAAAATTTGCACTACTAGGTTTTTGAATAATATTTAAAATCAGTAGTTGCATTTGCTCAGCATCATCATCCCAATTGATAAACTTTTCTTCTATATGGTTTATAAAATCTTCATTGGGTAAAAGTACGGTGCTAAAAATATATTCAATAATATCTTTTTCACTTTTTTTATCTCTACTTTGTAGATCAATATACTCCTTATATTCGGCAGATAAGGTAAGGGTTTGATACGTTTTTTTTAGTAACTCAGTATCTATTAAATGGGGCAATTTATACTCGGCTATTGCTGTTTTAAAACCTTCTGCTTCTATAATTTTCCACAATAATTCGTTACCAACAATTTTGGTATTAATATTTAAATCGGCTTGGGTTGGTAAATGTTTACTCGATTTTTTTAAAGCATCTTTTTCAGCAAAACGGGCAACTTCGGTTACAAAATAAACTAGGTAGGTAAGTAATTGTCGGCTTTGGTCTATTTTTTTATTTAAAATGGTAAGAGGCTCACCAGCTTTAACTTGATCCTTTAAACTATCAACGACATACAATGTTTGCATTACCTTAATTCTTATATTTCTTCTACTTAACATTTTTAGCCTTTTATTGCGGCGGCAAAGGTAGTTTTTAATTAATCATTATTAATGAATAATGCTTTAATAAGCAGTTGACTGCCTTTTTTTCTTTTTAATCTACATAAAATGAACAATTTTACAGCAAAGACTGTCATAAATGTCATAAAATAGTTTTGGCACATTATTAGCGTATACATTTGCACAATAAATTAAAACTAACAAAATTATACAACTATGGCAAAAGCATCTAGTGCTTCAAAATTAAGTATAACTCCATTACACGATAGAGTTATTGTTCAAGCTGCTGCAGCAGAAGAAAAAACTGCAGGTGGTATTATTATACCCGATACTGCAAAAGAAAAGCCACAACATGGTACCGTACTAGCCGCAGGACCAGGCAAAAAAGATGAGCCAACAATGGTTAAAGCAGGCAATAAGGTATTATATGGCAAATATGCTGGTACCGAAATTACTATTGAAGGCAAGGAATATTTGATAATGAGGGAGAGTGATATATTAGCAATAGTCTGAGCCCCCTCCGCCCCCTAAGAGGGGAAACTAAGTTCTTTAAATTTTAAAGTTTATAAAAAATAAAAGCTACTTACCCCAGTAGTATCAAAAGCTCCGCCCAGGCGGATAAGGGGTTTCTTATTATGGCAAAAATGATATTCTTCGATATAGAAGCAAGAAACAAAATGAAAAAAGGCGTTGACACTTTAGCCAATGCTGTAAAAGTAACCCTTGGGCCAAAAGGCCGTAATGTGGTTATCGAACGCAAATTTGGTGCACCTACCGTAACCAAAGATGGCGTAACTGTAGCAAAGGAAATTGAATTAGAAGATGCTATTGAAAATATGGGTGCACAAATGGTAAAAGAAGTTGCTAGCAAAACCGCTGATCAAGCTGGTGATGGTACAACAACTGCAACCGTTTTAGCTCAAGCAATTATTAGCGAAGGTTTAAAGATGGTGGCTGCTGGTGCAAACCCAATGGATTTAAAACGTGGTATTGATAAAGCAGTTTCTTTAGTAGTAGAAAATTTAAAAGCACAATCTCAAGCCGTTGGTAACGATACCAAAAAAATTCAACAAGTTGCAACCATATCTGCTAATAATGACGAAACAATTGGTAAATTAATTGCTGAAGCTTTTGTAAAAGTGGGTAAAGAAGGTGTAATAACCGTTGAAGAAGCAAAAGGAACAGATACAACAGTTGATATTGTAGAAGGTATGCAATTTGATAGAGGTTATATATCTCCATACTTTGTTACTAACAGCGAAAAAATGCAAGCTGAGCTTAGTAATCCTTATATCTTGATTTTTGATAAAAAAATATCAATGATGAAAGATATTTTACACATTTTAGAAAAAATTGCACAAACTGGTCGTCCATTATTAATTATTGCAGAAGATTTAGAAGGCGAAGCTTTAGCAACTTTAGTAGTAAATAAATTACGTGGTACTATTAAAGTAGCAGCAGTAAAAGCACCAGGTTTTGGCGATAGAAGAAAAGAAATGCTCACTGATATCGCTATTTTAACAGCAGGTGAAGTTATTAGCGAAGAGATGGGTCTTAAATTAGAAGGAGTTGAATTAACAGTTTTAGGTCAGGCTGCTTCGGTAACTATTGATAAAGACAATACAACAATTGTTGGTGGTAAAGGAAGCAAAAAAGAAATTACTGCAAGAGTGAACCAAATAAAAGCACAAGTAGAAACGACTACTAGTGATTATGATAAAGAAAAATTACAAGAGCGTTTAGCTAAATTGGCTGGTGGTGTAGCGGTATTGTATATTGGTGCAGCAACCGAAATAGAAATGAAAGAAAAGAAAGATAGAGTAGATGATGCCTTACATGCAACAAGAGCTGCTGTTGAAGAAGGAATTGTACCAGGTGGCGGTGTTGCTTACATACGTGCCGTTGCAAGTTTAGATCCTAAAGTAAAAGGACAAATTGCAGATGAGCAAACAGGTATGGCTATTGTACGCCGTGCATTAGAAGCACCTATTCGTTGCTTAACAGAAAATGCTGGTATTGATGGATCGATAGTAGTACAAAAAATTAGAGAAGGTAAAGGCGATTATGGTTTTAATGCAAGAACAGAAGTGTACGAAAACTTATTTAAGGCTGGTGTAATTGATCCAACTAAAGTAAGCCGTGTAGCATTAGAAAACGCTGCAAGTATTGCTGGTATGTTGTTAACTACCGAGTGTGTTATTGCAGATAAGCCTAAAGAAGAAGCTCCACATAGCCATGGTGCACCAGATATGGGGGGAATGGGCGGATACTAATTAACGAATAATACATAAGTTATAATTCCCTCTTGCTGAAAAGTAAGAGGGATTTTTTTGATTTTTGAAACTAGATCAACGACCTACGTTTGTAGTACCAACCTATACCCTTATTTTTGTAAAAATATACTGTATGAATCTTTTTGTAATTGGCTTACCTTATGATTTGGATGATGCTGAGTTAGTAGAAATTTTCGAGAAATTTGGTACTATAAAATCTGCTAAAGTTGTGCTGGATAGAGAAACAGGTAAAAGCCGTGGTTTTGCTTTTGTGGATATGCCAGATAATACAGAAGCTAAAGATGCTATGGAAAGCCTAAACGGTATTGTTTTGGGTAAAAAAGCCAAAGCATTAATTATAAAAGAAGCTGAAAGAAGATAATAAGTAATAAATTATTTTATCCCCTAAAATTTTGAAACTATTCCTAGCAAAAAATACTTTTTTATTTTGTTGCTGACACTTCCTTCTATTATTTTCTTACCATTAATCTAAACTTACCTCAAACAATTTTGGCCAGTGCTTGCCAGTAATGTATAGCTTTTTTGTAGTTGAGTCGTAAGCAATTCCATTTAATACTTCAATATCTTTTGGGTTAGCTAACTTTCCTTTAAAATATTGTTCTTCTAAATTAGGAATTAATATTTTGCCTAGTACATGCCCACTGCTTGGGTCAATTTTTAATAGGTAATTATTTTCTAAATATCTATTGGCGTAAATAAATCCATCAATATATTCAAGCTCATTAATTCTATCTACGGTTCCTTCATTATCTTCTACAACAACGGAAGTTTTTACTCTAAAATTAGTTGGGTTTACAAAATATATATTTGCACTACCGGTACTAATAATTAAATCTGTGCCATTATTAGTAATGCCCCATCCCTCGTTAGGCCATTTAAATGTTTTTACAATTTTATTAATATTTTTTGCATCGTAAACATTTACGATATTGTTTTGCCAGGTTAGTTGGTAAATAGTGTCTTTTAAAATAGTAATTCCTTCGCCAAAAATTTGTTTACTACCCATACTATATTTTTCTAAAACTTTACCCGTTTTAAAATCAGTTTTTCTTAAAGAAGAGTTTTCAAAATCTCCGGTGCTTTCAAATAAAAATCCGTTGTAAAATTCAAGCCCTTGAGTATAGGCAGCAACATCATGTTCGTAAACAGATTTAACGGTTGCATTAATTATTGTGGGGGCAGGTATGCCAGTTACTGGTTCTTTTGTACTTTCTCCATTCTCCTCTTCTTTACAAGAAACAAAAAAAACGAGGGTTACTATTATTAAATATTTTTTCATTCTTAATTTTAAAAGTTGTAAAGTTAAACAAGCCTTAGTGGTGTTAATTAGTGTACTATTTATTGGTAAAAATAACTTAGGAAACGCCAACTATACATAAAATAATCATAAAATTAATTTACCACTTCACTTTTTGTAAAAAGTACGTTTCTTTCTTTAAGGTAATCCAACATATAGTTAAAACAATTTTCGTATTTACCAACTAACTCTGGCGGAAAAACGCCTTTCTCTTTAAAATGCCCATCAATCAACATATTTAGTGCAGCGGTAGCTGTATAACCAGTTGTACGGCTCATACTACTGGTTTTTGTAGTTGCATCATACTCGTCGTACAAATTATAGGTAATCGTTTTAGTCTTATCGCTAATGTTTATTTGCATAAGGGTAAACTCAGGCTCTTCTTCCTCTAACTTCCATTGGTTAAAAAGTAATTTGCTTGTAAATTCCATTGGGGTTGTTGCTAAGCCATTAATTTTTTCGGTGCTTAAAAAACCTGCAGCAATTAAGCCTTTCATTAAATCTATATGGCCAGGATAACGAAGGGTTTTTTCTTTCATATTAGGAATATGCCCCATGGTAAATAAAATACTTCGTAAGCCATCAGTATTAAAACTTTCTAACGTGCCAACAGGTTCAAAATTTAATAACTCAGCATCGCTTAAAGCAGGCTTTGTAATAATGCAACTATTTTCTACATAACGAGCAGGTCTTGTATATTCTTCCAACACATCAATTGGTGAAAAGGGTGCTTTGTATTCAAATGGCTTTACTCTTTTTTTAGGTAAGCCACCAACCATACATTCAAAATTAGTAATCGTCATGTTTGAATTGTGGTACCCCAAAATTAAATTGCTCATCCCCGGGGCTACGCCACAATCTACAATGGCGGTTACATTTTTTTGTTTTGCTAAATTATCTAAAGTCAATGCATCTTCTGGAAAAAAAGAAATATCTACTACATTTTTCCCTGCAATAATAATTGCTTGTAATGCGTTGTAACCCATAAAGCCGGGTACCGCACAAATTACATAATCAAAATTTTGCAAAAGGGTAGGGTAGTTTTCAAAATTGCTTAAATCGCTTTTTACTGTTTTTATTAACTTGTTTTTTTTGCTAAGAATATCTAGCGACTGTTCACTAACATCAAAAGATGTTACCGAATATTTTTGTTGTAAGTCTATTGCCATGGCTCTACCAACCATACCTGCACCTAAAATTGCTATTTGCATTTGTTTTTATTATTTAATAGTATTGTTTTTGAAACAATACCTGCATTAAAATTATTTATGTTTTATTAAAAAGCGGAGTAAATTTTTAGGTTGCTACTACCTCAATTGTAGCATTAATTCCTCTTTCGGTAATAGCTTCACACATGGGTTTTAGCGTATCGTAATCGCCTTCTTTAACGGCATATTTGCCTTTGTTATGTATAAATAAGGAGCATTGCTCGGCTTGTTGTTCGGTATGGCCACATACGTCTATCAACGTTTCTATCACCCACTCAAATGTATTTACTTCATCATTCCAAACAATTAAACTGCATGGGGGTTCAGTAGCCACAAGTATATCTGTTTCAATTATTGTTTTAGTATCGTTATTAGTAGTTGTTGTCATCAGTAACACAAAAATAATGCGATTTTACCTAAATTCCTTTGTCTGCAACATTTTGGGTATAATTATTGTCTGTAAATTGTACTTATATTACTTTTAATAAAATGCTACGCTTAACAAAACGAACTAAAGAAACTACTCAGCCGCCCAAAAAGCAGCAAGCGCTTGTATTGCCCCTAAATGCTAGTGGCAATAGTTTGTTTTATTTAACTAGTATAATAAAAGCCATTCGCCCATCAAACGAAAATGATACGACACAAGCCAACTTAAATTTTAAAGCATTATTATATCAATTAAGTCAAGATAAAAGAACTCTTTTTTCCTTACGGAAAGCGTTGCTTTCTCAATTTTTACGAACTAATATAGTAACTGCACTAACCGAAAATGGGGTAGTGAGTGGTAGGGGATTTGTTCAAGAGCTAACGAGTAAATTAAAACATAAAATTATTCCAGCCTTATTAAACTCAAACGATTTTTTATATGTAATCAATAATGTTTTTTATCGCAAAAAAGATTATGTATGGGTGCAAAATTTAGATGGAGATTTATGGAAACAATTTTTTGAAATACTAGGTGTACAAGTAAACTTAACAGAATCTACTTTAATAAAACAACTGAATCAATCGTTTCAAATACTTAGTTATAGGGTAGCTACATTGGGTATAGAAAAAGAGGTAACACAACGCTATCAAAATTTTAATGATGCAGCATTTCCTTTTTTAGAACAGAATAGATTAACAAACGAGTATTTAAAACTTGCCGAGCTACCCCATCAAAACCAGGAGCAAAAAAGAGCCTTGTTAGCTACAATAACAGAGGCGTTGCATAATTGTAATCAAAGTATAATATGGATAAAGGAACAACGATTAAAATATGGAACCAGCCTTGCTCAAACCTATATTCTTACTAGATTACAACAACAAATTGATCGGTTATTTATAATAATAGATGTGCTTGATAGCGATAGCCAATTTAACACCGAACGTTTTGTTGATTATTTTAAAACCGTTGTTAAAAATGAAAATAGAAAAACATCGGTTAAAGAATTTTTAAGTGAAAATACAGGGTATTTAGCCTATCAAATTGCAGAGCATGGCGGTAAACGAGGCGAAGATTATATTACGACCACCCGAAAAGATTTTTGGAAAATGTTTTGGAGTGCTGCTAGTGGTGGGGTAATTATTTCGTTTATAGGAATTATAAAAAACCTAATAGGTAAATTAAGTTTAGCACCCTTTTGGCAAGGCTTTTTGTATAGTTCAAATTATTCGTTGGGCTTTATTTTAATACAAGAAACGGGCAGTACACTTGCCACTAAACAACCTGCTTACACCGCTAATAATGTTGCCAGTAGTTTTGATGTACAAAAAGTTGGCGATGAGCCAGATTTACGAAATTTAGCTATAACAGTTGCAAAAGTTAGTCGAACGCAGTTAGCCTCTTTTGCAGGTAATTTATTAGTCGTTTTTCCTTTAACCTATTTATTAGCCATGTTTTTTTTTAACACCACTGGTAGTATGATAGCAAGTGGTGCAGCGGCTCAAAAATTATTGACCGATCAACAACCTTTTCATAGCCTTGCGTTGTTGTATGCATGCTTTACGGGCTTTTTTTTATTTGCAAGTGGTATTATTGCTGGCTATGTAGAAAACTATGTAGTGTATGGTAAAGTAGCCGATAGAATGCGGAGTGGGGTAGGGTTACGCAACTTTAGCGAAAAATGGAAAAACAAAATTATTAAGTATGTTCAAAATAATCTTGGATCATTAATTGGCAATATTTCGCTTGGTTTTTTCTTGGGTATGGCAGGTTTTTTTGGTAAAATGTTTGGGTTACCATTTGATATAAGGCATATTACCATTTCTGCTGCAAATACGGCTATTGGTTTTTTTGGCCTAAATCATGCTATCTCTTTTTCTGAATTAAGCTACACTTTATCTGGTGTTGGTTTAATTGGGGTTATAAATTTTGCTATAAGTTTTGGCCTTGCATTTTTTGTAGCTGTAAAAAGTAGAGGAATACATTTAAGAGACTATCCAGAATTTTTAGGAATGTTAGGGCGTTATTTTAAAAAATACCCTAGAGATTTTATTAAAGCACCAAGGGAAAGATTAGCTGCCGAGTTAAAATAATTTTTTATTATCAGTATTTTTTGCATCTGAGTTGTACTGAAAAAAATAAAAATTAACCCGTATTAAGGAGTTAAATAAAACTTTCTAAAAAACTTTTGCATAAAACTTTTTACCCTTATCTTTGCCACCCAAAAAGAAGGGAGTTTAGCTCAGTTGGTTTAGAGCATCTGCCTTACAAGCAGAGGGTCACAGGTTCGACTCCTGTAACTCCCACAAAAAAACCTCACAATTGTGAGGTTTTTTTATTTTAAGGTGTTTATCTTAATTTAATTGCAACACTGGAAACCTATAAATCTGCCCATCATACACAAAAATATCATCCACTTCTACCACCCAGTATTTAAACAAAGGCGATTTTGATAATATTTTTTTAGCCTCGGCTTTACTAACAGCATTTATGGTAATCCAACTGCGTTGGCTTTCTAAACTTACGGCGTAAGAATCTATAATATTTTTTTCTATTAACGAGTTTATTAATACCCGGTGTTCTGGCACTAGGGTCATAAACTTTTCATCCATTTCAAAATGAATAGTTACTTGGTATTTATTTAAGATTTTATCTTTTAAATTTTCCATTCTGTTATTGAATTTACTAAAGCATTATTAGTTGCAGCAGTTATTTTTATATAATTATCGGTGTAGCCTTCCATCATGCCCGTGCTACTATTTTTTTCGAACAATACTTTACGAGTTTGTCCAATATGTTGGGTAGTAAAATACTGCATTTTTTGATAACTTAAGTTCCGTAAAGTTTTATTACGTTCGTTACGAATTGGTATGGGCACAATTGGCTTAATATCTAACGCAGTTGTATTTGTTCTTTCACTGTAGGTAAATACATGGAGGTAGCTAATATCCAGACTATGTAAAAAGTCAAACGTTTCTTTAAAGTCTTCATCTGTTTCTCCAGGGAAACCAACAATAACATCAACCCCAATACAACAATGAGGCATTAGTGTTTTTATTAACCCAACTCTTTCGGCGTATAATTCTCTTTTATATCTTCTCTTCATCATGCCCAAAACCTTATTACTACCACTTTGTAGCGGAATGTGAAAATGAGGCATAAAGTGTTTGCTATTGCTTACAAATTCAACAATTTCATTGGTTAATAAATTTGGTTCAATAGATGATATTCGGTAGCGCTCTACACTATCTAACTCATCTAAGGCTTGTATTAATTCAAAAAAATCTTCTTCTTTATTTTTTCCACCCATAAACCCTTTGCCAAAATCGCCTAAATTTATTCCTGTTAATACAATTTCTTTAGCTCCATTTTCTGCAATATGTTGAACATTGGCAAGTACATTTACTATACTATCGCTACGGCTTTTTCCTCTTGCCATTGGTATGGTACAAAAGCTACAACTATAATCGCAACCATCTTGTACTTTTAAAAAGGTTCTTGTTCTATCATTAATGGAATGCGATGCAGTAAATACATTTACATCCTCAATATCGCAGCTACAAATTTTTGCACTATCGCCTTTAGTAATTTCTTTTAAGTGATGGGTAATATTAAATTTTTCTGCAGCGCCTAAAACTAAATCAACACCGGGTATTTCGGCAATTTCTTTTGGTTTAAGTTGAGCATAGCACCCAGTAACTACCACCATTGCTTCGGGAGCTTTACGTTGTATTCTGCGTACTAATTGTCTACATTCTTTATCGGCGTTTTCGGTTACACTGCAAGTATTAATTACGTATACATCTGCCACTTCATTAAAATCTTTTTTAATAAAGCCATCATTTTCTAAAAGCCTACCAATAGTTGAGGTTTCAGAAAAATTGAGTTTACAACCCAGTGTATGTAACGCTACCGATTTTTGCATTGTTACAAAGATAACCCCCAATTTAATAAGGTAAAAATGATTTCAGCTACTCTATCTTTGTATAAATGCTTAAAAAATATTTACCATATATAGCTTTATTAGTAGCAGCCTTTCTACTTTTTTATGTTAAAAAGAATCAACGGGGTACAAAAAATAAACAACATACAGAGCAAGTCAATAAGAGAATAACTGTAAATCCCCTTTCACCAGCCGAAAATGAAAATAGAACCGAAGGATTTGATAGGCGATATAACAATTTAGTTATTACTAAGCATGCCCGTTGCCGCATGGCTTGCAGGCATATTGATGAGAGCGAAATAAAAGAAATTTTACAATCAGGTAGCTTTAATTACGATAAAGTAGAGGATGATGCTAGGGGTAAAACATATCCTGTAGAAGGTACAACACACGATAATCAACGGGTACGTATTGTATTTTCACCTAAGCCTAATGGCCAAATGGTTGTAGTTACTTGTGTAGATTTGGATACGGAATGGAGTTGTGATTGCAAATAGGGTGGTGAGTAATGAGTAGTTAATATTTTTACCGTTTAAATTAAGCGATAAAGTACAAAAGTTAAATACCCATAATAAGAATTTGGCTAAATTTATAAAAAATTAATGGCATAAATTAGTGGCTTACAATGACAATTAAATCAATCTTAGCAAAACCGTTTGCTAACTACATATACAAACAAGTAAAAAAACAAATGGAAACTGCTTTGGCAGATCAACAATCCATTTTTAATACACTTATAAAAGTAGGTACAAAAACAACGTTTGGTAAAGACCATAACTTTTCTACCATAAAAACGTACGAAGATTTTGTGCAACAAGTGCCCATAAGAGACTACGAGCAATTAAAACCCTACATAGAAAAAATTAAAGAAGGCAAACATAATATTTTATGGAAAGGAAAGCCTATTTACTTTGCTAAAACAAGTGGTACCACTAGCGGTATAAAATATATACCTATTACAAAAGATAGTATTCCTAATCATATAAATACAGCCCGTAATGCCTTGCTGTGTTATATGGCCGAAACAGGCAACACAAAATTTGCCGATGGTAAATTAATTTTTTTAAGCGGTTCACCAGTATTGGAGCGTATTGGCGATATACCTACCGGGCGCTTAAGTGGCATAGTAAACCATCATGTACCAAAATATTTACGAGCTAACCAGCTACCAAGTTTTACCACCAATTGTATAGAAGAATGGGAAGAAAAATTAGATAAAATTGTTGAGGAAACCCTAGATAAAAACATGACGTTGATAAGTGGCATACCGCCCTGGATGCAAATGTATTTTGATAGGTTAGAAGAAAAAAGTGGCAAAAAAGTTGGAGAGCTTTTTCCAAATTTTAATGTAATGGTACAGGGTGGAGTTAACTTTGAGCCCTATAAAGCTAAATTAGAAGAAAGTATTGGCCGTAAAATAGATTGTATAGAATTATTTCCGGCTAGTGAAGGTTTTTTTGCTTTTCAAGATAGTCAAACAGCACAAGGCCTTTTATTAAATACACATAGCGGAATATTTTTTGAGTTTGTGTCTGCAGCAGAAATTTTTAACGAAAAGCCTACCAGGGTCACATTAAAAGATGTACAAGTAGGAGAGAACTATGCCTTAATTATTAATAGCAATGCAGGGTTGTGGGGTTATAATATTGGCGATACCGTAAAATTTGTAAGCACCAACCCTTACCGAATAATTGTAAGTGGCCGTACCAAACATTTTATAAGCGCATTTGGAGAACATGTAATTGGCGAAGAGGTAGAAGCTGCTATGCTAAAAGCTGCTAATGAACAAAACATAAAGATTACTGAATTTACGGTAGCTCCTATGATAGCCCAAGGCGATGGGAAAAGCTATCATGAGTGGTTAGTTGAATTTGAAGATACGCACGCTAACCTGGATGAATTTGAAAAAAAAATAGATGATAATCTTCGCCAAAAAAATGTGTATTACGATGATTTAATAAAGGGAAATATTTTACAACCTTTAAAAATAACTAGCTTACAAAAAAATGGATTTATTAATTATATGAAAAGCCAAGGTAAACTTGGTGGGCAAAATAAAGTGCCACGGCTGAGTAACGATAGAATTATTGCGGATGAGCTTAAAAATTATCTACAATAAGCGATAGCATCTCACTAAATAATCCTATTTTTATCTACTACAAAAAAACAATAAGTGCAAAAAAAACGCATAGCCATATTTGGGTCTACTGGATCAATAGGAACACAAGCTTTAGAAGTAATTAAAGCTAACCCAACCTTATTTGAGGTAGAAATTTTAACCGCCCAAACTAATGATACATTATTAATAAAACAAGCACTAGAGTTTGTTCCAAATGCTGTGGTAATTGGCGACGAAAGCAAATTTGCAGTAGTTAAAAATGCCCTTGCGCAAACCAATACCAAAGTTTTTACAGGAGAAGATGCGTTAGAAGAAGTTGCCAATTTTGATACCTACGATATAATGCTAGCAGGTATTGTAGGTTTTGCAGGGCTAAAGCCTACCTTAAAAGCCGTACAAAAAGGCAAAATAATTGGCTTAGCCAATAAAGAAACCCTAGTAGTAGCAGGCGATATTGTAATGCAGTCAGCTATTGATAATAACGCTACTATTATACCTGTAGATAGTGAGCATTCTGCCATTTTTCAATGTTTGGTAGGAGAGTATAAAAACCCCATTGAAAAAATTATTTTAACAGCAAGTGGGGGCCCATTTTTAGGAAAAAAACCTAATTTTTTGGTAAATGTAAAAAGAGAGCATGCCCTAAAACATCCCAATTGGGATATGGGTGCAAAAATTTCGATAGACTCTGCAACCCTTATGAATAAGGGGCTTGAAATGATTGAAGCAAAATGGTTATTTGATTTAGCTCCAGAGCAAATACAAGTAGTAATTCATCCACAAAGTATTATACATAGTATGATACAATTTACCGATGGCAGCATAAAAGCACAAATGGGTTTACCCGATATGAAACTTCCTATACAATATGCCATGGGTTTTCCTAGGCGTATACCAAATACTTTTCCCCGATTAGATTTTAGAAAATACCCAATACTTGGTTTTGAAGAGCCAGATGTTAAAACTTTCCGAAATTTAGCGCTGGCAACAGAGGGGCTATTTAAGGGAGGTAATGTGCCTTGCGTATTAAATGCCGCTAACGAAATTGCCGTGTGGGCCTTTCTACGTAACCGTATTGGTTTTTTAGATATGACTGCAGTGGTAGAAAAAACGATGCAAAATGTAGCATTTATAGCTAAACCAACCCTTCAAGATTATTTTGATAGCGATGCCGAAGCCCGTAATTTTGCCGCTTCGTTAATAAACCTGTAAAAGTATTTTGACACAAACATTGCCTGCCTACCTTCAGGCAGGCTCACTTATATAAAACAGCAATATGCAACGTTAAATGCAATCTTTAAAATAAAAGCACATCAATTATTAAACGTAATTAAATTAACAACATAAAAAAAACCTTAGCGTCTCTGCGGTTTGATATTTCAACGATCATAAAAGCACCACATCTTAATGGAAACATTTATTAAAATAGCCCAATTCCTTTTATCTCTTTCTTTATTAATTGTTTTGCATGAGTGGGGGCATTACTTTTTTGCCCGTTTATTTAAAACAAGAGTAAATAAATTTTATTTATTTTTTGATTTTTTATTTCCAGTACCCACCCTTTTAAATTTTAGTTTATTTAAAAAGAAGGTAGGCGATACAGAGTTTGGTATTGGCTGGTTTCCGCTTGGTGGTTATGTGCAAATAGATGGTATGCAAGATGAAACACAAGATGCCGAAAAACTTAAAAGTCCGCCGCAGCCTTGGGAGTTTCGTAGCAAAAAACCTTGGCAGCGTTTGTTAATAATGATGGGAGGTATATTAGTAAATGTAGTTGTTGCTTTTATAATTTATGCAGGTATTTTATTTGTATGGGGCGAAAAAAAGATTGTAAATTCTTCATTGAAAAATGGTATTACAGTTGGCGATAGCTTAATGTATAAATTTGGTTTTAAGAATGGCGATAAAATTGTTTCTGTAAATGGAGAAACTGTTGAGTATTTTGATGATGTACCTAAAAAAGTATTAATTGGCGGAAAAGATGTTGTAGTAGAAAGAAATGGGGCAAATGTAAATATTGCATTACCGGTTGATGTGCTTGGGCAATTATCTACCAAAAAATTAGATAAAAAAGGGTTACTAAATATTCGTATGCCCAATATTGTTGGAAACATTGCAGATGATAAATTTAAAAAAGAAAGTAATGCCTACAAAGCAGGTATTTTACCCAACGATAAAATTGTAAAGATTGATAGTGCTTCTATAAATTATTGGGATGATATTTCTACTTATACCTCAGTATTAAAAGACTCTGCAACGGTTGCCGTAACCGTAAATAGAGGTAATAAAGAATTGGTGTATAAAGTGCAGCTTGATCAAAATAAAAAATTAGGCTTGGCTTATTTAGGTGCAGATTCTTTAAATAATATTGGCTGGCTACAAATAAATAAAAAGAGCTATGGTTTTTTTGAAAGCTTTGGTGCTGGGGTTAAAAAAACATTTAGTAAACTTGGCGATTATATTAGCCAATTCAAATTAATATTTTCACCCTCTACAGGTGCATATAAAGGCATGGGTGGCTTTGCAAGTATGACACAAGCTTTTGGTGGCAGTTGGGATTGGGAGTATTTTTGGGGCATTACTGCTTTCTTTAGTGTAGCCCTAGCCTTTATGAATTTTTTGCCTATACCAATGCTTGATGGCGGTTACATTTTATTTACGTTGATAGAAATGATTACAGGAAAAAAACTTCCAGACCGTATTATGGAAAAAATAAACATGATAGGCTTTTTTATCATCATTGGTTTAATGTTATTTACCAATGGTAACGATGTGTTTAGGAAATTGAAGGGGTGGTTTTAGTAAAGTATTTTTTTAAATAGTTTTTTTTAATGCCTCCATTTTGGAGGTATTTTTTTTAATTTTTTTTTGATACTTAATTTAAAAATAATGGTAATTTAGTAATAGGGTAATTAATTAGCAATCCAATTAAAATTATCTAACTATTACACCTGAAACACCCCCACCTTAAACTCCTCCATATCTGCATTTTGGTTAGCCGCAGTGATACCTTCGCTAATTACTTCTCTTGTTTTTGAAGGGTCAATAATAGCATCTACCCAAAGCCTTGCAGCTGCATATTGTGGTAGGGTTTGGGCTTGGTAACGTTGAGTAATTTGGGTTAACATTTTTTGCTCCTCTTCTGGCTTTATTTCTTGTCCTTTACTTTTTAAAGAAGCTACTTGTATTTGTAATAAAGTTTTAGCGGCTTGCTCGCCACCCATAACGGCAATTTTTGCGGTAGGCCAAGCGTATATAAAACGAGGGTCGTAGGCCTTACCACACATAGCATAGTTGCCTGCACCAAAACTATTGCCAACAATAATGGTAATTTTTGGTACTACGGAATTAGCTACAGCGTTTACCAATTTTGCTCCATCTTTAATAATACCACTGTGCTCACTTCGGCTGCCTACCATAAAACCAGTAACATCTTGTAAAAAAACTAGCGGTATCTTTTTTTGGTTGCAGTTCATAATAAAACGGGCAGCTTTATCAGCACTATCGTTATAAATTACGCCACCTAATTGCATTTCGCCTTTTTTGTTTTTTATAACCAAACGTTGATTGGCAACAATACCCACAGCCCAACCATCAACTCTACCATAACCACACACTATTGTTTTTCCATAGTCTTCTTTAAATTCATCAAAACTATCGGCATCAGTAATGCAATTAATTAAATCAACCATATTGTATGGCTTTGTATTGCCTTCGCTAATAATTCCATAAATATCGCCGTTGTTACTTTTTGGGGTGAGGGGTTGTATTCTATCAAATCCAGCATCTTGGGGTTTGCCCAGTTTGCTAAATATTTTTTTAATATGGTCAAGGCATTCTTTTTCGGTAGCAAATTTATAATCTGCAATGCCACTAATGGCATTATGTGTTTCGGCACCACCAAGGGTTTCGTTATCAATGTCTTCGCCAATGGCAGCTTTTACTAAATAGCTACCTGCTAAAAAAATACTACCATTGCCTTCAACCATAAGTGTTTCATCGCTCATAATAGGCAAGTAAGCACCGCCTGCTACACATGCACCCATAACAGCGGCAATTTGTGTAATGCCCATAGCACTCATTTTGGCATTGTTTCTAAATATGCGGCCAAAATGTTCTTTATCTGGAAAAATTTCATCTTGCATGGGTAAATACACACCAGCACTATCCACCAAGTAAATAATGGGTAATTTATTTTCCATGGCCATTTCTTGCATACGCAAATTCTTTTTACCACTAATGGGGAACCATGCACCAGCTTTTACGGTTTGGTCGTTTGCTACCACAATACATTGTCTGCCGCTTACATAACCTATGCCGCTAACAGTACCGCCAGCAGGGCAACCGCCTTGCTCTGCATACATTTCAAAACCTGCAAATGCTCCAATTTCGATAAAAGATTTTCCTTCATCGCATAGATATTCAATTCGCTCCCTTGCAGTAAGTTTGTTACGCTCTTTTTGTTTTTCTATCGATTTTTTTCCGCCGCCTTCGTAAATTTTTTCTAATTGTTTTTTTATGTTGCTCCAAGCTAGTTTATTGGCGTCTTCGTTTTTGTTAAAATCTAAATTCATATTTTTTATTTTGGCAAGATGTTTTGTAAAGCAAATTTATGGCTTATAGAGAATTTAGGGGAATAAAAAAATCTCTCAAGAAGAGAGATTTTTTTTGAGTGCCCACGAAAGGAATCGAACCTTCACACCCTTGCGAATGGCAGATTTTGAGTCTGCTGCGTCTACCAATTCCGCCACATGGGCAACTTTTAAGTTGGGCTGCAATATTACGTTAATCCTCAATTCTCTCCAAAATACGTTGTAAGTATTTTTTCTTATAGTAGTATTCCTTTAAACTTGCTAATTGTGCAGGTGTAACGGTTTCATTATTATAGTTTTCAACAATATCTTTTACCTCTACATAAAGGGTGCTTTCAAAGGCTTCTATTTTTTGTGTCGTCTCTTTATTTAGGTCTTCGTTTAACTCCATTACATCCATTAAAAAAGTTGGCGGAAGTTGATATTTTTCATCTTCTTGCAAACAATTTTTTTGTAGTAAAATGTATTTAAGTGTTTCGTCTTCATTTTTTAATGTTTTTAAAGCAGTATTTAGCATAGATGATTTTTCTAAGGCATCCGCTTGTTCATCTTCACTAGCTTGTGTAAAAAAATCGGGGTGAAACTGTTTCTGCAATTCAAAATATTTTTTTGCAAGTTGGCTTTTATCTACTTTAAGCGTTACAGGCAAATTAAAAAGTTCAAAATAATTCATAGTACAAAAATAATTATTTAAAATGGTATAACTTGCTACTTATAAAAAACGATTAATGCTAAATATTGGTTTAATAAGAGAGGGTAAAATGCCTGCTGATAGCCGTGTGGCACTTACGCCGGCACAATGTAAATGGCTACATAAAAACTTTACGGATGTTACTATTAAAGTGCAACCATCCTCTACTCGTTGTTTTACAAATAAAGAATACGAACTGGCAAAAGTAGAACTTAACGAAGATTTAAGTGGTTGCGATGTACTATTAGGAATAAAAGAAGTGCCTAAAGAAATGTTACTGCCCAATAAAACTTATTTATTTTTTAGTCATACAAAAAAATTACAACTCTATAACCAAGCTCTTTTTAAAAAAATAATTGAACAAAAAATTACCCTAATAGATTATGAATGTATAGAGCATGAAGACGGAGCAAGAATAATTGGGTTTGGTTTTTTTGCAGGAATTGTTGGTGCACATAATGGAATAATGGCTTATGGTAATCGTACAAAAACATTTAATTTAAAAAGAGTAGCCGCTTCAAAAGATTTTAGACAACTCATTCATACGTATTTTGGATTAAAGTTGCCCAATATTAAAATTGCTGTAACGGGTAGTGGGAGGGTAGCACACGGAGTTTTAGAAATTATGAATTTAATGGGAATTCATCAAGTAGAGCCCGAAGATTATTTACGTAGAGCATTTTCTTACCCTGTTTATGTACATTTAAAAGGTGCTGATTTGTATGAGCATTTCGAATCGAAAAAATATGCCAGAGAAGATTTTCATAACAATCCACAAAACTATACTTGCCTATTTAAGCAATTTTTACCCCAAACAGATATTTTAATGAATGGTGTTTATTGGGAAAAAAATATTCCTCGTTTGTTTGAAATGGAAGATTTAAAAAGTGCTGATTTTAGAATAAAAACCATTGCAGATATCACCGATGATACTGGAGGCAGTGTACCCTGCAACATTGGCAATGCAACTATTGATGAGCCTGTGTATGGCGTAGATAAAACTAGTTTTAATAAGACAGCCCCGTATGAAGAAAACAGTATTGATATTATGGCCGTAGGTAATTTGCCTAACGAATTGCCTAGAGATGCAAGCCGTTATTTTGGGGAGCAATTAATAAAATTTGTGTTAGATGATATTCGGTTAGGAGGTAGCCTAACTTTAGATAAAGCAACATTAGTAAAGAATGGTGTACTTACAAGCGAGTTTAGCTATATGAAGGAATATGCAGGGTTATAAATCTAAATAATAGTCTTTTAGCAATTCTACAAACGAATTTGTATATAAATTATTTTCATCTTTAATTATTAAATCTGATGTTGTTTTTATTAGTTGTGTACATGAATAAATTTGTATGCTCCTAAAATAGGGATGATTAGGTGTTTGCTTCATTAGTATTTCTTTTTGTACAAAATAGTTAAGGTCATTTGCCAAAAGTTCAAATTCAATAATTCTATGGTAGGGCAATAGCACTGCAAATTCACCATTATCTTTTAATAAGCGTATTATGCTTTGTAAAAGCTTTGGTAGTGTAAGGCTTTCATTATGTTTAGCTTGATTTTTATTTTGTTGAGATGACATTAAATCACCTTCGTAAAAAGGCGGATTGCTAATTATCAAATCATATTTCTCTTTGTTATCAAATTCAAGAATGTTTTGATTGTGTATAGAAATTTTATTTTTATATATACTATTTTCAATATTTTCTTTTGCTTGTAAGTACGCTTCTGTATTTATTTCTACAGTATCCATACCCATGTCATTTTTTTGTGCTAACATCAAACTTAGCAAGCCTGTTCCTGTGCCAATATCTAAGCAATTATTTATTTTTTGTGACGCTAAATACTCAGCTACAAATGCGCCAAAAACACAAGCATCTGTACATACTTTCATTGCACATCTATCTTGCTGTATTGTAAATTGTTTAAATTGAAAATAAGAGTTAGCCATTTGCTGGAACACTGATTTGACTTATAAAACTGATTAAAACTGATTATTATCTGCGAAAATAAGTCCAATCCGTTAAATCAGTGTTCTATCACAAACTTCTTGCATTTGCACTTGTACCTAAACCCACAAAATCGTTTTGTAAATACTTATAATAACCAGTAATAGCTATCATAGCTGCATTGTCAGTACAATATTCAAAAGGAGGAATAAAAGTAGCCCAATTGTTTTTTTTGCCAAGTTCCTCAAAAGCTTTTCGGAGGCCACTATTTGCACTCACGCCACCAGCTAAACAAAGTTGTGTAACGCCAGTTTGTTTTACTGCTTTTTTTAGTTTGTTTAGCAAAATACTCACTATTCTATCTTGTATACTAGCACAAATATCTGCTAAGTTCTCGGCAATAAATTGTTGTTTTTCTTCAAGGGTTACTTTAAACTCTTCTTTAAAAACATTGCTTGTGCCTGCATTATTTAAAAAATATAGAATAGATGTTTTTAAGCCGCTAAAACTAAAATTTAAATCTGCAATTTGTGGTTCAGGAAATTTAAATCGATTAGGATTACCCTGGGCAGCATACTTATCAATTAATGGGCCACCAGGGTAGGGTAAGCCCATAAGTTTTGCACTTTTATCAAATGCTTCTCCAGCTGCATCATCAATAGTTTCGCCAATTATTTGCTGGTTAGTTGGGCTTTTGCACAACACAATTTGTGTATGCCCTCCACTAACGGTTAAGCATAAAAAAGGGAAACTTGGTTTTGGCTCTAAAATTAAATTGGCCAATACATGTGCTTGCATGTGATGAACTGCAATTAATGGTTTATCCAATGCCAAAGCAAGTGATTTTGCAAACTGGCTACCTACTAATAAAGAGCCAATTAAACCAGGGGCTTGTGTAAAAGCAATGGCATCTATATGTTGTAATGTGCAGTTTGCTTTTTTCATTGCAGCATCTACAACTGGTACAATATTTTGTATATGCGCTCTACTAGCAAGCTCTGGCACTACACCACCAAACTGTGCATGTATTTGTTGGGTGGCAATTTCGTTGCTACGTATTTTTCCATCTACACAAACTGAGGCAGCTGTTTCATCGCAACTAGATTCTATGGCTAAAATTGAAATTGGCAAATTATGAGTTATGAGTTATGAATTATGAATTATGAGTGGATATTTAAATGCAAAATTAATTTATAATTTATCACTTATAACTAATTAATTATTTTGAACGTATAGCCACTACTGGGTCTAACTTAGCAGCTTCACTAGCAGGAAGAATGCCTGCTATAATGCCAATAACTAGACATATTATTACGGTGGTAATTAACATTGGTAAAGAAATATATACAGGAAACCCTGCAGCTTCTGTAGCTATTAATGCAGCTATATAAACAAATACTAAACCAATTGCACCGCCTATTAAACAAAGAATTACAGCTTCTAACAAAAACTCTAATAACACACTACTTTTTTTTGCACCTAATGCCTTTTTTAAACCAATTACAGGCGTACGTTCTTTTACGGTTACAAACATTATATTGGCAATACCAAACAAGCCAACAATTAAGCAAATACCACCAATTACAAAACCTGCAATATTAAACAAACTAAAAAACTCGTTAATGGCTTTGCTAAATGCTTCTACACTATTCAACGAAAAATTATCTTCCTGGGTTGGTGCAAGTTTACGTACTTGTCGCATTATTCCTTTAAGCTCATCCATTAGGGCCGAGGTTGTTACCCCATCTTTACCCTTTACAATAATAATGGGACTGCTATTATCTTCATCAAAAAGTTGTTTACAAAAACTATACGTTAGCATTATACAATTATCATAATCCCAGCCAACAAAATTTTTACCTTCTTTTTTTAAAACACCAATTATAGTTACTTTTTTACCTTTAACCTCTATTTGCTTACCCAATGCTCGTTCGGTTGTGCCAAATAATGATTCTGCATTAGCAAAACCAATGATACATATATTAGCCCCTCCTATAAATTCATTGGTCGAAAAATATCTTCCTTGTTCAAATTTTAATGGCTGTATTTCTATTTGATCTTCTACAATTCCATATACTCCGGCAGTTTGTATTACATAATCTTTATACGAAATACTAGTGCCTGTTTGCATTAAATAAGCAACGCCACCTTGTAATTGCGATTTTTGTTTTATAATTCCTGTTTCATCGTACTTCATTGTTGGCCTTGCCCTAAACTTCCAAATAGGTTGGTCTGGTCCGCCACTATAATCCCACTTATCAATATAAATGGTATTACTGCCTAGGCTTTTTACTTCGCCCTGAATATTTCTTGTAATACTATCTACAAACGATAAACAAATAACAATACAAAAAATACCAAAAGCAACACCCGTTATACTTAATGTAGTACGTAATTTATTACCCCCCAGCTCTTGAAAAGTTAGGCGTAGCGAATTTTTTAATATACCAAGTGTTTTACGCATTACTCAAAATTACAGTAAGCAGTTCAATAATTATTTACTAATTAGGATGAGTGGCATGGCTTTTACGTTTAAATTTTCAAACCTTACCTTTGCCGCTCAAAAAACAAGCGTAGCTTGTTAAATTTAGGCCTGTAGAAATGAAGTATATAAACGAAATAAACAAACGCAAAACATTTGCCATTATTAGCCACCCAGATGCTGGTAAAACAACCTTAACAGAAAAGTTTTTATTGTTTGGCGGAGCTATACAAACTGCAGGTGCCGTAAAAAGCAACAAAATAAAAAAACATGCCACTAGCGATTTTATGGAAATTGAACGCCAACGTGGTATTAGTGTAGCAACAAGTGTTATGAGTTTTGAGTATAACGGCCATTTAATAAATTTACTAGATACACCTGGGCACAAAGATTTTGCAGAAGATACCTACCGAACACTTACGGCTGTAGATAGTGTTATTTTAGTAATAGATAGCGTAAATGGGGTAGAGGCGCAAACCCGTAGATTAATGGAAGTAATTGCCATGCGTAAAACGCCAGTAATTGTTTTTATTAATAAAATGGATAGAGATGGAAAAAATAGATTTGAGTTATTAGAAGAAATTGAAAAGGAGTTGAAAATAAATCTACACCCCAGTACTTGGCCCATAAATAGTGGTAAAGAGTTTAAAGGTGTTTATGATTTGCATGAAAAAAGTTTGGTTTTGTTTACTGCCGGTACAAAAGCTAATGACGAAGATGTTGTAGAAATAACCGATTTAACAAACGAACTATTAGATAAAAAAATTGGTGATAAAGATGCCTTTACATTAAGAGAAGATGTAGAGTTAATTGATGGTGTGTATGGCGATTTAAATGTTGATGATTATTTGAAAGGCGAAACCGCACCTATATTTTTTGGTAGCGCCGTAAATAATTTTGGTGTAAAAGAAATGTTAGATACGTTTGTACGAATAGCCCCAACTCCACGTCCAAGGCATACCACATTAAGAGATGTAAAGCCAGAAGAAGAAAAATTTAGCGGCTTTATTTTTAAAATACATGCCAACTTAGATCCTAAGCATAGAGATAGAATTGCTTTTCTGCGAGTATGTAGTGGACGGTTTGAACGAAATACCTATTATAATCATGTACGCTTACATAGAGATTTTAGATTTAGCAATCCCTATAGTTTTTTAGCCAGACAAAAGGAGGTAATTGAAGATGCATACCCAGGAGATGTTGTAGGTTTGTACGACGCTGGAAATTTTAAAATTGGAGATACACTTACCCAAGGAGAAGACTTTTATTTTACCGGGATACCAACTTTTTCGCCAGAAATTTTTAGAGAAGTGGTGAATAAAGACCCCATGAAAACTAAACAACTTGAGAAAGGTTTAATGCAGTTAACCGATGAAGGAGTAGCGCAATTATTTACACAATATGGGGGAACTAAAAAGATAATAGGTTGCGTAGGTGATTTACAATTTGAGGTAATACAATATAGGTTGTTGCAAGAGTATAGCGCAAGTGTACAAATGAATAGTTTACCCTTTTATAAAGCTTGTTGGATAACTAGTAAAGATGATAAAAAATTACAAGATTTTATTCGCTTTAAACAAGGCAATATTGCAGAGGATAAAGATGGGCATTTAGTTTACTTAGCCCAAAGCGAATGGTTTTTAAATACCGAAATGCAAAATAATCCTGCTATTGAGTTTCATTTTACGAGTGAAGTGCATAAGTAAATAAATGATTTTGATGCTACTCTTTTAGTTTAAATCGAATTACCCCATTACTGGTTTTACTACTGCTAATATTTAACTCATACCTTTTTTTACCATCGTAAATAACCATTAGTGCTGTGTTTGGAGGTATACTGCCTAAGTTTTCGGCGTACATTATTAATTCGTTATTGGCATCGCCTTTATCTATTTTAATAATAAATGTTCTACCCTTGTCGGTTAATAATTGGTGAGTGGTTAAAATAGTATCTTGGTAAATTAAGGTTACACTATCGCCATCTACAATACCATTGTCGTATAAGGTTACGCTAATAGAATCATGTTCAACTTCTAACTGATTTAAAATTTTCTTTTCTCTTTTTTCTAAAACAATAGGCTTTGTTATCGTATCTTTTTTTGCAACAGGCTTATCTTCCTTTATTTTTTTAGGTTCAATACATAACGCTTTTACTTCATCTTTAGTTAAGGCTCGGTTGTAAATACGAACATCATCCACCGTTGCATTTAACCAAAAAGGAAACAATTCATCATCGGATTTGCCTATAAATAAATCGTCTTTATTCGTAAATATTTCGGAAAACTTTATAGCATATTTTAGTGTACAGTTCACAAATAATTTTGCACTATCTCCATCATTTATATAAACTAAATTGTACCATTCCCCTTTTTTAATGTAGGGTGAGTATGGCGAAGTACCTGTGCCTGTACCTCTAAAATTTTGATGTGTGCTATCTTTTAATATTTCGCCACCACAACCGTTCCCTTGTGTGTAAAGTGCATCGTCGAAGCGTAAGGCATAGCTACCATCCATATAATTGCCCCCACCTTTGCTAAGTATTTGGCTAGCGTGGCAAATATCATAATAAAAGCCTGTAGGTTTTACCCACACCGAAAGCGATATGGTGTTTTTTGAATTAAGCGATGGACTATTTAAAATTTTTATATAGTTGTTTTTTCCATTAAAATGGTAGGCACTATTAACACTACCAAATCTATCAGCAGTTAAGGTAGCATTGTTAAAAACAGGATTGTTATTATTGCCGCTTTCGTCATTAGTATTGCCATTAAAAGGGTAGTAGGCTGCAAGGCCTAGGGAAAGGTTTGTTTGGGCAGAGGCGGAGTAATTTAAAACTAAAAGTAAAAATAAAATTCTAAGCATTTTGCAAATTACAAATTAAATTCCTGTATAACTGTGTGGAGTTATATTCTTTAACTCTTTTTTAATATCAGCCGATACCTTTAGTTTAGTGATAAAGGTATGTATCGCTTTTTTATCAATCGTTGTTTTTCCTCTTGTTAAATCTTTTAATGCTTCATAAGGTGCTGGGTAGTTTTCTCTGCGTAAAATGGTTTGTATAGCTTCTGCAACTACAGCCCAATTATTTTCTAAATCGCCTTTAAGTTTGGGCTCGTTTAGTACTAATTTACTTAATCCTTTTTCTATAGATTTAACAGAAAGAATAGTGTGTGCAATTGGTACACCAATATTGCGTAAAACAGTACTATCTGTTAAATCTCGTTGTAAACGGCTAATGGGTAATTTTGCCGAAAGATGCTCTAGCAAAGCATTTGCAATACCTAGGTTACCTTCGGCATTTTCAAAATCAATAGGGTTTACTTTGTGTGGCATAGCGGAAGAACCTACTTCGCCCTTCTTTGTTTTTTGTTTAAAATAATCCATGCTTACATAAGCCCAAATATCTCTACATAAATCAATAAAAATGGTGTTTATTCTTTTTATAGCATCAAAATGTGTAGCTAAGGTATCGTAGTGTTCTATTTGTGTAGTGTATTGTTGGCGTTGTAGTCCTAGTTTTTCTTCTACAAATAAATTGGCAAATTTTACCCAATCGTATTTTGGGTAAGCAATTTGGTGTGCATTAAAATTGCCTGTAGCTCCACCAAATTTTGCAGTAAATGGAATGTAACTAAACAGCTGAATTTGATTTTCTAATCGCTCTACAAAAACCATTAACTCTTTACCCAGCTTTGTAGGCGATGCTGGCTGCCCATGTGTACGGGCAAGCATAGCAACATTTTTAAATTGTAAAGCCATTTTACCAATAGCCAATTGTAAATTAATAATGGCAGGTAAATACTCAAGTTCAATACTATTTTTCCAAAGTAGGGGTATGGCAGTGTTATTAATATCTTGACTCGTTAAACCAAAATGTATCCATTCTTTTAAATGACCTGAGCCGCATTTATCCACCGCTGCCTTCAGAAAATATTCAACAGCTTTTACATCATGGTTTGTAGTAGCTTCAGTCGCTTTAATTTGTTCAGCATCTTGTAAACTAAAATTATCTACTACCTGCTGCAAATAATTTTTTGTTTTTACATCAACTTTAAAAAACTTTTTTTCGGCTAAAAACAAAAAATAGGCTACTTCTACAATTACTCTGTATTTTATTAAAGCAAACTCACTATAATACTCATCTAAATGTTGTAGTTGTTTGCGATACCTGCCATCAATAGGCGAAATTGCAGTTAATTGGGTTAAATCCATGATGTAATGTAAATTTGCAGCAAAAATACAATAATTGGTACATAAGATAAAGGTTGGGGCGGTTAGTTATTTAAACACTAAGCCACTCATTTACGGATTTGAGCAGGGGATGATGGCCGATGAAATTGATTTGGTAATAGATTATCCTGCAAATGTGGCAAAACTATTGGTCGAAAATAAAATAGATATTGGATTAATACCTGTTGCAGCTATTCCGCTTTTAAGGGAACATTACATAATTTCGGATTATTGTATTGGATGCGATGGAGAAGTAGCAAGTGTTTGTTTATTTAGCCAAGTGCCCATTAACGAAATTGAGACTATTCTGTTAGATTATCAAAGTAAAACCTCGGTCGCTTTATTACAACTTTTATTGAACGAGCATTGGAAAATTGAACCAACATTAATAGAATCATCTGCCGATTATGAAAAGGATATTAAAGGCACAACTGCTGGTTTAGTAATAGGGGATAGAGCTTTTAAGCAACGCTTAATATCGCCTTATATTTACGATTTAGGATTGGCTTGGAAAGAAATGACAGGCTTACCTTTTGTTTTTGCTGCTTGGGTTAGTAATACAAAAATGGATGCTGATTTTGTGGAGCAGTTTAATATGGCGAATAAATATGGGTTGGAGAGGTTAAAGGAGGTGGTTGAAAAAAATACGAGCCCTCATTTTGATTTAAGAAGTTATTACACTAAAAATATTGAATTTGAATTAAGTTTATTAAAACTAAAATCAGTAAAATTATTTATAGAAAAAATAAGTAAAAGTGAGTCTTAATAATACACTTAAAAATATTTTGGGGGATACTATTTTTTTAAAACTACAAAAAGTAAAAAAAATAATTTTCCCTACAAAGTTTGATAAAGAGCAGAAAGCTTATTTTAATACTCAAGTTGATTTTTATATGCAACTTATTAAACCCAATAGTTTGTGTTTTGATATTGGGGCTAACATCGGTTTAAAATCAAAAATATTTTTGCAATTGGGAGCTAAGGTAGTAGCAGTAGAACCTCAAGCTAGTTGTGTTGCTATTTTGCAAAGAGAAATAGGCAATAAAGCCACAATCGTTGCAAAAGGAGTAGGAGCAACAAGTGAAGTAAAAGATTTTTATGTTTCTACTAATTTTGAACTGTCTAGTTTTAATAAGGAATGGATAAATACGTTGCCTGTTGAGGAATATGGGAATACACAGATTAAACAAGTTGAAAAGATTGAAATTATTACGTTAGATAATTTAATAAAACAATACGGAAAGCCTGATTTTATAAAAATTGATGTTGAAGGGTTTGAAATTGAGGTTTTAAAAGGACTTAATGAACATTTTAATACCTTATCATTTGAGTTTTTTGTAACGCAAAGTACAAACGAGTTGTTACAGTGTTTAGATATTTTACAAAGTAAATTTAATGGGCTAAGTGTAAATTTTACAAATGGAAATGTTTCAACTAAATTTAATTTAGATAAATGGCTTTCTTTGAATGATTTTATAACCTATGTAAAGCATACCAATTTTAAAAGTATGATTGCTGGGGATATTTATGTAAAAATGAATTAATTCGTTGTTTTATTGTGATAGCTTCTTTTCACTCTCCTCAAAGGTACTTGATACATCTTTATCCGAATTATGAAAAATGCACAAATCAAAATAAGGAATCATACTGCCATTCATTTGAGTGTAGCTATGTAATTGTTTAATTATACTTTCATTGCTTAAATTAGTAACCATTATTAAATTATTAATGCAATCATAAATATGTATTGAGTCATAACCAAATTCCTTTAATTGCATAATTGTAGTAAACCCATCTTCACCAATTTTTTTCATATTTTCTCCATTATACTCTATGTATATGATAGGTTTATGATTTTCGATTATTTTTTTACTACCTCTTAAAATTATAGTGTCGAAACCCTCAGTATCAATTTTTAGCAGCTTTAAATTCCTTTCTGAATACTTTTTGTCATTTAAAACATCATCTAATTTTTTTATGTACATTTTTATTTCACCACTATTAGAGGGGATGATGGTATTATTCCACCCTTTCTTATCAATAGTAACTTGTATTTCTTTCTCTTCTTCCCCAAGAAACTGTTGTATTAACTCAATATCATTAAACTGTGTAGCATTTTTTTGTAAAAATGAAAACGATGCATCATCGCCTTCAATAGCAATAATAGGGATTTCAATTTTTGTTTTTACTACAGCAATAGTATCTCCTACATTGGCACCCACGTCTATCATTGTTGCATCACTATATTTTTT